>ERZ791626.2080-NODE-2080-length-11121-cov-21.180011_pt1 | contig 11121 bp, 5 predicted proteins | sample MGYA00510266_ERZ791626 | MGnify/ENA primary metagenome ERZ791626 (study PRJEB30046, sample SAMN00715208) | human gut metagenome | study: EMG produced TPA metagenomics assembly of the A metagenome-wide association study of gut microbiota in type 2...
GGGATGAGAATGGCAAGCTGCAGCGTAGGAATCTTGAGATAGATTTCGTGGTGAACCGTCATGATGAACGCCTCTATATCCAGTCGGCTTACGCCTTGCCGGATAAGGAGAAGGTAGATCAGGAGCAGGCTTCTCTTTTGGATGTAAACGATGGCTTCCGCAAACTGATAATCGTAGGGGATAGGTATCATTCGGGTTATAATGAAGAAGGCATTCTGATGATGAGCCTCTCCGATTTCCTTTTAGGGAAAGAATAGATGGTCTTGAAGAAAATATCAAGAGCGGAAAGACAACTGGGGGTTAACAGAGTTAACAGTTAACAGTTGTTTTTCCGCTCTTTCTTCATCTATTTCATATAGGATTTTTATGCCTCGCAGAGCTTTGTCAATTCTTCCAGGTTATCCGCCACTTCTATCACATCTCGCCAATCGCCACGAATCATGCTTTTCTCTGCCATATCGTCCAAAAGGGCGATGGTGGAGTTCCAGAAGCCTTTCATGTTGTAGAGAATCACCATCTTGTGATGGTAGCCGATGGTGTGGGCAGCGGCGATGGTGAAGATTTCATCCAGGGTACCGACACCGCCAGGAAGGGCTACGAAGATGTCGCTCTGGGCAAGCATCAGGTCCTTGCGGTCGCTGAGATTATCACACGGAATCTCGATGTCGAGGTCAGGGAAGGTTCTGCCTCCTCGCTCTACAAGCGTAGGAACCACACCGATGGTTCTGCCGCCATTCGCCTTTACTGCCTTGCCGATGCAATCCATCAGACCGGAGTTGCAGCCGCCGAAAACCAGGTCGTGACCGTTCTCAGCCATCCACTTTCCCATCTCTTCAGTCATCGTGAAGAAGTCGGGGTCGATATTCTTATTTGCTGAACAAAAAACTGCTATTTTCATATTGCTTTATCTTCTATTTGATAATGTTTTATCTTCTATTTGATGATGTTTTATCCGTTATTTATAAATGTTTTAGGCAAAGGTACGCAAAAATATCGAGATTATTGGGCTCTTTTTGCGGATAATTTCTTAATTTTGCAAACAATAACTAATCTTATAAACAGGAAGATAGATTTCTTATCGACAAACCTCACATCGCTCCCTCGCCTGTCCGAAACCGATGCTCTTCATCAATGGCACAAAAGACAAGCTCTTTCCGGTACCTGGCGTAAAGGATGCTTTCGCAGAAATGCACAAGGTTTGGAAGAGTCAGGGAGCTGATAATCTGCTGGATACGGAACTTTGGGACATTCCTCATTCCTGCGGTTTGAAGGCGCAGGAGAAAATGCTGGAGTTTCTGGATAAGAATCTGAAATAGGGGTTAACAGAGTTTACAGTCATTTACTCCCGATTATGCGACTTGGTTAATCAAGTGCAAGCAAATTTTAAATTAGTGATTTTGGAATAACTAACTGAGAAATTACTAAAAATAAAAAAGAGCGGAAGAACAACCGGGGGTTAACAGAGTTAACAGTTAACAGTTGTTTTTCCGCTCTTTCTTCTCTAAATTTTTGAATATTCTGAATGATTTTACCACAATTCTGCTGGCGACAGATCCTTGTCTTTTCTGCCCATCAGATAGTAATCGGCAAGGAACTGAAGGTTTGCCTGGGTAATCTTCAAGCCTGCCTCCTTCACATATCGGCTGGTGAAGATATTGGCGTCAGGCAACATATTGTTGTCTATCAGCTTGCACACAATCTCGTATGGGAATGGGCGGCCATTGCCGCTGATGATTCCAAAGCTGTCATCCTCAGCGCGCTCAGCGTTGTAGTAAGGATTCTCAGGCGAAGCGATGCAGTGGGCGAGGCCGAAACTGATATTGATACCCGTATAAGGACTTGCGCTCACGATGATGCCCTTCTCGTATTGCTGTGGGAATCGGATATCCTTAGGCAATTCGAACTCAATCTCCTTGAAGAACTCCTTCAGGGTCTTCACATCCTCCAGGAAGATGAACTTGTCGCCCAATTCCTTTGCTTTGAGCAGGTTGTAATCGTGGATAGCCTTCTCGCGATCTACGCTCGCCTCCATCTTCTCGATCTTCTCCTTGAATTCCTTATCCTCCCAGAGCTTGTGGGTAGGCATTTCTGCCGTAATCTTCTCAAGCCACTCTAGGGAAGTAAGCGCCAGAAGATTGCTTCTGCTGGCAATGGTCATCTCCATCTGTACGGAGTAGGCCATAGGCTCTGTAAGTCCCTGAGGAGAATTTGCCATCTGCTGGAGAGCAAACTGCAGGCGCTGGCGGTTGCCCACATTGAAGTAGCAGCCATAGTGAAACCAAGCCAACGTGTCGCGGCGATGGATTTCGTCGAGCTGCTTCTCTTCTTCTTCATTCTGCCCCTCCAGTACAGGCATTTCGCTCAGATAGGTAATCAGGCGCTCATTCTCAGGCGCTGTCTCGTATTCCTTGTCGAGCAGATTATAGGCAAGCTTGGCAGCCAGCGTCATCGTACTGAAGAGGAAAGGAACGGCTTCCTGAATGTAGGTGCTCTGCTGGTAATGGTGCCAGCACAGGAACTTGATGTCGGCGAAGTTGATTTCTTCCGGATCGTAGGCTGGAACATCTTCGTTCTGGGTATTCGGAACGAAATCATCCTCATTTTCATAGAATGGGATGTAGGTACCGTAGCGCTTCTTGCATTCCGCAGTAAACGCCTTCCAGATTCCTGCACCGGAAATCACATCCTCAAAGTAGCCCGCAATGCTGAGTGCAAGCTGCTTGGCATCCTCCACATTCTTAAACTGATGGGTGAAGCACGCCTCGTCGAGGGCGTGGTATATTTCGTTAGCCAGTTCTGTATAGTACTGATCTACTTCGTTTGGTTTCTCGTATGGATGCATTGCCATCCAATCCTGGGTGAAAATTACCTTTTTCATTTTTTTCGATTCTTTGTTATTCGAGGTTAAGCGATGTCGTTGTGACGCGATATTCGTTCTTCTCGGTTGATGTTTATGATTCTTGTTAGCTAGTTCGGAGCAATATTGCCCGATTTATCTGTAAAGATAATGCAAAGATAATGAATTCTGCGCAAAAAATGCAAGAAATTCGCAGTTTTTTCGTATCTTTGCACCCGAATTTAGGCAATCTTAATAAATGCGTGGGATTGCCGCAAGCGTTTCGGAAGGATTTTGCACCCTAATTCATGGCTGGGAGGGTGAATTCGGCCTTCCATTTAGATTATAATGAATTAAGGTTAAAAAGATTTGAAGACATTTGAAGAATTGGGCGTGAGCGAGGAGATTCGCCGTGCCATCGAAGAGCTTGGATTTGAGAATCCAATGCCAGTTCAGGAAGAAGTAATCCCATATTTGCTTGGTAATAAGAACGACGTGATTGCATTGGCGCAGACCGGTACGGGTAAGACTGCATCTTACGGTATTCCGGTTATCCAGAAAACTGATGCCAGCAGCAAGCAGACACAGGCTATCATCCTCAGTCCTACACGTGAGCTCTGCCTCCAGATAGCAGACGATTTGAACAGCTTTGCCAAGTACATCGACGGTTTGCATATTGCCGCAGTTTATGGCGGTACCGACATCGGAAGCCAGATTCGCACCCTGAAGCATGGAGTGCAGATTATCGTGGCTACCCCTGGCCGTCTGCTCGATTTGATTAATCGCGGCGTGGCTCAGTTGGAGCACGTGAACAACGTGGTGCTTGATGAGGCTGACGAGATGCTGAACATGGGCTTCTCTGAGAGCATCAATGCCATCTTCGAGAACGTTCCGGAAGATAGAAACACCCTGCTCTTCTCGGCTACCATGAGCAAGGACATCGAGAAGATTGCCCTCAACTACCTGCACGACCACAAGGAAATCGTAGTGGGTTCGCGCAACGAGGGTGCTGAGCATGTAAACCACATCTACTATCTGGTAAATGCCAAGGACAAGTATCTCGCCCTGAAGCGCGTGGTGGATTTCTATCCACGCATCTTTGCGATTATCTTCTGCCGCACCAAGCTGGAGACTCAGGATATTGCAGATAAGCTGATTAAGGATGGTTATAATGCTGAGGCGCTGCACGGCGACTTGAGCCAGCAGCAGCGTGACCTCACCATGCAGAAGTTCCGCAACCATACCGTTCAGTTCCTGGTGGCTACCGATGTGGCTGCCCGTGGTCTGGACGTAGATGATCTGACTCACGTTATCAACTACGGTTTGCCTGATGATGTGGCAAGTTACACCCACCGAAGTGGTCGTACGGGTCGTGCCGGAAAGAAGGGAACATCCATCTCTATCATCCATACCAGAGAGAAGTTCAAGGTTCGCCAGATAGAGAAGCAGATTGGCAAGGACTTCGTGGACGGCGTATTGCCTACCCCAGAGGAAATCTGCAAGAAGCAGCTCTTCAAGACCATGGACGACATTATGAAGACCGATGTGGATGAGGATCAGATTGAACCATACATGGCAGAAATCAACCGCCAGTTTGAGTACATCGACAAGGAGGACATCATCAAGAAGATGGTAACCATCACCTTCGGTAAGTTCCTCGATTACTATAAGAACGCTCCTGAGATTATCAAGCCTGAAACAGGCAAGGGTTCCCGTGGCGGCGAAGGTCGTGGAAGCCGTGGCAAGGTTTCCAATGGTCGCAGAAAGCATGAGACAGAGGCTGGTTTCAAGAGATTGTTCATCAACTTGGGTAAGGCGGATGGTTTCTATCCGGGCGAAATCATGCAGTATTTGAACAAGCACGTGAAGGGTCGCCAGGAGGTGGGTCACATCGACCTGCTGAGTAAGTTTGCCTACATCGAGGTGCCTGAGGAGGATGCTAAGCGCGTGATGAAGGCATTGAACGGTACTGAGTACAAGGGCAGAACCGTGAGATGTAACGATGCTGATGAGGAAGGTCATGGCAGAGCAGCCCGCGGAGGACGCAATTCTGAGAGCAGAGGCGGCCGTTCTTCAGAAAGAGGCGGACGCAGCTCGGAAGGTCGTGGTCGCAGAGGTTCTTCTGATGATGCAAGAGACTCTCGTGATTCTCGTGGAAAGGGAGGACGTGGAAGCCGTGGCGAATCTCGTGGCGGCAGAAAGTCTCGCCCTCAGGAGGATACAGGCGATTGGCGCCAGTTCTTCCAGAACAACGACAACGTGAAGTTCAAGGGCGAGGAGCCAAACTTCGAGGAAGAAGGTTGGGCTCGTCGCAGACCTAAGAAGAAGTAAAGCATAGTGGCTTTTTTTCATAAATCATATTTTGCGGTAAAAATACAGCAATTTCTTTGGTAAATTGCGGTGTTTTTACCGCAATTTTTGTATATTTGCAGCCGTAAACATCAAATTTATTGTATCTTTATACGCAATTTTAACCCTAAAAGATATTCTGTAATAAACAAATGAAGAAATCTATTCTTATCGCTTGTCTGGGACTGGCAAGTCTGGGCTTGCAAGCACAGAGCATTTCGCTCGCTGGTGAATGGAATGTAGAGTTGGGAAAGAGCGGTAGTGCTTTTGCCAAGAGTAAGCGTGCCTCGCAGGGTGAGGCAAAGCGTGCCATCCTTCCCGGTACCATCGATACGAACCATCTGGGATTCGCTCCGAAAGATACGATGGAAACAACGCATCTTACGAGGCTCTATGCCTATAAAGGAGCTGCTAGATATTCCAGAACCATCAATATCCCGAAGGATTGGAAGAAGAAGTCGGTAGAACTCTTCCTGGAGCGTACCCGACCGACATGGGTGTATGTGGATGGAGAACTGGTGGATTCCTGCAACTTCATCTCTACTCCCCAGCGCTATCTTCTGCCAAAGAAGGTGAAGCCGGGCAAGCATCTCCTGGAAATCGTAGTGGATAATGGAAGAGGTGTGCCAGAGCAGGTTTACGGCTCCAGCCATGCTTATACAGAAGATACGCAGACCAACTGGAATGGAATTATCGGAAGGATAGAACTCCAGCTAGCCAGCTCTGTAGAGAGCAAATCTGCAGAAACTCTAACAGGATCAATCCCTAGCCGTTCTGTAGCTTCTCCTTCCGCCCTTCAGATGCCTGATTTCGCCAAGGATTTTCATATTGAGGGCGCTCACTTCTACGCCAATGGTCATAGGATATTTCTCCGTGGCAAGCACGATGCGGCTGTATGGCCGCTGACGGGACATGTGGAGATGAGCGTGGAAGGCTGGATGAAGTATCTCGGAACCTGCAAGGAGTATGGAATCAACCATGTGCGCTTTCATTCCTGGTGCCCACCGGAGGCGGCTTTCGTGGCAGCGGACAGTCTGGGAATCTATCTTCAGCCGGAACTTCCTTTCTGGGGCTCTTTTGACAAGAAGGATGAAAGGCTGATGGCGTTCCTGCATCAGGAAGGCGAAAATATCCTCAGAGAATATGGTCATCATCCTTCTTTCAGAATGATGGCGCTGGGTAATGAACTCTGGGGCGACATCGACAAGATGAAGGAGTTTGTGGATGATTTCCGCAAGATTGCACCCGATAAATACTATACCTTCGGAAGCAATTACTATCTCGGTTATCAGGGAATAAAAGAAGGAATGGATTACTTCACCACTTGCCGCATCGGAGGCGAGGGATGGGGCAAATACAATACCCATACCCGTGGTTCCTTCTCGTTTGCCGATGCCTACGATGGAGGAATGATCAATCATTTTCATCCTAATTCTATGATGAATTTTGATGAGGCTTGCGATAAGGCAGGAATCCCAATCATCTCTCACGAAACAGGACAGTTTCAGACCTATCCTGATTATCGGGAAATGAAGAAATACACCGGAGTGCTTCATCCTTATAACTTCGAAGTTTTCCGCCGTCGTCTGGCTGCAGCCGGAATGCTCTCGCAGGCAGATGATTTCCACAAGGCTTCGGGCTTATGGAGCGTGAAACTCTATAAAGCCGATATAGAAATGGATTTGAGAACCCGGAATATGGCGGGCTTCCAACTGCTCGATATTCAGGATTATCCCGGTCAGGGAAGTGCTTTCGTAGGCATCCTGGATGCGTTTATGGAGAGCAAGGGAATCACTACGCCCGAGGAATGGCGCCAGTGGTGTTCGCCTGTGGTTCCTCTGTTGGAAATGAAGAAGTTCTGCTTCGAGGATGGCGAGAAGATTCAGGCTAAGGTAAAGGTAGCCAACTATGGCGGTTCTTCGCTGAAGGGCAAGAAACTGAAATGGCGTCTGGCTGAGGATGAGGGAGTATTGAACATCTTTTCATACGATGAAGGTTTGGTGGATGTGGGTGAACTGAATGGTGTTTTCCACGTGCAGAAACCTACCAAGCTGCTTCTTACATTAAACATTGAAGGAACAGAGGCGAGAAACTCCTACGAACTTTGGGTTTATCCGAAGAAGGCGATGGAAAAGAAGGGCGTCATCATTGCCAGAGATTTGAATCAGGAAGTAGTGAAAGTCTTGGAAAAGGGCGGAAAGGTGCTTTGGATGCCTACGGCTTCCAGTCATTTTGTGGCTGCCGATGATACGCTTTCGCAGGCAGATAATGCTACTCCTTATACTGTTGGCGGACTCTTCCAGACCGATTACTGGAATTATCGCATGTTCAAGACCATCTGCGAGAACAACAAGAAGAAGGTTTCTCCAGGAACCCTGGGCATTCTGACGAATCCGGAACATCCGATATTCAAGGGATTCCCTACGGAAATGCACACCAACTGGCAATGGTTCCCGGTTATTAAGGAATCGCATCCGCTGGTGCTTGACAACTTCGCTAAGGATTATCGCCCGGTAGTTCAGGTGATAGATAATATCGAGCGGAATCATAAGTTGGGTTTGGTGATGGAATGGAAGGTGGGAGCCGGAAAGCTTCTCGTCTGCATGAGCGATTTGGAGAAGGCTGCCCAATATCCGGAAGGCAAGGCTTTCTATCAGAGTGTAATTGATTATATGCGCTCTGCCGATTTCAATCCATCTGTAGAAATAACGGTGGATGAATTGAAGAAGAAACTCGCAGAAAAGCCTCGTCAGGTTTCATTGAAGGAGCTGAATAATATCTCGCAATATTAGTTGAGAACCTATAAGAAAAAACAAGAGCGGAAAGCCAGGAGTTAACAGGTTAACAGTTAACAGCTGATTTTCCGCTCTTTTTATATCATCCTGAGACTAATCTTTAGCCCAGGATAAAAGTTTCTATCATCCTAAGACTACTCTCAGGACAAACTTTCTATCATTCTATTTTTCCAAATAGAAATTACTTTGCATTGATCTCCTTCAAGAGGCGGTCGGCGTGTCCCCACTTATCCATCAGGTAGAGCACGTAGCGGATGTCTACACCAATGCAGCGAGCCAGGCGCTTGTCGAAATTGATGTCAGAGCTGAGGCTGTCCCAGTTGCCATCGAAGGCAAGACCAATCAACTCGCCCTTGCCGTTGAACATAGGGCTACCAGAATTACCGCCGGTAATATCGTTGTTGGTGAGGAAGCAGAGCTGCATCTTGCCAGTCGTCTTATCCTGATACTTGCCGAAATCCTTCTCAGAGAGGAGCTCGTGCATGATAGGCTCAGCGTAGTAATCGATTACCTTGTCGCCCTTCTTCATCTTCTCTACGATGCTCTCGGCTGTGGTATAATAGCCAGATGGCTTGCCACCGAGGTCGAAACCGCCTACCTGACCGTAGCTCAATCGCATGGTGAAGTTGGCGTCGCTGTAGTGAGGCATGTCTTCCTCCATACGGAGCTTGGCAGCGCAGAGATACTTCTCCTGCTCGGCGATGCTATCGTTGATGCTGCCCATCTGAGCAGCGAAATCTGCAAATACATCGTTCAGATCCATACCGAAGCTTACGCCTGGATCCTTCTCATATCCCTTCTTGTTGAAGTAGAGCTTGGCGCCCTTCTTCATGATGAGCGACTTCTCCCAGAGATAATCCACATACTTGGCGTAGTTGCCGCCAAACTCAGCGTCGATGGTCTTGTAGAACTTAGGCAACCATTTAGCATCTACGTGCTCCTTGTAGTTCTTCAAGAGGGTAGCGAGCACCTCTTTGTCGAGCGCCATATCCCATTCTGCAGAGTTATCTTCAAACTCATGATACTGCTTCTTCTTGTTCTTCTCAGGACCCTTCACCTCCATGTTGGTCTGGAGCTTGATGGCACGGGTAGAGAACTCGATGTTGCTTCTTCTTGTGAAAGATTCAGCGAAGTTGGTCCAGGCGTACTTCACGTCTGCGCTCTCCTTGTAGAGCTTGGCGAGCTTGTCGAAATCTACCTTGTGGGCGAGGTCGTTGGCTGCCTTGGCTGTATCCTGCCAAGCACGGAGACGGGTTTCGTACTCACGCTTCAGATTCACGATGCCGATAGAGTCGATACACTTGTTCATACCGATGGCATTCTTCCAGTAGTTGGAAGAGCTGGCGTACTTGCTGTCGTACTTGATGCGGACAGCCTCGTCGGCACGCATGTGCTTCTGCATTACCTCCTGCTTTACGCCACGAACCTGAGCACGAGGAGCATTCTCAGCATCGCGCATGGTCTGGATTCCGTAGCTTGAGAGATAGCGCTCTGTGCTGCCTGGGTAACCCATGGTCATCGCATAGTCACCATCCTTGTAACCCTGGAGAGAAACCTGTGCCCAACGCTTTGGATGATAAGGCACATTATCCTTGCTGTAGGCAGCAGGACCATTGGTCTTAGGGTCGGCATAGATGCGGAATACAGAGAAGTCGCAGGTCTGGCGAGGCCACATCCAGTTGTCTGTATCACCACCAAACTTACCCATAGACTTTGGTACGGTGAAAACCAGACGCAGGTCGGTGAAGTCGCGGTAAGTAGTAGCGTACCACTTGTTGCCCTCGTAGAAAGGCTGAACGGTGATATGGAGGGTAGAATCGTTCTTCTTCACCTCTTTGGTCATCTCATTCTCCAGAGAATCGATGAGTTCATCGCGCTTCTTGTTGTCGAGTTTCTCGTATCCGAGGCTCATCACCTTGTCGGTTACATCCTTCTGCTCAACCATAAAGCTGACGAACATATTCTCGTTAGGCAATTCCTCTGCGTAAGATTTTGCAAAGAAACCATTGAGCATATAGTCGTGCTCCACGGTAGAGTGGCTTCTGATAGCCTCGAAACCGCAATGGTGGTTGGTAAATACCAAACCGTCTGGAGAAACGACTACGCCTGAGCAATAGCCAGAGAAGTTAACCACAGCATTCTTCAAGGCGTTCTCGCCGTTGTAGAGCTGGTCGTAAGTCATACTGAAACCTTCGCGCTGCATCATCTCATACACAGCGTTAGGCAAGTTGTAAATCGTCCACATTCCCTCGTCGGCGTGCGCGGTGTTGATTCCGCAGAACGCCATGATAGAGGCGATAAGGACCGTTGCTTTTTTCTTCATTACTTGTTTTTGTTTTCTATTTTTATTATGATGTTATTTATTCTTTTTCTCATATCCTTCTTTCCAAGTCTTTGCCTGTTCTGTCATTCGATATTGCTGGCGTGGATGTCTTGGGGTGTTTGGGTATTTCATCTCCAAGGCTCCTTCGGCTAGGGCAGGGGTAATGTATTCTTTTCTGAATCTGGTTCTGTTTTTTAATCCAAACAGGTTCATTATATCACCGATGGATAGATAATCTTTATTTATACGTATAATGAGTTCTTCTACTTGGGACGAACTTGGGACGAACTTGGGACAAGCTTGGGACGAACTTGGGACATTTTCTTCTCCTTCTTTATTTATGAAGTTGTTTTTCTGTCCATTTCCTGTTTGAGAATTTAAGTTCGGCTGCTCTTTCCAATCATCAGTCGGCCGGATATGCAAATACCTGTTCTTGAGAACCCAACCATCTTTTAGGAGTAAGTTTCTGAAGAAACGAACCAGGTAGATAGGAGAGAACTCTATATCTTTATTGATATTGCGATAATTGGCACGAACCAGGGCATTGCGGAAATACCAGGAGTGCTTGGCAAACATTTCGTTGTTCACTTCATATCCTAACGAACGAAGATACTGGATGGTGAAAATCGCCGTGGTTCGGGTGTTGCCCTCTCTGAAAGCGTGGATTTGCCAGATACCAGATACAAATTTGGCAATATGCTCAATCTTTTCATCATCCGAAAGTCCTTTGTATTGGAAGTTCTTTTCCTGCTCAATATCCCAGTCCAAGGCTCTTCGCAAGTCTTCCCAATTCAGGTAGTTTACGGAATCTCCTTCGA
>ERZ791626.2091-NODE-2091-length-11070-cov-2.646482_pt1 | contig 11070 bp, 8 predicted proteins | sample MGYA00510266_ERZ791626 | MGnify/ENA primary metagenome ERZ791626 (study PRJEB30046, sample SAMN00715208) | human gut metagenome | study: EMG produced TPA metagenomics assembly of the A metagenome-wide association study of gut microbiota in type 2...
ATCTCTTTTGGATAATCCTCAAAAGGTGTATCAAGAGAAAAATTGTATTTTAAAGCCAATGCCTGAAGTATTGCATTACTAAAACTCTTTCCGTCATTTGCACTCTGCCACCCTAATACTACAATTGCTCCCTGATTAATGCTTAAACTCTTATCAGGAATAATAAGGTCTTCGTCAAATTCCATCTTGTATCCCAAACCATAACAGTCAGGACAAGCCCCAAAAGGATTATTAAAAGAAAAACTTCTAGGCTGTACTTCGTCCACGCTGATTCCACAGTCAGGGCAGGCAAAATTCTGACTAAAAGTCATCTCTTCCCCACCAATAACATCTACTATCATTAGTCCGTTGCCAAGCTTTAAAGCATTTTCAACAGAATCTGTAAGACGCTTTTCAATTCCTTCACGAATGCTAAGTCGGTCTATAATAATTTCGATACTGTGCTTTATGTTTTTTTCTAACTTAATCTCTTCAGTTAGTTCATACATATTGCCATCAACTCTTACTCGCAAATAGCCGCTTTTCTTAGCACTTTCAAATACTTTTTCGTGACGTCCTTTCTTTCCTCTTACAACAGGTGCCAATATCTGAAACTTAGTACGTTCTTCCAGCATAAGAATACGATCTACCATTTCATCAACTGTCTGTTTCTTTATTTCACGTCCGCATTTTGGACAATGTGGAATACCTGCTCTTGCATAAAGCAATCTCATATAATCGTATATTTCTGTTACTGTTCCAACTGTTGAACGTGGATTCTTGTTTGTTGATTTCTGATCAATTGAAATAGCCGGTGGCAATCCTTCAATACTTTCAACCTGTGGTTTTTCCATCTGCCCTAAGAACTGTCTTGCATAGGAAGATAATGATTCCATATATCTTCTCTGTCCTTCTGCATAAATAGTGTCAAAAGCAAGGGATGACTTACCTGAACCGCTTAAACCTGTTACTACCGTAAATTCATCTCTTGGTATATCAATATCAATATTTTTCAAATTGTGCTCATTTGCACCTTTTATATGAATATATTTTTTATTGTCTTTCATTTTATTTTCCTATCTTTTTCTATCTTTGTTATTTGGTTATTTTATATCTTTTCCAAATAAATTCCGTTATAGATTTTTAGTTATCTTCCTGCAACTTTCTTAATTCTGCCAACTTATCTCGCATTTCAATAGCCGTTTCAAAATCAAGTTCTGCTGCAGCTCTTTCCATTTTCTTCTTAACCTTTTCGATAAGCTTTTTAAGTTCCTTATAATCCATTGATTCAGGATCTTTCTCAACGTCGCTAATCTTTCTGTCCACTTCTTTGGAGATGCTAATAAGGTCTCGAACAGCCTTCTTAATAGTTGTTGGAGTAATGCCGTGTTCACTATTGTATTTCTGCTGAATCTCTCTACGTCTGTTAGTTTCCGTTAAAGCTTTATCCATTGAATCAGTAATATTGTCAGCATACATTATTACGTGGCCTTCTGCATTTCTTGCAGCTCGTCCAATAGTCTGAATAAGTGATGTTTCTGAACGTAAAAACCCTTCCTTGTCAGCATCCAATATTGCAACTAAAGCAATTTCCGGTATGTCCAAACCTTCTCTTAAAAGGTTAATACCAACCAAAACATCAAAAACATCCAATCGCATATCTCTGATAATCTGAGTTCTCTCTAACGTATCTATATCTGAATGAAGGTATTTAACCCTAATTCCCACATCGCGCATATAATCTGTCAAATCCTCAGCCATACGCTTCGTCAAAGTTGTTACCAAAACTTTATTCTTCTTGGCAACTTCCTTATTAATCTCCGTTATAAGGTCATCAATCTGTCCTTCAACCGGTCTTACTTCAACTTCCGGATCAAGCAATCCTGTAGGTCTTATAATCTGCTCTGCACGGCCTAATTCATGTTCCTTTTCATAAACATTAGGTGTAGCTGACACAAACATCATCTGGTCAATCATGCTTTCAAATTCTTCAAAATTAAGCGGTCTGTTATCCTTCGCCGAAGGCAGTCTGAACCCATAATCAACTAAAGTAGACTTTCTTGACTGGTCACCGGCATACATTCCTCTAATCTGTGGAATCGTAATATGAGACTCATCTACTATTATTAAGAAATCATCTCCGAAATATTCCATTAATGTATGAGGTGTGGCTCCCGGCTCCAACCCTGCCATATGTCTTGAATAGTTCTCTATTCCTGAACAAAAACCTGTTTCTCTTAGCATTTCCATATCAAAATTAGTTCGCTCTGCAATACGCTGTGCCTCTATTAATTTGTCTTCTGATTTAAAATATGCTACCTGTTCCTCTAACTCTTTCTCTATATCCTTAATGGCACGCTCCATCTTTTCAGGTGGCACAACATAATGAGAATTAGGGAATATTGCTACATGTTCAAGCTCGTTCTTAATCTGACCCGTTAAAGCATCAATCTCTGAAATTCTCTCGATTTCATCATCAAAAAATTCAACTCTAATTGCACTATCCGTATACGAAGCAGGAAATATTTCCAGATTCTCTCCACGAACCCTGAAAGTTCCACGTTTAAAGTCCATATCATTTCTGTCATACTGTATTTCAATAAGCTTATGAATAATCTCATCTCTATCTCTAATGGTATTCGGTCTTAAAGACACAACCATGTTCTTGTAATCTATTGGGTCTCCCAAACCATATATACATGAAACTGAAGAAATAATAATTACATCTTTACGCTCCATTAAAGCCATTGTTGCCGAATGGCGTAACTTATCTATTTCATCATTAATTGATGAATCCTTCTCAATATATGTGTCTGTGCTTGGAACATAAGCCTCCGGCTGATAATAATCGTAGTAGGAAACAAAATATTCCACAGCATTATTAGGAAAAAACTCCTTAAACTCACCGTAAAGCTGAGCTGCCAAAGTCTTATTATGAGCAATAATAAGTGTAGGTTTATTTAATTGTTCAATAACATTCGCCATTGTAAAAGTCTTACCTGAACCTGTTACACCAAGCAAAGTCTGGAATTGTTTTCCTTTCTTAAAACCTTCAACTAACTCTTCAATAGCCTGCGGCTGGTCCCCGGTAGGCTTATACTCTGAAACTAATTCAAAATGATCCATATGATTTCTCCCAATTAGCTCTAATCAATATTTGAGTATTTTCAAACCCAAATCATTTATCAACTACTTTTCTTAGTATTGTTACTTGTCAAGTATATCATTCAAAAGAACAAAAGTACAGAACAAAATCGAATGTTTGTTCTGTACTTTTGTTATTCTTTTATTATTCCTCTATTAACTTTTCATATTCGTCCGTAGGTATTGGCTTTGAAAAATAATATCCCTGAATCACTTCTGCTCCAATTGATTTTAAGAAGTTAACCTGTTTTTCTGACTCAACACCTTCTACTACTACCGAAATATTTAATTTCTTGGACAATTCTACAATAGACTCAACAATTATGTTGTTTCTTTCATTTTCATTATCCAAATTTCGCATAAACGCCATATCCAATTTAAGTACGTCTATAGGTGCATCCTTTAACATATTAAGTGATGAATATCCGCTTCCGAAATCATCCATCAAAATCTTAAAGCCTGCTTCCTGCAGTTCACTTATTATTGAATATATTACCTGCTTTTCCTCAGTATATACTGTTTCCGTAATTTCAAGTTGCAAATCCTTTGGTTCCAAATTATATTTTTCAACCAGTTCCAAAAGATTTGATACCAGATTAGTTCTATAGAAATTTACTCTTGAAACATTAACAGAAATAGGAAGTACACTTCCGTTTTTGTCCCTTTTTTAATACATCCGTCTCTATAATTGCATGTTATATTATAGCATTTTAACGTCGCAATAACAATGTAAAACCCAACCTATTAATATGATTTTTAGACAAATAAATAACCAAAACTTTCGTAAAAACTTTGTCTATTTTGACACTTTACAAATTTAATTTTTTCATAAGCATTTGTCAAAATAAAAAGGAACATTTTTCATTTACCCTTTTACTTATTTTATACAGTTATTCAAAGCATAGAAAAAGACCATACATATATCTTCGTTTGCAAGATATATGTATGGTCTTTCTGTTCATTATTTCATTAATTCCATAATTGTTTCTTTTGCCTTTTCAAGCTGTGTATCGCTTGTTGCATTTTCTTCCAATTCTGCTTCAACATCAGGAGTTATTCCCTTTCCGTGAATGTTTTTGCCACTTGGAGTATAATAATCCTGAACTGTAAGTTTTACCGCTGAGCCGTCGCTTAATGGAAGAATTGTCTGTACAATTCCTTTACCAAATGACTGTGTGCCTACAATTTTTCCTGCATTAAAGTCCTGAATTGCACCTGCAAAAATTTCTGATGCACTGGCGCTGTCCTTATTCTGCAAAACAACCATTGGCATTTCAAGACACTTGCTGTCTGAAGTCTGCTTTTCCTCATTTCCATATTTATCCTTAGTTGAAACCAAATTTCCTTCAGGAAGTATTTCATCAAGCATCTTGCAGACTGTCTCATATAATCCACCCGGATTGCTTCTAACATCAAAGATAACAGCCTTCATTCCCTGCTTCTTCAAGTCATCCAATGCTTTCGTAAACTGGTCATAAGTAACTTCTTCAAACTGACTTATCTGTATATAACCAATCTTTTTCTTCTTATCAAGCATCTTATATTCAACAGTAGGCTCATTAACCTGATCTCTTGTTATTGTAAAGTCAATGTATTTCTTTTCGGACTCTCTGTAAACAGTTATGTCAACTGTTGTTCCTTTTTCGCCCTTCATTTCAGTAACAACATTGTTAATGTCAACACCAGTTACTTCTTTGCCCTTTACTTTATAAATAATATCTCCGTTCTTTACTCCTGCCTTTGCAGCCGGTGCATCGGCAAAAGCCTTAACTACCGTAATTATTCCTGTTTCAGCATTCTGAGATACCAAAGCACCTATTCCGCTGTAAGTTCCTGACGTCTGTTCCATCATTTTCCGGTATTCTTCTGCCGTGTAATAAACAGAATACGGATCATTTAAGCCTTCCAACAATCCTTTGTAAATTCCATCTTCCAAGTCAGATTCATTAACCTTATTTAAGAACTTAGCATCTATAAGTTTATTTATATAATCAAGCTTTTGTGATGTTTTTTCACTGATTGTTTTTCCGGATGTGTTCTGGTTTGCAAAATACAAACCTGTTCCAACACCACCTACCACAACTGCCATGGCAAGCATTCCAAAAAAGAATCCAAGTAAAAAACGGTTCTTATTCTTTTTCATCATGACTCCTTAATTCAAGTTTATTTTAAATAATCCCAAGGATTAACATATGCCCCGTTCTTACGTACTGCAAAATGTAAATGGTTACCCTGTGATGCTCCTGTATTTCCTACAAGTCCAATGCTCTGTCCTGCGCTTACCTTTGTTCCTGCCGAAACTAAAAGTGCAGACATATGCATATATACACTATATACACCATTGCCGTGATTAATACCAATCCAGTTGCCTGCTGTTGTACTATAATTAGCCCACTCTACTGTACCTGAACCTGCTGCAACAATAGTGGTTCCTGCTGATGCCGGAATATCAATACCCTTATGAAATTCAGAACCTCTATATCCATATCCTGAAGATATAGTTGTATGTCCCGGAAGTGGCCATGTAAATCCACCGCCTGAAACTGTTCCACTACTTCCTGAATTTCCACTGTTTGAAGTATCTGTTGTATTGCTTCCTGTATTTGATGATGTATTGCTTGTACTACTATTTGAACTAGCTGCCTGCTGTTTCTTTGCTGCCGCCTCACGTCTTGCTTTTTCCGCTGCGGCCTTATTTGCCTGCTCAGCAGCTGCCTGGTTTTTGCTCTGTTCTTCAACAGATGCAACTCTCTTTTCCTGTGCACTGATTTCTGCCTCCAATTCATCAGATGTGGCCTCATTATGTGCTATCAAATCTTCATAATTCTTAAGTTCCTGCTGCTTTGATTCAGAAAGATTAGTAAGCTTAGTCTGGTCATTCTGCTGTGCCTGTATTGTCTGAAGATTCTTTTTCTCAGTTACAAGAGTACTCTTTGCAGAAGCTATTTTCTCTTTAGTCTTCTTCATCTTATTAAGCATATCTCTGTCATACTGTGATAACTCTGTTATGTACTCTGCCTTATTTAAGAAATCAGTTATGCTCTTTGAATTAAAAATCAAATCTATCATCTGAGTATCACCATTCTCATACATATATTTGATTCTAAGCTTCATATCTTCATACTGCTCATTTATGCTAACCTGAGCATTGTTCAATTCCTTCTGAGTCTTAGATATCTTGTCTTCTGTTTTTGATAATTTCTGATTAGTCTTGTACATCTCTGTAGCCAAATTAGTTAACTTCTTATCAACTGACTGAATGTACTCCTGTGCATCAGACTTAGATTTCTGTAGTTTATTATTTTCATCCTGAGCCTGTTGCTTCTGATTCTGCAAATCTGAAAGTTTATTCTTCTCATCGTTAACTGTTCCAAACGCATTAATTGGAATAGCAGTAACTGCCAATGCTGCCACGAGAACAAAACTTAATACTTTAGATTTTCTCATTACTTTCTCCTTATCTCTTTCCCTGTTAACTCAATTAACTTTATACCTTTAAGTGCTTTCTCATTGACACAATTGATCCTATTAAACCAATACCTGCTCCAATTCCAAGTCCTAATGGAACAAGCACCAAAAAAATCTGATGAACTGACGCAAAAGGAATACTGTTGCCAAGTACACCAAATTTAGTCATAATAAGATCAATTAATCTGTCATAAACAAGTCTTATTATAACAAGCGGAATTATTGAACCTAATAAACCGATTGTTACACCTTCTATAATAAATGGTGCTCTTACAAAACTATTAGTTGCTCCAATAAGCTTCATAATTTTAATCTCGTGTCTTCTTACTGAAATACCAATCATAACCGTGTTGCTTATAAGGAAAATACCAACACCAAGCAAAATAATAATCAATGCAATAGACGCATATCCTAACATTTTGCCAAAGTTTGTAAGAAACTCTCTTGTTGGGTTTGAATACTTAACCTGTCTTACACCTTGAACCTTTTCCATTGCTGTGGCAAAAGCTTTCTGGTCGTTAATACTCTTTAAGTAAACTGTGTAAGATGCTGAATTAGCCAATGGATTCTCTTTTGAAAATCCTTCTGCCAAATCAGGATTATCTTTAAAATAATTCTTTTTGAAACCTTCCCAAGCTTCCTCTGCTGATGTATATTCGTAGCTCTTTACACGGGAATCTGACTTAATTGTTTTTCCAATATCATCTATTCCCTGCTGGCTTAACCCTTCGTTAAAGAATATTGTTACCCCAACCTGTTGCTCAACTTTCTTTTCCATAAAGTTAACATTAATAATAATTGTAAAAATTACACCTATTAAAAATATACACGCAGCAATAGTTCCTATTGATGCAAGGGAAAACAGTTTGTTTCTCTTTATGTTTACAAAACCCTGTTTTAAACAGTAGTTTGCTGTTCTAGTATTCATCTGTCTGTTCCTCCCCTTTGCTGTCCTCTACTTTTACACCTTTCTTCATAGTTATGACACGCTTGTTCATAGCCTTAACTATTTCCATGTTATGTGTAACAACAATAACTGTTGTTCCCTGCTCATTAATTTTTTCAAGCAGTTTCATAATCTCCCATGAATTTTCAGGGTCAAGGTTTCCTGTAGGTTCATCAGCCAAAATATACTGTGGTTTATTAACAAGTGCTCTTGCAAGGGCAACTCTCTGCTGCTCACCACCTGACAATTCTGACGGATTGGAACGATATTTTTCTGAAAGTCCCACCAAAGATAATACTCTTGCCACATTCTTTTTAATCTCTCTTGGTGACGCACCTATTACTCTCTGTGCAAAAGCAATATTTGAGTAAACATCTCTATCCTGTAACAATCTGAAATCCTGAAAAACAACTCCAACCTTTCTTCTATACTTAGCTGTTCCTCTTGATTTAAGCTTTGATAAATTAACATCATCTACCACTATTGTTCCCTCTGTGGGATTTAACTCTTTAAGAAGCAGTTTGATAAATGTTGACTTTCCTGAACCACTGGCTCCAACAACAAATACAAACTCTCCTTCCTCTATTTCAAGATTTAAATTGCTTAACGCCGGTGCACCGTTGCCATAAGACTTACTTACACCTTCTATTTTAATCATTATATGCCTCCTAATATTCTGCTCTAAATAGAAATATATAACACAAATGTGTTTTTTTGTGGGTGGACAAAGCACGTAACAATCCTTGTAATAAAATTTTAATATATTTCCGAATTGAATTTGCTCCACTAGCACAATATGAAGGTCCACAGGGACCTTCATATTGCTACATTTTAACTATTTATTTTCTAAAAATCTGTGTTATCCATGTATTTCATGTACTTAACAACCATAAGGGCAATCTTAAATGTAATTGCATCCTCAAATACTCTTAAATCTAGTCCTGTACTCTTCTGCAACTTGTCCAGTCTGTATACTAAAGTATTTCTGTGAATATATAGCTGTCTTGATGTTTCAGATACATTCAAGCTGTTTTCAAAGAACTTATTAATTGTTGTCAATGTTTCTTCGTCAAATTCATCCGGTGACTTTCCTTCAAAAATCTCGCTAATGAACATCTTGCAAAGTGGAATTGGTAACTGATAAATTAATCTTCCGATTCCAAGATTATTGTAAGCAATTACGTTCTTAGTGCTAAAGAAAATCTTTCCTACATCAAGGGCCATTCTTGCTTCCTTGTATGAACGTGATACTTCCTTAATCTCCTTAACAATAGTTCCGTATGCTACAGTAGCCTTAACCATTGCCTCTGTGTTAAGCATGTCCACAATTGTCCTTGCTATCTTTTCAATATCTTCATATCCCTGTTTTTCGTCTAACTCCTTAACAAGAATAATGCTCTTTTCATCTACTGCTGTAATAAAGTCTTTCTTATTACCTGAGAACAATGTTCTAACTGTTTCTAAAGCAACACTGTCCTTTTCGTTCTTTGTTTCAATAATACAGACACATCTTCTTGCATCCACATCAATGTACAACTTCTTTGATCTATTATAAATATCAACAAGGAGTAGATTGTCTAATAATAAGTTTTTGATAAAATTGTCTTTATCAAATCTTTCTTTATATGCAACAAGCAGATTCTGAATCTGGAAGGCAGCCATCTTTCCTACCATAAATACGTCATCGCTTGTTCCCTGAGCTATTAATATAAGTTCCAACTGGCTCTCATCATAAACCTTAAAGAACTGGTATTCCTGTACTGACTGGCTGTCTGCCGGAGAATTAACAAAGCTCATTATAGCATGTCCAAACTCATCTCCTAACTGGGAAGTACTGGCAATAATCTTTCCGTCTGTATCTGCCACATGTAAATCTACCCTTGAAATACTTTTTATTCCTTCTATTGTGTTCTGTAAAATCTGATTTGATATCATAGGCCACTCCTTGTTCTAAAAAATTCGTACATTCTGTCAAACTATATTTTAAACCAGTTTATGACAAAAAACAAGAGAAAAGAGCTAATCAATAGTACTTTTATCTTGTAATTTTTGTCAAAATAACCAACTATTTTACAGCATCAAAAAAATCCTTTATAATATCGTATGATTTTTTTACCCCCACTCTTGACAAAGAGCCTAATAAAAACTCCAAAGGAATTTCTTATTAAGTAAAAAAGACTGCCCAAATCGGGCAGTCTTTTGAGAAATATATATATATTAGTTTGTGATAACTTTTTCTGTATCCTTGTCAAAGATGTGAAGTTTTGTAAGATCCATTGCCATAACAACTTCATCACCAGGTCTAGCTGTTGTACGAGCATTAACTCTTGCTGTACAATCGAATCCTTCAAGGTCAAAGTATAAGTATACTTCAGCACCAAGTAATTCGTAAATTCTGATTGTTGTCTTAAATGCACTATCAGGTGACATTTCAATGAAGCTTTCTTCATCATGAATATCTTCCGGTCTGATACCCATAACAACTGTCTTACCAACATAACCACCGTCAATAAGCCTTCTAGCCTGTTCAGCCGGTACTGTAATGTATGTTCTAGCCTGTCCAATGTGGAGCTTAATGTCAGCTCCTTCCTGTTCAACTTCTGCATCGATGAAGTTCATCTGTGGTGAACCCATGAATCCTGCTACGAATAAGTTAACCGGCTTATCATATAAGTTCTTAGGTGAATCTACCTGCTGTACAACACCATCCTTCATAACTACGATTCTTGTACCAAGTGTCATAGCTTCTGTCTGGTCATGTGTTACGTAGATGATTGTTGCGCCTAATCTCTTATGAATCTTAGCGATTTCCACACGCATCTGTACTCTTAATTTAGCATCCAAGTTTGAAAGAGGTTCATCCATAAGGAATACCTTAGGGTTACGAACGATAGCACGTCCCATAGCAACTCTCTGTCTCTGACCACCTGATAAAGCCTTAGGCTTACGATCAAGTAACTGTTCAAGGTCAAGAATCTTAGCTGCATCCTTAACTAATCTTTCCTGTTCAGCCTTAGGTACTTTTCTTAACTTAAGACCAAACGCCATATTATCATATACTGTCATATGTGGATATAAAGCGTAGTTCTGGAATACCATTGCGATATCTCTATCCTTTGGTTCAACATCGTTTACTAACTTATCTCCGATGTATAATTCTCCTGATGAAATTTCTTCAAGACCTGCAATCATTCTAAGTGTTGTTGACTTACCACAACCAGATGGTCCTACGAAGATGATAAATTCTTTATCCTTGATTTCAAGGTTAAAATCTTTTACTGCACAGAATCCGTTTGGATATACCTTGCAGATATTTCTTAATGATAAACTTGCCATTTTAAAAATTCCTCCTAGTATTGAAATAGTTTCTCTATCTCGCGTCTGATTGTATTCTAAATCACTGACACTAAAAATGCTATATTGTAAATAAACAAAATAACAAAAAAATCTTTGTTAATATTGCATACAGCCCCTATTATTTATTTAAAAATATGTTACTTTCGCCAATGATTATACGGTGTTCTTTGAGCAAT
>ERZ791626.2094-NODE-2094-length-11062-cov-2.646952_pt1 | contig 11062 bp, 10 predicted proteins | sample MGYA00510266_ERZ791626 | MGnify/ENA primary metagenome ERZ791626 (study PRJEB30046, sample SAMN00715208) | human gut metagenome | study: EMG produced TPA metagenomics assembly of the A metagenome-wide association study of gut microbiota in type 2...
TCGCCCGGGCGGGACGATCTGCTTTGAGTTTGGCTACGGGCAGGAGACAGGCGTTGGAGAATTGCTCGAGGCCGCGGGTTTTACAGATATGTTGTTCCGTAAGGATCTCAGGGGCGTGACCCGTGCGGTCGCGGCAAGAAAGCCGGAGTGAGACACGTGAAATATTTTCAAACGAACGTTTGATTTATGGCGAACGCTGTGGTATACTGTAGAAAAACAGAAAAGGAAGGCTGTTGGCTATGGCAGTAGAAAAGAAGAAACCCGAGGCTCCGATGAGCGATAAAAAAAAGGCGCTGGAGACGGCAATTTCCCAGATTGAAAAGAACTTCGGCAAGGGTACGGTCATGCGCCTCGGCGACCGCCCGGAGATGAACGTGGAGGCGATTCCGACGGGCTCGTTGGCTTTGGACGCGGCGCTCGGAATCGGCGGCGTGCCGAAGGGCAGAATCATTGAAATTTACGGGCCGGAGTCCTCCGGCAAGACGACGCTTGCGCTCCATATCGTGGCGCAGGCGCAGAAGCGCGGCGGTGAGGTTGCGTTCGTCGACGCGGAGCATGCGCTGGACCCCGACTACGCGGCGAGAATTGGCGTGGACATCGACTCCATGCTCGTCTCCCAGCCGGATACCGGCGAGCAGGCGCTGGAGATTACGGACGCGCTTGTCCGCTCGGGTGCGGTGGACGTGGTGGTTGTCGACTCTGTCGCGGCGCTGACGCCGCGCGCAGAAATTGAAGGCGAGATGGGCGATACCTTCGTCGGACTTCAGGCGCGGCTGATGTCGCAGGCGCTGCGAAAGCTTGCCGGCAACATCGCGAAAACGAACTGCGTCGTCATCTTCATCAACCAGCTTCGTATGAAGATCGGCGTCATGTACGGAAACCCCGAGACGACCACGGGCGGCAACGCGCTCAAGTTCTACGCGTCCGTTCGTATCGACATCCGCCGGACCGAGGCCATCAAGAACGGCACAGAGATCGTCGGCAACCGCACGCGCGCCAAGATCGTCAAAAATAAAGTCGCGCCTCCTTTTAAAGAGGCCATCTTCGATATCATGTACGGCGAGGGCATCTCCAAGTGGGGCGAACTCGTCGATCTGGCTGTGCAGCTGGAGCTCATCAACAAGTCCGGCAGCTGGTTCTCGATTGGGGACGAGCGCATCGGACAGGGCCGGGATAACGCAAAGCTCTATCTGCAGGAGCATCCCGACGTGGCCGACCGCATCGAGCAGGAGGTGCGCGACAACATGTGGAAGCTGCAGGGCAGCCGCGCAAAGCCGCCCATCGCCCCGGCCGCCAAGGCGGTAAACGTGTCGGCGGACGACTTTGACGATGAAACTTGAGAAAATCGAGCCGCTGGATTCTCCGAACTATCTGCGTCTGATCTTTGATGATGGAAAGCGGCTGAAAGCTCCCGCCTTCAAGGTGGTCGAGCTCGGCCTCACCATCGGCGCGGAGGTTTCGCCGGAAGACTTTCTGGCGCTCGAGAATGCGCAGAGTTTCGCCTCATGCAAGGAGCGCGCGGTGCGGATCCTGACGGCGAGCGGCCTGTCGAAAAAAGAGCTTCAAAAGCGCCTTGTCCAGAAGGGTGAGCGCGAGGAGGACGCGGAGGCTGCCGTTTCATGGCTGGAGGAGCTGCACCTCATCGACGATCTCGAGACGGCAAAGCAGCTTGTCAGAAGCGCGAACCTTCGCGGCTATGGCCGGGCGCGGGCGAAAAGCATCCTCTATGAAAAGGGGATCCCCAAAGAGCTTTGGGACGAAGCGCTTTCAGAATTTGGAGAGACAGACGGCGCGATTGACGCGTTTTTGCGGAAGAAGCTTTCCGGAAGGACGCTTGACCAGAAAACCATCAAAAAAGCCGTGGACGCGCTCATCCGGCGCGGGCACAGCTATCACGATATTCAAGAAGGGCTGCGGCGATTGGAAGCAGACTGCGAGCCCATGGATACTTGGGAGGACATGGAATGAGCCAGACAATTGGTATGATCAGCCTCGGCTGCGCCAAAAATCAGATCAACGCCGAGCAGATGCTGTTTCTGCTGCGCGTGGCGGGCTATGAGATTTTGCCCGACCCGGACGGCGCGGATTTGGTGATCATCAACACCTGCGGCTTTATTGAAGACGCAAAAACGGAAGCCATCGACAACATTCTGGCGATGGGCGAGCTCAAAAAGGAAGGTAGAGTCGGGAAGATCCTTGTGACCGGATGTCTTGCCCAGCGCTATCAGATGGAGATCGTGCAGGAAATGCCGGAGGTGGACGGCGTGCTCGGCACGGGCTCGTATTATGACATCGTTTCGGCGGTCGGGAAAGTCCTCTCCGGCGAGACGGTCGCGGAGTTCGGCGATATCAACGCGAACCTGCCCGAGCCCCAGCGCATTCTGACCACGCCAGAGCACTACGCGTATCTGCGCATCGCGGAGGGCTGCGACAACCACTGCGCGTTCTGTATCATCCCGAAGCTCCGCGGCCGGTACCGCAGCCGCCCGATGGAAGAGCTCGTGAAAGAAGCGCAGGACCTGGCGGAGAGCGGCGTGAAAGAGCTCATCGTCATCGCGCAGGACACGAGCCGCTACGGCATCGACCTCTATGGCGAGCGGAAGCTGGCAGAGCTTCTTCAAAAGCTCTGCGCCATCGACGGTATCGTCTGGGTGCGTATCCATTATCTTTATCCGGACGAAATGTCCGACGAGCTCATTGACGTTCTGGCCGATGAGCCGAAGATCGTAAAGTACCTCGATATCCCGATTCAGCACATCAACGACAACATTCTGCGCGCAATGAACCGGCGCGGAAACGGCGAGTATGTGAAGGAGCTTCTCAAAAAGCTCCGCGCGCGCATTCCCGGTCTTGTCATCCGCACGAGCCTCATTACCGGTCTTCCCGGCGAGGGAGAGGAAGAATTCCAGCAGTTGTGTGAGTTCCTGAAGGAATTCAAGCTCGAGCGCGCCGGAACGTTCACGTTCTCGCCCGAGGAGGGCACCAAGGCGGCGTTGATGCAGTACCCCGACAAGGCGGTCGCGCAGGAGCGCGCGGAGATCATCGGCGAGCTTCAGTCGCGCATCATGGACGAATATAATGCTTCGTGCGAGGGCAAGGTCATGCAGGTGCTCTGCGACGGCTACGACCCCGACGAGGAATGCTATTATGGCAGAACCTACGCGGATTCGCCGGATATCGACGGACGCATCTGGTTCACAGCGTCGCGGCACATCAAGACGGGCGATTTTGTGAACGTCTTTGTCGTGGGCGCATATGATGGAGAGCTGACAGGCATGCTGGAGGAGGACATGGAAGACAATGACGACGGCGAGTAAGATTACAATGGTGCGGGTGGTGCTCATCCCGTTTTTCATCGTGTTTCTGCTGCTGAGCGGCAACGGCGGCGCGAACGCCGACACCTACCGTTGGGTCGCGCTCGGTATTTTTGTCGTGGCGAGTCTGAGCGACTTTTTGGACGGCTACGTTGCGCGGCACTACAATCAGGTCACGGACTTCGGCAAGTTCTTTGATACGCTGGCCGACAAGCTTCTCGTGACGGCCTGCCTGATGGTCTTTGTTGGGCAGGGCCGGATGGCAAGTTGGATCGCTTTCATCGTTGTCGCGCGCGAGTTTGCCATCATGGGCCTTCGCTCGATCGCAGCGGCGCACGGGCGCGTGATCGCGGCGGGCTGGTCGGGCAAGATCAAGACCTCCTGCACGATGGTGGGCCTCATTGCGATGATGATCTTCCCAAGTGTACAAATTCTCGATACGGTCGTCTGCGCCGTGATTTTGGTGACGACGCTCTACTCGGGCTTTGAATATTTCCAGAAGAACTGGGACGTTCTGATGCCCGGCGCTTGACTTTTTGTGCGCTTAATGCTATCATATCGGCAGAAATTTGAAAAACTGCATATCGCGATGATCGAAAAGAGTACCTTACCGGAGTTTCTCAGAGAGTTTCCGTCACCGGCTGCAAGCGGAGATGAAGCGAGGTTTGGGAACGTGCGTTCGTGAGCGAGGGGAGACCCCGTGTGGCACGCGTCAAGTGCCTTGAGTGAGAAATCAGAGTGGAACCGCGAGTTACTGTAACCCGCCTCTTGAGCAAAAGAGGCGGGTCCTTTTATTTTTTCCGGGAGGCAACATTTTTGCATATTATCGAAGACATTCGGGCATATAAGAAAAACGATCCGGCGGCCAGAAGCGTAGCAGAGATCCTGCTGCTCTATAACGGCCTGCATGCAACCATCGACTATCGCATCGCCCACTGGCTGCACATCCACGGCCTGCGCTTTCTCGCGCGGAGCATCTCGCAGTGGTCGAAGCTCTGGACGGGCATTGAGATACACCCCGGCGCAAAAATCGGAAGGCGGCTTGTTATCGACCACGGAACCGGCATCGTCATCGGCGAGACGGCGGAGATCGGAGACGACTGTTTACTCTATCAGGGCGTGACCCTCGGCGGCACGGGCAAGGACGCCGGCAAGCGCCACCCGACAATTGGAAACAACGTCATGGTAGGAGCCGGCGCGAAGGTGCTTGGGCCGTTCAAGGTCGGCAATAACGCGCGTATTGCGGCAAACTCGGTCGTGCTGCGTGAAGTTCCGGAGAACGCGACGGTCGTCGGCGTGCCGGGCAGGATCACGAGAATCTGCGGCGAAAAGCTGGACCATATCCACACGCCGGACCCGATTATGATCGAAATCGAGATGCTCAAAATGCGTCTGGACGCGCTGGAGCATAAAACAGAAGAATAGTTACAGGAGGAAATGACATGTATCTTTATAATTCTGCATCGCACAAAAAGGAAGAGTTTATCCCCAACGACCCCAAGCTCGTCAAAATGTATACCTGCGGCCCCACGGTCTACCATTTTGCCCACATCGGCAATCTCCGCAGCTATATCATGGAGGATGTGCTGGAAAAGTATCTGCGCTACATCGGCTACCCGGTTAAGCGCGTCATGAACATCACAGACGTGGGACACCTGACCTCGGACGCGGACGAGGGCGAAGACAAGATGCTCAAGGGCGCAAAACGCGAGCACAAGAGCGTCATGGAAATCGCGAAATTCTACACGGATGCGTTCTTTGACGACTGCCGAAAGCTCAACATCAAGCGGCCCGACGTCGTCCAGCCTGCAACCGGCTGCATCGACGAGTATATCAAGATCATCACAAAGCTGCTCGATACCGGATATGCGTATCAGGCGGGCGGCAACGTGTATTTTGACACATCGAAGCTCGAAAAGTACTATATCTTCAACGACCACAACGAGGAAGATTTAGCTGTCGGCGTGCGCGAGGGTGTGGAGGAAGACACGAACAAGCGCAACAAGAACGATTTTGTGCTCTGGTTCACAAAGTCGAAGTTCGAAGATCAGGCGCTCAAGTGGGACTCCCCGTGGGGTGTGGGCTATCCCGGCTGGCACATCGAGTGCTCCGGCATTTCTCTCAAGTACCTCGGCGAAGATCTTGATATCCACTGCGGCGGCATTGACAACGCCTTCCCGCACCACACGAACGAGATTGCCCAGTCCGAGAGCTACATCGGCCACCACTGGTGCAACTACTGGATGCACGTGATGCACCTGAACACCACATCCGGCAAGATGTCAAAGTCCAAGGGTGAGTTTTTGACGGTCTCGCTTCTTGAGCAGAAGGGCTATGACCCGCTGGCTTACCGGCTGTTCTGCCTGCAAAGCCATTACCGCAAGAACCTCGTCTTCTCGTGGGAAAACCTGGACAACGCGATGGGCACGTACCAGAAGCTGATTGCGAAAATTGCCGCACTTAAGCCCTCCGATGAGCCGATCGACGAGGATGCTGTCACGGCGCTGCGCGAGAAATTCAACAAGGCGCTCGGGAACGATCTCAACACGTCGCTCGGCATTACGGCGCTCTACGACGTTCTCAAGTACCAGACGAACGACGCGACGAAACTGTATTTGCTTGACGACTTTGACAAGGTGCTGAGCCTCGACCTTCTTAAAAAAGCGGAAGAGGCGCGCAAAAAGGCGGCCAGCGCAAAGGGGAGCGGCGGCGAGTACAACATCGTCTCCGAGTCCGGCGAGCAGGATGCAGCCGTCGAAGCGAAGATCCGCGCAAGGTTTGAGGCCAAGAAAGCGAAGAATTTTGCCGAGGCCGATCGAATTCGCGACGAACTCAAAGCGGAAGGTATCGAGCTGACTGATATTCCGGGCGGCGCGAAGTGGAACCGCGTATAATTGCATCGAAACCGAAAGGGGCAGGCCGGAAGGTCTGCTCTTTTCCTTCGTTGCAAGAGGCGTAGTTTTGTGGTATGATAATATTGTATTGGTATATGCCAAATGAGCGAAAAGGAGCTTTTTCCATGAAGCTGATGATTTTAGACGGCAACAGCATCATCAACCGCGCGTTCTACGGTGTGCGTCTTCTGAGCACGAAGGACGGCGTGTATACGAACGCGATCTACGGATTTCTGAATATTTTAGAGCGTCTGCGCGCCGACGAGCAGCCCGACGCGCTGTGCGTCGCGTTTGACCTCAAAGCGCCGACGTTCCGCCATCTGGCCTACGACGGCTATAAAGCCACGCGCCATCCGATGCCGGAGGAGCTAGCAATGCAGATGCCGCTCATGAAAGAGGTCTTGGGCGCGATGAACATCCCCATCTACGAGTGCGAGGGCTGGGAAGCGGACGACATTTTAGGCACGGCAGGGGAAATCTGCGCGCGCGAGGGAGCGGACTGCGTAATTGTCACGGGCGACAGGGACTCTTTGCAGCTGGTGACGGACCGCGTGACCGTCAAGCTTGTCACGTCGAAATCCGGACAGACCATCACGACAAACTATACCCCCGACGTGTTCCGCGCGGAGTATGGCTTCGACCCCGTGCGCCTGGTCGACCTCAAGAGCCTCATGGGCGACAGCTCGGATAACATCCCGGGCGTAGCCGGAATCGGCCCCAAGACGGCGACGGGCCTGCTTTTGGAATACGGAACGCTGGACGGCATTTACGAGCATCTGCCGGAGATCAAGGAATCCGTGCGCAAAAAATTGGAGAAAGACCGCGAGCAGGCGTATCTGTCCTATGACCTGGCAACCATCCGCAAAAACGCGCCGGTAGATTTCATCCCGGAGCGAAATCTTGTGCGGGAGGCCAACAACGATGCGCTTTACGCGCTGTTCCGCAAGCTCGAGTTTACGCGCCTGATTGCCCGCTACGGCCTGCATGTGCCGCAGGAGGCGCCGAAGCCGCAGGAGAAGATCGAGGCGGTCTGTACGTGCGAAGCTGTTACGGATGCAGCACGGGCACGCGAAATTGCTACAAGACTTTCAAAAGAACGTTATGTAAATCTGGCCGTATCGGAAGATTTGTCAAAAATCGCGGTTCAGCTGGAGGATGCAGGCTTCCTGTTCTCGGGTGAAGCAGTGCTGGATAATGATTTTATGTCAACTCTGTTCGGCGCATCTGTCAAGAAAGTCACACATGACTGCAAGAGCCTCATGCGAACGCTTCTCGAGCGCGGCATCCCGGCGGACGGATTTATTTTCGACACGGCGCTTGCAGCCTATGATCTGGATGCGACGCGCGGGGACTACAAGCTGGACGACGTTTTCTCGCAGTATTGCGGCGCGCAAATCGGCTATGCGGACGAAGCGCAGGTCGGAAAAGAGGCGGCGGAGGAAACGGCACTTTTGGCACAGGCCGCGGCAGTCGCGGCGCTCTATGCGCTGCTGCCCGGGAAGCTGCGCGAATGCGGCATGGAAAAGCTCTATTACGAAATCGAGCTGCCCCTTTGCGCGGTGCTGGCGCGGATGGAGACGCGGGGCGTTCTCGTCGATCAGATGGCGCTCGTCGCGTTCGGCAATATGCTCGAGGTCGGCATCCAAAAAGATCAGGCGGATATTTTCCGCTATGCCGGGCAGGAATTCAACATCAACTCTCCCAAGCAGCTGGGCGAGGTGCTCTTTGAAAAGCTGGGGCTTCCGCCCGTCAAGAAGACAAAAAGCGGCTACTCGACGAATGCGGAGGTCCTTGAAAAGCTCAAGAGCCGCCACCCGATCGTCGAGGCGATCTTGGACTACCGGACGCTCACGAAGCTGAAATCGACCTACGCGGACGGCCTTGTCAAGGAGATCGCGGACGACGGCCGGATCCACACGACGTTCCAGAACATGGTCACGGCGACCGGGCGGCTCAGCTCCACAGAGCCGAATCTCCAGAACATCCCCGTGCGCACGGAGCTTGGAAGCGAAATCCGAAAAATGTTCGTGCCGAAGGACGGCTGGGTGTTCGTTGACGCGGACTACAGCCAGATTGAGCTGCGCGTTCTGGCGCATATCGCAAACGACGCGCACATGCAGGCTGCGTTTACTTCCGGCATGGACATCCACACGGCGACGGCCGCGCAGGTCTTCCATGTTGCGCCCGAGGACGTGACGCCCCTCATGCGCCGACACGCGAAGGCTGTCAACTTCGGTATCGTCTACGGTATTTCGGAGTTTTCCCTTGCCGAGGATATCGGCGTGACGCGGAAGGAAGCAAAGGCGTATATCGAAAACTATCTTCAGAATTACGCGGGCGTGCGGGAGTACATGAAAAATATCGTTGCGCAGGCGAAGCAGGATGGCTTTGTAACGACGATGTTTGGGCGCAGGCGCAATCTTCCTGAGCTCAAGAGCAGCAATTTCAACATCCGTTCGTTTGGCGAGCGCGTCGCGCTCAACACGCCCATTCAGGGCACGGCGGCGGATATCATCAAGCTCGCGATGATTTACGTAGACAAAACGCTTCGCGAGCAGAAGCTGCAAGCGCGGCTTGTCTTGCAGGTACACGACGAGCTGATCGTCGAGTGCCCGGTATCGGAGCGCGAGCAGGTGACAGCGCTTCTGACCGAGCAGATGGAGCATGTGGCGAAGCTCTCCGTTCCGCTGCTGGCGGAGGCAAAGAGCGGCGCGAGCTGGTATGAGGCAAAGTGATGGACGTACAAATTTTACCGATGCAGGCGGCCGATGTGCCGCAGGTGGCGGAGCTGGAGAAAGCGTGCTTTTCCGACCCGTGGCCGGAGAGCGTCTTATCGAATGAGCTTGAAAACGAGCTGAGTCTGTGGCTGGTTGCAAAGGATAAAGACACAGTGCTCGGCTATATCGGGAGCCAGAGCGTTCTGGATGAGGCGGATATGATGAACATCGCCGTCCGGAAAGATGCGCGGCGGCAGGGGATCGCGAAAAAGCTGATTCTGGCGCTCTGCGCGCGTCTGCATGAAGCAGGCGTTCAGTCGCTGACGCTCGAGGTACGCGACACCAACGAGGCCGCGATCCGGCTCTATGAAGGCTTCGGCTTCTTGCAGGTGGGAAAGCGCCCCAACTATTACTTTCACCCGAAGGAGGATGCGCGCATCCTCAGAAAGGACGGTCTGGCATGAATATTTTATCGGTAGAGTCCTCGTGCGATGAAACGGCGGTTGCCATCGTGCGCGATGGGCGCGAAATTTTGACCGACTGCATTGCGTCACAGGTGGAGCTTCACAAGCTCTACGGCGGCGTGGTACCGGAAATTGCGTCGCGCAAGCATATTGAGGCCATCTACGGCTTAGCCGATCAGGCGCTCGAGACGAGCGGCTTGAGGCGGGAAGATCTCGATGCAATAGCCGTGACGTATGCGCCGGGGCTCATCGGGGCGGTATTGGTCGGCGTGAATTTCGCGAAGGCGGCGGCTTACGCCATGGGCCTTCCGCTGGTGCCGGTGCACCACATCCGGGGCCACATCGCGGCAAATTACCTCGCGTACCCGGATTTGGAGCCGCCCTTTATCTGCCTCGTCGTCTCGGGCGGGCACACGCTGATCGTCGATGTGCGGGGCTACACGGACTTTAGAATCCTCGGCACCACGCGGGACGACGCGGCGGGGGAGTGCTTTGACAAGGTTGCACGCGTGCTCGGCATGCCGTATCCCGGCGGCGCGGCGTTGGATCGGTGCGCGAAGACGGGAGACGAGGAAAAATATCCACTGCCGCACACGAAGCTGTCCGGGAATCCCCTCGACATGTCGTTCTCCGGGCTCAAGACGGCGGCGCTCAATCTTATCCACATGCACGAGCAAAAGGGCGAATCTGTCGACGTGCCGTCTCTTTGCGCGTCGTTTTCCAAGGCGGTCAGTGAAATGCTCGTGCCGCGGACGATGCAGGCTGTGAAGGAAAGCGGCTACCGGAAGCTTGCGATTGCGGGCGGTGTTGCGGCCAATTCCCGCATCCGTGCGGACTTTAAAGCGGCCTGCGAAAAGCTCGGCGCAACGCTCTACACGCCGCCGCTTTCCCTCTGCGGTGACAACGGCGCGATGATCGGCAGCCAGGGCTACTATGAATTTCTCGCCGGAACGCGAGCAGGGCAGAATCTCAACGCCTTTGCCACACGCTCCATCGAGCAGAGCTACGAATAAAACAAGTATCCGGAAAGGGCGCACAGCAATAGCTGCGCGCTCTTTTTTTGACGGCTGCGCTGCAAAAAGTTACATTATGTAAATAATTACGGTTTTATGTCAATCATTTTCGCACCTTTATGCGGCGAAGTTCTTCATTTTTTGAACGCCCTATATCCTTCCAGAAATAGAAATTCTGCTTGTAAACAGGATAATTTTCGGATGTGCAAAACTCTGTGGACAGTGTGAATAACTTGTGCGGTGCAGCTTGCGTGTTATGATTACGGTAAACTATAAGAAAACCTGTGCCGGAATAAATCGGATGGCCTGTACATACGCTGTAGCAAAAAGGGGGACGAACATATGGGAAAGAAAAAGGCGGTTCGGAGCGTGCCTGCGCAGATTGTAATCGGGAGCGCGTCAGATTTGGTTTGCATGTTGGCGTTGACGGCGGTCATGGCGGCGCTCGTGCTTGGCGGCGCGATCGGGCAGGGGAGTATCCGGACGGCGGCTCTTTGCGCGAACGCATTGGCGGCGTTCCTTGGAAGTCTTCTTGCGGCGAAGGGGTTTTCGCAGGCTACCCCATGGTGGGCGTAAAGGCAACACTGGTGGACGGCTCGTATCACCCAGTGGACTCATCGGAAATGTCCTTTAAAATGGCGGCGGCAGTAGCCTTTAAGG
>ERZ791626.2096-NODE-2096-length-11034-cov-1.741233_pt1 | contig 11034 bp, 9 predicted proteins | sample MGYA00510266_ERZ791626 | MGnify/ENA primary metagenome ERZ791626 (study PRJEB30046, sample SAMN00715208) | human gut metagenome | study: EMG produced TPA metagenomics assembly of the A metagenome-wide association study of gut microbiota in type 2...
GGAGCCGGTCAGCCCTTCGGTACGCGGCAGTTTTGCCGTCAGCGGGTTTACGGCCTGCTGGTTTATCCATACTTCATAGTGCAGATGCGGCCCGGTTGAACGTCCGGTATTACCGGAAAGCGCGATACGGTCGCCACGTTTCACCTTCTGTCCCGGTTTCACCAGGATCTTGCGCAAGTGCATATAACGCGTGGTGTAGCTGCGACCATGACGAATAGCCACATAATAACCTGCTGCGCCACTACGTTTGGCAACCACCACTTCACCGTCACCCACTGAAAGCACTGGCGTACCTTGTGGCATGGCAAAATCAACACCTCTGTGTGGCGCAACGCGACCGGTCACCGGATTAGTACGACGCGGGTTAAAGTTAGATGAGATACGGAACTGTTTCGCCGTCGGGAATCGCAAGAATCCTTTCGCCAGACCAGTACCGTTACGATCGTAGAATTTGCCATCTTCAGCGCGGATTGCGTAATAATCTTTACCTTCTGAACGCAAACGTACGCCCAGCAGCTGGCTTTGCTCACGTTTACCATCAAGCATTTCTCGTGACATTAACACCGCAAATTCATCGCCTTTTTTCAGTTTGCGGAAATCCATTTGCCACTGCATGGCTTTAATCACTGCGCTCACTTCGGCGCTGGTTAAACCGGCGTTTCTGGCGCTGGCAACAAAGCTTCCCCCGACGGTACCTTTCAGCAGATTGTTGACCCACTCTCCTTGCTGCATTTCGCTGGTCATTTTAAAACCGTTAGCGGCAGTACGGTCATAGGTTCGGGTTTCACGACGAGACACTTCCCAGGTGAGGCGCTGCAGTTCGCCGTCCGCGGTTAATGTCCAGGAGAGTTGTTGACCGATTTTCAGGTTACGCAATTCTTTGTCGGCAGCAGCCAGTTGGGTGATATCACCCATATCAATACCATACTGATTGAGAATGCTGCTTAGCGTATCGCCAGTGGAAACAACATATTCATGCACGCCCGCTTCACCGGCGATTTTGTCATCCAGTTCGTCCTGGGGAATGGCTTCATCTTCTTGTGCAGCTTGATCAATCGGCTCACTGGCTTCAGGTAAGAGCGAACGAATTTCGTTCTGTTCCAGCTCAATGGTTTTGACAATTGGCGTGGCATCGCGGTGATAAACATAGGGCCGCCAGACAGCGACGGCCAGAGTAAGAACGGTGAGCGACCCCAACATAACGCGGTGTGGTCGCGGTAAATTATTAAACGCCAGGGCGACAGAGCGGGCTATCTGTTGCACGTAATCACTTCCTCATTAATCTCCTTTCAGGCAGCTCGCATACTGGTTGGCTAATTGATTCAGGAATTCTGAATAGCTTGTTTTACCCAGTTTGATATTCGTCCCCAGGGGATCCAACGTTCCCATACGAACGGATGTCCCTCGTGCGACGCTCTCAACGACCGCTGGCCTGAACTGTGGCTCAGCAAAAACGCAGGTTGCTTTTTGCTCAACCAACTGTGTTCTTATTTCATGTAAACGCTGCGCGCCAGGTTGAATCTCAGGGTTAACGGTAAAATGACCAAGCGGTGTCAGTCCGAACTGTTTTTCGAAATAGCCGTAAGCATCGTGAAAAACGAAATAACCTTTCCCCTTGAGCGGCGCGAGCTCGTTACCAACCTGCTTTTCGGTTGAGGCTAATTGTGCCTCAAAATCCTTCAGGTTGGCGTCAAGTTTGGCTCGACTTTGCGGCATAAGTTCCACTAATTTTCCATGGATTGCAACCGCTGTAGCCCGCGCTATCTCTGGGGAAAGCCAAAGATGCATGTTGAAATCGCCGTGATGGTGATCTTCGTCACTTTTTTCCGCGTGGTCGTGATCATCATCATCGCCGTGAATACTTTTCATCAGCAGCGGTTTCACATTCTCTAGCTGCGCAATCGTTACCTGTTTCGCTTCAGGTAATTTACTTACCGGTTTTTGCATGAACGCTTCCATCTCCGGGCCAACCCAAACGACTAAGTCCGCGTTCTGTAAGCGTTTTACATCTGATGGACGCAGTGAATAATCATGTTCTGAAGCCCCGTCAGGTAGTAAAACCTCCGTTTCTGTTACCCCATCAGCAATGGCAGAAGCGATGAACCCAACGGGTTTAAGCGAAGCGACAACGGCAGCATCTGCGGCCTGTGTTGCACCGCCCCAGAGAGCGGCGGATAATGCTGCGAAAAGAAGCGTTTTTTTATGTAACATAATGCGACCAATCATCGTAATGAATATGAGAAGTGTGATATTATAACATTTCATGACTACTGCAAGACTAAAATTAACATGACAAGTCTGGTTTCCCTGGAAAATGTCTCGGTTTCTTTTGGCCAACGCCGCGTCCTCTCTGATGTGTCGCTGGAACTTAAACCTGGAAAAATTTTGACTTTACTTGGGCCAAACGGCGCAGGTAAGTCGACACTGGTACGGGTAGTGCTCGGGCTGGTAACACCCGATGAAGGGGTTATCAAGCGCAACGGAAAACTGCGCATCGGCTATGTACCGCAGAAGCTGTATCTCGACACCACGTTGCCACTGACCGTAAACCGTTTTTTACGCTTACGCCCTGGCACACATAAAGAAGATATTTTGCCTGCACTGAAACGTGTCCAGGCCGGGCATCTGATTAACGCACCGATGCAAAAGCTCTCGGGTGGCGAAACGCAGCGTGTACTGTTAGCGCGAGCATTGTTAAATCGACCGCAATTATTAGTGCTGGATGAACCCACTCAGGGCGTGGATGTGAATGGTCAGGTGGCGTTATATGACCTTATTGACCAACTGCGTCGCGAACTGGATTGTGGCGTTTTAATGGTATCTCACGATCTGCATCTGGTAATGGCAAAAACCGATGAAGTGCTTTGCCTGAATCACCACATTTGTTGTTCCGGCACACCGGAAGTTGTTTCCCTGCATCCGGAGTTTATTTCTATGTTTGGTCCTCGTGGTGCTGAACAACTGGGTATCTATCGCCATCATCATAATCATCGTCACGATTTACAGGGACGAATTGTTTTGCGTCGGGGAAATGATCGCTCATGATTGAATTATTATTTCCCGGTTGGTTAGCCGGGATCATGCTCGCCTGTGCCGCGGGTCCGCTGGGTTCGTTTGTAGTCTGGCGTCGTATGTCTTATTTCGGTGATACGCTGGCTCATGCCTCATTACTTGGCGTCGCGTTTGGTTTGTTGCTGGACGTGAATCCATTCTATGCGGTGATTGCCGTTACGCTGCTGCTGGCGGGCGGTCTGGTATGGCTGGAGAAGCGTCCACAGCTGGCGATCGACACGTTATTAGGGATTATGGCGCACAGTGCCCTGTCGCTGGGCCTGGTGGTCGTTAGTCTGATGTCTAATATTCGTGTTGATTTGATGGCTTACCTGTTCGGTGATTTACTGGCAGTGACGCCAGAAGATCTCATCTCTATTGCGATTGGCGTGGTCATCGTGGTGGCTATTTTGTTCTGGCAATGGCGCAATTTGCTGTCGATGACGATTAGCCCGGATCTGGCGTTTGTTGATGGTGTGAAATTACAGCGCGTGAAATTGTTGTTGATGCTGGTGACGGCATTGACGATTGGTGTAGCGATGAAATTCGTCGGCGCGTTGATTATTACTTCACTGCTGATTATTCCTGCTGCTACTGCACGTCGCTTTGCCCGCACGCCGGAACAGATGGCTGGTGTCGCTGTTTTGGTGGGGATGGTGGCAGTGACTGGCGGTTTAACCTTTTCCGCATTTTACGATACACCTGCAGGCCCGTCGGTGGTGCTATGCGCGGCACTGTTATTTATTATCAGTATGATGAAAAAGCAGGCCAGCTAATCTGTCGCTGAACACATTTGTCGGATGCGGCGCGAGCGCCTTATCCCACCTGCGGTTCGCTATCTCTGGTAGGCCTGATAAGACGCGAACAGCGTCGCATCAGGCACACTGCCAGTGTCGGATGCGGCTCGAGCGACCAATCCGACTTACGGCATTTCTGGCGGCGTGATGCCGAAGTGGTTCCACGCCCGCACTGTCGCCATACGCCCGCGCGGTGTACGCTGCAAAAAGCCTTGCTGAATCAAATAAGGTTCCAGTACATCCTCAATGGTTTCACGTTCTTCGCCAATGGCTGCCGCCAGGTTATCCAGACCTACCGGCCCACCAAAGAACTTATCGATTACCGCCAGCAACAATTTGCGGTCCATATAATCGAAACCTTCAGCATCGACATTCAACATATCCAGCGCCTGAGCAGCGATATCTGCCGAGATGGTGCCATCGTGCTTCACTTCAGCGAAATCACGCACTCGACGCAGCAGACGGTTGGCAATACGTGGCGTACCGCGCGCACGACGAGCAACTTCCAGCGCGCCGTCATCACTCATCTCAAGCCCCATAAAGCGTGCGCTGCGACTGACGATATATTGCAGATCCGGCACCTGATAAAACTCCAGACGTTGCACAATACCAAAACGATCGCGCAACGGTGATGTCAGCGAACCTGCGCGCGTGGTTGCACCAATCAGGGTAAACGGCGGCAAATCAATTTTAATGGAGCGTGCCGCCGGACCTTCACCAATCATGATATCCAGTTGGTAATCTTCCATTGCCGGATACAACACCTCTTCCACCACTGGTGAAAGACGGTGGATCTCATCAATAAACAGTACATCGTGTGGTTCAAGGTTAGTGAGCATTGCTGCCAGATCGCCCGCCTTTTCCAGCACCGGACCAGAAGTCGTGCGTAAATTAACGCCCATTTCATTGGCGACAATATTGGCAAGCGTAGTTTTACCCAACCCCGGAGGACCAAAAATCAATAGATGATCGAGGGCATCGCCGCGCAGTTTCGCTGCTTTGATGAAAATCTCCATCTGCGAACGAACCTGCGGCTGACCAACATACTCTTCCAGTAATTTAGGGCGAATGGCGCGATCTGCCACATCTTCCGGCAAAGTGGTACCGGCAGAAATCAGACGGTCTGCTTCAATCATCCTTTACCTCATAACGCGGCGCGTAGGGCTTCGCGAATTAATGTTTCACTGCTGGCGTCAGGGCGAGCGATTTTGCTCACCATGCGGCTTGCTTCTTGTGGTTTATAGCCCAGTGCCACCGGCGCAGCAACCGCTTCCTGTTCAGCATCGTCGGTCGCCGGGCTGGCAGGAGACGTGAGTACCAGGTCGGCGGCTGGCGTAAAGAGATCGCCATGCAAACCTTTAAATCGGTCTTTCATTTCGACAATCAAGCGTTCGGCGGTTTTTTTGCCAATACCCGGCAGTTTCACCAGTGCCCCCACTTCTTCACGCTCAACGGCATTAACGAACTGCTGCGCTGACATTCCGGAGAGGATCGCCAGCGCCAACTTCGGGCCGACGCCGTTGGTTTTGATCAACTCTTTGAACAACGTGCGCTCTTGTTTATTGTTAAAACCGTACAGCAGTTGCGCGTCTTCACGCACCACAAAGTGGGTGAAAACGATCGCTTCCTGACCCGCTTCAGGGAGTTCATAAAAACAGGTCATCGGCATATGCACTTCATAGCCTACGCCGCCCACTTCAATTAACACCAGCGGGGGTTGTTTTTCAATGATGATGCCTCTGAGTCTGCCTATCACATGACGCTCCTGCGTAATGAATCAAAGATAATGCTGTATGATAAAAAAATGCTGGATAGATATCCAGCGAAGGATGAAGAAAACTTGCGAGGTGTCTCGATGATCTGAAAAATGGCGCAGTATAATTTATTCTACAGATTATATTGGAAGCAAATATTTAAATATTACATATTCAGCGAAGAAATGTGTAATAAAAATACACATTGCGACCCCTGAAAAAAATAAATTTTTTATGCTATTACGTATATTCATATCTATTTCAATGGAATGACAACGTGAATATTAATTATCCTGCTGAATATGAAATTGGTGATATCGTCTTTACATGTATAAGTGCTGCCTTATTTGGTCAAATATCAGCTGCATCAAATTGCTGGAGTAATCACGTCGGGATCATAACGGTGAAGACTTTCTGGTTGCAGAAAGCCGTGTTCCCCTCTCAACCATCACTACGCTATCCCGTTTTATTAAACGCTCTGCTAATCAACGCTATGCTATAAAGCGATTAGACGCCGGACTAACAGAACAACAAAATCAACGAATTGTTGAACAGGTTCCTTCCCGGCTACGCAAAATTTACCACACCGGTTTTAAATACGAATCTTCGCGCCAGTTCTGTTCAAAATTTGTTTTTGATATTTATAAAGAGGCGCTATGTATTCCGGTGGGTGAAATAGAGACGTTTGGAGAATTGTTAAATAGCAATCCAAATGCAAAACTCACTTTCTGGAAATTCTGGTTCTTAGGTTCTATTCCGTGGGAGCGTAAAACCGTCACGCCAGCCAGTTTGTGGCATCATCCGGGTTTGGTGTTGATTCACGCGGTGGGAGTTGAAACGCCTCAGCCTGAACTGACCGAGGCGGTATAACTTAACGCAGTCGCCCTCTCGCCAGGTTCAGTCGCGATTCGCTCATTTGCATCGCATTCTGACTAACGTGGCAGTGGGTGATGGCAATCGCCAGCGCATCGGCGGCATCCGCCTGTGGATTAGCGGGCAGTTTCAGCAAGGTGCGGACCATATGCTGCACCTGGCTTTTTTCGGCACTACCAATACCTACCACTGTTTGCTTTACCTGACGTGCCGCATATTCAAATACCGGCAATTCCTGATTCACCGCCGCCACAATCGCCACGCCGCGCGCCTGCCCCAGTTTCAGGGCTGAGTCAGCGTTCTTCGCCATAAAGACCTGTTCAATGGCGAAATAATCAGGCTGGAATTGGGTGATGATTTCCGTCACGCCCGCATAGATGAGCTTCAGACGAGACGGTAAATCATCCACTTTGGTGCGTATGCATCCGCTACCCAGGTAGGACAGTTGCCTGCCTACCTGGCGGATGACGCCATAGCCGGTCACGCGCGAACCCGGGTCAATGCCGAGAATAATAGCCATCACGCGTCTCCGTTTTGCTGTTTAGCAGGCCTCATCAGAGAGTCGCTGCAACCTCATCAGAGATTTCACCGTTATGGTAAACTTCCTGCACGTCGTCGCAATCTTCCAGCATATCGATCAGACGCATCAGTTTCGGTGCGGTTTCTGCATCCATATCAGCTTTGGTGGACGGGATCATGGAAACTTCCGCGCTGTCTGCTTTCAGACCTGCCGCTTCCAGAGCGTCGCGTACTTTGCCCATTTCTTCCCATGCAGTGTAGACATCAATCGCGCCGTCATCATAGGTCACAACGTCTTCAGCACCGGCTTCCAGGGCTGCTTCCATGATGGTGTCTTCATCGCCTTTCTCGAAGGAGATCACGCCTTTTTTGCTGAACAAATAAGCTACGGAACCATCAGTACCGAGGTTACCGCCACATTTGCTGAATGCATGACGCACTTCAGCAACGGTACGGTTGCGGTTGTCAGACAGACATTCAATCATGATTGCCGTGCCGCCAGGACCGTAACCTTCGTAGATGATGGTTTCCATGTTTGCATCATCATCACCGCCCACACCTCGTGCAATTGCGCGGTTCAGAGTGTCACGGGTCATGTTGTTAGACAGTGCTTTATCAATTGCTGCACGCAAACGCGGGTTAGCGTCCGGATCACCACCGCCCAGCTTAGCCGCGGTTACCAGCTCACGAATGATTTTAGTGAAGATTTTACCGCGCTTAGCATCCTGCGCAGCTTTACGATGTCTGGTGTTGGCCCATTTACTATGACCTGCCATAAAAATATCTCCAGATAGCCCTGCCTGTTCAGGCAGCGTTAATTACAAACTGTTCAATCGCCTGCCGGTTGCTCCAGGACTTAGTGAGCGCCGCCGCAGCAGACGCATCAAGCCACTTGTAAGCCAGATGTTCAGTGAAAACGATCTGGCGCTCGTGCGGAAGCGCAAGACAGAACCATGATTCCGTATTACGCGTCACGCCCGGCGCATAGCGATGACGTAAATGTGAAAAAATTTCAAACTCTACCGTGCGCTGACAGTCAATTAAGGTCAGTTGTTCAGCGACAACATCAATGGTGACCTCTTCCTTTACTTCGCGCATGGCAGCTTGCGGCGCGGTTTCACCCTCTTCCACGCTGCCGGTTACCGACTGCCAGAAATCGGGATCGTCACGCCGCTGCAACATCAGCACCCGTTTCGTATCTTGTGCGTAGATGACCACTAAGATCGAAACGGGACGCTTATAAGCCATATCAGTTATTCTCAGCCTTCTTCACAACCTGAATGCTCAGCTCAGCCAGTGCAGTCGGGTTAGCAAAGCTCGGCGCTTCAGTCATCAAACACGCTGCCGCCGTGGTTTTCGGGAAGGCGATAACGTCACGGATATTGTCGGTGCCGGTCAGCAGCATCGTCAGACGGTCAAGACCGAATGCCAAACCTGCGTGCGGCGGAGTACCGTATTTCAGGGCGTCGAGCAGGAAGCCGAATTTCTCGCGCTGTTCCTCTTCGTTGATACCCAGAATACCAAACACCGTCTGCTGCATATCACCATTATGGATACGCACAGAACCACCGCCCACTTCGTAACCATTGATGACCATATCGTAAGCGTTAGCCACCGCATTTTCCGGTGCAGCTTTCAGTTCTGCTGCCGTCATGTCTTTCGGTGAGGTGAACGGATGGTGCATTGCTGTCAGGCCGCCTTCACCGTCGTCTTCAAACATCGGGAAGTCGATAACCCACAGCGGTGCCCATTTGCTTTCGTCGGTCAGACCAAGGTCTTTACCCACTTTCAGGCGCAGTGCGCCCATCGCGTCGGCAACAATTTTCTTGTTGTCGGCACCGAAGAAAATCATATCGCCATCTTGCGCGCCAGTACGCTCCAGGATGGCTTCGATGATTTCTGCATTAAGGAACTTCGCTACCGGGCTATTGATACCTTCCAGACCTTTCGCGCGTTCGTTAACTTTGATGTAAGCCAGACCTTTCGCGCCGTAGATTTTAACGAAGTTACCGTATTCGTCGATCTGCTTACGGGTCAACGATGCGCCGCCCGGAACACGCAGAGCGGCAACACGGCCTTTCGGATCGTTCGCCGGACCTGCAAATACTGCAAACTCAACAGATTTCAGCAGATCGGCAACGTCGGTCAGTTCCATCGGGTTACGCAGATCCGGTTTATCAGAACCATAACGGCGTTCTGCTTCTGCAAAGGTCATTACCGGGAAATCGCCCAGATCCACGCCCTTCACTTCCAGCCACAGATGACGCACCAGCGCTTCCATCACTTCACGCACTTGCGGCGCGGTCATGAAAGAAGTTTCCACATCGATCTGAGTAAATTCAGGCTGACGGTCAGCACGCAGGTCTTCGTCACGGAAGCATTTAACGATCTGATAGTAGCGGTCAAAGCCGGACATCATCAGTAGCTGTTTGAACAACTGCGGGGATTGCGGCAGCGCGTAGAATTTACCTTTGTGCACACGAGAAGGCACCAGGTAGTCACGCGCGCCTTCAGGCGTGGCTTTGGTCAGCATCGGAGTTTCGATGTCGAGGAAGCCGTGGTCATCCATAAAACGGCGCACCAGGCTGGTGATTTTAGCGCGGGTTTTCAGGCGCTGAGCCATTTCCGGGCGACGCAGGTCGAGGTAGCGGTATTTCAGACGCGCTTCTTCGGTGTTGACGTGGTTAGAGTCAAGCGGCAGAACATCTGCACGGTTGATGATAGTCAGCGAGGACGCCAGTACTTCGATTTCGCCAGTCGCCATATCGCGGTTAATATTTTTTTCGTCACGCGCACGTACGGTGCCCGTGACCTGAATGCAGAACTCATTACGCAGTTCAGAGGCCAGCTTTAACGCGTCCGCACGATCCGGATCGAAAAATACCTGCACGATACCTTCGCGGTCGCGCATATCGATGAAGATCAGGCTACCAAGATCACGACGACGGTTGACCCAACCACACAGAGTCACCTGCTGCCCCACGTGGGACAAACGGAGCTGTCCACAATATTCTGTACGCATGAGATATCCCTTAACTTAGCTGCCGGCGGATGCCCCCTGCTGCGCAGGTGACCAAGTCGCAGCGTTAGCTGTATGTCACAACTGAATGAAAAAAGGCGGCTATTATACTGGAAATTCTGCCGCACCGTAAGAGCCTGGCCCGCGCTGGAACGCCTCGTTACCACTTTATATCGGGCCTGAAATCAGACTCTACGCCAGTTTGCTATAAAGGTGTTGCCCGAACTCATAAAAATTAACAAAATTTGTCGTTCCGCCATCGGCTAATCGCATTAAGGTGAGAGGCACGATTTTGTTTTGTCAGGAGTCATCATGCTTGAACTTAATGCTAAAACCACCGCGCTGGTGGTGATTGATTTACAAGAAGGCATCTTGCCTTTTGCCGGAGGTCCACATACTGCCGATGAGGTGGTTAATCGCGCCGGGAAGCTGGCGGCGAAATTTCGCGCCAGCGGTCAGCCCGTGTTTCTGGTGCGCGTTGGCTGGTCTGCCGATTACGCCGAAGCATTAAAACAGCCGGTTGATGCCCCCTCCCCCGCAAAAGTGTTGCCCGAAAACTGGTGGCAACATCCTGCTGCATTAGGTGCAACCGACAGCGATATCGAAATCATCAAACGTCAATGGGGTGCGTTTTACGGTACGGATCTGGAGTTGCAATTACGCCGCCGGGGTATCGATACAATAGTGTTATGTGGGTGTTGAATCCACCGCCCGCAATGCCTGGGAACTCGGTTTTAATCTGGTGATTGCCGAAGATGCCTGTAGCGCCGCTAGCGCCGAGCAGCACAATAACAGCATTAATCATATCTACCCGCGCATCGCCCGTGTGCGTAGCGTTGAAGAGATCCTCAACGCGTTATGATTTACATCGGTTTGCCACAATGGTCGCATCCTAAATGGGTGCGGTTGGGGATCACCAGCCTTGAAGAGTATGCCCGCCACTTTAACTGTGTGGAGGGTAACACCACGCTTTATGCCCTGCCGAAACCCGAGGTTGTCCTGCGCTGGCGTGAGCAGACCA
>ERZ791626.2102-NODE-2102-length-10986-cov-6.895252_pt1 | contig 10986 bp, 5 predicted proteins | sample MGYA00510266_ERZ791626 | MGnify/ENA primary metagenome ERZ791626 (study PRJEB30046, sample SAMN00715208) | human gut metagenome | study: EMG produced TPA metagenomics assembly of the A metagenome-wide association study of gut microbiota in type 2...
TCGGAAGAGCGACGGCGACGCGGACGATCATCGTCACGGGAGTCGCGAGCATCACGGTCATCGCGATCGTCGAAGTCACGGTCGGCAGAACGGCGGCGACGCGGACGATCATCATCGCGATCATCGCGATCGAAGTCACGGTCATCGGAGCGACGGCGACGCGGACGGTCGTCGTAATCATCCTCGAAGTCATCGGAGCGACGGCGACGCGGACGGTCGTCACGATCGTCGAAGTCACGGTCATCGCGATCGGAGCGACGGCCACGGCCGCCACGGCGATCGTCACGGTCACCACGGCCACGGCCGCCACGGCGGTCATCGCGATCGCCACGGCTCGGGCGGGCGTTGTTCTCCTGATCCTCGAAACCAGGAATGGCCAGGGAGATCTTGCCGCGATCATCGACACCCTGAACGATCACCTCAACGGTGTCGCCTTCCTTGAGCACGTCTTCGACAGCGTCAATACGCTCGCCGTTGGCCAGGTTGCGGATCTGGGAGATGTGCAGCAGGCCGTCGGTGCCGGGGGTGAGGTTCACGAAAGCGCCGAACGACGTGGTCTTGACGACCTTGCCGTTGTAGGTTTCGCCGGCCTCGGGCACGTGCGGGTTGGCAATCTGGTCGATGATGGCCTTGGCCTTCTCAGCAGCCTCGCCACCCTCGGAGGAGATGAAGACGGTACCGTCATCCTCGATGGCAATTTCAGCGCCGGTGTCTTCCTGAATCTGGTTGATCATCTTGCCCTTCGGGCCGATGACTTCGCCGATCTTCTCAACCGGGACGGAGGTGGTGATGATGCGCGGAGCGAACTCGCTCATCTCGGCCGGGCCGTCGATGCACTCGTTGATGACCTCGAGAATCGTGGCGCGGGCTTCCTTGGCCTGCTGCAGAGCGGCGGCCAGGATGTCGGCGGGGATGCCGTCGAGCTTGGTGTCGAGCTGCAGGGCGGTGATGAACTCGGAAGTACCGGCCACCTTGAAGTCCATGTCGCCGAAGGCATCCTCGGCACCCAGAATATCGGTGAGGGTCTTGAAGATGTGCTTGCCATCAACGTCGCCGGACACGAGGCCCATGGCGATGCCGGCAACCGGGGCCTTCAGCGGCACGCCGGCAGCCAAAAGGCTCAGCGTGGAGGCGCACACGGAACCCATCGAAGTGGAACCGTTGGAACCGATGGCCTCGGAGACCTGGCGGATGGCGTAGGGGAACTCTTCACGGCTCGGCAGCACCGGCACGAGAGCCTTCTCGGCGAGGGCGCCGTGGCCGATCTCACGACGCTTCGGGGAGCCGACGCGGCCGGTCTCGCCAGTGGAGTACGGCGGCATCTCGTAGTTGTGCATGTAGCGCTTGGACTGCGGACCGGACAGCGCGTCGATCTGCTGCTCCATCTTGAGCATGTTCAGGGTGGTGACGCCCAGAATCTGGGTCTCGCCACGCTGGAACAGGGCGGAGCCGTGCACGCGAGGCACAATGTCCACCTCGGCGGACAGGGTGCGGATGTCGCGCAGGCCACGGCCGTCGATGCGGTAGTCCTCGGTCAGGATGCGGCGGCGCACGATCTGGCGCTGCAGCTCCTTGAAGGCGTTGCCCAGCTCCTTGTCCTTCTCGGCGTCGTCCATATCGGTGAACTCGTTCGCGAGCACCTCGCGCACGTGCTCCTTGATCTCATGGATGCGATCCTGACGCGGCAGCTTCTCGGCGATGGAGAGCGCCTCGTCCAGATCCTTGTGAGCGATCTCGTCGATACGGGCATACAGCTCGTCGGTGTACTCCGGGAAGAGCTGGAATTCCTTGGTCTCCTTGGCGGCGATCTTCTTGAGCTCATCCTGAGCCTCGCAGATCACCTTGATGAACGGCTTGGCGGCTTCAAGACCACCGGCCACGACCTCCTCATCGGGCTTGGTCTGACCCTCGTCATAGATGAGGTGCCAGGCGTTCTTGCCGGCACCCGCCTCGATCATGGCGATGGCAACATCACCGTTCTCGATCACGCGGCCAGCGACCACAATCTCGAACACGGCGCGCTCACGCTCACTCCAACGCGGGAAGGCGACCCACTGGCCGTCGATCAGCGCCAGACGCACACCGGAGACCGGGCCTTCGAACGGCAGGCCGGAGATCATAGTGGAGGCGGAAGCGGCGTTCAGGGCGATGACATCGTAAGCGTCATCAGGGTTCACGGCGAGCACGGTCTCGACGACCTGCACTTCGTTGCGCAGGGTGTGCGGGAACAGCGGGCGCAGCGGGCGGTCGATGATGCGGCAGGCGAGGATGGCCTCGGAGCTCGGGCGGCCTTCACGGCGGAAGAACGAGCCCGGAATCTTGCCGGCAGCGTACATCTTCTCTTCAACATCAACGGTCAGCGGGAAGAAGTCGTAGTTCTCCTTCGGGCTGGAACCGGCGGTGGTGGTGGACAGAATCATGGAATCGTCGTCGAGGTAGGCGGCCACAGCGCCATCGGCCTGCTGGGCGAGGCGGCCGGTCTCGAAGCGCAGCGTGCGCTTGCCAAACGATCCATTGTCGATTACGGCCTCAACGGCCTTGATTTCGGGACCCTCCATAGGGTTCCTCCTTCTTTAATTTTCTAATTATTCCTACATACTGTGCTGCGGTTCGGCGACTCGCTTGAACCGCAACTGTCCTCTTCAGCGGACGTCACATACCTTGTTTCGACTGACCCCTTGGCCGTCGTTCCTCGTGTCAACCCCTTCATTCGGGTTCTCCTGTCGGCCTTACCTGCTGGCCTATCCTCTAACCCTCTTGCCGTTGTTGCCGTTGGCTGGCGATATGCAAAACGCCCGAGCACCATCCTAGGTACTCGGGCGGAAGTCTTCAATTATCGACGCAGACCCAGACGCTCGATGAGGGAACGGTAACGGTTGATGTCAACGCGCTTGAGGTAGTCAAGCAGGCGACGACGGTCACCGATCATCAGCTGCATACCACGACGGGAGTGGTGGTCGTGCTTGTGCTCCTTGAGGTGCTCGGTCAGATCAGCGATACGCTTGCTCAGCAGAGCAACCTGGACCTCCGGAGAGCCGGTGTCACCTTCATGGGTCGCGTACTTAGCGATGATTTCCTGCTTTTCTTCAGCCGTCAGTGCCACGGCATCCTCCTTATATTGCTGCGCGGTGCTACCGGCCCGATGCCGGCGCGCTCTCTATCCGCGGGCGAAATACGCCAAGGGTCAATTATACAGGAGCACCAGACACCACGAATCAGACCAACGTCAGCAGGCCGCCAAACATCACAACAAGCAAAGCAATCGTCTCAATCACAAAAAAAAGATAAACGACGCCCAACTGCGCGTCAGCACATTCAACGGCGACTCTTTTTTAATCGTCACCAACAATCCCACCCACAGCACCGCGAAAACGGCAACGCCAATACCAACTGAAATAATGCCAAGATTCGCCGCATTCGCCAATGCCGACGACTCTCCGTACACCACATATGTCGCATACCAAAAATCAATTTTCAGAATGCGCAGGCCGGCAATGAGTTGCTCCGCCGCCAAGCCAATCACAAAAACCGCGCCCCACAAGCGCCGATGGGCGTCAACAACCAGCAGACCAAGGCCGGAAACGGCAATCAGCGTCACCGTCCAGGCAACAAACGCGGCGCCGCGCGGCTCAAGCGCGCTCAAATTATCAAGCAGCCACTGCGTATCGTTCACCGCAATCGCACGCCCCCACCAATACGGCACCACAATGGCCGCAATCACCAGCAGCGCATAAGCCAGCCACAATGCAGGATGCGAGCGCTTACGCTCAATATCGGCCAGCGACAGCGTCGATTCGGGAATGGACGCCACCGGATGCTTGGAAACATCGTTATGTTTGGAAACATCGTTGGGCATGGGCGAAACACCATCGGACCGCGTATCGATTTCAGCCTGCACCTCACCGCTCGCCTGCTGGTCGACCGGCTGTTTCTCCACGCTGGAATTCACCGCCATCTACGTTTACCTCGCGTTCGTTGTTCGACGCCACACCTGTCTGCACAATGCGTCGTCTCATGCCGCGACGCCCATGCTAGGACGGTATTGTATCGTGAGTGCGCCATACGATAATGACATGGCGCCGGACATAACGCCGCAATACCTGATTTTCGCTAATCGCAACCATGCTTCGGCGGACGACATAAGCCATACATATGTTCATAAGGGCGAACCATATCCGAATTACTCACTCCGCTAACATCACCACATAACGGCAACATAGATACACAGCCATACTTGATATCAGGAGAACGCCGTCGATTCGAAATGAAAACTGCCAGCCGCCCACACACCAGCTCCTTTGTTTCCAAAATCGCACATTCTACGCCGATGTCATGCTCCACCATGTCTCACGCCGCGGTCTCAACATAACAGGATGGGTTGTACGAATCCACGTTGCCGAGCATTCGCACAACCCACCATTGCGACACATCACTGATTCCGCACATTCAATCGCTGCAACCAACAGGCTGCGGCGATATTTCAGCGCGAAGAGCGGCGTATCCGAATGACACTGATGCCAGCCAGCATCAGGGCAATTGCAGACAGCACCATCGGTGTTACGGACGAACCAGTTGATGACAGTTCAGATGAATTATCATCAGCAGTAGAAGACTGTTGCTGGCCGCCATCACCGGTCTGATCGCCGTTACCCGACTGGTTACCGTCACCGGTCTGATCACCACCACCAGGATTTCCGCCATCACCAGACTGACGGTCAACCGCCAATTGCGCGAGCTGCAAACTCAGTGCACGCTGCGGGGCATCCACCTCATTTTGCGTGGAAGGATCGGATGCCAACGCCTGCTTTGCCTTATCAAGTAGCGTGAGCATCTTATCCCACTCATCCATAGGATATTCCGCAGACTGCAGAGAGTCAGCCTGATCAATGGCCGAACGCAGCTTAGACGTATCCACAGCTTTGCCGTCAGAAGTCAACACGTCGCTCAAGTCATAGTAATCAAAATCGACATAACCACCCGTATTCTCCTTGGCGTAATTGAACAAGCCGATTCGATACCCCTTAAAGTGCGACAAGCTCCAATCGTAAGTCAGCGGCCCCTGCTCGTCGCCAAGCTTGGACCATTGCTTACCGTCCAGACTGTACCAATACTGAATCGTCAACTTACCACTCGCATTATCCAGTGTGTTGTCCGACTTGATCCACACATTGGTCGCATCATCTGGCAATGTCACTGTGCCGCCCGATACAAAGGCCTCTTCAGCGTCACGATCAATCGTATCGTCAACGATATTACCGTCCGCGTCCTTCACGCCATTGTCGTAGACACGCTTGACCACGCCCAACGTTCGCTGTCCATTTTCTTGACGCACAGCGGCATAGGCAAAACTACGGGTATATGTAGCGAGGCCTGCGGTGTCTCCATCCTTCATATGACTGACATCCATGTGGGTTTCCACAGACATGGATCCGCCAAAGGTACGCTGCGACAAAACGTTACGGGCGGTTTCAAAATATGTCAGGTCGCCATAAGTGCCTTTCATATATTTGGCCGTGGCGGAAACCTTGTGCCCATTGGTCAAACGCAACCAGCCTTCACGATCAGTGAGAGACCAATATCGGTTATCTGGATTATGTCCCCATTCCCATACCAAATCAAGATTCGAACCATTGGGTTGGTATTCTTCGGCGACCGGATATTCCTTCTCATCAGCAAGACCGATCAGGGAAATATCGTCGATGACGTAATCCATGCACGTGCCTTCCGCACCCCACGCGGTTTCGACAATGAGTTTGGAACCTTCCACATTAGCGTCGGATGGGATGGAGAACTCACCTGTGATAGTAGTCGTCTCCCCACGTTTCACTGTTCCTGTGGCCACACGATTAATTGTGCCGTCTGCATATTGAATCGCCACATAAAACAGGTGGGAAGTCACAGCCGATGAATCGACGCCGTCCATCTCATGGTCGTATCGAATCGTTGCACTGGCACGATATGTCACGCCCTGCTGCAATTTTCCATCCATAGATTGACCCGGGCCAGCGCCATTGTATTCGCCACGATTCGTCACAGCAAGACTCGTGGTTCCAGAAAGAGAACCATCCGTAATCGCGGTAAGCGTACCATTCCACTGAGGGGTCCACGATTCAGTCCCGTTTTCGAAATCGCCATTGTCCACCAGCTCGATTCCAATCAGAGAATCGTCAACCTGAGGAGGCTCCTCCAGAGTCCACCAATCCTGATCCTGATAAGACTGATGAGGCGCGTCATTATCAAAATCGTCCGAATTGACCAGGGAACGCTGGCGAACCAGATTCTCCAAATCAGCAGGCAAATCAATCAGTTTGTCGTAGGTGTCCGACGCGCTTACCTGATTATTGTCCCCAAACACAGGCCATCCGTCATCACCCCACGTTGCAGGAATCAAACCGGGAATACGTCCGGTCGGATATGTGTCTCGGAAGAAGAATCCATGCCAAGACGTCGTGCCATCACCGTTGTCGACTTCAACAAGGCTACCTTGTGCGAAAGCACCTAGATAATACTTTTTGGCTTCGTATTTGGAGCCATCAAGCAAATCAGTGGTGCGCAGCAGCATCACCATACGACCGTCTTTGCCCCAGTAAATCGTTGGAGTATAGAAATAATCACCGATTTTGAAAGTCTGAGATCCTTCAAATCCGGTAGGAGTCTCACCAAGATCATCAGTGAACTGTTCGGCAGAGATGATATTCTCATGGCTCTCCACCACCGTGGTTAAATCATCGGACAGCCTATATTGGTTGACGCCGGAGATAATCCAAGGACTCCCTTGCTCATCAAAATACAATGACGGATCATGGAATCCCCGATTAAGGGCAATCTTCGTCCAAGGACCATTCTCAATATCATCGGTGTAGTAGATATAAGCGCCATTAAGGTTGTTCGTATTGAATAACACGTAGAAGCGGCCATTGTGATAGCGCAGCGACGGAGCCCACTCGCCTTCGCCATACGAGCTAGCTCCATTGCGCAAGGATGAAGCATCGCTCATAGAAATGCGATCATACACGTACGTGACTATCCACCAATTGACCAGATCATAGGATTTCATAATTGGAGATCCGGGACTGAGCTCCATAGTGGTACTCACCATGTAATACACATCACGACCGTCTTTGTTATTCGGATCGTCCTTCGACACACGAATAACACTGATATCCGGAACATCCGTGTTCAACATGGGAATGGAATACGTGCCATCACCTCTATCAGTCGTGGTGTAACTGCCATCCGATGGCGTTGAAGATGGCGTTAAATCATCCGCAAAGACCGGCATTGGCGCCAAAATCAACCCACAAGTCGACAACACCGCGATAGCACTAGCCGAAATTTTTTGTCGTAAATAATTCATAAGTCTTTTAAACTTTCATGATAAGCACTCAACATCGAGTGCGTATTCCAATAGCATGCCCGCACAAATCAGCAATGAATGACGATAAGACATTCCCGCATATGGATAAGTGATGGACATTACCACTGCCAAAACTTACGCTTGAACAAGTACCAGTTCTAGGTTTCATGTGCGGTCATCCCGAGGCTGCCGCTACGGGATGACCGCATTACCAAGAGGTAACTAGCGCATCTCGCGACGCACTCGCGCTACGATCACACCAGTGAGAGCCAAGCAAGCGACAATCACAGCACCAGGCAAGACAGAGGAACCGGTTTGTGCCAAATCCACGCCATCAGTGGAATCATCAGCCAGCTTCAGACCGGCACGTGCACTATTCAATGCAGCAAGCGCATCTTGAACCTGCTGTTCAGTAGCGGATTCATCCTGCAATACCGCCTGAGCCTTCTGCAATGCGTCAGCAAACACCTTCCAGCTCTCTTCCGTGTAATCGGAAGCGTTCAGGCCGGAATTCTCATTCACTGCGCTCTGCAAATCAGACTTGTCCACCGGAGTCGAAGGAGTTTCATCCTGCGACTCCGTGAAAGTGTACGTAGTGATGTCGTACAGCTCATCCTGAGCATTCGCACCACCATCGGATTTGAAGGAGAACACCACATGATGCACCCCTGTCACACCCTCAAGGGTGGTCGTGTAATCGGCGTACTCGGATCCATCACCGGCAGGAATCGAAATAGAAGCCACAGGTTCGGAATCCGGATCATCAAGACGAATCTCAAGGATGCCTCCGGCTTTGCCAGCTGCAGTCACAGTCAGCGAAGAGGCGCCGTTATTCCCGAAATCGACATTCGCCAAAGACGTCCACTCACCATTATTAATATTGCTGAGCTTCTGACCTTCGGAATTGTCTGTAGTCATATCGACCACGCGCACACCAGAAGTCAGGTCATATGCGTTCTGAATGCCGGAATCCCATGCAATGGTGGAAGCTGGAATGCCTCCATCTTGATACGCGTCCAGATTCTTCACCGAAGAGAGACCCTCATATGTCATTGCAATATCGGCAATGGAACCATCCTCGTTAACCGTAATCGGATCGAGATGAGTATTTCGGTAGCCATGCGCCGCGTCAAGATTACCGCCGTTCATCAATTCCTTTGCCACCGTTTGCGCATGGTAGGTCATATACCACTGGTCGCCAAGTTGAACCATCGCGTGATGATTGTTGCCGCCAACACCGAAATACGTGCTCGGATTCTTCAGAATCTCACCCTGATAAGTGAACGGCCCCATCGGGTTGTCTGAAGTCATATACGCGATATTGCCGTAACCGACCGTGTTACCATCAATTACGTTGTCATGGCTGAAATTAGTGCAATACGAGTAGTAATAAGTACCACCTATCTTGGCAATCCCGGAGTCCTCAAACATGGCAGGTGCGTCTATGGCCTGAGCCTCACCTTCGGTATGCAGCATGTCATCGGACAGTTTAATAACGCGAGCCGTGTTCGGATGTTCTTCCTCGCCTGTCGGAACACCACCTCCGTAATACAGGTAGCCCTGCCCGTCATCATCCACGAACACCGCGGGATCAAACAGCCAGACCACACCAGCGGATTCAGGAGTACCGCCCTTAATCAACAGCTCACCGGTTTCGTCCTTCCACGGACCAACAGGAGAATCCGAGGTCAGCACACCGATACCGCTGCCGCCATTGGCGAAATACAGGAAGAACTTCTCTTTACCGTTGATGGTCTTATGAGCGACGGCAGGAGCCCAGGAATTGCTGGCCCAGGTGGCCACCCCCTGTTCTCCAGCCACACGAATGTAACCCTCATTACGCCAATTGACCATGTCATCACTGGACAGAACATTGATGGTCTTTACTTGAGCGAACGAATTGTCCTTGATCTGCCCAGTACTGTCATATTCATAGTCATAATTCAACGAGCCATCAGCATTCACAGAAGTGCCATCACCCGTAGTGTAGATATATACGCGTCCGTTGTATTCCATAGCCCACGGATCGGCGCCATACCAATAATCGATAATCGGGTTTGAATAGTCGCCGAAAGCCTTGGCTGCCGTTGCCGTACCCGTAGTCGGCGGCACGAATGAGGAACCAGAATCCGAACCGGTTACGGAAATGTCGTCGACAATGAAGTCGGCATTGCTCGTGCCATACTTGTTTTCAATCACCAGCGAGGGACTGGTGAAATCACCACTACCACCTAACGTTCCAGTACCTGAAATTTGTGTCCACTCACCCGCTTTCGCCGTTCCGGTCGCAATCTGGTCACATCCGGAACCATTACCCGAACAAACAGTGATATTGAATTCACCGTCTTCCGTGGCCTTGACCCACATACTTCCGGTATATGTCTGTCCTTTTTCCACCTTGCCATCAAGAGACTGGATTGCACCAGCATCAGAGGATGTACGATCAGTAACGCTCAAGGCGCCACTGCCACCATGCACATCATCCGCAGTGACGGCAATGGACGATGCGGAGCTATTCCACACCGTTCCAGACTTCCAACCATTAAGATCGTCTTCGAATCCGCCGTTGACGACCAATTCGACGGGTTCATCGGCCGACGCCGCAGTCACTCCGATAGTCGCTGGAAATACAGCCCCCATGCAACACAGCACGGATGCAGCCGCAGCAGCAACCACACGACCGGTTTTCCTTGTTTGCAATATGTGAATGTTATAAACCATTCAGTTCCCTTTCCTGAATGATGGAGGGCGACTCCCCCCCCCATCATTTTTTCTTCGCCGCACAATCGAATCCCACGTTGGTTACGACCACATCGCGGCTCATTGCAAAGCCATGCCAGAGGAACGTCCCTCAAGGGCAGCCATGCAACAGCCATTGTATAAATGAGCGCATTTCACTCGCGATCGTCCTTGATAACAAATTGATAACGATATGCACAATGAAAATAAGTTCACATAAACGCAACGCAACACATCAAATATGACAGTTTCATATGCCAATTACACACTTTGCATAACATATTTCAACAAAGAATGGAGACGTACAAGCGAACTCATCTGATGCCACCACTCATCGCCTATAAAGCTGGCGTGTCGCGCCACAATAACATCACAGCCGATAAAACGACACCCCGAAGTTGAGACTCATTCAACAATGCGGCCAGCTTAGACACACAACCAACGCTTCGCTTCATAGCACCGAACATTGATTCCAGCACAGTCACGACCATCTTCTTTGAAGGCAATCGTGTTTACGCCCCGGGTTCTAAATAGAAGTGCAACACCTTGTCTAGGGTTGGAAGTGTTCGAAGTTTCTAACTTAAGAAGGTGTTGCACTCATGGGTCAACAGTATTCGCACCTGTCGTCCGAGGAGAGGATCCTGATCGAGAAGCTGCATTGCGAACAGCATCTGAGCGTCCGGAAGATCGCGGAGGAAATCGGTCGGGACAAGTCCACGGTGTCACGCGAGCTGAGGCGCGGCCTGTGGTTCGCGTCCAACGAGAACGGGTCGTACCGTCCCTACCGGCCGAAACGGCTGAAGACCGGGCCGTGGACCTCGGGTCCGTTCTATTCTGTTTTGCTTCAATGTTTGTTCGACAGGTTCGGCAGTGTTTTTCCGTAGTGTGGG
>ERZ791626.2110-NODE-2110-length-10923-cov-4.218808_pt1 | contig 10923 bp, 9 predicted proteins | sample MGYA00510266_ERZ791626 | MGnify/ENA primary metagenome ERZ791626 (study PRJEB30046, sample SAMN00715208) | human gut metagenome | study: EMG produced TPA metagenomics assembly of the A metagenome-wide association study of gut microbiota in type 2...
GATAACCGAAAGGCCAAGAGCAAACAAAGTCTTTTTGAACATTTTGAATTTCTCCTCGCTAACTTCAGCCGATGCCCAGTCAGAAAATCGTGCAGGCAATCGCGCTCAATTCTTAACACTCAGTTTAGAAACAAGATGCCTGCAGAACAATCGAGATTTGCCAAAGGGCACCTGCGTGTTCGTGCAATGTCTAGTTGCAGAAATTAAAAAATCCTCCGGCATCGGGCAAAAACGGTATGTATGGAAAACCGCTTTTACCCTAGCCATTGCGTTACCAACTTGCGACTTACAGCGAGAACGCCTTCTTAACGGAAATCGGAAGCGCCTGGTAACCCATCGAACCCACGATCACGATCTCAACGGACGGTTCCTTTTCGCCCCACTTGAATTCGTTGATCACGGGCGAAGCGATACCGGCCTTTTCACCGGGCTTCAATTCAGACGGACGGCGACCCATGCCGGCCGTGGCCGAGTAAACCATGATGGAATTCTTGTCGGCCTCGTAGCGGGTAAGCGACGTCACCGGGCTGTACCAGGCAAAGCCGCGTTCCTTGCCGTATTCCCAAACCTGTTCGGCCGTCATCTTCTTCTGGTCGATCTTGTAGACCACGGCGCGGCTGTACTTCATTTCAGGCAGCGCGGGCTGTTCCATACCGCGGGCGTCGCCGTTATCGAACACCGTAATGTAGATGACGTTCTTGTCGGACTTTTCATCGATACGGAAAGCCGTATGTTGCGTCCACGTGAAGTCGAAGTCACCTTCAACCTGGCTGCCTTCGACCTTGAGTTTCTTGCCGTTGGCGTCAACCGGAGCAAGGAGCTTGTCGGCCCAGGGCTTCTTCCAACCTTCGGGCGAAGCGAGAATCCACTTCACCTTCTTATCGCGGCCGATCTTGATGATGGCAGACTGATGGCGGGACGACAGAATAATCGAGTCATCGGTCGGGTCGTAGTCAACAGAGTTAACGTGCGCCCAGTTGCGACCCGGACCCGTGCCCACGATGTCACCAAAATGATCGCTTGCGTCAAGCTTGGCCAATTCTTCGGCCGACAGCGTCTTGCCGGCTTGGCTGGCGTCAATGTTCAGGCACACCGCACCCTGATCAAGCACCTTCATCACGTTGTCGCGGTACGGATCAAGGATTTCCCACAGACGCCATTCATCGACCACCTGACCATTGCCGTCGACTTCGACAATCACGTCGCGCACGGTGCGAACACGCTTGTTGTCGGCGCGACGCAAATCGGCGCTCGCCGCACGGATGAAGGTGTGGCCGTTCTGCGCGTTATCAAGCGAATGCGAGAAGTCAATGTAGCCCACCGGCAGACGGCGGTTGTAGATTTCGCGGCCCATCAGGTCGTACTTAACGTAGCGCTGACCGTAACCCCAGGTGATGTTGCCGTCTTCGTCCTGTTGGAAGCCCATCATCACGCCTGAGCGATACATCTGCTCGACGTCGTAGATCGGTTCGACGTGCATGTACCAGCGCACTTCACCCTTGGTGTCGATAATGGCATTCATCGGGTAGAAGTTCCATTCCATCGCGCCGCCCATCGGATTGTTCCAAACCATGCGCGTGGCCTTGGCGTACTGCTGCATCAGGTTGTTGACAAGGTACAGACGATCGGAGAACTTCGGATCCATCTTGACGACCTTGGTTTCGAACATATTGTGCGAAAGCGTCGGGTTGCCGCTCACTTCGTGATAAACAGGAGCCGTGTAAATCGTGTAGGTTTCCGAAATCTTTTCAGTCTTGCCGTGGAACTTGCGCGTGTAGGTCACTTCAACCTTGTTGTTGTAGTCAGCGTAAAGGCCAAAGACAGGGATACCCGCGTGAGTGAGCAGCTGTTTGCGGCTTACCTTGTACTTGATTTCCTGGCCGCCCTTCTTGGGAACAATGCGTACGGTCGCTTCCGTGATTTCGTAACCGCCGTTTTTGATGATGGCGGTGAGCGGCGCAATTTTGTAGGGATTGACGATGATTTCGCCGAGCTTGCCTTGTGCGGCAAACGTCACGCGCGGGCCCGACGAACCGCCGGCTGCGGCAGCTGTCCCCGAGAAAGTGCCCGCAACGAGAGCAGCAATGGTGCCCATAAACAAAGAACGACGACCGATGGTGACCGACATGATCTTCTCTCCAAACAAACAGTTCAAAAAACAAAAGCCCGCATGAGCTTTCGCCTCTTTATTCATCGTAAGCAAGGATTGTTTTTGCCGAAATGGCGATTTTCCTTTCCTTTTTCGACAAAAATGACATAAGCTTTTATCGGTAATCGAAAAGTCAAACCGCAGAGAAAATCTCTTTCTCCGTCAGTTCCCGCGTATGCTTTCCTTGCGATTCAACCACTTGCTGGTCGTTCTCAAAATTCACGATACAGGGTCGCTTTCCGAAACGGCTCGGCAGCTGAACCTGACGATTTCGGCCGTGAGCCGCTCGCTTCGTAAGTGTCAGGAAGAGTTCGGCGACGAGCTTTTCGTGCGTAACTACCAAGGCATGGCTCCCACCGAAAAGTGTCGTACGGTCGTGCCCATCATCCGCAAGCTATTGGCAAACTTCAACGATCTGACCGATACCAAAACGTTTGCGCCGGCTGACATCACTCGCACGCTTTCGATTGCCGCTGCCGACAATGCCGTCGTGATGATCTTGCGTCCTGTGCTGCGGGCGCTTTTGCGTGAAGCGCCGCAGATGAACTTCCGCTTGTTGCCTTTGTCGGAAAATGTCTTTCGCGAGCTTGCCGAAGGCAGTGTTGATCTGGCACTTTTCCCGACCTCGCTGGGCGAAACGCTTCCCGAACATTTCTACGGTCTCAAGCTTTTCGATATCCATCGCGTCTGCCTGCTCCGCAAGGAGCACCCACTTGCAACGAGTTACGCCCAAGGAAAAAAACTCACGCGAAAAGCGTTTCTCAAATACCCGAAAATTGCCGTCGAACTGCGTCAAAATGCTCGGGGCCCCGTATTTGACATCGATACGTCATCCACACACGATCAACGCAAAATCATTGAGGTACCGCATTTCCTGGGCGCTCCCTATTTTCTCGAGGACACCAACGCTACGCTCGTGCTGCCGCACACCACTGCGGAGTTTTTCGCCCGCATGTTACCTTCGCTCACCGTGATTCCAATTCCTGGCGAAAAACGCGTCTATTCCACCCGTCTCATCTGGCACGAGCGCAATCACGCTTCCTCAGAAATGCAGTGGATCCGCAGTGTCTTTGTGTCGACCTTGCGCAAGGATTCGACTGGAGACTCCGACAATTGCTCGCCGGAACACTGAGCCATGACGGCGCTTTGGGTTCTTTTTTCGTCGTTTTGCAGCGCCTGCATTTTGGCAAGCATTCAGTGCCTCAAAGAAACACTTGCGTTCATTGACGTTGCCTTCGTGCAGTTCATGTTCGTATTGGCCGTCACCGTCGTCGTGATGATCGTTCGTAAGGTCCCATTCACAACCCACGTCTGGCACCTGCACCTGTTGCGATCCGTCATCGGCGTGGGCGTTGTCATAACGCAGATCATCACAGCCATGAACATGCCGGTAGCAGCCGCCCAGACGCTGCAGTACACCTCTCCGCTTTTTGTGGCGGGCTTTTCTGCAATCGCCTCTTTTCGCAATGGCGAACACATTGACTGGCGCATCCTGGCGGCCATCGTCTCGGCCTTCGTCGGCATTCTCGTGATGTTTCATCCTTCGGAGCGCTCATTTCCGGCCGTCTACGTTCCCATCGGGCTGTTGTGCGGATTGTTTACGGCCGCCGCCATCCTGATGCTCAAGAAGTTGGGAGGCGTCAATGAACCGATCCCCCGCACCGTTTTCTACTTTCACCTGCACGGCGCCGTCGTGTTGGGAGTTTTGGAGATCTTCTGCGGACAACTCACCGTCTCCCAACTGCAACAAACGCCTCTGGCTTTGATGCTGATTTTTCTGACCTGCGCACAATTTGCCCGAGCGTTGGGCTGGGGCAAAGGCAACACATTTCTCGGTGCCGTTTTCACGTTTTCCGGCGTGGTTTTTGCCGCCTTTATTGACAGCGCCTTTTTCGGCGTCACACCGAGTCTGCGTTCCCTTTTCGGCATGCTCATCATTGTTGTTGCTGCAGCCACCTGTCTTGGTCTGATTGCCAAAGCTGAAAAAAACGGTAAGCTCGTCCCTACACTTCGATCACAGCCTTCGGATTGAAGTTGAGTTCCTTTCCGGGGCGAACGGTGCCAAGCTGATTGGACACAATGCGGGTTCTGCCGTACTGAACATCTCCCGAGACATGAGAATGTCCGTGAATCCAAAATGCCGGCTGATACGCTTCAATCAAATCACAGCAATCGGCGATGAAAGCCTCTCGAACGGGAGAGTCTATGTAGCGTGCGGGCGTAGCTTGAGGCACAGGGACGTAGTGCGAGACCACCACGGTTTTATTCGGATTGCATATCTGAAGCGTTCGATCCAAAAACGCCCTGCTTTCCGAATGCAAACGATTGACAATTTTCGTTGAAATTAATTTGCCATCAAAATATATCTGACGATAATCGACGACTTTTTCTTCGATTTCCGTCTTTTGCTGAACGATTTCGGACCAAAGAGTCGTCAGCACCAACGACACGTCTTTCACCTGAACGCACACATTGTTGGCATAGGCAACATTCGGACGCACAAACAACTCAAGCGAACGCTGTCCGAGCAGGTTAGTTTTGTCTGCGTAATAGTCGTGGTTACCCGGAACAATCCAGGTTTGACGAAAATGCTGCGCGCACCAGTCCCAGAAGGCGTCAGCTTTGCACCAGTCAGTCAGAGAAGAAATATCGCCGGCAAGGAGCAGGTAGTCAGCCGCAGGCTCAAGCGCACCAGCGAGCATGAAGTCCCGATTGGCCGGTATCTCCAAATGTAAATCGGAAGCGTATTGCAACCGCATGACAAAGCTCCGTTGTTCCGTCCGAAACAACATACCCGAGAAGCATGAGCGTCGCAACTTTGCCGCCTCCTGTTGCTTCTGCTTACAGCCTCGGCAATTCGTTTCGGACAATCCCTGAAGGCATCTAAGGCGCTTTGCGGTATGCTCAAACCAACCCGGGCTCAAGTTTTTCATCCCGCCCATAGCGACTTTCAAAAAGGACAGCCTCATGCTTGAATCCCGCCGCCTCTTTTTAGCCGCTTTCCTAACCGCCGCTCTCGGCCTCGGCACCGCACCGCTTTCCGCTCTTGCGGGTGACGACGATGGCGATGATGACGATCGTCGCTTCGGTTCTCGTCGCCGCCGTCGGGATGATGATGATGATGACGATGACGACTGGGACGAACGGGATGATCGCGACGATGACGATCACGATGATGATGATGACGACGACCGGCGCCGTCGTTCCGGATCAAGAAGACGACATCGCGATGACGACGATGATGACGACTAAACCTCCTGCATTTCTCATTTGGTAGAGAGTCGCCCAATCGGTTCGAAAAAACTTCCGGATCGTCAGAGACTTCTTTACATCAGCAAATGGGCCTTACGTATGCCGCAGCACACGAAGGCCCATTTACCGAGGAGAGAGAGTTTGCCGGCAGCCTGCTTCAGGCTGCCTGAGCGTGCGGTCGATTACGGCATCGTGAGGGTCACGACGCGGTTGTGATCCACCACTTCGAAGGTGTTGCCCTTCTTAACCAAACCGCGGATATCGGTCAGGTCGGACGGCAGCCCCCAAGCTTCAACAACAGCTTCCTTGGCGATGTCAATCACCACGAGTACATTGTGGTTCTTGGAAACGGCGTAAAGCTTGCCGTCTTCGTACACCATACCCGTGACATACAGTTCACCGAGCGTACGCTTGGCCTTGAGGTCGGCAGCCGGTTCGAACTCAGCCGAGAGGGTCCAGTCAGCCATCATGGCCTTGGAAACCACAAACTTCGACTTGTTCTTGTTGTCGGGTACCGTGGCAAGGTAAACGTACTTGCCGTCGGTTGCAGACGAATGCACGTAGCTGAATTTAGCGCGTTCGGTGCCGATACGGGCGCGGCCGAGACCGCCGACGTGTTCAACCTTGTCGCCACCCACCATGAAGTTCGCCCAGCCCTTGACGTCGTCGGCGTTGGGGTTCCAGCGAGCGCGCAGCAGCGACTTGTTCGAACCCATCAGCACGAAGGCGTCTTCCTTAAACGGCGTAATGCTAACGATGTCGAGCACGTTGGCGCTGTACCACGGGTCCATCTGAGCATGCACGACAGGCTTGAGATTGCTGTCCAACTTCCAGAAGTCGTACTTGCTTGCCACGAAGTATTCGCCGCGGATCTGAGCCAGCGTGTTGACCGGCTGCTTGATGCCTTCGATGACACGGATCTCTTCGAGCTTGAGCATGCCGTTAATGGCAACGGGAGCGTCAGCAGCATCGTGCTTAAAGGTGATCCCCAGCTTCTTGTCGTTGGCTTTGTAGGCAAAGTCCGGATCCTTCACATCGCGCTTACCGAGGAAGCTGATGCCGTCCCACATACCATGCCAGCTCGCATCCGACCAAATAACGTACTTCGGATTGAAGGAGAAGCGGACCGGATCGCCCTGCCCCCAGTTGGGCGGCAGACCGGTGGACCACAGCGCCTGGAAGGTGTTGGAAGCCAAAATGAAGGCCACGATGCTGAAGGCGATCTTGTTAAAGCGCGACAGCGGACGGAAAGGCTTACCCTTCATTTCGGCGATGAGCGCATCAAAGCGCGGTGCCAGGAACACAGCCAGACCGAAGAGCATCACCACGCACCAGAACACGATCTCGGCCCACATCTGGGTGTGAATGCCAAAGACGTCAAGACCGAAGCCCTGACCAACGTCGCGCATGGCGTGATTGCCCAAATGGCGGAACGACATGTAAAGACCGAAGGCGGCCATGACGAGCAGCATGCCCAGGTACTTAGGCTTGAAGCCGTAGCGAACCATCATCAGCGCAATAACGCCGATGTAGGCCATCTGCTGACGTTGCGCCCAGCACAGCGTGCAGGGAGAGTCACCGAGCAGATAGCCCAGAATCAGGTTGGCGATGCCGACGGGCAGCAAAACGATGAGAAGACCGCCCCAGCAGACGATGTCGTAGAACGTCTTGGCGCGGTTGAGATCGTTGGAATTGATCGGAGCGGAGTAATCAGTCATTTTCTTCATCCTCCCCGATTACAGATTGAGTACGCCGAGAATGCCGGTCGAAACGTGACCGACGTACATGAATGCGACGACAGCCCAGCCGGCAACCGTCAGCCACCACGCCCATTTTTCCTTCTCGGGCTTGAAGATGATGAGCAACACCGCGATGGTGAGCATCAACAGTTCAACGAATTCCATTGAAAGGGACTCCTTATTTGCTTGATCAGCCCGATTTGCCCGAGGCTGACCATCCCCAATGCAAACCGACGCGTTCGGGCGATGGTAGGTAAAAACAGCGTTAAGTATCTTATAAGGGTTTTCACCTATAAAGGAAATGCTTGGTTATGACTGACAATTCCGTGCTCGGAAAAATGATTCTCAATTCGCCACTAAACATTTTTGGCACTTCAATCGCTCCCTAAGCCCGAACTTGATGAAACTCGCGACTTTGTGCTTCTTGCTGCTCTCGGTCTTTCACGCATGGGCCGCGCCTCTGCCGTCGGCTACGGAAGATTCCGAGGAATGCGAACCGCCGGCCGCCGTAATACGCTCCCCCGAAAGCGTCATTCGCGTGGGATACACCCCATTCGGCCTGGTGATTGATGAGCGGCTCATGCTCAATTCGCTTAAGTCCACGCTCACACCGGAAAAACTTGGCCACCCAGTCACCTTTCGCCAGTACGCGGCACACGACTTGGCAAAAGCTGTCCGGGCTGGAGAAGTTGACATCGTTTTTTCCGAGTCGCCCTTTTACCAAGCCTTGATTTCGGAGGGACTGAGAAGCGTCACAACCTTCGTGTGCGATGTACAGCCCGATCCCAATCGCAACGATGGAACCGCCGTCATTGTCCGAAGCGATTCGCTGGCAAAAACGTTTGAAGATCTCCGCGGAAAAAAGTTAACTGCCGTGTCCCGCGACACCTTCAGCGGATATCTTTACGCCATTCGCGAACTAGTACAACGCAAGCTCGGCGACCCCGATCACTTCTTTTCAAAGCAAACCTTCGTCGCTGATCGCACGCAAAGCGATGTCAACGAACATGTCTTCAACGATGTCGTGAGCGGCAAATCCGATGTGGGCTTTCTTCCCCTTTGCGCACTTGAGGAAATGTCCCGACGAGATCCGTCGATTCTCTCGAAAGTTCGCGTCGTTGAGGAGCGTCTCACAGACACGGTCACCGACTGCCGTCACTCCACGCCTCTGTATCCGGCACTGACTCTTTCGGTCACGCCCCGCATCAGCGCCTCAATGAGCAAAGCCATCACAATGGATCTGCTGATGCTCCCAAAGGGGGAAAGCGGCTTTATGTGGTCAGTGGCAAGCGATTTTCAGAACGCCGACAACCTTCTCAAAGATCTGCAGATCGGTCCCTACGAATATCTGCGCCAGACGGGACTCAAACGCATCTGGCAAGACTATCGCTCCGCCATCATCACTACTCTCCTGCTAGTTCTGGCGCTGATGGCGCACGGCATTCGCAGCCAGTGGCTCGTCAAAAAGCGCGAAACCGAACTCAAAGCCTCGATCGGATTACAACTTGCTCAGCGAGAGAAAATGGAGCGTCTGCAGAAAGCGGGAGCCGTCGGGCAAATTTCCGGTCTCGTTGCACATGAACTGCGGCAACCGCTGTCCGCCATCAGCCTTTATGCCGAAGGTCTCGAAGAGATGGTGCGCAACGACGCCATCGGCAAAAAAGAAATGCTCGACATTTTGCACAGCATGACCACGGATGCAGCACGCGCAAGCGACATTGTTGAGCGCGTGCGTCAGTATGCCAAGCAGAAGTCTGAGCTCAAGCCGATTTCCGTTCGTGAGGCTTTTGATAAGGCTGACGAAATGGTGACACATTTCGGCATCGGCAACGTTCCGACATACGTCAGCGCCTTTGAAGACGCCACCGTACTCGTGAATCCTCTGGATCTGCAGCTGGTGTTCGGCAACCTTATCAAAAACGCCAAAGAAGCCGCTGCGCAACAAACTGATGAATCCCCCCAACTGCTTGTCAAAGCTCAAGTGATGGAGGGCTTTATCTGTATCGAACTCGAAGACAACGGCCCACCCCTTTCCGATCGTGAACTAGCCGACCTCAACGAAGTGGTCACAAGCGCCAAACCCGACGGCCTGGGCTTGGGGCTTTCGATTTCGCGCAATATCGTCGAAGGCATCGGCGGAAATATCGTCTTTAAACGTCGTTTCCGGAACACCGGCTTACGGACGTGTGTGAAACTTCCCGTCTCAGCCGGAACAGTCAAACCTCTTGGAGACTAACTTTTATGCGACGCGTTTATGTTGTCGATGACGACGAGAGTCTGCGAAAAGCGCTCTCCTTTGTGTTAAAGGGATTGGATTGCGACCCCGTTCCATATCCGAGCGCCGAACATTTCCTGACTTACGTTCCTCACAACGAGCCCGGCATCGTGCTTCTGGATGTGCGCATGGGGCAAATGACCGGACTCGAGTTGCAGCAGCGTCTGATTGACACCGGCATCGATTGGCCCGTTATCTTTCTTTCTGGTCACGGTGACCTTGAGATGGCGGTAGAAACGATGATGAAAGGGGCTGTTTGTTTTTTGCAAAAACCCGTACGTCGAGAAAAACTCAAGGAAGCTTTGGATCGCGCAACAGCTCTGTCCGAAACTAAAGCCAACCAGCGGCAAACCGCTTTCGACGCACTTTCATCTCGAGAAAAACAGTTGGTCAAACTGGCCTCTCAAGGCGTTGCCATGCGAGCCGCTGCCGAGCGCCTCGGAATCGCGCAACGCACCGCCGAATTTCACAAGGCAAGCGCCATGCGCAAACTTGGTGTGCACACCGTAACAGAATTGGTCGAGGCTCTCAAAGGAGTAAAAGTCTGACAAAAATCGCTGTTAAGCGATGATCACATGTGATCTTGTCTGGAAAAGGTGATCAGTTTTTTCATTGAACGGCATAGATAGGAAACAACGGTCACCAATTGGTCAGAAAAGCATCATAAGCATGCAATACACGCTTCATAAACTGCCCTCCGAATGCGCCCGGCAGGGAGTTTTCCTACAAGCGCTCCTCATTTCATCTCGTTAACGGAAAAGTATTGACATGCATTCCAAATTTGCCCTCACAGCGATTGCTGCCGCAATGGTATTCGCAAGCAGTTTCGTCCAATCTGCCGAAATTTACCCAGTCGATAAAGCTCGCTTCATGACCAACGCTCGCTTCGACTTCAAAGTCGAGCTCGACAATATCGTTGACCGCAACGACATCAAAATTGAAATCAACGGTGCCGACTACCGCAAGGTTTTAACGGGAGACGAAATCTTTGTCGGTGAAGAAATCGATGCCAAGGCCTCCGCCGTTTTGATGCGCGATGTCGAGATCAAAAAGCCCGGAACCTACAAGGTGACCGTTTCGGGTAAGGGCGGCAACAAGACTGTCGTTTGGAACACCTACGACACCCCTAAAAAACGTCAGGCAAAGAACGTGATTCTGCTGTTGGCCGATGGTCTGAGCGTTGGTCATCGCACGGCCGCACGAATCATGAGCAAAGGTGTGGTCAATGGCATGTACAACGCGCCGCTCGCCATGGACGACATGCCCAACATGGCTCTTCTCGGCACAAGTTCGGTCGATACAATCGCTGCCGACAGTGCCAATACAGCCTCGGCCTATATGACCGGCCACAAGTCTTCGGTCAACGCTCTCGGAGTCTATGTTGATCGCACCAAAGCCACACAGGACGATCCCCGACAGGAAACCATCGCTGAGCTTATTCGCCGCAAGACCAGCATGGCTGTCGGCGTCGTCAGCGACGCTGAACTCGAAGACGCTACTCCCGCTTC
>ERZ791626.2118-NODE-2118-length-10888-cov-3.368781_pt1 | contig 10888 bp, 14 predicted proteins | sample MGYA00510266_ERZ791626 | MGnify/ENA primary metagenome ERZ791626 (study PRJEB30046, sample SAMN00715208) | human gut metagenome | study: EMG produced TPA metagenomics assembly of the A metagenome-wide association study of gut microbiota in type 2...
GGCATTGCTCTGTGGATGAGCTGGCAAATGGGCGTGCAGGGCAAGGAGCTGGTGAATCTCACCTGGGACCAGGTGGATTTAGAGCGGGGGCTGCTGCATCTGCCGGAGCGGGATTTCTGGAAAACCATGTCCCCGCGCCGCCTGACGCTCCTGCTTGACGCGCTTGCGCCGCAAAAGCAGCCGGAGCAGCAGGAACAGCCGCAGAGCCTGTCGGCCTATCTGAACGGAGGCACCTAACATGCCGAACATCAATACAAGATTTACGCTTTCGGGCGAAAAAGAATACAAGCAGGCCATTTCCGAGATCGGCAGCGGTATGAAGGTGCTGGACGCCGAGATGCGGAAAGTAACGTCTGCGTATGGGAAAAATGCAGACAGCGCAAAGCTGCTAGGGCAACAGAATGACATCCTGCAACGGCAGATCTATTCGCAAACAGAAAAGATCCGCTATATGCAAGAGGCTCTGAAAAATTCCGTAAAAAAAACGGGAGAATCCAGCAAAGCTACAATGGCGTGGAAGGCCAGCCTGCAAAACGCAACAGCGAAACTGAACGATCTAAATAACCAGATGCGCGAAAATGAAAAGCGCATGGAAGGTGAAAAAGAACAAAAATACCGCAAAAATATCGAACGGCTCAGCGCAAGCATGGACGTGCTGGACGCCGAGATGCGGAAGGTATCGGCAAAATATGCGGATAACGCAGAATCAGCAGAACTTTCGGCGGCGAAAACGGACCTGCTAACCCAAAAAATAAGCCTGCAGTATGACAAAATCGATAACCTGAAAGCTGCGCTCGAAGAAGCTGCAGAAAATTATGGATCAAACGCAGTAGAAACGCTGCGATGGGAAAAAGAACTCAATAACGCGGAAGCCGAGCTTTACAAGCTGAACGGACAGCTGAAAAACAACACAGAGCAGATAGAAGACACGACCACCGCAACCGAGGACGCCGGGCAGAGCATGGGCAACCTCGGCGACGTGGTGAACGGCCTGACGTCCAAGCTTGGCATCCAGCTGCCGGACAGCATGAAGCAGTCCATGAACGCCATGGGAAGTCTGGACGCCTCGTCGCTGGCGCTAGCGGGCGGCTTTGCCGCCGTCGCGACGGCCATCGTCAAGGCGGAAAAGGCGCTGATCTCCATGACGAAGGAAGCAGCCTCGGATGCAGACGATCTGCTCACGCTCGCCTCCGTGACCGGCACGACGACCGATTCCGTGCAGGAGCTTAACTACATGGCCGACCTCACGGACGTCTCCTTTGACCGTATCAAGGACAGCCTCAAGGAAACCACCAACAAGATGCAGGAGGCCGCGACCGGTACGGGCGACGCCTACGAGGCGTACAAGCGGTTGAAAGTTGAGATTACAAACACCGACGGCAGCCTCCGCAGCGCGCAGGATGTATTTTACGATACCATCGACGCGCTCGGCGAGATGAAAAACAAGACCGAGCGGGACGCACTGGCTATGGATCTCATGTCCGAGTCCGCACAGGAGCTCAATCCGCTCATCGACCTCGGCGGCGAGAAAATGCGGGCTTACGCGCAGGAAGCGCATGATATGGGCTATGTCCTTGACAACGACGCGCTCAAATCCCTGCAGGGCGTCGACGACGCCTATTCTCGCCTGCAGAAGACGCAGGAGGGCGTCAAAAACCAGCTGGCCGTCGAGTTTGCCCCGTACCTCGAAGAATTCTACGGCGACGTCACCACCATGGTCAAGGACGGCGGCAAGGCCATCAAGGACTCCGGCATCGTCGACGCCTTCGGCATGCTGCTTGAGACCGTCGGCGATATCCTCAATCCCATGTCCGATCTGTCCGGCAACCGCGTCCCGGCGCTGACCAACGCACTGCGGCCGCTGGCGGAGGTCATGGCGCTGATCGCAGACACGGCGGACTTTTTTGCGGGCCTGTTTACGCTGGATTTTAAGAAAATGGGCAATGCCCTAGGCTTTGGATATGCCAGCGGAAACGGCAACAAGTACCAGACACTGCAGGACAGCTACGCAGCAAAATCGTGGGGCAGCAGCGCGTCCGACCTTTCCAAGGCCTACGAAGAGGCCGTCGCCCGCGGCGACTCGTCGACCCTCGGTATCACCGAGGACGAATGGCGCAGGCGGTATCTGGGCGGCAACGCCTCCGGCACGGACAACTGGGCGGGTGGCTGGACGCGGGTCAACGAGAACGGCCTTGAGCGGATCTATCTCCCCTCCGGCTCGCGCATCCAGACGGCCAGCGAGACCCGCTACACCTCAGGCGATACCTACAACACCACCGTCTACGTCGACCACGTCGAAGACCTCGACACCATCCTCCGCATCGCCAAAAACGCACGCATCACAACCAGAATGGGGGCGAAGTAAATGCCAATCTTTACAGTGCAGGCGAGTGGGTCGACGGCAGTTGCGAAGAACCACCCGAATACAAACTATTCGGATCTTACACAGTACAAATTTTTCGTAGAGCCGTTTACAGGAGACGCGGGAAACATTAAGCGAGGGGATAACGTATATATCAACTTCCCTGTGCCGGGCGACACATACAAGTTCAAACGGGTAACAAAAGTAACGCTTGCATTTTATGCACAGCCAACAGCAGAAAGCGGCGCTACATACAAGGGGATTTGGACATATGTAAATGCGTTGGCGAGTCAATTTGATGCGGATGCAATGACATATGCGACGAGGCCTGAGATATACCAGACCTTCACAGGGGTCTCGGAGCAAGCAAACGGAAACTGGACGACTCTGAATGAAATCATACAGCTAAATGCAGTTTTTGACCTGAAAAATTACAAATCAAAAAAAGAAGAACTGCAGCAAGGAATAAGAAATGGCTTTGTAGTCGCGCTTCGAGGAGGAGAATCAGGGACAAGCGAGGCGATTATATTCGGCGCAAAGTCAACACGAAAGCCATCGTTGGTGTGCGAGTATTCGGACGACACTGTAGGGATAACAGCGGATGGGTTCGCTCCGACAGCCGGCGCTTTTGTGAACAGATTTGAAAAAAATATGTTTACATGGCGCTGTGACGATGACACTGCCGACTCACAGGTCTGCTTCGCAGAGATAAAGCAAACCTCCGCCGTCTTCGAGTGGCGCGTAAAAAATGCGAGCGCCTCAAAAACGATCAGCTTCTCCGGCGCGACGACCGCCTGCACAGTCCCTGCAAATACATTCCCGTCCGGGACGATCGAGTGGCGAGTAAAGGTGACGGCGAACAGCGGCACGACAACAACGTCCGCATGGCAGGAGATCACGACAACAGACGTTACCCCGACGGCCAAGCCGGTCTCCCCATCCGGCATCGTCATCGACGCAACCATCGCCAACCGCTTCTCGTGGCAGCACATCATTTCCACCGGCACGCCGCAGCGCAAGGCCGACCTGCAGTGGTCCGCCGACGGCACGACATGGAACACCCTCGCGACCGTCACCGGCGAAAATCAGTATTACGACGTTCCGGCGAACAAATTCACAAGCGGAACAAAATACTGGCGCGTGCGCACCTACAACACCGACGGCACGGCCTCGGCGTGGAGCGAAAAGGCCGAGTTTATCGCCATCAACGCGCCGTCAGCGCCGTCGATCGTCATTCAGTCCACAGGACCGCGCCCGCGCATCACCTGGCAGACATCCGAGCAGGAAGCCTATCAGCTGACGCTGTCCAACGGCTACGCCTCCGGAACGGTCTACGGCACGGAAAAGGCATGGCGCTCCCATGTTTACCTCGCCGACGGCAGCTACACCGTCCGTGTGCGCGTACAGAACAAGTACGGTATGTGGTCCGAGTGGAGCGCAGCCGCGCTCCCCGTTTCGCACACCGAGGGCGAGGCCATCAACCTGACCGTCACCGCCGGCCATGAGGCCACGCTCACCTGGCAAACCGACGGGAGCTACGATTTTTACCTTGTCGAGCGGGACGGCGCGGCCATCGCCCGCACCCTTCAGAAGGAGTATATCGACCACACCAGCATCGGCAGCGTGACCTACCGCGTCCGCGGCTGCTACGCAGACAGCGACAACTACGGCGTGTCCAATTCCGACACTGTCGAAGTGCTGCCCGAGACCAACATGATATGCGACCTCGAGACCGGCGTATGGCTCGAGATGCGCCTGTCCGAAACGCAGCTGCGCACCAACCGCACCAGCTTCTCGGCCGGTGTATCCACGGTCCATCTGGCCGGGCTGGCCTATCCCATCGAGGAGCGCAGCGAGCAGCGCGACCGCGCCCTGTCCGTCGCCTGCGCCTGGCCGCACGCGCAGCGGGCCGCCGCCCTCGCGCTGGAAGCCATTGTCGGCCGCCTCGTCTGCCTCAAGGACCGCTACGGCAACATGGTCATCGGCTCGCTCCCGTCGCTCGAGAGCAACTGCGACGAGTTCATGCGCCGCTATTCCTTCACCATCTCGCACACCAACCGGGAGGAGGCGATCACCCTTGACCCGTGACGTCCGCTTCCGCGTCGACGTACTCAGAAACGGCGCACCCATCACCCACCTCCAATGGGACACCGGCAGCCCGCCGCAGATCATCGCCAGCCGCGACGCGACGATCCACACCAGCATCAAGGGCACCTTCCTCGTCAACGACGCGGTCGACTACCTCTCCGACGAGATCCAGCCTGTCATGACCATCGACGGGCAGGAGACGCCCCTCGGTATCTATCAGGCCGCGACCCCGAGCATCAAGGGCGCGGCCGGTCAGAAGCGCGTCGAGGTCGAGGCCTACGACCGCTGCTGGCGCGTCTACAGCAACCGCACCGAGACCATCCTGCACCTGTCCGCCGGTGCGTCCTATCTCACCGAGATCCGCAAGCTGCTCACCGCCTGCGGCGTCGCGCTCGTCATTGCGACGCCGTCGGACGCGACGCTGCAGACCGACCGCGAGGACTGGGATATCGGCACGAGCTACCTGACCATCGTCAACGACCTGCTGGCCGAGATCAACTACAACAGCCTCTGGTTCGACGCCTCCGGCGTCGCCCGTCTCGAGCCCTATCAGGAGCCGAGCGCGCAGAACATCGACTGGTCCTACGGCACGACGGACTTCTTCCTTCCGGACCGGCATCCGGGGCCGAACTTCTCAGATGAGGAAGACATCTTCGACGCGCCGAACGTCTTCATCTGCGTCTGCTCCAACCCGGATCTGGAGCAGCCTATGGTCGCAACGGCCGTCAACGACAATCCGCAGTCGCGCAAGTCCACCTTCCGGCGGAACATGCGCATCGCCTCGCTCATCAAGGTCGACAACATCGCCTCGCAGGAGGAGCTGCAGGCCTACGCCGACCGCATGCGCAACGAGTCGCTCCTTTCCGCCCGGGCCATCACGTTTTACACGCTCAATGACCCCGGCCACGGCATCGGTGACGTCCTCGCGCTCACGCACGACGACATCGGCGGCATTTACCTCGAGACCGGCTGGCAGATGCAGCTGTCAGCCGGAAGCCTGATGACACACTCTGCAAAAAGGACGGTGATTGCGTAAATGGAAGGCGTCGACAGCCTGTACACCGAAGAACCCGAAGAGCAGCAGACCGAAGAACAGCAGCAGCCGTTCCAGCTGGCCGTCATTGCGACGGTCGAGGAAGACGGCCTGACCCTCACGCCTGACGGCGCGGAGGAGCCGACCGAGAAGCATTTTAAATGCAACACCGGCATCAACTTCGCCGCCGGACAGCGCGTGGCCGTCCTCGAACTGTCCGGCAGCAAGGTCGTCATGTTCCCGATCGGCAACCCCGGCGCGGACGCGCCGGCGAAGATCCCAACCGGCGGTACGGCCGGGCAGGTACTCAAAAAATCGTCCGACAACGACTACGCGCTCACATGGGGCAGCATCACCGGCCTCCTGCCGACCGGAGGAACGAGCGGACAGATCCTCAAAAAGTCAGGCAACGCCGACTACGCCGTCGAATGGGGCGACATCAACGGTGCTCTGCCTTCCGGCGGAACGACGGGCCAGGTGCTCAAAAAATCCAGCGCCACCGACTACGCAGTCACCTGGGGCAGCCCAGACGGCATCCTGCCGACCGGCGGCACCGATGGTCAGGTCCTGCTCAAAAACGGCGCGAGCAACTACGCCGCCAAGTGGGGCAGCATCACCGGCGCACTCCCGACCGGCGGAACATCCGGCCAGGTGCTGAAAAAATCCAGCGCCACCAACTACGCTTGCACGTGGGGCGACGTCGACGGCACGCTTCCGAGCGGCGGAACCGACGGCCAGGTGCTCCTGAAAAACGGATCGACGGCCTACGCCGCGAAGTGGGGCACGGTATCCGCCGCAGGACTCAAGAGCGGATACAATTCGCTGGAGCTGAAAACAAAAACCCTGACGCCGTCCTCGAACGGCTTTGAGATAGGGACATCGAGCTATCCCGTGACAGTCAGGGGAGACGAAATCGTGCTGTACTACAGCGCATACCGCTACTGCACCCTTGCGTGCAACTCATCCGGGAAGCTGACCGTCAACGGCACAGCCATCAACTAAGGAGGGCATCATGAAATTATACGACATCGCGCTCGCGGCAAAGCCACTGCAGAAGCTCATCGAACAGGACCTGCCGCTCCAACAGGCCTATCAGCTCGCCATGCTGGCGACCAGGCTCAACCCAACACTCGAATTCTACGGAAACCAGCTCATGAGCGGGCGGCCGCAGGCGGAGCTGAACGAGCTGGACGCCGACACGCTCCCCGAGCTGCCGCACATCACGCTTCCGCTCGACCTCGATATCCGGCTTTCCGCCGGGGATATCAAGTGCCTTGAGCCGTTTGTGACCTTCGAAGGAGCTGATAACGCATGATCACCATCCACTGCTCCCGCGCGTGCGCGCATCTGGCGTCGCCGCCGGAGCTTTTGACGGCGGGGATGAGCAAGGCCGTGACGGTGCAGTTCGTCTTCTCGCCCGCATGGGACGGGCTGACGAAGACCGCCGTCTTTACCAACGGCAAGACCACCGTCGACGTTCTGGCGGCGAACTGGGACGGGGATACCGTTCCCGTCCCGCACGAAGTTCTCGCCGTCCCGGGCCGCCACGCCCGCGTGGGCGTCTATGGCGCGGACGAAAGCGGCGTCGTCCTGCCGACCGTCTGGGTGAGCCTCGGCAAGGTCCAGCCCGGCGCGGATCCGTCCGGCGACGCCTCGGCCGACCCGTCCTTGCCCGTCTGGGCGCAGCTGCAGAAGCAGATCGGCGATCTGGACGACCTCAAGACCTACAACAAGGACAACCTCGTCGACGCCATCAACGAGGCCCGCCAGTCCGGCGGCGGCTCTGGTGGCGGGGGCATCCAGTCGGCACAGATCGACGCGATCCTCGTGATGACAAAATCCGAATATGACGCGCTGGACAAAAAGGACGCGCGGACACTGTATCTGTTGGAGGGATAACATGCTGGCAGTTGGACTCAAACGCATTCTGGAGCTGTTCATCGGCTCCATGGGCATCAAATCCGCCCACCTGGGCACGAAAACCATCTACGAAAGACAGGGCGGATTTTTGTACATTGAACTCACAAGCGAAGAAAGGGGATAAATCCAGATGGCAAGTTTTTTCAATCTGACACTTGATACGCTGGCACCTGCCGGCCTATCGCTGATCCTGAACGACGGTGCACAGTACGCGACCAGCGCGACCGTCACGGCGAAGATCTCTGTCTCCGACGAGACAACGACGGGCTACCAGATGAAGATCTGGGGCACGAAGACGGCGGAGACCGAGGCGGAAGCGTCGTGGGAGACATTCGCCAAGACAAAATCCATCACGCTGCCCGACGGAGACGGCCTCAAGACGATCTATGTCAAGATGCGCGACGACGTCGGCAACGAAACGGCCGCAGTCAGCGACACGATCACGCTCAACACGTCGATTCCTGCCGTGACCATCACCGGCCCCGACAAGAGCAGGATCTCGAAGGTCACGGGCTACGATGCAGCGGCGTTCTCCTTCGTCTGCGACGTGGACTTTGAGGAATACACCATTCGCGTCGTTCCGGCGACGAGCAGCCTGCACACGGCGGGCACGCAGATCCCGACGACGGGAGGCTCCACCAACGTCAGCGGCACGGAGGGAGGCTACAAGAAGAACACCGCCATCAACGTCACGGTCAAGGGCGCGGACCTCGAGGCAGCGTCTTCCGGCGACGGCACGAAGATCGTCAAGGTCTTCGTCAAGAACGCCGCCGGGACCTGGAGTGCCGCCTGATGGCCGCGCCGCAGCTGACATTTTCCATCACGGGCAACAAGATCTCGGCGGTCTCGGGGTTCGACTCGATCACCGTTTCCTTCTCGTCGGACATCGCCTACACGGCCTTTGAGTGCCGCGCGACGAAGTCCGGCGAGGATTGGGGCCGCGGGAAGGGCGCTTTGATCGCGTCCTTCTCCCAGACCCCGGCGGGAACGCAGCGCACCTTTGAGGTTTACGACGATTTTCTGCTTTCCGGTGATGGGGAATACCGCATTTCGTTGTTCGCGCAGGGCGCGGACGGCAGCTGGAACGACAACTACGGCTTTATCCCGCTGGGAGAGTCGCAGGCGCTGAAGACCGCGGACGGCGAGGATTTTCTGTGTATGAAGGAGTGATCGTATGGCTTACAACAGCCAGTTTACCGGCGCGCAGATCGACGAGGCTATCGCCGACGTGCGCAGCAACAAAGACACGTGGAACGGAAAGCAAGATGTGATTCTCGCCTCCGGCGCGGCTGTCGGGGACCTGATCAAGGTCAAGGCGGTGGACGCCAGCGGGAAGCCGACGGCGTGGGCGGTGGCCGTGGCGGGCACGGACTATATGAAGACCGGCAACATCACCAAGCAGACGCTGGTCTCCGCGGAGACCACGCCGACTGAGAACATGGCCATCAACTGGCAGTATGAGTGAGGAGGCCCCATGGCGCACAAGACATTGATCTCCGGCACGGCCTATTCCGTGACCGGCGGGCGGGATCTGATCGGGGGCACGGGCTACGCGAAGAAGAAAGGGCGCGTGCTCGTAAACGGCACCGGGTACGACATCCCGTTTTCCAGCGGCATCCCGCTTTCTACCGTCGCACTCGGCGATATCCTCATGCTGAACGAAAACGGCAGCCCCGTGCCGTTCTACGTCTGCAAGCACGACTACGAAAGCGGACTGAACGGCGCAGGGCGGACACTTCTGGTGAGGAAGGATTGCTATGACAAGCGTATTTTTGACAGCAGTAGCAAGATTTTCGCCGGGAGCTCGATAGACACATGGCTCAACGGAACCTGGATCAAGCTGCTGACATTGGACGTCCAGTCTGCGGCCGGCACGACAAAAATCTACTACTATGACGGAAGCAACAAGAAAGCAGTCACGACCCGTGCAGTGTTCCTGCTGTCGACAGCAGAGTTTGGCTACAGCGATTATGCTGATACTGACGGAGAACCACTGGACAGTGCTGTGAGAAAACTACTTTCCACTGCTTACTACGGCGGAAATAGTGTTGGACAGTGGACGCGTACACCGGCCACCTGGACACAGAACGACGTGTACGTTATAATGCCTAGCGGCCATTCGACTCATATGCCTTGCAACGACAGTTACGGCGTCCGCCCCGCCTTCACCATCCCCTCGACCTTCCCCGTGATCCAAAACCCCGACGGCACCTACACCCTTGCAGCATAAAGGAGGACCCACATGGGCACACACCACATTTTGAAGGACGGCACGTCCTTCGCCATCAAAGGCGGCACCGACCTGATTGCTGGTACAAGTTACCAAATCGGGGGGGCCGAACGCTGGTGAATGGGACGGGCTATAAGATAGGATTCGCAGAGCCAGTATATCATCAAGTAACCGTAACAGGAACCGAAAGCTATTTCCAAGGGGTTGTATATAACGGAAAAACATATTTGCCGAAGAGCAGCTTTGAAGTGCTCGATGGAGAAACAGTGTATGTTTCCGGTTCAAAGTCCAATGCAGAAATCTTCTACGACAATGAAACTGCTGCAAGATACAACCCTAGGACCGGAAAGGTAGAATACACATTTGCCCCAAAGGGAGATACAGAAATCTTCAACCCAGGATCAGGATATATCTACATAACGACACTCAATAGTTAGGAGGTCAACATGATCTACTTCAAGGCAAACAACACCGAATACCCGGCCAGCATTGCCGGGAAAGTCACCGACCGGGACTGGGGCGGGCGCGAAAGCAAGGCCGTCAGGCTCGAGATGACCCACGCTGCCGCCGTGCAGCTGTTTGTGGACGGACTGAGCTGGTCTATCGTCCAGCGCGATACCGTCCCCGTCTACGGCACCGACGGAAACCCCACCGGCAAGACCACCGAGCAGGTGCAGGAATGGGACAATGCCGACTACTGCGTCGCGGGCCCCATCACCGACAACCGCGACGGCACCATCACGGCCAAAATGGGCCAGAAAACCGACAGCGACATTCTCGCGGAATTGGAGGCGGCATATGACGGAAACTAAGCTCACGCAGATCAAATCGGCCATCACCGACGGCAAGCTTGTGCAGGCCGCAGGCGGCATCACGGAGGACGTGACGCAATCGGACAAGCTGGGCTACGACTGGCGGAACATCTACGTCAACAAGATCCTCGTCCGGCAGGTGTACGTCGAGCAGGCCGTGAAAGCCGGCACGGCGGAAAATCCCATCGTGTGGAAGGCCGATATGCCGCTGATCCAGAACGCCTACTACGCCTACGACGGCGAGATCAAGGTCTGGATGGGCGCGGCAGGCGCGACAGCAAAGTGGACGGATGCGGCCTTCGTGCCGATCTGATAAAAACAGGAGGAACAACACATGGACCTGCAGGATCTGAACGTTGCCGTCGCGGAGATCCGCGGCAACGTCGACCGGAACACCGGCCGGATCAAGGATCTCGAGAAGAAGAACGACGCTGTGACCAAGC
>ERZ791626.2125-NODE-2125-length-10873-cov-2.237844_pt1 | contig 10873 bp, 5 predicted proteins | sample MGYA00510266_ERZ791626 | MGnify/ENA primary metagenome ERZ791626 (study PRJEB30046, sample SAMN00715208) | human gut metagenome | study: EMG produced TPA metagenomics assembly of the A metagenome-wide association study of gut microbiota in type 2...
TAGTCTTCACTTCCCGGCAAAGTTCAAACCCATTCATCCGGGGCATCATGACATCACTGATGATAATATCCGGCAATCGGTCTTTGATCTGTTCCAATCCCTCTTTCCCATCCTAGGACATTCCAGATAGCACCGCATCCACCTGTCCATAGGTCGTTTGCAAGCTGCCTGCCAAGGCCATACAAAAACATATACTATATAGATTCTTATTCTTCATCACTTAAATCTCCATCAATTGAGGGTTTCAACAATATGCAATCAATATATAAATCACGTGTATAATCCGACTCACTACGTTTAGGCGTGCTGACGATTTTCAAAGAGATTTTGGCATCTTCCATAGAAGCACGATTGGGAAAATAATCACAATAAGCAAACTGATGCCCTCGTGCCACCCATATCGTATCAACCTTGTCGCCTGGTATTTCAATCCCTTCCACTTCCAACTTTTCCTTCGTGTATTTATCATTCAATTCTACATCAACACGTCCTTTTTTCGTATCAATGGAAGAAGACCAACCGTTACGCGTCAGATTCATCGGAACAAATACAATCCCTATGTCATAAGCGCAAGACAGCACGTTCGGGATTGCATAAGTGACGGTGGCACCCCGCAACATGTTCGTAGAAGTAAACTTCATGTAGTAGCTTGATGACACACCGGTATTTGCAGCGGCAACAAACACCGGACGATCCTTATTTTCATCGTAATAATTAGCCGTAAGCAGATACTCACCGATATTTTCGGCTTCAACAACAATGTCACTGTTTAAGACCTGATAAGGGCTTAAATTCACATCGGCCGCTTTCAATATTTGTCCATTGCTACAACCTATGGCTTCGGTCCCTTCAAACAAGCCCCCGGCATCTTGTGGACGATAGAACAATTTTCCGGACGTACTTTCCCAATAATCGGATGTCGAAGACTGACTACGGGTTTCAAATACCAAAGCATCCAATATGCTGCGACACGCATACTTGTCTGCCAATTCCGGTTCTTCATCTTCCGAATAATGATAAAAGCCCTTAAACTTATCCACCAACCGGTCCCAACAATCATTCACGGGAACCAACATCGTATAATCCCGCTGCTCGTCATTCAAGTAGCCAATCTGCCCCCACAATTCATTTGTCAAGACAAACACGGAATCCGTATACACCTGTTCCCCATTCACCACACCGCCCGGTGTACTCAATTCAGGCACAAACTCCAATTTATTAAAGCTATACAAATAATCGGTAATATTAGAAAAATCAGCATCCTGTCTCAAATAAGACCAAACATTGTTATTGTAAACCGCCTGGCAATCTAATATATGCAAATCTCCATTACTGCATTCAATATTAAAAGATTTGGCCGGCGAGCCATTGAAATGAGGCACGCCTCCTTCTGACACAAAAGGCATGGGCTTCCCGTTCAACACCTTTATGGTATCGTTCACAACGGAGGATGCCGCAATAACCCCACGGGCGATATGGTTTTTAACCACTTGCTCCATCACTTCGTCCGGAGTCATGTCCTCACCGGTCACCAATGTCGTGTCTATGCTGCCGGATGGTGCCCAAACCGTATAGCGTTGGCCCGAATCCAAGAACTTGTCATAACCGTATCCTTTAAGCAATTTTGCAAAATCCGACAACTCCGGACGGGCAGTAATTTCCTGCCACAAAGTCCTTGTAGGACGGGGTACACCATCATAATGTGCATCCCAATCGTCCGAACAAGACAAGACCAATCCGGAAGCCAATACCGCCATGCAACAAATAGTTGCCTTGGCATATCTTTTAGAACCTTTCATAATCTTCTGCTTTTAATTTAATTTCTATCTTCTGGTATGGCACCATTATACACACTTTTCGGCACAATTTCGATAAAATCGATATTCAACATGCGCCCAGTTCTTTCGTCTACTTTACGCAAGCGCAAATAAGAAGGTTTTTCTTCCAAAGTCTGGGTGGTAACGATATTACGTATATACCACCAATCGTTAACCAACTTCGCACGTAATGAAACCCTGTCATTGTCTACCCTATACACGCAGGCAGGCCCCTTCATATACCCCAAATTACGCATAGCCTTGTCATTCTCAGTAATGGTTGTCTTTCCTTCGAGGTTATACGACACGTCGTTATGGATATCGTCAAATAAATCATTATCTGCTATCATTCCCACTTTTGGCATTCCGCCTCCCCATCCCAAATTCAAAGGAATTCCGGTGGGTTGCATATATTCGGTATTTTGTCCAAAATAGATTTGCGCAATTCCCATAAAGCCATTGGCCACGTACCCCAACCTGATTTCATATTGGCCGGCCGGTACGGCAGGCAAACGTAACATCACATCATATTCCCCCGCAAAATTCATATTATCCGTACGGAATGCTGCCAAATCATAGTGCGACCCCATTCCGGTTCCCTGAGCCTGAGGCCAACGGTTATATTTGCAATCGCATTGGCTGTCATAACGCACATCATCGAAATACCCTTCCGGGAAATGCCACCACAACATATCTCCGTCCGGATCCAGACGGACATCATTGTTCACCAATTCAGGAAACAAGACGCCCGTATCAATACGGATTCGTTCACTACGAAGCATTTTCACGACATTTTCATTATAAGAAAGGATGCTGCCCAGAAATTGGAAATTGCCATTTACAGTTGAAGAACCTCCGGAAGGAAGGACTTCCACACCATCCATCCTGTTGTCAGCCCTATTCACATCGTCACAGCGATTCAAATATATCCCGTCTCCCAAAAGAGAAACTTTTTGCGCACGCAACAAATTACCGGCCATGGTTTCGTAGTACTCCACAAAATCCCCACCTTCCTGCACAGACCAATCCGGAGTGGAACATACCAAATCCCCATAGCTTGCATTACGGTCCAAGATGTGATAAGCAATAAAACGGTTTAAAGGATTCTTGGGATGCGTATAGTCATCATCATATACCCCCTTGTCGTCCGGATATACCTTGTCGTATATGTCCTTTGCATAATTGAACAAGGATACCAAATCCGCCTGAAGATCTCCCGTATAGACAGGCTTACCCATATTTTGCGGATCATATACCGTTTTATACAAATTATCCTTCTCCACCAATACCGTATAACCGAACTTGCGGGCCGGAGGAACTTTATTCCCCTCCGTGGTGTACTCTGAGTTCGAAGCATATTGGGCCAACCGGGACAACATCTCCGGACTTTCATCTTTTTCCCTTAAAATGGAATCCGTCAAATGAGTCTGTTTCAATGCCTCCATAAACAGGGTAAAGCCTAATGTCTCACATTTGGACTGCATGTAATCAGGCAATACATAACTGGACTGCTCCAACACACGGTCTATGGTATGGACGACCCCATTACTCACCGTATCGTTAGCTTGGATAATCCGTGAATAATCATTCAGGACAAATACCGTCATACTATCGTTTATTGCAGCATCGAACTCCTTCTCAATGGTCACTTGCACCTTACGGTCGTACATATTAGGCTTCTGAAGATAACCTGTTGAAAAATCAGAGGTCAAGTAGCGAACGCCTATCAAATGGCTTTTGGCCAAGGCCACCACTGCAGAATCCGGCAGGGTCTCCAACGTGCAGCCCGGATAATTACTATCCACATAACGGTCTATGGCCTCGTTGGTCGGTGCAAAGCAAGTGTAATCCCCATAAGCATACATCAAACCTTTCATGCCGGCACGTTCCAAAATAGTGGAAAACTCACCATATTTCCCGTCCGCATCCAAATAATCACCAACCGTCTGACCTTGGAACACATAATAACTGTCACCTTCCACACCGTCGTCATAACAGCCGGACAGCGTGGTTGCCAAAACCACACATCCTATTACCTTATTATATATGTTACGTTTCATATTACTTCTATTTACTCTTGATTAATAAATGATGTAAGCCTGATTCTGGTCCGGTACCAACAACGGATTCACATCTAACTCTTTCTGATAAAAAGGCAGATACAAATTGTCCAATGACCCCATCCGAGCCACGGCATCACGTCCTCCCGTTCCATATTTACGTTGCAAATACGTACTACGCAAGGTGGACATCGCATTCACCGGATTGTCGGAGTGACGTACCATCCGCATCAAGTCATACCAACGCTTCCCCTCGAACATCAATTCACGCTGCCGTTCATCCAAAACGATGTTCTTGATCTTATCGGCATCATACACCAACAAGCTACGCCCTTTGCACGACCGCATGTTCACAGATTTCACAATCTCAAAAGCTTCCTGCTTGTTTTCATCCCCTCCCATATAAGCCAAAGCCTCAGCACGCATCAACATCACATCCGTCAAACGGTAAACAATCCAATTCTCTGCCGTGGAGCGAAGCACTCTTTCATCATTTCCAAAATACAAGAAACGAAACTTATAGACAGGATAACTGTTCGAGGGTTCGCCCTTATATCCGGTATTCTCTTCCAACCGTAAATCAGATGCGTCTGCAAACAAGGCATCAGCCGTCTGATTGGTCAAATAAGCCGCTGCATTGACCCTGCCTGAAAGGTCTTTATGATTTCCGTAGAAATAAGAAATACCTTCATTGCCATCCTTACGGTTATCATAATCGTATTGAAGCTCAAAAATACTTTCAAATGAATTACCCCGCTCATACAACATGGTATAAGGATAATGCGATGAATAAGATTCATCCAAAAGCGGATAGCCATTGTACAAGGCCAGAGAGCCTTCCGTAGAAGAAGATATAAAATTTCCCTCCAATTCTGCTGTTTTGATGACATTGTACTCTGCCATTTTCTCATCCATGATTTCCTTGCAATATTGCGCGCACTTGGCATAATCCCCTTTCCACAAGTAAATATCTGCCAAAAGGGCTTTCACGGATAACTTATTGAAACGTCCTTTCCTTTCGCGTTCATCATCAAAAAACTTTTTATTCCATATATAATCTTCTGACCATTCCAAATCTGCAATAATCTGTTCCAACACTTCCTGCTCGGAGGATGCACGTACTTTGAAATCCACATCATCGCCGATAGTCGCCTGAAGCACCAACGGCACTTTTTTAAAGGTGCGGATTAAATAGAAATAACACAAGGCGCGAATCGACTTAGCTTCGGCTTCATGCGTACGTAATTCGTCTACTGAATAATTTCCATCCTTGGCTTGGGCCCCAGGTGCATAATGCAAGATGGTATTGCATAAATTGATTACATTATAGAAATCCGCCCACGAAGTCCAACTGTTGTCCGGAACGATATTATTCGTATAAAAATCATAAAGCTCCTTTTCTTTTGCGGCCATTGTGGAAGTTTCAGTCAAATTGTCGCCCCGTAACTCCCCCCAGGCTATCACACGTTGTGAGAAGCCCTTGTCCTGCATGTGAAAATAGCAAGAAGTTATCACACTCTCCACCTCGCTTTTCTTCTCCCAATAGTTTTCCACCACCACAGCATTCAGGGGCGTGATATCCAAGAAGTCGCCACAGGAAGTCGTAAAAGCGGCGAGAGAAACGGCCATGGCCAATGTCCCGGTTTTCAATATCTTTTTCATATTTCCTTCTGTTTATTCATGTCATTAGAACGTTGCTGTCAACCCGAATGTGAAAGACTTTGCACGAGGAGTAATCGCCTCGTCTTTAGTCACTCCCATATCACCATAATTCACTTCGGGATCCACGCCTGAGTATTTGGTCAGGCAGAACAGGTTCTCTCCGCTCACGTAGAGGTTCAGGCGGGAAAGCCCGATGCGCTTGATAAGCTTGGAGTCAAACCCATAAGAAAATTGCAAATAGTTCAGGCGCAAGAATGAGCCGTCTTCCACAAAACGGTCGCTACCCATCCAGTTATATCCTTGGCCATACAAAGCCCGAGGCAACACATGTCCCCCATTTGCACCGTCACCTTCCTTACGCCAACGATAGTTCACCGCCGTACTCTGATTGTCGGCACCATGCATGTTTTCCGCCCTCATTCGTGCCACATTTGCAATCTTGTTACCATAACGGTAGTTGAACTGCGCATTCAAACTCCATCCTTTATAGAACAACCTAAACCCAAAACCACCAGTCAATTTGGGCAATGAGCTGCCTAAATAGACCACATCATATTGATCAATGCTTCCGTCATGGTTCACATCTTCATAAATAGCATCACCACCGGTAAAAGCATATTTCGTACCATTATAATCATAATACATGGGCATCGGTTCTCCATTGGCACCATAAATGACGCTTCCGGCCTCATCCCGCGCCACCGGACAAGTCGCGCCGGATGCCTGTGCCTTGTCGAACTGGTCGTAACTGTAAGCATACACGCCTTTGTAACGCAAGCCGTAAATCGCACCAAACGGGTTGTCTATCTGCACACGGGACATATACTCCCCGTTTTTAGGTAACTTGACCCCTGTTCCATTAATGGCATTCAGACGCGTAGGTGTCATGGCCGTAATGGTATTCCGGTTATTAGCGAACGTAAGATTGAAAGTAGCTGCCAAATCTCCCGCCAATTTTACACGGTTCAGGTTCAAATTGATTTCATAACCTTTATTCAACATGTCTCCACCATTCTCCACAATCAACTCCGAAAAACCGGTCGTTGTGGGAATAGAAGCATGTTCGGTCATCAAGTCTGTTTTCTTATGGGAATACAAATTGATATCCGCCGTAACCAAATCATCAAACAATCCGATATTCCACCCTAAGTTCCACGCAGACTGTTTTTCCCAACGCAAATCCGTCAAGCGGACATTGTTCGGCCGCATCCCAATGGAATTAATATACCCTCCGTCTACACCATACACACTGAAATGAGTATCTTCCTTAGGAGGTTGCGTACCCGTCACGCCCCATCCGAAACGAACCGCAAACATGCTCAACCATTTTTTGGTAGGTTCCATCCATTTTTCATCCGAAATGTTCCAACGGCCGGAAGCTGAATAAAAATACCCCCAACGGTACTTTTGGCCAAAACGGGTGTTTCCTTCTCCGCGCAAGGCCAAATCCAACGAATACTTGGACTGGTAGGCATAATGCCCCTGAAGCACCCAATTGGCCTTCCGCCAATGACCTGCCCCCGTTTTCGTCTCGTTCAAAAAGCCACCGGCTGTCCCGGAAGTGATGGTTCCGCTTGGCAACAAGTATGAACTCAAGAACTGGGAACTGGACGTACCGGAAACCATTTCCCCTTTAAAGAACAAGCGTACCGAGTGGTCTTGGTTCATGATATAAGGGATATATGTCAACTGATGACGTGTGTTAAAACCGAAACTCTTTTCAAAAGCCGAAGAAGCGGAATTTATCCCTTTCTCATTCTCCTTGAAATCCACATTCCTCAACTCCCAAGGATAGTAAGAATCATTGTATTTATTATAAATGCTCAATACCACAGTCCCCTTATAAGTCAATTGGTGCGAAGTCTCGTCAAGTCCCAACAAACGGTATTGGAAATCGAATTGGGGTTGGATGTTATAACTACGTTCCTCCTTCTTTGCCAAATATGCCGAAGCCACCGGATTCACTTTACCGCGTTGTGACGAAAGTTCATCCTTGTCCCCTTGGTACCGTTCCACAAACCTCGGTTGCATGTAATACGTACCCAAAGAATTACCGTACGCATCCTCGTCATAAATAGCCAGATTGGGCATCTTCGTATAAGCTATCCCCAACAAATCATCACTATTCATGTGGTTGTCCGTATAAGTCAGTGCAAAGTCACTCGAAATCTTGATGCGGTCGTTCACAAAATAATCCAATGCCATACGGGTTGTAAAACGATCCAGTTTCTGAGCGATGATAGAACCTATCTGATGGTCATAACCGGCAGAAATACGATAATTCGCTTTTTCCCCGCCTCCCGACAAAGAAACATAATGCGTTTGGAACAACCCGAACTGCTTCACGGCATCCCTCCAGTCGGTATTGTTATTGAATTGTTCGTATTCAGAAAACGTCGGGTCATAATTCAGTTCCGGCTGACTTTCGGGATTTTGGTTCACATTGAAAAGTTCCTCTTTCATCATCATGGTATACTCATCTCCGTTCAATAATTTGTAACCCTCCGGCTGATAAGTCCCCTTCAACCTCAAAGAATAAGTAAACTGGGGCTTGCCACGCCTTCCACGCTTGGTTACGATATTGATGACCCCGTTAGCACCTTGCGATCCCCAAATAGCCGTAGCCGCCGCATCTTTCAGCACCGTAATGCTCTCTATGTCTTCCGGGTTGATAGACAATAATTCGGCAAACTTTTCATCCGTCATACTCGTATAATCAATGTCATCATTGGCATTGGTCTCAAAGATGTTGTCATCCACGACAATCAACGGTTCCGCATTTCCCATAATGGTTGACACACCGCGTAAACGCATCGTCGTACCCGAACCCAGGTTTCCGGATGAAGCGATAATGTCCAAACCGGCAATGCGTCCTTGCAAAGCCTCGTCGGCAGAAGTGAAGGACAAACCTTCGAATTCCGTCATCTTAATAGTCTGTTGGGCAAAAGACTGTTCACGTTCCGGTATTTCCAATCCTCCGGTGGCTATCTTCGGACGGGCTTCCACCACGACCTCTTTCATCACCTTACTGTTTTCCTCCATCATGATATCGAAAACCACCCGCTTTCCTATTTCCTGCAAAACCGTCTTGTACCCCATATAAGTAAAACGCAACTTATTCTTAGGGTTTTGTACTTTTAGGGTGAAATGCCCGTTCATATCGGTCACTGCGGCCGATACAATACGGTTGGCCGCATCTATCTCTCCCACATACACTCCCATCAGAGGACCCAAATCGTCCGACACGGTACCGCTTGCCACTTGGTTCTGCCCGACGGCCCACAGCGGACATAAGCAGAATAGGAATACTATCAAATATTTTATCTTGTTCATAACCTCTTTTTTTATGATTCATGGTATTGTTAATCCTCCGGAACACGTTCATTATCTTTCAGGCAGAAACATTCGTCATCGTATATCAAAGGTTCATTCACACGATGAACCACCACGTATGAAGAAGCGTTGATATTACCATTTTCCGTCTTTTCCGAGAATGTGTACTCACGTGTCATCCGGTTATAGAATTCTGGATTTTCAGTCGTTATACGAACTACACCCGTCTTCTCCGAATTGTCTGCCACCGTAATACCTGTGGCATCAGAATTCACCCGCAAGGTATAGCTCAACCCCTTGTCTGCACCGTCCGAATGGGTTGCCGCAGTCTCGAAAGACATATTACGGGCATCCCCACCGATATAAACCGCATTGTCTTGGAAATGGTACTTCAAGAAGTTCATCACCCGTTGGGTGTAAGCCTGTTTCAAAGAATCCACATCGACATCCGTCCCGGCATACACGTTGGCCAGATTGTTGATGTCCTTCCAACGCGGCAACCCGAGGCTGTAAGCTTTTTCCATAGCCGCATTATCCGGCACATATACCGTATAATGATAAGAACTGAAAGTCTGTATGGCCGCATTGTCATCGTTCATATTCAAAGATTTTGTAGAAATCAAAGAATACAGGTTAGACTCGTTGGTCGTCCATTCCTCATTTCCCAAAAGCAATTCGTAAAATTCAGAATACTCCGGATGTTCCACCAACTCCTGCATCAAACTATGGAATGTAGGCTGTACCATTTGGTCAAGCACGTAATACACCCCATTGTCCATCGTTACGAAATCCTGCGTTGTTACTTTTTCCCCGGAATACTGGTCGGTCACGGTCACTTGCCCGCCCACTTTTTCAACCTTCATGGGTCCGTCATCCTTCGTCTGGTAATATACAGAACCATTACCCACATAATTGCCCCCGTTCACATCCCGGGGAACAATACAGAAGTTCAGCAAATCGGTCAGACGGTTCTCGACCACAGGATTGATTTGATAATATGAATTGCCCTCACTATCCTCCTGCAACGTGCTGCCCAATATGCGCATGTCATCCTCCGTGCAGCCGGCCCATCCGCCCAATTTCTTATCATAGCGGTAAGAATACGCTTCCACCTGGTTCTTCTCCGCATTATAATAAAACTTGAACCACCGCGGGTCCGTTCCGCTATACGACACGGGGTCAATGTAACGGGAAAGGGCCTCATCCGTCAATATCATGAAATCATAATGGCTCACCATAGATAACAAGTAAGGCCTGAACTCCAAACTTCTAATAGCCCAATTCATGATTTTCATATTCTCATTGACCAACGTCGGAGCCAATACGGAACGGAACGATGCCGGAGCATAGGCTTTTTTCATCACGTACACGGCACCATTGTTACACACAGCCGTGCTTCCTTTTATAATATCAGCCTCGTCAAGTCCGACAGGATCTTTGGCATCATCCAATACCAAATTGAATTTGCTGGGCAAAGAAGACAAGAACGAATACTGCATATGGTTGTTCAAGAACTCTGCCAACACATCATTGGGAACGTTTTCGAAAGGCTCGTCACTCGGATAACGTTCACGCAAGAAAGAGCCGTTTTCACTGTTCCAATATGAATTCAACGCCTCATCCGTAGGAGCGAAGACAGCACCCATGTCCAAGTTGACATTATCCGTATACTCCCCACCTGCGGTATAGATATTCCCTTCTGCATAATCGTTACGCGAAGGATCAAATTTCAGCACGCCGTCCACTTCCACACCGTTGTACGAAGTCAGTGAATTCCCATCGGCCGAAGAGAAAAAATAACGTCGTCCATATATGGAGTCACCTCCGGCCAACGCCGGATAAAGATTCTGGTCAGCATAACGGTCGTGCAAATCCTTGTAAGAATTGGAAAGGGAAGCTGATACGAAAGGAGCTGAATAACGGTCCATCAATTTGCTGAACAAAGAGGTAGCCCCGTTCGTACGCAAATAACCGGCCATGTTGGGCAAAGGTTCCGGCACA
>ERZ791626.2133-NODE-2133-length-10834-cov-2.776695_pt1 | contig 10834 bp, 8 predicted proteins | sample MGYA00510266_ERZ791626 | MGnify/ENA primary metagenome ERZ791626 (study PRJEB30046, sample SAMN00715208) | human gut metagenome | study: EMG produced TPA metagenomics assembly of the A metagenome-wide association study of gut microbiota in type 2...
GGCCCTGCCGGTCGTAAAACCGAACGCCAAGCGCCGCGGCCGCACCGCAGCCGCCGTCGTTGGTGCAGCTGCCGCCCAGACCCAGGATCAGGCGCTTTGCACCGTGATCCAGCGCGTGGGCCAGAAGCTGTCCCACACCGTAGGTGGTGGCCGCCTCCGGGTCGGGACGGCCCTCGGCCTGGTGCAGGCCCGCTGCTGCGGCGCACTCCACCACCGCTGTCCCGTCTGACAGCAGGCCGTAGAAGCCATCGATAGTGCCGCCAAAGGGACCGGACACGGGAAGGGCGATACGCTGTCCGCCGCAGGCATCCAGAAAGCAGTCTGTGGTGCCCTCGCCGCCATCGGCCACCGGCAGGGCGTCGATGTGCCAGCCGGGGATATGGAGACTGCGGGCGATGCGGCAGATGTCCGGGGAGGACAGCGTGCCTTTGAATGAGTCGGAGAGGACAAGACAGCGTTTCATGGAGCGCACTCCCTTCGTTTTGATAAGGGGATTATACCAGCCGGAGGGAAAAAACACAAGGGACGGCATATGCCGTCCCTCATGTTTTGTACGTTATTTGCTATACCGATTTGAGGAGAGGAGAGAACTTACTTGGCCAGCAGCTTAGCAGCACGCTTCTTGCCGTACACGCAGCAGCCCACCACATAGGCGATGGCGCACACCACACCGATGATGTAGGCGGGCGTCCAGGGGATGTTGAAGCCGATGTGGGCGTTGGCGATGTAGGTCACGCAGATGAAGGTGTAGAAGCAGCCGGGGATCATGGGGATCCAAGCCCATTTGCCCTTGCCGTTTTCGAACATCCACGCGGTGATGCTCAGGAAGGCGAACAGGGACAACGTCTGGTTGGCCCATGCGAAATAACGCCACAGGATCATGAAGCCATCGTTGTTGACCTTGGCGAACACGAGGATGGCGATGACCAGCGCGAAGATAGGCACAGCCAGCTTGATGCGCTTGCCGTTGGTGGACTGGTCGATGTGCAGCGTCTCAGACAGGCTCAGACGCAGGGCGCGCAGCGCCGTATCACCGGAGGTGATGGGCAGCACGATAACGCCGATCAGGGCGATGATGCCGCCCACGTTGCCCAGCAGGTACTTGCAGACGACGCCCACGGTGCCGGTAGCCAGTCCGGCATTGGGCTCCTGCAGCGCCAGGTTGTACACGCCCATAGCGCCGGCAGCCCAAACCATGGCGATGAAGCCCTCCAGCACCATCATGTTGTAGAAGGTGTTGCGGCCCTGACGCTCGCTCTTCATGGTGCGGGAGATGATAGCGGTCTGGGTGGAGTGGAAGCCGGACAGAATACCGCAGGCCACCGTCACGAAGAAGATGGGCAGGAAGTGTCCGTTGGAGAAGTAGTCAGCGTAGGTAAAGGTACCCACGGTGCCGTCAGCACCGGTGAGGCTCAGCACGGGAGCAGCCCAGCTGTCCCAGATGTTCATCAGGGGCATGCCGGTGACGAAGATGCCGATGAAGATACCGACGGCGGAGAACAGCAGGATACCGCCGAAGATGGGGTAGATCTTGCCGATGATGGCGTCGATGGGGAACACGGTGGCGATCAGATAATACAGGAAGATGACACCGTAGATGACCCACGTGGAAACAGAGGTGGCCTTACCGTCAAAGCCGAACACCTGGGTCGCAGCGATGTCGCCGGGGGTGTAGATGAACACAGCACCCACCAGCAGCAGCAGCACGCACACGAACACGTTGTAGAACTTATAGATACCCTTGGTGGAGTAGCGGCGAATCATCTCGGGCATCTGGGTGCCGCCGTCGCGCAGGCAGATCATGCCGGAGAAATAGTCGTGCATGGCGCCGCCGATGACGTTGCCGATGGGGATGGTCAGGAACGCGATGGGCCCAAACAGGATGCCCTGGATCGGCCCGAGGATGGGGCCGGTGCCCGCGATGTTCAGCAGGTTGATCAGGCTGTTTTTCCAGCCCTTCATGGGCACGAAGTCAACGCCGTCTTCCTTGGTGTAGGCGGGGGTCTTACGGTCGTCAGGCCCGAAGACCTTTTCGCAGAAGCGACCGTAGAGGGCTGCGCCGCCGATCAGGATGACCAGACCGATAATGAATGTCAGCACAGAAACACACTCTCCTTTGTAAAGTGAATTGTCTCATTCCGAGGTGTCCGGATCGCCTCAAAAATCATGCTCAGATTATAGCACTGCGTGAATAAATTGCACGTTAATCTTTGCAGCGTGTACATAAAAATGTCATAAATAAAAGGTCGAAGCCTGTAAAGAATTGCCGTAAAAAGAAACTTGTAAAAGTTATTAACAATGAGGGACTTTTACAAGTTTTCCTGTCGCGAACCAAAATACAAACGGTGTTTGACTGCCAAAATTTTTGTCTGGCGGTAACGTTGCCGGGGAAACGGCAAGATCACCTGGGCACTTGCCCGCTTTCGGCAAACGTGGTATCATAGCAATAATATGAGAAAGGGAGGATATGCCTGTGGAATATAACAAGTCCATCAACGCCATGACCCCCGGCGACGAGATCGAGGGCTACTACATACTCAAGTCCGCCAACCCCAAGGTGGCCGCCAACGGCAAGCCATTCCTGACCGGAGCGCTCAGCGACCGTACCGGCACCATGGAGCTGAAGGTCTGGGACTATGCCGGACCGCTGACCGCCGCCGACGAGGGCACCGTGGTCAAGGTGCGGGGTACCGTGGGTGAGTATCGGGGCACCGCGCAGTTCACCGCCGCGCGTATCCGTCAGGCGGTCCAGGAGGATCCGGTGGATGTGTCCGCCCTGGTGCCCACCGCGCCCATCGACTGCGGCGCGGCGATGGAGGATCTGCGCCGTGCGGCGGCCTCCATTACGGACCCGGACTACCGTGCCGTGACCGAGGCCATGCTGGAGGCCCACGGGGAGACGCTCGCGTCCATCCCCGCCGCCAAGAGCGTACACCACGCCTTCCTGGGCGGCCTGCTGATGCACACCGCCAACATGGTGAAGATCGCGGACTTCCTGGCGGGAATGTACCCGGAGACGATCGACCGCAGCCTGCTGCTGACGGGGACGCTGCTCCACGATATGGCCAAGGCGCAGGAGTTCGTGTTTTCGCAGTTGGGTCTGGCCACGGATTACTCTATTAAGGGGCAGCTGCTGGGGCACCTGGTCATGGGAGCGCAGGACGCGGCGGAGACTGCCGCCCGCCTGGGCGTGCCGGAGGAGAAGTCCGTGCTGCTGCAGCACCTGATCCTCTCCCACCACGGTGAGCCGGAGTTCGGCGCGGCGGTGCGCCCTCTGTGCGCCGAGGCGGAGCTGCTGAGCCTGATCGACGCGGTGGACAGCCGTATGGAGATCTACCGCGAGACGTATGATACGATGGAGCCGGATACCTTCAGTCCGCGCATCTTTGCATTGGAGAAAAAGGTGTTCAGGCACGCGTAGGCTCTTGACGAACGGCGGCGCGGAGAGTACCCTGTCGTCAGTGCCCGCAGGGCGCAATACACATTTTATTAAGGAGACGCGTTTGAAACTCAATACCCTGACACTGGAGCGTGTGGCCTGACCGGGAGGTCTGGCAATAATACGCCATTCCTCCCGGAGCATGAAAACACATCTTCAGGAGGAAACACCATGAACCGCGAAAACAAGCGGAAGACCTTTGAAAAAGGCTACTACAAGACCCATCCCTGCAATGACACCTTCACCTGCAAGGTCTGCGGCCGACTCTGCACACCGCAGGAGGCCGGCAGCGACCACCGCAACCACTGCCCCAACTGCCTTTCCAGCCTGCACGTAGACATCGAGCCCGGCGACCGGGCTGCCGACTGCGGCGGCATCATGGAGCCGGTGGCGGTCTGGGTACGCAGGGGCGGTGAATGGGCGATCATCCACCGCTGCAAGCGCTGCGGCGCGTTCAGCTCCAACCGTGTGGCGGCGGATGATAACCCCATGAAGCTCATGTCCATCGCCATGAAGCCTCTGTGCGAGCCGCCGTTCCCACTGGAGCGCATCGAGGAGATGACCGCCCTCATGGCCGGCGACGGCAGAATGAAGTAGTCCCACCAAAAGCAAAACCACCCGTTAGGGTGGTTTTGTTTTTGCTGTTATCTTATCATGGCACAAATAGATTCGAACACGTCCCCATACCGCAAGGGAGGCGCTGCGTGCAGGGCGGCCTATTAAGGGAGCAGCTTCAGATCAGCGAGGGTGCATTGCTTTCAATGGCGGGTATCTGCATAAGTGGTACCTCCCAGCAAAGCCCTTGTGTATTTGCGGATCATCGAAGCGGCGTAAAGCATGACCAGCAGCTCCGTGACTGGCATCGCAAACCAGATCGCATCGGCGTTGACCAGCGCAGGAAGAACCATGATCAAAATGCCGCTGATGACAAGTCCCCGTGCCACAGAAACAACGAACGCTGCCTTCGGCTTCATGATCGCCTGGAAATAATAGGTCGAGAAGATGTTGAACGGCAGCAGCAGGAAGGATAACGCATAGGTGCGGACAATGGTAGGAGCCATCCGCTCCGAAGAAGGTCAGGATGGGGCGCTCGAAGCATATGGCCCCGATCCATGCCAGAATGGATAAGATCACTGCGCCGATCACGGCCGATGTGAAATACTGGTTCTCACTCCCGTCGCATTTCTCGCTGCCGCGCTTTGTACTGAAAATCACGCTGCCGCCGATGCCCATCAAAAGGCCAAGACTGTAGATGATGTTCCAGACCGGAGCGACGACCGCCAATGCCGCCGTTCCCTGCGGCCCGTGGTACTGGCCGAATAGACCGATGTGATCATGGCGCTGCCAAACGCAGCCGACAGGTATTTAAAGTACATTGCATCACCTCCAATAAACTATTGTAAAAAACGTCGAAATGTGTTAGAACAAAATGGAAATATATTTGAAGGAGTGGTTTTATGCTAAATTATACTTTAGGAACGATAGAAGCTTCTGAAGCCTTGATCAAAGATTTATATATTGATTTAAGAGCAAAAGTTAATGCATGGTCAAAAATAACTCAACAAACGCCTCAGGCACGTATGGGATATGTTGGTCAGCATTTGGTGAGTGTCGTAACAGGATATCCTGGTGGAAAATCTGGTGCTCGTGGTTATGATTTAGTTATAGATGATGAAAGACATGGTGAAATTAAAACTTGTTATAGAGTCGATCAATTAGGGTCTTGTAATGCTTGTGGTGCAGTTGTTTCAAGTTTAGAAACGGAATGTGCTGTATGCGGCTCTACAAGCATTAATAGGAAAGATGATTCGAAGTGGTTAATAGCAATCCGAAACAATGACGAGTTTGCAAAGTTATTGGATCCTTACAGATATTACTTTGTTCTTTTTGAATTCGAATCCATATATGATAGCAACAACAACGACATTATTGCATCAATATGGGAAGTTGACCCGAAAAGTAAAGGGTTTGCGTACTGTATGATTGACTATTATCTCAATATTCGTTCACAGTCAACATCTAAAGCACCGTTTAACATGTGGCCTCATATGCTAAAATTCGCATTAACAGAACCAACTTTGATTTACAGATCAAAAATCACAAATGATGGCAATATAATCACCGATGTATTCCCATCCAAAAACAATACTTATTCAGATGTACTACTTCCTTTAAGTTCATATTCTGGATCAACTACCATAAGTGTAGCTAACATTAAAAATGTTATTAAAAAATACAGCCCATCTGCTCGTGTTAATGGATTAAATAAAGAAAAGCTATTGCAATTATTAGAAGACATAAGGAAAAATAATAATATAACCAATGCCGATCTATGCAACAAATTCGCGGATGAAATATATTTGCCTAAAATCGTTTTGAAAAAAGCAGATATACCACTATCGTTACGCTCACAGTTTATCGATTTAAGATAATTATAATAGCGTCATCTGTCTACATGCTAAACGTTCTAACGACTTTTCGTAATACTCTTGTTCTATTTCAAATCCAATATAATTACGCTTGTTATTAATACAAGCCAAGGCTGTTGAACCTCCACCCATAAATGGATCTAAAACAATATCGTCCTCATCACTGCTTGCAAGAATTAGTCTTGCAAGCAGTTTTTGTGGTTTTTGGGTAGGATGGATGCGGTCTTTTTCTTCATAAAAATTCACATCATCCCATACATCTGTTAACCCAATTTGTGCATGATATGTTTGACTAATCTTATCGTATGGAATGTTAAATTCAAGAATTGTTTGCAATTTGTCCCACAATTCTTCAGTGGGTAATTGCTCGCAAACATTTTTGCCTGTATAAATACTCCACATACCGCCACCGTTTGATTTGACACCCAACATCTCATTGATTTGTTTTGCGGAATAACCTAATTCTTTTTGCCTTTGCTTTAAAAAGGATTTTGCAAAAGGTTTGGGATCTTTACATAAAAATAAAATACTTTCGGTCACATTAGGGAACATTCGATAATTTTTAGTTGCTCGCCCAGATACAGCTTGCATGCCTTTATTTAATACTATTTGTTGTCTAAGTTCAAAACCATACTTTTCTAAAATAGGCAACAATCTACTTAACATTCTAAAATAACCAAACAAATAGAAACTACCGCCCATTCTTAAAACACGGGCAGCTTCTGCAATCCATTTTTCTGACCATTCAAGATAGTCTTCTTCTGTTCTCCAAAGATAATCCCATTTTTCGCCGATAACCTTAAAATATGGTGGATCCGCGATGATAAGGTCTATAGACTCCTCATCTATCATTTGATTCATTCCGGCGACGCAATCTATATTATAAATAATGTTTGTATCCATTTTTTCACCTTCTCTTTATTTATCGAACCTGATCTCCATTAGCTAAAACAAAATACTGTTCATATTTCACATTGAGCACATTAGCAATTTGATTTAGCTCATCTTGTGTAACCGTATTTCTCTTAAGTTTAACACTGAAATTTTGTGGTGTTTGATTTATTCTTCTTGCCAATTCTGACAAACTTACGCCAGAACGCACACAAAGAACTCGTATCTGCTCAGAAGTAGTCATAATAAGCCTCCATACAACTATTATCACAGTTGACATTATAAATCGTTTGATTGATAATATCAACTGTTTCTTTGAGAAACGAGGGTGGCAAACTCGTTAAGTTAAGTTGACATGCAAAAACGAGGGAGACCTGAACTCAAGTCTGACAATGAAACAAAAAGAAACCTTTGAAAAATTCAAGGACTGCACAAGTGAACTGTCCTGCATCACTGAGTGTGAAGCGTTCAGTTCAGGATTTATCTTGGTCACTCGCATCATGGCGGAAGTGATGCAAGGCTTGGAGGAGGCCGAGAATATGCTACAAACCACAGTAATTTCTAAATTATAAAACAACTCATAAAAATCAAAAATCCGAACGTATCACCATTGATGATAATGTTCGGATTTTTTGACTTGTGGTGGAGCTGAGGGGAGTCGAACCCCTGTCCGAAAGCGCTTTGACAAGACTTTCTCCGGGCGCAGTCAGGTTTCAGCATTCCCTCTCCGCGCAGACACCTGACAGACTGCGCGGTTCAGTAGAGTCATAATGCATGGGCGGGGCAACTCTTACCCGCCGCACGTCCGCCACATCAACGACGCCTTCCCCGGCCTGTGGCCTCTCCGGTTCAGACGGCTGCCTTTAGTTAGGCAGCGACAGCAATACGATTGTTGTCAGTTAATTTTTAAGTTGCCCGTTTTATGGCGGTCAGGCGCCGCCGCCCGCTGGTCCCGCCTCCATACCCCCGTCGAAACCGGTACACCCCCCTGTCGTCGGGACAGACTGTGCTCTACCCCCCCGTCGAAACCGGTGCAGCCCCGTATCGAAGTATGGGAAAAGACTGTATATTTCTACCGTTCCGGGTGAGGTCGCCCCCACCCGGACGGTTATTTCCTTAGCTGTGGAAGGGGTCCGGCAGCTTCTCCGGCTCCGGGTACTCCACACCTTGGGTATCCACGGTGACGGACTTCATCACCTGCGGCTTCTTGGGCTTGTTGGTCAGCATATTCCGGGGCTGGGAGGCGATCTCATCCACCACGTCCATGCCGTCGGTCACGTAGCCGAAGCAGGCGTACTGACCGTCCAGAAAGGGGGAGTCCTTGTGCATGATGAAGAACTGGCTGCCGGCAGAGTCCATATCCTGCGCACGGGCCATGCTCAGCACACCACGGGTGTGGCGCAGGTCGTTGCGGATGCCGTTGGCCTCGAACTCACCCTTGATACAGTAGCCGGGGCCGCCCATGCCGGTGCCGTCGGGACAGCCGCCCTGGATCATAAAGCCGGGAATGATGCGGTGGAACGTCAGGCCGTCATAAAAACCCTGTTTCACCAGCTTTGTGAAATTTTCCACCGTGATGGGCGCGGCCTCGGCGTCCAGTTCAATGCGGATGGTCTTGCCGTTTTCCATGGTGATCTCGATCATGTTTCATTTCTCCGTTTCTATTTCATTCCTGCGGCGGCTGCGCGGATCTTGCCGCGTCCGCCGGGCGTCCCGGCACCTTTGTGCGCCGATACGCTTGCAGCCACAAAAAGAGTATAGCACAAAAAGCGCGCAGCGGAAAGGTTCCTTTTTCCGCGACCGGCACCGCGCAGCGCATGCTTCTATTCCAGCGCGGCCGTGGATGCGCCGCAGGTTCCGCACACACCGTCATGCAGCGAAACAATGCCGCCGCACACGGAACAGGTATATTTTTGCCGTTCATTCTCCAGAAAGACGGCAAGCCCGCGTGTGAGAACGGCGCGGCTGTTGGACAAAAGACTGGCGTTGTAGCGCGTACGATAGCTTTTTTCCAGACGGTTCAGGCGCCGGCAGGGGAACGCGGTGCATTCAAGGCAATAGCGCAGGCCCTTTTCACGGCAGCAGTCCCTGATGGCACAGGCACGGCAGTGACGCGGCTTGCCTTCGTCCCCGTTCAGGCATCCTGCACAGGGACGCACGCTTTTGCAAACGGTACAGTGCTTATAGCATACCATGCAGTTCATGCCGCACGGCGCGAACATATTTTCGGGAATGGCATCAGGCATATGCATTCAGGAATTTCTCCTTTCCGTCCGGGGGGCGGTCCTGCGCGGGCTTTCTCAAAGCACGGCTTTCAAAAGCAGCAGCCCCAGGGCCCATGCCGGAGCGGTAGGAATGGCGCAGTACCAGCGTTTGGGTCTGCCTTCATTCCACAGACCAGACCATCGGCCCGTGGACTGCATGCGGTAAAAATCTGCGGCGGGATTTGCCTTACGGTGCATGTCGCCGACAGCGGCAAAAGCAAAAGGTCGTCCGGGTATCTCGGCATAGGGATAAAATCGGGCACGAGGTCGATGCGGGAAAGCGCATAAGCCGCGGTGAAGGCCGCCAGGATTCACATAGGCCATGGCGTACCGGGTGCTTTCAGGGCGAGAAAGACAGCCTGTACATCATTTTTTCGCTGCTTTGTCCCAGCTGCAGGGCGTTTCCGGAAAGCAGGTGCCACAATTATCCTTTCTGCCGCTCCGTTCCGCGGGCCACCGTCCCTCCGCCTCGAAGGCGCGGGCCGCATCCTCCGCCGCCTGCGTCACCTTTGCAGGGAAACCCAACTGCGCCAGCAGCGCGATGGCGTTGCGTGTGTGCGCGGGACCCTCCCTGAGCAGATAGTCAAAGGTGACGCCCTCCGGCCCCACCTGTTCGGAGAAGTGGCGGTTTTCATACAGGCCCGCAAGCATTTCCGTCAGTTCCCGGTCATGGGTGGCGACGAAGCACAGACAGCGGCACCCGGCCAGATGGCGCAGCACCGCCGCCGAGGCTGCGATGCGCTCCACGGTGTTGGTCCCCTTCAGGATCTCGTCAATAAAGCACAGGCAGGGCATTCCGGTTTGCGCGCAGGCCAGCAGGCGGCGCAGAGATTTCAGCTCCGCCACAAAATAGCTGTCTCCGGCGCAGAGGTTGTCGGAAACCGCCATGGAGGATACCACCAGTGCCCGGGGCAGCGTGAATGCACGGGCGGCGCATACGCCCAGCGTCTGCGCCAGAATGGCGTTGACGGCCAGTGCTTTGATGAATGTGGATTTGCCGGACGCATTGGAACCAGTGAACAATGTGTGGCGCCGGAATACCGCGCTGTTCGCCACGGGCGTTTCCAGGAGCGGATGGTACAGTTCGTCGCAGACAAGTGCCATTTCGGAAGTAAATTCCGGCGTACACTGGAGGGGAAGGCTCTCACGGAATGAAAGCGCGGCTATGGCAAGCTCCGTTTCGCCCAGCAGCATGCACAGGCGCAGCAGCGCAGCGTGTTCGCGCTGCATCACACGGACGGCGCGGTCGTAATACAGCAGGGGCGCCAGCGTCAGCGCCCCCATCAGCTCGAACAGCATGTCGTTCAGCTCGCCCGTGGAGGGGCGGGCCAGCGCCCCCACGCCGCCGGAAACCGCCTTCAGCGGCCGGGCGGCATCGTTCAGCGCATCGGAAAGCTGGGGCGCGTCGGTTTGCACGAGCCGGGAAAGGCGCTTTGCCGCAGAAAGCAGCATTGAAAAATAACCCAATGTGTCCAGATGCGCGCGTATTTTATCTTTGGCGTGATAATACAGCGCCGTGTTCAACACGCAGGCGGCAAGAAAGCACAACGCCCACGGCCCGAAGAAAAGTGAGGGCAATGCCAGAAAGGGAAGAAACATACAAATGCGGTACAACCCGGCCAGCGGCAGACGCATGGGAGATGGGTCAAACAGGAAACCGGCGAATTCCTGCCCGCGCTTGCGGCCCAGGCGTGCAAGGCAGAGCTGGACATTCAGCCGAAGCGCGGGCCGCGCCGCGAAAAGGCCGCAGAGACGGGCGCGCCGGGCAAGCTCCGGCCCGGAGCTCAGGCGGCGCAGCGCTGCATAAAGGC
>ERZ791626.2140-NODE-2140-length-10801-cov-8.216918_pt1 | contig 10801 bp, 7 predicted proteins | sample MGYA00510266_ERZ791626 | MGnify/ENA primary metagenome ERZ791626 (study PRJEB30046, sample SAMN00715208) | human gut metagenome | study: EMG produced TPA metagenomics assembly of the A metagenome-wide association study of gut microbiota in type 2...
TCGGAACATTCGTGTTCCGAGGCTTTTTTATGCCCGAATACTGCTTTTTACGGCGGTATTCGAGCAAAGTGTCTGCGTTCTTTGCAAAATTTCTTTTATATTTTTCAAGGTGTACTCGGTCGGAACTCCTATGCCAATGTCATTCGTTCCGATTAAAATCACAAGATTTTTCGTGTTTATGTTCAAGGCGTTACATTCGAGCCTTTCCAACAATCTGTCGCTGTCAACGGCAAACAATCCCGCACCGATTGCGCCGCAAAATTCAGGCTTATCGGATATGAAAATCTTTGTGTTCAACCGCTTTTGCAACACTTTTTTCAAAAACATGTTTTCGGGCAGATGAAATAGTCCCCCTTGGCTTGCAACTAAACCTAAAAATCGCATAATTTTTAAGGCTTCTGCCCTGTTTTGGGCAGAAGCCTTTTTGCATATTTAATAAGATTTTCTTCTTCGTGTAATATTAAATGTGTCGGCTGTAAAATTAACATAAATTTAATTGGATTTTCATTGACACATACAACACCTTACAATATAATAAAAGCAAATATATAGCTTATAAAGGAAGTTTCTTAATGACGAAAAAAATAACGGCAATATTCTTGACATTGTGCATGGCAATTTCCGTTTTGCCGATGACCATTCAGGCGGCATCAAAGCCCGATATTAAAGTTGGCGACTATGTTAAAATGGGCGCGTATAACAATGCCTCAATTCTTTGGCGATGTGTAAGCATTGACAATAACGGACCGCTTATGCTTGCAGACAAAATTGTTGACACCCTTGCATATGATGCCAAAACAAATGACAACAGCAATTCAAAATCACACAGCAGAAGCTATAAGCGTGATGATTACGGTTCTAACTATTGGAAAGACAGCAATATGCGTTCTTGGTTAAATTCGACCGCAGCTGAAGGCAAAGTCGATTGGCTTTGCGGCAACCCTCCGAAAGACGGATATGTAAGCGGTGTGGGAGCGTACAACGAAAAAGCGGGTTTTCTCAACGCTTTTTCAAAATCTGAAATTGCGGCAATGAAAACCGTTACCCAGCGTTCTCTCGTTTCTCATCCCGAATACAACAAGGGCATAGTTGATGGAGACGCAAATTCGGATTTGTTATACTACACCGATATTTCGGAAGCGGTGGCAAACTACGACAGTTCATATTTTGAAACTACAACCGAAAAGGTTTTTCTTCTTGATGTAAGGCAGGCTAATGCCGTGTGGAAAAATCTCAAAGGTTATTATGTTGCGTATAATAATGACGGTATGGCTTGGCCTTATTGGCTTCGCACTCCTGTTACCGATTGCAATCACGATATGCGTTATATCAGTTCATCGGGTCAGGTCGGTCGTTATGCTCCGTGGTATTCCGATTTGGGCGTAAGACCTGCATTTTATCTTGATTCCGAATATTTTGTTACAACTTCCGGCAGCGGCTCACAAAGCAGTCCTTATATCGGCTCTGCTCCAAATAAGCAAGAGGATGATTATACAATTTCGGAACCTGCCGAGGACGCAAATCCCGATTGGAATGTCAGCACCGAGCAAAGCATTCAGCTCACCCTCGGCCCGTGGTATTCAAATGACGGAAAATATTCTAATCCTACCATCCCTGTTTATACCATCCAAAAAACACGCAGCGACACGGAAAATATGGTTGTTGTCGTTTGCGGCGAGGGATACACAAAAAGTCAGCAGGGCAAATTCATCAATGATGTCAAACGACTTTGGCAGGACGCTATGAAATATGAACCGTATCGCAGTTATGCCGACAGATTCAATGTTTACGCTCTTTGCACAGCTTCCGAATCGACTTTTGACAATGGTGGAAGCACCTTCTTTGATGTTATAGTCGACAAATATAATTCGCCTGTTATTTCTAATAATCTCCACGGAAGTCAGTGGAAAAATCATATTTTTGAGAGATGTATCGGTCCTGAATTTATCGAGAAAATTCACGATGCTCATATCAAAAAAAAGTGTGATCCAAACACAATTCCGTCCGGTTCGGAATATGAGCCTTATTATTATGTTCACGATTATATTGCTCAGTTCGCTATGGTTGTAAACACAAAATCAGATTTCGGCGGTGCTTATAATAACCGTGAATACGGCTTCCATTATTTCATTTCGCCATCAGACAGTTATCGTGCGTCAAAAACTTTTGCACACGAGTTTGGACACGGTTTGCTCGGTCTCGGTGATGAATACAGTAACGGATATTTGCTTGACGATAAGGAACTTAAATCACTCAATCTTTCCTCGGTTGAAGACCCGGAAAAGATAAAATGGCGACAGCTTTTAGGTTTTAGAAACACATATACCTGCCGCAATGCTTACGGCTCAAAAATGCTTGTTTCAAGTTATGAGTGCATAATGAGAGACACAAACTATCAATTCTGTGAGGTTTGCCGTTTGCAGGGCTTCAAGCGAATGTCTCAGCTTGTTAAGGATGTAGACCTTTATGTTGCAACTCCCGAGGTTAAGGAATATACGGGCGCTTATTCAAAGCCGTCTGATTTTACCGACCTTGAAACAAGTTCATATTATAATTACACATATAATCGCAATGACCGACTTTTGAGCGGCAACAGCAAAAGCAGATTTAATACTAATATGAACGGTAAAAAAATCGAGCTTAGAACTGTTATTCAAAACATTTCAGATAAAAATGCACGACAATTAAAATTCAAAATGTGGATTAAGCACTCAGACGGAAGCGTTGCGACCGATTCATCGGGGAACCCGCTTCAAACAGTACAAACCTTTGACATTCCTGTTTGGAATGATAAGGCAAATTTCTGGCCGCTCGGTGCTTTGGATCACATCAAAAGCGACTTTAATTCAGGCTTAAAGAGTTGCTCGCTTATTTATCAAATTCCGTCTGATGCACAGCTTAAGAGCGGCGATACTGTGGCATTTCAGGTGCTCGATGAAAACGGAAATGTGCTTGCAGACGACAATACGGAAACACAGCGCTACACAACCGTTTCAATTCAGTATAAATTTGAGGACGGCTCTGAAATTCCAAACACTGCCGGCGGAACATTTACCGTGCCATACGGCACAAAGCTTGATTTAACACCGGCAAAAACACTTTATGATTATGAATTTATAAAGGTTGACGGCTTGAATAAGCCTATTGTTTCGGACGGAACGGTTGTTACATATTATTACAAAAATAAAAACGAAGAACACACTCACAATCTGACTTTGGTTGCTGCGAAAGCTGCCACCTGCACTACTGCGGGCAATTCCGCATACTACACCTGCGATGGCTGTGACAAGTGGTTCGCAGATGCAACAGGATCGGTAGAAATTACCGATAAAACCAGCGTAGAGATTGCACCTCTCAATCACGATTGGAACGCACCTGCTTACACTTGGAATGCAGACAACACCGTTTGCACAGCAACACGCACCTGTAAGCGTGATGCAGGTCATAAGGAAACTGCAACTGCTACTGTAACAAGCGCACAGACAAAGGCTCCGACCTGCACAGCAAAGGGCGAAACAACCTATACAGCAGCCTTTACTGAAGCTTGGGCAAATACACAGACCAAGACTGTTGACAATATCGCAGCTCTCGGTCACGATTGGAGTACCGCTTGGACCGGCGACAGCACAGGTCACTGGCATAAATGTACTCGCTGCGATGCTACAACAACCAAAGCGGCTCACGATTACGGCTCTGACAATGTTTGCGACACCTGCGGATATAACAAAACTGTACCGCACACTCACAATCTGACTTTGATTGCTGCGAAAGCTGCCACCTGCACAGAGGGCGGTAAGGAAGCATACTACAAGTGCGAAGGTTGTGGCAAGTTCTATGAAGATGTACTCGGTACAAAGGAAATAACCGACCTTGCATCTTGGGGCAATATTGCTAAGATTGCCCACACCACAAAGCAAACCGTAACAAAGGCAACCCCAACAGCAAACGGCACGATAGTAAATTACTGTTCGGTATGTAAGAAAACTCTTTCAACAACAGTAATTCCAAATGCATCAAGCATAAAGCTTAAAGCAACATCATTAACATATAACGGAAAGGTTAGAACACCTAAGATTATTGTTAAGGACAGAACAGGAAAGACACTTGTTAAGAATACTGACTATACTGTGTCTTATGCAAAAGGCAGAAAGTATGTTGGCAAGTACGCAGTAAAGATTACCTTTAAGGGTAAATACAGCGGAACAAAGACGCTTTATTTCACAATCAAGCCAAAGGCAACAAGAATTTCCTCACTTACAGCAGGTTCAAAGAAGTTTACAGTAAAGTGGAAGAAGCAGGCTACACAGACAACAGGCTATCAGGTACAGTACAGTGCCTCAAGTAAATTCAGCAAGGCTAAGACCGTAACAGTAGGCAAGAATACAACAGTATCAAAGAAAATTTCAAAGCTTTCGGGCAAGAAAAAGTATTATGTAAGAGTTCGCACCTATAAGACAGTTAAGATTAACGGCAAATCCATAAGGATTTATTCAGGCTGGTCAAAAGCTAAGACTGTTACAACAAAGAAATAACAGATAGCTAACCATTTAAGGATGGCGGTAGCGGAGCTTCCGCTGCCGCCTTTTCCTTACGAAAAGGATTTCTTCGGAAGTCCCTTTCCGAAAGGCGGCAAAAAAAGCGCTTTGCCGATTTTCGGAAAGAAATCAAACAAGGAGAAATCAAATGGACGAACAAGAAAAAGAAATTGAAGAAATACTCAGAACATTTGACAAAGCACCTTCGCCTTCGTCAGAGAATAGTGTTCAAAATCAAGCACAGCAAAACAATAAGCAGCCTCGGCAAATTTCCCAAAAACCAACTGACACCGAACGGACTGCCCGCACATCAAATCAAACAGAATACAAAAGACAAGCTCAGTCAAGCAAAATGGGTATTTGGTTTGAAAACAAATAGGAGTGTAATTAAAGGAGAGGCTTATTATGTTTAAGTTAGGTATTTATTTGCCGCCATATATGACACTTTGTTTGTGAAATTAAATGAAGAGCTTTTATATTCTTCGTCACCAAACGGTGCACTACCCTACTGTAAAAGATAATGTGGATTTAGAACTTTTTTCGACACCTCAGTGTAAGGTTCGCAATTCCTCATACGAATTTGCCGTGCTGAGCAAAAATAAAATCCTGAGAGATTTTTGAGAGACGCAAAGTCTGAAAAATGGCTTAAATAGGCAGTTTTGAAAAAAGATTGCGAGCCTCTGACTCCGTCATTTAAGGTTCGAATCCTTATTACGGGTTTATGATGTAATCAAACCCGTAATATCGTTCTGTCAAGTCTTTAAGGTGGAGATTTGCGAAGCAAATACTACCGTGACTTGACAGGTTGATATAATCTGCCATCACCTCGGAACATTCGTGTTCCAAGGCTTTTTTATGCCCGAATACTGCTTTTTACGGCGGTATTCGGGCATTTTTTCTTTGCCTCAAAATCTTGTGAGAGTTTTTGAGAGATTCTAAGAGACAGCAAATTCCGAAATTCCAAATCCGTTTTGGTGCGATTTAGGGCATTTATGACTGAGACTTTTGAGAGACATCGCTCAAATCAAAATCGTAACACGAATTGAAATAAGCAAAAAATTTGAGAGACATTTCAAAAAATAAAGAGGGCTTAAAGTAATAAAACTTTAAACCCTAACTTTAAGTTTGCCCTTATCTATTCGTTATCCTATTCAGTTTAAAACTCTGTAAATACTGCCAACACTATTAGTTTAGCAGGATTTTATTTTTCTTTCAACCTGTAATTTTATTCAAGGTTATATTTCTTTCTATATTCTCTCGGAGTGATTCCAAAATGATTTTTAAAGGTAATGTTAAAAATTCTGATTGTTGAAAATCCGCATTCATTTGCAATTTCACAAGAGGTTTTATTTGTGTATTTGAGCAGTTTCACAGCTTCATCAAGTCTGATTTGATTGACATATGCAGAAAAATTCATACCGAAGTTCTTTTTGAAAATACCAGAAATATAATGGTAGCTATAGCCTAAATCGGCACACATTTTTTTAAGGGACAAATCATTTTTGATATTTTCTTGAATGTATTGGGAAATCTGACTGAGCAGATGATAATTCTTCTGTTCGTATTTTTCTTTCAATCCGGAATCTATGATTGAGGCACAGTACTTATATAGCACTGCTTTTTGTTCAAATATATTTTTATTCTGTTCACTCAGTGTATTTAAATCTTTGTGCATAAAAGAAAAAACAGGACTTTCAAAGTCAAAGTTCTTAGTCGTATCATAAAAATCCTGTAACATATCGGGGGAATAAATGCAGCTGAATACATCGTTATATTCTATTGTTTCAAATGAATGAATTTGATATGGCGAAATTATTATGGCATAGTTTGGTTTTATTATATATTCAGTGTTTTCAATGGTAACTTTGAGTATTCCTGCTTTTATAAATATCATTTCATAACTGCGGTGTGTATGCTGACCGAAATTCAGATTGTGAATATCTATTGTGTGATAATAAGCATTGCCGCTTCTTTTGCTTTCGAAATCAATCATGTCCTTAAACCTTAACTTTTTTCTATAATTATATAACAAGGTTCTTGAATTTTCAACGAATATGTTTAATAATAAAATTGAGGTGAATTATATGAATAATACGGTTATAAAAGATAATGCAATTATTTTTTCAAGATACGGTGAGGTGGTAAGAATTACTGCCTGCTATAATAATTCAATACGCTTTGAGGCTTTTCCTGAGGGCAGAATATATAATGAAAATTTTACGCTGATGCCACAGGCGGCAGATGCAAAAATTACGGAAGATGAATATTCTGTTTCAATGCAGGTCGGCACACTGACAGCTAAGCTTGAGCGAAGCGGAAAAATTATATTTTACCATGATGACAAGGTGATTTTAGAGGAAAAGCCCGAACTTGCATTTAACGGCGGTTTTCGCCATTACGAGTGTAAGCCGAGTGGAGCGTGGTCTGCACGAGTAACCTTCAAGCCAAATGATAATGAGCATTTTTACGGTATTGGTCATGAGCCTGTGGGAAAATTTGATTTGAAAGGTTGTTCTTTTGACATCAGAAATGTGAATACAAAATGCACAATACCGTTTGTGTATTCGTCACTTGGATACGGCTTTTTGTGGAACAACCCTGCTATCGGAAATGTAGAACTGTCAAACAACCGAACACGCTGGAGCGTGAATGCAACAAGAAAAATTGATTACATAGTGATTGACGGTAAACCAAAGCAAACAGCACAGGCACTTGCAGATTTAACAGGTCATTCGCCGATTATGCCGCACTGGGCAACGGGCTTTTGGCAGAGCCGTTTAAGATATGAAACGCAGGATGATTTGCTTGCTGTTGCAAGAAGATACAAGGATGAAGGGATTCCCCTTTCTGTTATTATAGTTGATTATTTTCACTGGACAGAGCAGGGTGATTATAAATTTGACCCAAAATATTGGCAGGATGTCAAGGCTATGACGGATGAGCTGCACAGCATGGGCACAAAACTTGTTGTATCCATGTGGCCGACAATAAACGGAGCAAGTGAAAACTATAATTATATGCGTGACAACAATATGTTAATGCGCACAACAAAGGGTGCGGACAGAGTGTTCAGCTTTTATGGCTGGCAGAGTGAAATTGATGTCACAAACCCTGAAACACGTAAATTTGTTTGGAGCAAGCTGAAAGAAAATTATATTGACAACGGTGTTGATGCACTTTGGTTTGACGAGGCAGAGCCTGAGATTCACCCTGAGGATTTTGATAATCTGATCTGGTATAAAGGCAGAGGTGATGAGGTTGCCCTACTTTATCCGTATTACTATTCAAAAATGGCATATGACGGATTTAAGGAAATAGGCATTGATGACAGTGTAACACTTGTTCGCTGTGCATATACCGGCAGTCAGAAATTCGGTGCACTTGTGTGGAGCGGTGATGTATTTTCGACATTTGAGAGTTTGTCCGAGCAGGTTAAAGCCGGTCTTAATATGTCTATGTGCGGTATTCCTTGGTGGAACACCGATATCGGCGGATTTTTCGGCGGTGATACGCAGAGTGAAGAATTCAGAGAGCTGATTGTTCGTTGGTTTCAGTACGGCTTGTTTTCTCCTGTTATGCGTCTGCACGGCAACCGTAACCGCCATGGCGAAAAGAGCAATCTTAAAGAGCCATCAGGTGATCCGAATGAGCTTTGGAGCTTCGGTGAACGCATTTTTGAAATACTGAAAAAGCTTGTTTTTCTTCGTGAAAGACTCAGACCGTATATTGAGCATCATATGAAAATTGCATCCGAAAAGGGTTATCCTGTAATGCGTCCGATGTTCTTTGATTTTCCTGATGATAAGGAATGCTACACTCTCGGTGAGCAGTATATGTTTGGTGATGATATTTTGTTTGCACCGATTGTAAATAGAGGACAGACTAAAAAAACAGTTTACCTTCCTGAAGGCGAATGGATATTGACAAAGGATAAAAAGGAATACGGCAAGGGTTATCATACTGTTACAGCAGAAATTGATGAATTTATTGCATTTGTCAGAAAGGGTGCAGAGATTATAGAATGCTTTGCGTGAGGAAAAATTATGACAACTAAGGAATACTTACAGCAGATAGATGATGTAATCACAAACGGAAAATATAAAGATAGTTGGGAGTCTTTATCCAATCACAAAACACCGGACTGGTATTACAACGGCAAGCTCGGAATTTTTATTCACTGGGGAATTTACAGCGTACCTGCCTATGGCAGTGAGTGGTATTCAAGAGCAATGTATGATAAAAACTGCCGTGAGTTTGAATACCATAGGGAAACCTATGGCGATAAATTCGGTTACAAGGATTTTATCCCTATGTTCAAGGCAGAAAAGTTTAATGCAGATAAATGGGCAGCACTTTTCAAGGAAAGCGGTGCAAAATTCGTTATGCCCGTGTGTGAGCATCATGACGGATTTGCTATGTATGATACAGCATTTAACCGCTGGAATGCCAAAGCAATGGGACCTTGCCGAGATATTACGGGCGAGATAAAGAAAGCGTGTGAGAATAATGGCTTGACCTTCTGTGCATCAACACACAGAGCCGAGCATTATTTCTTTATGAATATGGGCAGAACATTTGACAGTGATGTAAATGATGAAAAGTACAGAGATTTTTACGGACCCGCTGTTTATTGCCCTGAATGGGACAGCCATACAATACACAAAACGACAGCAGATACTTATTCCATCGGTGCAAGTAAAGAATGGCTTGAGGACTGGCTTGTGCGCACCTGTGAACTGATTGATAAATATCAGCCAAAGATTCTTTATTTTGACTGGTGGATTCACAACCATTCCTTTAAGCCGTATCTAAAAAAGCTGGCAGCTTATTACTACAACAGAGCAGATGAGTGGGGTGAAGAGGTTACCATCAACTATAAGCATGAGGCATTTCCACCTACTGTGGCAACCTTTGATGTTGAGCGCGGTGCGTTAACGTATATTTCACCAATCCCATGGCAGACAGATACGGCAATCGGTAAAGATTCATGGGGCTACAGAAAGGACAATACCTATAAAAGCACAAGGCAGATTATTACCGATTTGATTGATATTGTCAGCAAAAACGGTATGCTGCTGCTCAACATCGGTCCTAAACCAGACGGAACAATTACCGATGAGGAAACGCAGGTGTTAAAAGAACTTGGCGAATGGATGAAGCTGAATGGTGAGGGCATTTACGGTACAACCTTTTGGAAACAATTCGGCGAGGGTGATGTGAACAATGAGGAGGGCTTTTTTAAGGACAGAGAAGAAAAGGCGTTTACAGAAAAGGATTTCCGATTCACATATAAACGCGGTTCAATATATGCTTTTCAAATGCGTCCAAATGGTGAAAATGCTGTTATTAAGTCATTGAAAAAGCACAATCCGCACGATTTTATCATAAAAAGGATCACGCTGCTTTCAACAAGTGCAGTGCTTAAATTTGAAAGAAATGATAATGAATTGATTATTAAAGCAAACGAGAACTTTAACAACAGCAGTCCAATCTGTTTTAAAATAGAAATTGATTAGGAGCAATTTATGGAATATAGTTTTGATATAAATTCTGAAATCGAAAAATTTGAACTGTATTATTTAAAATGTATATGTGCAGGCAGAGCACACGAGGGTTTTTATATTGTTTATCCATCAAAAATGCAAAGGTAGCGCTTTACTGTGTTAGATTTATGATGTTACTTCTTTTGGAATTCTGTGATATATTGTTCATGTTAAATATCGAGAAATCAGCGAGCATGCTTTTTTGATAATTACTCTCCCTCGTTCCAAGAACTCGGTCAATTTCTGTTTAAAGATTTCTTTTCCCGGTATTTTCTGTCCCTCTGATTTCCTCATGATAGAAATAATCCACGATTACCGGATGTCCCTGCGGGACTCTGCCATAAGGCATTTCATTATCCACAAAGGCGCAATCATACTTCTTAGCCATTTTCTCAGCTTTTACTTCAAGTGCTTCAAAGTAGTTGCGGTTATACTTGTTATAGATCTCGTCGTAAAGTGGTACAAGATCAGGATATTTTTCGGCGATATAATCCATAATTGTCTTTTTGAAACCGCCTCGAAGATTGAGATTTTCGAGCCAGAACAGATCGCACTGATCCTTTACCCGCTCAAAGATTGCTTCAAAATCCGTGATACCGGGGAATACCGGGGATACGAAACAGACTGTACGGATACCTGCTTCATATACCTGCTTCATAGCAGCGATACGCCGCTCAATGCTCGAAGCAGAGTCCATATCGTTCTTGAAATTTTCATCCAGTG
>ERZ791626.2141-NODE-2141-length-10799-cov-1.959698_pt1 | contig 10799 bp, 8 predicted proteins | sample MGYA00510266_ERZ791626 | MGnify/ENA primary metagenome ERZ791626 (study PRJEB30046, sample SAMN00715208) | human gut metagenome | study: EMG produced TPA metagenomics assembly of the A metagenome-wide association study of gut microbiota in type 2...
GTTTTTAATTCTTTTAACCCTTATCGTCTAGTACATTAACATTCCACGCCATCTATCAATCGCAAAAAACCGTTCATAAAACACAATAAAACAAAGATTTGTTTGGAGAAATGGACAAAAAGCCTTATTTTGCAGAAATTTTCAGTCAGCCAACTTGTCGGGAAAAAGGGCTGACTCACGAAAACAAGGAAGCGTATGGCATTAAAAAAATTCTTTGCGTGCTGTTTTTGCTGGAATAACAACTGTTCCGGCTCAAAAGCAACTGACCGGAAAAGCCAGTTATTATTCCGACAAGCTACATGGAAGAAAAATGAGCAACGGCGAAAGATACCACCGCGACAGCATGACCTGCGCACACAAGAAGTACCCTTTCGGTACCCTGCTGAAAGTACGTAACCCCCTAAATGGGAAAGAAGTGGTGGTGAGAGTAACCGACCGCGGCCCTTTCTCGAAACGTTATGTCATCGACCTGTCCAAGGCGGCAGCACGCGAGTTAGGATTCATCCGGAAAGGATTTTGCCAAGTGGAAATCACGCGGATACACCCCAACCGCATCCCATTCAGACCGGAAGATGCCGAAGAAATTCCGGAACTGCACTTGGAATACCAGGATATAGTGACCTACCCTGTACCGGCATGGCAGCAGGAAATGTTAGAAGAAAAAAAGCCCCAACCGACAAAAATCAAGAAACTTAAAATCGACAAGAAATAGAATTCAATTTGTAGACACAAAATGGAAAAGAAACTCAGAAAAGAGTCTGTTTGCGTACAGGCCGGATGGACGCCAAAGAAAGGCGAACCACGCGTTTTACCTATTTATCAAAGTACTACTTTTAAATATGACAACAGCGAACAGATGGCTCGTTTGTTCGACTTGGAAGACACGGGATATTTCTATACCCGATTGCAAAACCCCACAAATGATGCCGTGGCTGCCAAGATTGCCGAACTAGAAGGAGGCGTAGGTGCCATGCTGACGTCTTCTGGACAAGCGGCCAACTTCTATGCCGTATTCAACATCTGTCAGGCAGGCGACCATTTCGTCACCTCCAACACCATCTACGGCGGAACCTACAACCTCTTCGGGGTAACGATGAAGAAATTAGGCATTGAATGCACATTCGTTGACCCGGAATGGGACGATGAACGCATTGAAGCCGCCTTCCGCCCGAACACCAAATGTTTCTTCGGCGAAACCATCTCCAACCCGGGCGGCCACGTGTTCGACATAGAACGCTTTGCCCGCATGGCCCATAAGCACGGCGTGCCTTTGATTGTGGACAACACGTTTGCCACGCCCATCAACTGCCGCCCGTTTGAATGGGGGGCAGACATCGTGACCCATTCCACCACCAAATATATGGACGGGCACGCCACATCGGTGGGCGGTGCCATCGTGGACAGCGGGAACTTCGACTGGAACGCCCATGCCGACAAGTTCCCGGGACTTTGCCAACCGGACGAAAGTTACCATGGGCTGACTTATGCCAAGGCTTTCGGCAAGATGGCTTACATCACCAAAGCCACGGCGCAACTCATGCGTGACTTAGGTTCCATCCAAAGCCCCCAAAACGCATTCTTGCTCAACCTCGGACTGGAAACCCTGCACCTGCGCATGCCGCAGCATTGCCGCAACGCGCAGGCCGTGGCCGAATACCTCGAGAAAAACGAACGAGTGGCTTGGGTGAACTACTGCGGACTGAAAAGCAACAAATATTATAAATTAGGGCAAAAGTATCTGCCGAACGGGTCATGCGGTGTCATCGCATTCGGTCTGAAAGGCACGAAAGAGGATGCCATACGGTTCATGGACAGCCTGAAGATGATTTGCATCGTGACGCATGTGGCCGATGCCCGCACGTGCGTGCTGCATCCGGCCAGCCATACGCACCGCCAACTCTCCGACGAACAGTTGCGCGAAGCCGGAGTGGCACCCGACCTCATCCGCCTGTCGGTCGGCATCGAAAATGTAGAAGACATCATCGAAGACATCCAACAAGCGTTGGACGCATCGAAATAAGTGGCGGTAGACACAGGCTGTGGTGAAAGCCAAAGCTTAAAGGTTATCCCTACAAAAACAACCTTCCCCGGAAAACGCAGACCAATACGTTTCCGGGGGAGGCTGTTTTTTGAAGGACACGGTTCCTCAATGCCCTGATTTACCACCCAACTTCTTCCGCAAGATTTCGCGCACCTCGTCGGCCGAAGCCCCGACAGCCAACAGGGTTCCGTCACTGTCGACAAGGAAAGTACCTCCGCCGGAGTTTCCTATACCGTGTAAAGACCATATATTATTGGCATCCTCCACCTCGGCATAACAAGCCCAAGGATAGCCGTCTTTCAGCACAGCCTGCTCCATGTCGCTCCGGCACTTCTCGCGGGCTATGCCCACCACCGTGAAGCCCTTGTCCTTGAACTCCTCATAAACGGGTATCATGGATTTGGAATTCGCACGGCACGGGCCGCACCACGAAGCCCACAAGTCCACAAAGGCTATCTTGCCGCGTATCAGACTGGACATACGCAAAGGAAGGCCGTCTCTACCCGTAATTTCATAATCGGGATAAGGCTTTCCTTCGGCCAATGTCCGGGATTGGCGCAAAGTGTTCACGACGGCATGGTAAGGATATCCCGGCAAATAACCGGCATAGACGGAATCATAAACCGCCCACAACGCTTGTTTCAGGCTGTCCGGATGTTCGAAATAGTCCAACTCGGAACGCAAGAAGGACAGGCCGGACACCGAGGGCTTGCGTGCCGCCTCGCGAAGCCGCCACGACTTCTCTTCTGCACGGCAGACGGCAAGGTAGTCCTCCAAAGCCATCATACGGGACGAATAAAGCCTGCGGGACTTTTCCAGACTGTCCAGTTGCTTATAAATCTTGTTTGCCTCTTCCTGCGTCTCTGCTGCCCTCAGGCGTTCATACAAGTCCTTGCCTGCCGGAGTATAACAATCATCCTCACTGTAAAGGGTATCCACTCGGGCGTTGTACAGTGCGTACTTGGGACTGAATATGCTATCGACTTGATGCTCCACATACAACATGATCCGGTTCTCCGTCCCGTCGGTCTCCACTTTCGGCCTTCCCTTATCTGGAAAAGTAATATGCAGGGTGGCATTCTCCCCCAAGAACTTTGCAGGATAGTAACCTCCATTCAACCAGTCGTGCCACAGATAAAGTTCCCAAGCCTCCGCATGGTCTGTGTACAAATCATATTCAAACTTCCCGTTATGCACCGGAATAGAAATAAAAGGCTTTACCCTAGCATCCAACCCGTAGCGGTGCAACACGAGGCGGCTCGCCTCCGTCGGCTTCTCCACCATCCCTGTCAAGCGGCAATGCAGCTTGCCTTCACGTTCCTCCTTCAAGTTCACGCCTTTGATGAATCCACCGCCTTTTCCTCTTTCCATGAAGTCGAACGAAGTATCACGGCCATCCAACGGTGGAAAGACCAGACGGAAACTCACATTACCGGAATCGGGCATATACACGTGCTGCCCCAACGCCACCCCCTCGCAACGCCGCAAGGGATAGTCTAGCCCCGTCACAGCACCGCGCAAATGCAGGACGGAATCCAACTGAATCCAATACCCCTTGCGGTTATAAGCCTCCATATACAAGGTCGTAGTTTCCGGTGTGCACTCCACGCGGCTGATTTCCACCGTCTCCATGTTACGGTCGCCCACTATGGGGTTCTTCACATCGCAAACTTGCGCTTCCTGCGCCCTCAACAGCCCTCCGCCGCACAAGAGGACAATCGCCGACAATAGATAATTCAAATAATGTCTCATCGTTTTTCATTTATTAAAGTTTTCTTATCCCAAGTCCACGTTTCCGTATGGAAATAACGGCAATCCCTATTCAATAAAGCACATGCCGTTCAAGCCACCAATCATTATAGCTTGATAGAAACATGACCCCATGATGGAAGTAGCGGTAGGCAATGGTCATGGGTTCCACCATGTCGGGGTATTCCTTTTCCACTATGCCCCGCAAACGGTAGAAGTCGTCATTAAAGCTGTAGTCATTACCCGCTCCCCCGTCTTCTTCAAAATATAACTTCGACCAATAAAACTGCCAGAACCGCATGATGTCCCCTTTCAACTCACGAGACAATAGCCAAAGCATGATGAAAGGCATGTTTTCCTTTCCATGGGGAGTGTAATACCCACTTTCATGAGAAGAATCACCCATCACCCCATGTAATAGACTGCGCAAGTAATTGGGGCCATCGGCATCATAGTAAGCTCCCCGGACAACAGAAATGAGTTTGGCGCAATATGTGGTGTCGTTAATGGCAGTAAGTCCCCCAAATGCTTCTACATAGTCGTAGATGTTTTCTTCATTACGGTTGCCCACTTCATAATCCATGATGAGATATTCATTCCAATTTCTTGGAAAAGCCCAAAAGAAGTCCTCCTGTGCCTTTTGTGTGGTGTCAGACTTCAGCCGGTTATAGGCTTTGTGCAATTCAGCCGTCCGGCAAGAATCCCACTGAGCCATGCCGTGCAAGACAAAGCTATTGAACAAGATGAAAAATATTACATACCGTTTCATAGGCTTCATGGTTCAAAAGGTGTTACATCAAGGTTCCAACTGTCGTTTCAAGTCCTCCAAATGCAAACGGAACTGCTCTTCCGGCGCATAGCGCAAACCACTCCGCACCACATTCCCCATGCGGTCGAGCGTCTCGTAATGCGGAATCCCCAAGAAATTGAACAGCTCCATCAGACGGTTGAAGTCGTCGCGGCTCACCTGCACCACGTCTTCTCCGGACAAGTGTTCGTCCACATAGTTCCGGTAGTTCTCTTCCGGGCCTTCCCCTTCGGTACTGATAAACAGGAAATCCACATCGGGATGGTTGCACAAGGCCTCGCGCATCGGCTTGGAACGCTCGATGCCCGAACGGCAAGGCCCACAAAACATTCCCCAAAAGTCTATCAGGACATATTTGCCCCGGTACTTCTCCGTGAGGCGGCGCAACAGTCTTCCGCCTTCCGTATCGGGCAGGGCGTAAGCAAGCGTGTTGCGGCGGCGTGCCTGTTCGAGCAACCGCCCGGCCTGGACACGCAACACCTCACGGACCATATACGCCAAGCGGTTTTGGTAAATGCTGTCGTACATGGACGGTGCTTCACTATAATTGCGTTCCAAATCGGAAGACAAGGCACGCAGCACCACCAAACGTCCGAGTAGCGAAGGCTCGTCCGCCCCCAATATCGCAGTGTCCACGGCCATCATGGCTGCATCCTCTTTGGCCACGCTGTCCGGTTCCATGGAACCAACCAATACAGCAGGGCTGCGCATGACCGAAGAAAACTCATAACGGTTAAGGAATATATCCAAGTCGCGAAGCACCAAAGCGGATACATCATCGCAAGGCATCTCGCGCAGGAAACGGTAGTTGGCCGGATCACGGTACGGTGCCATTTTCGCCCGTATTTCTTCCCACTTCATTTTTTCATAGTCGATGGCAAAACTTTGGTTCATCTCGTAATCGAACACTGCCATACCATGCGCCAACCGCGTCTGACACTCCGCCAAGTGACGTTCCCACGGCGTATAACCGAAACGCCAAACCACGTAGTCCACCGCCCGTAACCGCTCGCGCATCCGTCTCATGGCGTTTTCCGTGAAATCTTTAAAACCGAGCGAATCCGAAACAGCGGAAAACTCGTCATACGGGTAAGCGCAAAGCTCCGAAACTCCGTGCTCCAAAGAACGCTTCCGCCCAAACGGGCCGGAAGGCGCAGAAGCGCAAGACACCGAACCATCCGCCCGCATGACCATCTCCGAGGTCTGTCCCGGCACAGCATAGAAATTCAACCACTTGCGGAAATCCTTGCCTTCTATCAACAGTGCCCCCTCCACGGGATACCAAGCCCAGAAACGAAACTCGAACGTGCCGTCCTCACGGACATCCACCACGAGGGGGACGCGCTCGCCAGTGGTCGGCTCACAACGGTTATACAGCATGGTGGAATAGCCTTGGCTGCGCGAATATCCCTCGATGCGGCCACGGACACAAGCTGTGTCTGCCGTGAAAAACAGCCGCTCCAACTCGGGTGTCATCACGAACGACTCCCGTTCCTCGGGCACCTGCGGAGCCTTCCCCTCTTCGTGCACGCCGTAGATATTAAACGCTCCTTGCATATTCCCTTCGATAAAATCAAAGAAACGGGTTTTCCGGGGCATAGGCTCAAACAACACCTTGAATTCGCCTTCACCGCTTGGAGGAGTCACATAATGTTCCCCCAACACAATGCCCTCGCCCCACAAGGCTTTATACTTCCGGTTGTCATCGCCCAGAAGCCAGGAATCCTTGGACATTTGAATCCACCAACCCGGCTTGTACCGCTCGTGGAAACTGATAATCGTAGCGGTGTCGGCAAACTCTACCTTCGTAATACGGATAGTGGAAGTGGTACTGCCCACCCAAGCCGGACGAGAGAACGTCCGCACCCTCCGCGCAACCGCCTCCGGGGAAGCGCAGCACAGCACGGCCAAAAGCAGCCATGCCCATAACGTTGTCTCGTGTGTTGTTTTCATTTCGGTATTCATCGTTTAAGTATTTCCTTTTTACGCCTTTATCTTACCACGACTTTCTTCGTCACCAAGTTGCGCCCGTCGGCCGACAACACTTGGACGATATAGAAACCGGGAGACAAGGGAGTCTCTACCGCCGACGCCCCACACGGGAAGTCCGCCACGCAGGCACCGGAGAGCGCAGCGACACGCACCTCTGCCGCCACGGGCGACGGCTCCACGCGCAACGTGCGTCCGGACACCGACACGACAGGTGCGGACACGTCCATCGCCACTTCGCCTATCCCCGTCTCGTCCGGAAGGTTGGCCGACCCGTAACGGTTCGTATTGCCGAATTTTACCTGATAGGGCCACTGTTCGTCGTTCGCGTCGTTGTCGTCCCACACTTGCCGCCAATATTTCTTCGGGCCTCCGCTCACCACAAAGTAAAGCCGTTTGCAGTCCACCGGACAATCGAAGAATATCGTGTCCTTCGGGTTACGGTACACAGACTTTCCCATGTCGCCATACACCCGGCTGCCATCTTTAAGCAACGCTACAAAACCGTAACGCCACTCCGCGTAGGTCGCATTCTTCACGCGATAGCCCTCCTGACGGTTCAACCCCTCGAAACAAGCGGAAACCCTCGTACCGACCCTTTTGGGCAAATTCAGCCGGATGATGTTATGCCCCGTGTTCTCAGGAGCCGCAGCGGGGCTGATGCGCCAATAATTGCCGGACACCTTGAGCATGGCGGGCAAGGGACGGCTGTCCACTTTCGCGGCCCCGTACTCTTCCAAGGCCGGAATGTCCCAAGTGGCGAAACGGGCTGCACAATCGTACATTTCGTCATTGAACTCGCTGTCCGTGATGCCCGTGAGGCGCATATAAGCCTCGACGGCATCCTCCGGGTTCCGGCTCTGGTTCCAAAGCCGCCCCATGAAGTCCATCCCGTGCTTGTAACACCAGTAATCCTGTATGAAATAGTTGTTGTAACGCGGCGATTCGTGCAGGATATGCTTGTGCACGTTTTGCAGGTAGCCGTCGAACCATTCGTTGTTGAACTGGTCGGCCGGCATGATTTTATAGGCCTGCCATTGCGCGCACTGCTCCCAAAAAGCACACCCGTTGCCGTTGCCCGGGGCATACATCCAACCGTTCTGGTTGCCGTTGTCGCAATGCACTTGGTATTGGAAACAGTGCCCTATCTCGTGGTAAAGCGTCTGCCAGTTGCGCGACGGGGCGGCCCAAGGCGTGAGGGTGAGCAAACCGATCAGGTCGTCCACGCCCGAACCGGAAGCTTCCCAGCCTTCAGGTTCATAACGCAAGCGGATGACCATCTTATAGGTGTCGGTCTTCGACCTGCCCCGGCGGATGAACTTCAGCGAATCCGTGTAGAAATCGAAGGCGATTTCGGCATTCCTCAGCACCTCGTCTATGTCTATCGTATGGTTGCCGCATGTGAACACGGAAGGATTCTCACCGTATCCTTTTTCCCAGAACAGGATCCAATTCTTCGACTGACGCGTACGCCCGATATAATAAGCATTGTCCGGGTCGTTGACATCTCCCATCAACCACTGGGCCGTATAGACTTTCTTGTCTACCGTCTGCGTGACATCCTGCAAAGCCTGTGCGGCCGATCGGATTTGCTCCTCGGTCTGTTCCGTATTCTCCCAAACCTCCTGTGCGGCTTGGATGGCCGTCTCCATCTTTCCCCGCTTTTCCTCGTCTTCTTCATACCAGTCCTTCACTTGTCCGGCATAGCGGAGCGCGTCGGCCAAAACATCATAGACGGCCGCCGAGGCCTCGATAGCCGTCACGGCTTCGTCCAAGGCGACTTTCGCTTCCGCCATGGCTTTTTCATCCGGATTCTCCGCCGCCGAGGCTTTTTCGGCTGCTTCTATGGCTGCTTCCACCGCCTGGCGGACCGCAGACTGGATATGTTTCGCCTGCAATTCCTTACGGACATCATCGGCATAACGCGACAAATAAGCCGCATAATCTTCCGGGGTGTTCCCGCCGAGATAATACAGGCGGACGTTGTCGAGACAAATCCAGTTGCCCGTAGCGTTTTCGGCTTTAAACCCGATGGTAACTTGCCCGTCCACCACCGTAAAGTAGAGGTCTTTGTGAGCCTTCATCGTATCCACTGGCATATCATAAATCCCGGCATACAAGGTAACGCCCGTCTGCTTCTCTCCGGCATTCACCGTGCTGTTCGTGCCTTTCTGCTGGATATTGCCCACGGCAGCACGCAGGCAGTACTTCCCATCGGGGATGCCTTCCAACGTCTGCCGGATACCCACATCCGGCACTTTGGACCCGATGTTCACCCAACGCTCCAAATAAGTAGTACCGGATTTGCCCGGAAAACTCGTGTTGGTCTGCGCGAGCATCCCATCGTTTTCCCAACCGGTCGTACCGTCCTCAAAATTGGGATTCATGATGCGCGAAGTCATGGTCAGCGGATGTTCCGGCGATGCGTTTTTATATTGGTAAGTCTGCGTGGCCTCCGTCAACCGTTGTGTCGAGGCCAAGATATCCGTAACTGCGGCATGCTCGTCTTCATAGACCGTCTGCGCTTCGTCTATCGCAGCTTTCAATTCTTCGGCATACACACCCGAGCCGTCACCGTAAGCCGCCCGCGCCGCCGAAAGGGCTGTTTCCAAGCCGCCCATATCCATCTCATCGCAGAGCAAATTCACGTAATCCACCAAAATCTTGGCATGGTTGGCCGACCCTACCCCCTCGTTGGCCGCAAAACCGATGCGTATCTTTCCGGTGGTTTGTGCCGTAAGCGTAAAAATGAGCTCGTCCGTTTTCCACGACTGCACGGGGAAATTTTTCACGTCGGAAACCGTAGCGGTTCCGTTATCCGGCAGCCAGGCCAACAGGCTGTTTCCGGCACCGGACGTACCCACGTTATAATAAGCCGAAGACAAACGGTAAGTTCCTTTAGGAAGGGTCACACTTTGGGAATACACAAGCCGCATGCCCCAACCCGTCGTCAATCCAAGCGCACCGCCTTCCGAGCCTTCGTAGCCTGAAGCCGGCAGCGCGAAACTGTTGTTGAACGTCACCTCCGGATTATAAGCAAACGTACCGGCCACGGTATAAGTGGCCGTGGTTTCGTTCGTCCAACCGTAAACTTCGTTTATGACATCCCCGGAAACATTGCCCGTTTGCCGGGCATCGTAATTGAAATTCGTATCAAAACCGTGGTTTTCCAAGAAGTAAGCGGATATATCCACTTGTGCCCAACCGTGCAGACTCGACGCAAGACACAAACACATGAATAAGTTTCTTTTCATATTATTAGGTATAATATTTAGTGCCGTAAAGGTACACATTTTAAGCTAATAGCACAAAATCTCAAAAGAAAAAGTTATATCTTAAACGACTCTCAGGCAAATGAAAAATCGTTCTCAGGCAATTGATTTTTCGTTCGCCTGAGAATGATTTTCCGTTCTCAGGTAAATGATTTCAGATACGTAAGAATCTGATAAACAAAAATATAAAGAAATACAAATTCTTTACAACAACATATTTCCTCTTACGTCCTTTCCTATCTGCAAGAAAACCGGAGGACAAAAATATTCCTCTCGTACAAATTAAAAGAGCAGACATGGAAAAAGCCGCCCGGAATTCCGGACGGCTTTTTCTCTTATAGCAAATCAAATTATTCGGCACTTGCAGGTGTTTCTGTCGCAGTTTCTGCTGCCGGAGCTTCGGCCGCAGGAGCCTCTTCAGCCTTGACTGCAGACTTCTTGGAACGACGCGTACGAGTCTTCTTCGTAGCTTGCTTAGCCATGTTCTCATCATAGTCCACCAATTCGATGAAACACATCGCTGCGTTGTCACCCTGACGGAAACCGGTCTTGATGATACGGGTATAACCACCCGGACGGTCAGCCACCTTCACAGAGATTTCCTTGAACAACTCTGTTACGGCATACTTGTTCTGCAAATAGCTGAAAACGACACGACGAGAATTAGTAGTATCGTCCTTAGACTTTGTAATCAACGGCTCCACGTATTTCTTCAAAGCCTTGGCCTTTGCAAGAGTCGTAGTGATTCTTTTGTGCATGATCAGAGAGATGGCCATATTGGCTAACATCGCTTGTCTGTGGGATGCAGTACGACTCAAATGATTGAATTTTTTATTATGTCTCATTGTTTATTAATCTTTATCTAATTTATACTTAGAAATATCAGTTCCAAACGACAGATTCAGACTCTCGAGCAAATCATCAAGCTCAGTGAGCGATT
>ERZ791626.2148-NODE-2148-length-10770-cov-3.521699_pt1 | contig 10770 bp, 9 predicted proteins | sample MGYA00510266_ERZ791626 | MGnify/ENA primary metagenome ERZ791626 (study PRJEB30046, sample SAMN00715208) | human gut metagenome | study: EMG produced TPA metagenomics assembly of the A metagenome-wide association study of gut microbiota in type 2...
GATCGGCGGCACAACGGCCGAACGCACGATGCTTACCGTCAAGCTCGCTTCCACGCACTACTACGATGAGCTGCCCACCACGGGCGACGAAACCGGCCGCGCCTTCCGCGACCTCGAACTCGAACAGAAGCTCTTTGAAGAGGCCTGCAACATCGGCTTGGGCGCTCAGTTCGGCGGCAAGTACATGGCTCACGACATCCGCGTGATCCGCCTGCCGCGTCACGGTGCCAGCTGCCCGGTCGGCATGGGCGTAAGCTGCTCGGCTGACCGAAACATCAAGGCCAAGATCAACAAAGACGGCGTCTGGATTGAAAAACTCGACACCAACCCGGGCGAGCTGATCCCCGAAGAACTTCGCCGTCCGGGCGAAGGCGGACAGATCAACATCGATCTGAACCGTCCGATGGCCGAAGTGTGCAAGGAACTCTCGAAGTACCCGGTTTCCACCCGCGTGAACCTCTCCGGCACGATCATCGTTGCCCGCGACATCGCTCATGCCCGCATGAAGGAACTCATTGAAGCCGGCAAGGGTCTGCCGCAGTATGTCAAGGATCACCCGATCCTCTACGCAGGTCCCGCCAAGACGCCGGAAGGCTACGCCTGCGGCTCCATGGGCCCGACCACGGCTCAGCGTATGGATCCCTACGTTGACCTCTTCCAGGAAAACGGCGGCTCGCTGGTGATGATCGCCAAGGGCAACCGCACCCAGGCCGTGACGGACGCCTGCAAGAAGCACGGCGGCTTCTACCTGGGCACGATCGGCGGCGTGGCTGCCGTTCTGTCGGCAAGCTCGATCAAGAGCATCGAATGCGTCGAATGGCCCGAACTCGGCATGGAAGCCGTCTACAAGATCGAAGTGGTCGACTTCCCGGCCTTTATCCTCGTTGACGACAAGGGCAACGACTTCTTCAAGCAGTTGAAGCCCCGCAACGAAATCAAGTGCGAATGCTGCAAAAAGTAATTCGCTAACTGCATTTTGATGGTGCGGCACCGTTGAAAAAAGCGGAGCCGCACATACAAGCAGGCCCGCGGTCCATGGACCGCGCTTCAAGCTCCGCCGGCAAGTTTCCTTCGCCCGCGCGGAGCTTTTTTCGTGTGCAAGCTACAATCTATTGTTGACCGTAACCAAACGCTTGCCATGACCTACGAAAACATTTCTCCGTCCGAAGCCAAGTCCCGCATGGATACCAACCCCGAAGCCGTCATCGTTGACGTCCGTCGCCCCGACGAGTTTGTCACAGGACACATTCCGGGGGCAATCAACGTGCCGCTTGCCGACATTCAGGACGGCAACATTCCACCTTGCATGGCCGACAAAAACGCTGTCTATCTCATCTATTGCCGCAGCGGAGTGCGCAGCGTGACGGCTGCCGTGGCTCTCGAGAAAATGGGCTACACACATTTGGCCAACTTCGGAGGCATCCTTGATTGGCCATACGAAATCGAGCACTAAGAAGGCGTCTGCGAACTACTTCCTAAGGAGTAATCCTTATTCTCTGTTTCACCTTGTAGAAAAGGCACCGGTTGTTACATTTCCGGTGCCTTTTTTACCTCTGTCAGCCGCCGACAGTTACAAATTCAGAGTCACTGTTGGATTCTCGTAAACCCGCAATCTTTCAGGGTTTTTCACGATTTTTTAACGTCGTGTAGTACAGAATTCTTCAAACTTTTCTTAACAATTAGACAAAGATCAAATGTTGTTCAAGATTTACACCTTAGTTGTACCTCTAAAGAGGATAATTCCACCGTCCCAAAATATCTAGGAGACAAACAATGATTGGATTTGACTTCTGGGTGCAGCTGTTTGTGCTGCTCGCCTGCTTGTTCTACGCTGCGCCTCGCGGCGGTATGACCCTCGGTTTGATGGGCGGTATCGGCCTCATCATCTTTATCTTCGGCTTCGGTCTCAAACCCGGTAAGCCCCCGGTTGACGTTATTCTGACCATTATGGCTGTGGTCTGCGCGGGCGCTACCCTTCAGGCTGCCGGCGGTCTTGACTGCCTGCTGTCGATCGCTGAAAAGATTCTTCGTAATCATCCGCGTTTCGTTTGCTACCTCGCTCCGTATCTTTGCTGGTTCCTGACGGTTCTCTGCGGTACGGGTCACGTTGTTTACACGATGCTGCCCATTATTTATGACGTGGCCATCAAGAACAACATCCGTCCGGAACGCCCGATGGCTGCTTCCACGATCGCCGCTCAGATGGGCGTGATCTGCTCGCCGGCTGCTGTGGCTGCCGTGTCGATGGTGGCTTTGCTTGACGGCCAGTTGGTCGGCGGCCAGCCCTTCAGCTTCCCGCAGCTGTTCGCCATCGTGATCCCGGCCGCTATCGTCGGTCTGTTCATGGTTGGCACCTTCTCCGTGTTCCGCGGCAAGGACCTCGACAAGGACGAAAAGTTCCAGGCCTTGATTGCTGATCCGGAACAGCGCAAGTATGTCTACGGCGAAACCACCACCCTGATCGGTGTTAAGTTCACCAAGCAGCAGTGGGCCAGCCTCTGGATCTTCCTCTGCACCGTGGCTGTCGTGGCCGTTCTCGGTTCCGTTCCCGAACTCCGCCCGATGGTTGGCAAGAAGCGCCTGTCGATGACCCTCGTCATCCAGATGTTCATGCTTCTGGCCGGTATCCTGATGGTCATGTTCTGCGGCGCTAAGCAGATCAACAAGACCAACGTGTTCAACGCCGGTATGGTTGCCATCGTCTCCGTGTACGGCGTGGCCTGGATGTCCGACACGATGTTCTCGAACCACCTGCCCGACCTGAAGGCCGCTCTGACCGGCTGGATGCAGTCCGCTCCCTGGACCTTCGGTATCGTGCTGCTGTTGGTTTCCAAGCTCGTGAACTCTCAGGCTGCAGCTGTGGCCATCGTGGTTCCGGTTGCTATCGGTATCGGTACGCCTCCCGGTGTGATCGTTGCCATGGCCTCCGCCGCCTACGGTTACTACATCCTGCCGACCTACCCGTCTGACCTTGCTGCTCTGACGTTTGACCGCTCTGGTACGACCCACATCGGCAAGTTCGTGATCAACCACTCCTTCATCCTTCCGGGTCTGATTGGTGTGATCACCGCTGTGATCGTCGGCTGGTGCCTCGGCATGGTCTACGGTTACATCTAAAAACAACAACATCTACCTGTAGAGTTTTGGGACAGGGGATGAGCAGGTTCAGGCAAAGCCTGGACCTGCCGAAACAAAAAAAACGGAGTCTTCGGGCTCCGTTTTTTTGTGTCTATTGCTCCTCGTTGCGTTATTCCTTTTGAGGAACAAATGGCCTGCTGACAGACCAGGCCAATTTACGTGAACAGGCTTGATTTGACTCAAAATTTCTTTACTTATTGAACTTCTCCGATCGTCAAAAACAAGTAAATTACTGGATACTGTGCGTAGAACAAAACACAACGTCGCAGCAAGGAGAGACCCCCCGATGTTTTATTCCGGCCTGGTGGTGACCTGCAAGCCCGGTCAGTTCGCATCTGTCGGCGAAGCGCTTAAATCGCTTCCCGTCGAAGTTCATCAATCCGATGCGGCTTCCGGCCGCTACGTCGTCGTTCTTGAAGAACCCTCGGTCGAAGCTGAAACCGAACGCTTCCGCGCCATTCAATCGTTGCCGTCCGTTGCCGACGTCAGTCTCATTGTTCATCGCAACGAACCGGACGATGACGAAATCTGATTTTTTTCTTCAACTTTTTTCAACCGGCGCCGAGTTCAACAACCACAATAAAACTTCGGTGCTCCTTAAAAAAGCTGTTCTTCACAAGCCACCGATCGGTCTTCGGATCGAAATCTGATATCGCTTCGGTGCATCTGCCCAGGAGAGAAAATATGGCTCAAAAGAAAGTCATTCCCATCTCAAGACGTGAACTCTTGAAAACAGGGGTTGCCGCCACCGCCGCCATGTCGGTGGGCTTACCCGTGACGCAGGCGTGTGCACAGGCTGCTCAGGCCGCCGACGCCGGCATCGAATGGCACAAGGGCGTCTGCCGCTTCTGCGGTACCGGTTGCGGTCTGCAGGTCGGCACAATGAACGGCCGCATCGTCGCCACCAAGGGTGACCCCGACGCTCCCGTCAATCGCGGCCTGAACTGCATCAAGGGCTACTTCAACGCCAAGATCCTCTATGGCCAGGATCGCCTGACGCGTCCGCTCATGCGCATGAAGGACGGCAAGTTCGACAAGAACGGTCAGTTTGTGGCTGTGAGCTGGGAACAGGCCTTCGACGAAATGGAACGCCAGTTCCGCCGCGTCTACCAGGAAAAGGGCCCCGAAGGCGTCGCTATCATCGGCTCAGGCCAGTACACGATTCCCGAAGCCTACACGGCTTCGAAGATGCTCAAAGCCGGCTTCCGCTCCAACAATATCGACCCCAACGCCCGTCTGTGCATGGCTTCCGCCGTGGTGGGCTTCTACCAGACCTTCGGCGTGGACGAACCGATGAACGTCTATGACGACATCGAACAGTGCAACGCAATGGTGCTTTGGGGCAACAACATGGCCGAAGCGCATCCGGTTCTCTGGAGCCGTGTGACCGATCGAAAGCTCACGCACAAGGACACCCGTATCGTCAACGTGACGACGCACTCGAACATGTCCTCGGGCATGGCCGATATCGAAATCATTTTCAAGCCCAACACGGACCTCGCGATCCTCAACTACCTGGCTCGAGAAATCGTTCGCCGCAAGGCTTACAACCAGAAGTTCGTTGACGATCACTGCGTCTTCGCCACCGGCACAGTCGACATCGGCTACGGTATGCGACCGACCGATAAGTTCGCCTTTGAAGCAGAAAAGGACATTCAGGCCAAGCAAAAGAAGATCATCCTGACCGAAGCTGAAGCCATTGGCCAGCGCCGCAAGGCCGGCATTGAAGTCGAACAGAAGCAAGTTGCCGCCGCCGGCGGCCACTGGCACATTTCGTTTGAAGAATACAAGCGCGGTCTGGAACCCTATACGCTTGACTTCGTCGCCAAACTTGCCAAGGGAGATCCGGACGAATCGCTCGAAAGCTTCAAAAAGAAGCTCGTTGCTCTGGCTGACATTTATTGCGACGCCAAGCGCGACATTCTCTCCTTCTGGTGCATGGGCGTCAATCAGCACGTGCGCGGTGTGTGGGTAAACGAACAGATTTACGCACTGCATTTGCTCACCGCCAAACAGGGCCGTCCCGGTAACGGTGCCTTCTCTCTCACCGGTCAGCCCTCGGCTTGCGGTTCGGCTCGTGAAGTCGGCGCCTTCTCGCACCGTCTGCCTTCCGACATGCTCGTCGGCAACCCGGCTCACCACAAGAAGACCGAAAAACTCTGGCGCATTCCCGAAGGTACGCTCAACCCCGTGCTTGGTAAGCCCATCATGGGACTGTTGCGCGGTCTCGAAGACGGTTCCGTGAACTTCCTGTGGACACAAGTGGTCAATGTCTTCCAGTCGGCTCCGAACTCCAACCATTGGCTCAAGGCTGCTCGCAAGCCCGAGAACTTCGTCGTCGTCTCCGACGTCTACCCGACCCTTTCGGCCAAGGTTGCCGACCTAATTCTTCCCACCGCCATGATCTTCGAAAAGTGGGGTCTGTACGGCAACGCCGAGCGCCGCACGCAAGGCTGGGCTCAGATGGTCGAACCCGTGGGCGAAGCCATGAGCGACGTGGCCACCATGCTCGAATTCTCCAAACGCTTCAAGATCTCCGAGTGTTGGGGCGAAAAGAAGGTCGCCGGCGGCAAGAAGACACTCCCGGACGTGCTCGGCAAAGCCAAGGAAATGGGCATCAATCCGGACGCTTCCCTCTTTGACGTGCTCTTTGCCGGCATGCCCGAAACCAAACAGTGCCCGTGGCCCGATCCGAAGTATCCGGGCAAGCAATGCTGCACGGCCAAGTCTCTGGGCCTTAACTGGTTCCCGGAAAAAGCCCTCTTTACCGAATACCGTCAGTTCACGCTCGGCGACGGTCACGATCTGGCAGACTTCGATACGTATCTCGATCCGAAGATCCGCGGTCTCACCTGGCCGGTTGTCAACGGCAAGCCCACGACGTATCGCTTCAACGCCGAATACGATCCGTATGTGAAAAACGGCGACTTCGAGTTCTACGGCAAGCTCATGAAGGCCATTCCGCAGGGTAACCTCGACGGCATCACCGACAAGACGCCCAAGCCCCTGCCCGGCCGTGCGAAGATTTTCTTCCGTCCGTTTGCCGAACCGGTTGAAAAGCCCGATTCCAACTACGACCTGATGCTCTGCACGGGCCGTATTCTGGAGCACTGGCACACCGGCTCGATGACCCGTCGCGTGCCCGAACTGCACCGCGCTGCTCCGTCGGCCGTTCTCTATATGCACCCAACCGACGCTCAGAAACGCGGTCTGAAGCGCAACGACGTCGCGCAGATCACCAGCCGCCGCGGCAGCATCAAAGCTCTTGTGGAAACGCAGGGCCGCATGAAGATGCCTCGCGGCACGGTCTGGATGGCCTTCTTCGACGAATCGGTTCAGGTCAACAAGCTTTGCATTGACGCAACCGACCCGATCTCGGCTGAACCCGACTTCAAGAAGTCTGCGGTTCGCGTCACGAAGGCCTAATCGGGCGACTTTGACACACGCGCTTATCTCTCTGAAGCCGTCTTACTGCAGTAAAACGGCTTCGGGAGAAAGCTTCGGACAACACGGCTTTTACTGAAAACCCAACCGATACGATGACGATCAAAGCGACAAGACGTCAGGCTCTCGGCCTTCTTCTGGAAGGCGCAGGCGTTGCGGCTGCCGCAGGCGCCGGTCTTACAGCGTTCGTGGGCACCGCAAAGTCCAAGGGCTTTGAACCGCTGCCGCCGGGCGCCGATGATGCCTTCTACGACAAGTGCATCCGCTGCGGCCTGTGCGTCAAGGCTTGCCCCTTCGACACGCTCAAGCTTGCCAAACTCGCAGCCAAAGTTCCCTACGGAACTCCCTACTTCGAGCCCCGCAAGATCCCCTGCTACATGTGCGAGGACATTCCCTGCGTCAAGGTGTGCCCGTCGGGCGCCCTGGACCGCAAGTTGGACTCGATTCGCAAAGCCCGCATGGGCATTGCCGCCATCGACCCCAACTCGTGTCTGAGCTGGCAAGGGCTGCGTTGCGAAGTCTGCTACCGCGATTGTCCGCTTCGAAATGAGGCGCTGCTCTTAAAGCCCCATCCGCGCGAATTGAGCAAACATGCCGTCTTCGTGCCCGTGATCAATCCCGATCACTGCACAGGCTGCGGGTTGTGCGTCTACGGGTGTCCGACACAGGTGCCGGCGATCAACATCATTGATCCGAAGACGTTCCTGGGCCGCATCGGCGAGCACTATCGTCTGGGTTGGCGCAAAGATCAGCCGCATCATCCGGGCAATCCGGCCGACAAACCCGAAGTTAAGAAGCCTGAAACGCCGACCGAACCCGGCGGGCTTGATTTTCTCAACAACATGGACGATCCGCTGCTATGAGTCAAAAAGCCTCTTTACCTGCGGTTTCGCCGCAGAAAATCAAGTCGCGCATGTTGGCGCTCAGTGTGGCTCGCCGCTTCGTGCAGCTTGCCGTGCTCGCGCTTTTCATCGGTACCGTTCGGCTTGGCTGGACGCTGTTGGGCGAACCGCTTTTAAACGGTACGCTCACGAGTTCACTCATTGCCGGCACCGTTCCCATGTCGGACCCGTTTGCGCTCCTGCAAAAGCTTTTTGCCGGACACAAACCGGAACTCACGATGGTCACGGGCGCGCTCATTGTGCTGGCGATCTATGTGATTGCGGGCGGCCGCGCCTTTTGCGCATGGGTCTGCCCGATGAACATCGTCACTGATGCCGCTTTCAGCGTCCGTAAGTCGCTCAACGTCCCGGCGTCAAGCCTGCGTCTGTCGCGTCATGCGCGCTACGCGCTTGCCGTAGGCGCGCTGCTTGCTTCGGCCGTCTCCGGCACCGCCGCCTTTGAGTGGGTAAGTCCTCAGGCTTTCCTGTGGCGCGAACTTATCTGGGGCATCGGCGCAGGACTTTTTGCGGCCGTCACGGGCGTCTTTGCGTTGGACCTGCTGCTGTTGGAGCGCGGTTGGTGCGGACATCTGTGTCCGCTGGGCGCCTTCTGGTCCGTTGTCGGCAAAGTTGGCGTCGTCAAACCCATCTTTGACAACGAACGCTGCACCAAATGCGGTGACTGTCTGCGTGTGTGTCCCGAAGCCCATGTACTCAATTTCAAGCTCGCGGCTCAACGAGGCTTCATTGCCTCGGGCGAGTGCACCAACTGCGGTCGGTGTGCTGCCGTGTGCCCAGAAAACGCCATTCGTTTTGCCACGCGTTTTCAAGCCAAGCCGCAAGCAACCGAGTCGAACAACGAGTAAAGAATTTCTGGAGTGAGCCATGAAAAAATTGATTTTGACAGCCGCCCTTTCCATCGCCGCGACTGTTGCCATCACGGCCTGCGCCGTGCAGCAGCCCGTTGACATCAACACGATGAGTTTGGAAAAGACGAGCCCCTTTGAAACGCCGACGCCGAAAGCCTACGGCGAAAATGCGGGACTGTACCGCGAAACCCAGATGGGCATGCCCGCGATGATTCCGCACCCGATCGACAACTTCAAGATCACGCGCGAAAACAACCCCTGCATCATGTGCCACGGCAATCAGGCTAAGATCGGCGCGGCTAAGGTAAAGGGCGAAGCCACCGCAATGCCTGCCACCCACTGGACCAAAGTCGACGGCCAGCTTGCCGTGTCTGCCTCGCGCCACGAATGTCTGCTGTGCCACGCCACTCAGGCCGACGTACAGCCGCTCGTGGGAACTGTCCACTAAAATTCGATCTCAGATGATCTGACGGTGCCGCACACCGCGGCGCCCGTTTGTGCATCGCGGCCTCAAAGCCACTGTTTGCGACTTTTCAAAAAGTCGACGGGAGGTTTTGGGCCGCGAGTTTCGTTTTGTCTTTCCCTTTTTTCAAGGATTTGTGCGATGGCAGTCAAAGTGGTACTGGGCATGAGCGGCGGCGTTGACAGCGCCGTGAGCGCCTGGCTTCTTAAGGAACAAGGATACGACGTCACCGGCGTATTCATGAAAAACTGGGAAGACGACGATGACAGCGAATACTGCTCGAGCCGCCAGGACTTTCTGGATGCGGCAAGCGCGGCCGAAAAGATCGGGATTGATCTGGAAGCCGTGAACTTTGCCAAAGAGTACAAGGAGCGTGTTTTTTCTGAATTTCTGCGCGAATATCAGTCCGGCCGCACGCCCAATCCGGACGTGCTGTGCAATTCGGAAATCAAGTTCAACGCGTTTTTGGACTACGCGATGGAATTGGGTGCCGAGAAAATCGCCACCGGCCACTATGCGCGCGTACGCCAGACCGACAACGGCGTTGAGCTTTTGCGCGGTCTCGACAGCAGCAAGGATCAAAGCTACTTCCTGCATCGTCTCAATCAAAAGCAGTTGGAAAAGGCGATTTTTCCCGTGGGAGAACTGCCGAAAACCAAGGTACGAGAAATCGCACGCATGCTCGATTTGTCGGTTGCAGGCAAAAAGGATTCCACCGGCATCTGCTTTATCGGCGAGCGACCTTTCCGCGAATTTCTCTCTCGCTACCTTCCGACGCACCCCGGTCCCATTCGTACCGACACGGGCAAAATCGTGGGCGAACACGTGGGTCTGAGTTTTTATACGCTCGGCCAGCGCAAGGGCATCGGCGTGGGCGGCAGCCGAGAGGGCACGGGAGAGCCTTGGTTTGTGGCCCGCAAGGATCTTGCCTCCAATACGCTTTGGATCGTACAGGGACATGAACACCCGTGGCTCAACACGCATACGCTCAAAGCGGTGCGCACAAGTTGGGTGTCGGGACACGCTCCCGAACCCGGCACACCCGTGACGGTCAAAACCCGCTATCGTGCGCCCGACGGCGCCTGCGAAGTCGCATCGGTTGATGCCGAAAGCATCGACCTTTCGTTCCCCGTCCCGCAGTGGGCCGCCACCCCGGGGCAATCCGCCGTGCTTTATCAAGGCGAAGTTTGTCTGGGCGGCGGTTTCATCGATACGATCGACAACGCCGACATTCCGCAAATCAGAAAAGCTTAACGGTTTTCTCAGTTTTGTTTTCTAACATCTCTCTGTCTTTCTTTTTGGTGTGACCCATGTCGCTTTTTGACCCCGCACGTTTTCTGACTTCGGCCGCCGCCGTGAGCCAACTGCCCGGCGCGGGCCTGCCTGAAATCGCCTTTGCCGGCCGCTCCAACGCCGGCAAAAGCACGACCATCAACGTGCTCACCCGTCAAGGGCGCCTCGCGTTTGCGTCCAAGACACCGGGCCGCACGCAGCTCATCAACTTCTTTACGCTTTCTCGCAAAATTCCCGACAGCAAGGAACGCGAGCAGATTGCACACCTGGTGGATCTGCCGGGCTACGGCTATGCGAAGGTGCCGTTTTCCGAGCGTGACCGCTGGTCGCAGCTTATGGAGGGTTATTTTAATTCGGGACGGGATATAAAAACGGCGTTTCAGCTTATAGATATGCGCCATAAGCCTACCGAGTTTGATATGATAATGCTGCATTTTCTTTCGGAAATGCAGATTCCATATACGATTGTGCTTACAAAATCGGATAAGCTTAATAAATCGCAGACCGCCGAAAGGCTCTCCCTTATACACGGGGAGCTTGGCAGATATGCGGAAAATGTCGAAATAATTCCATTTTCGTCGCAAAACAGGGAGGACGCAGAAAAACTGCGCCGGTTAATTGACGGCTGTCTTCGGTGAAAAGCTGTAATACGGAGGGGGAAGGGTTGTGTCGGAAAGACGGA
>ERZ791626.2160-NODE-2160-length-10691-cov-5.301711_pt1 | contig 10691 bp, 9 predicted proteins | sample MGYA00510266_ERZ791626 | MGnify/ENA primary metagenome ERZ791626 (study PRJEB30046, sample SAMN00715208) | human gut metagenome | study: EMG produced TPA metagenomics assembly of the A metagenome-wide association study of gut microbiota in type 2...
ATGATCGACGATCTGCTCACGATGTCCGAAATCATTCAGTGCGTCGCAGATATGCGCACGCAGGACGTGAAGGCAATCCGTGAGTTCGGCAAGTTCATCCCCGCCTTTGCCGACTTTGAGAAGAACCGCCTGAGCCTCTCTCGTGAGGCAGCGATGGAAGCCGAGGAAATCTTCGACCGTTGGGCGGACGAGATTGACGATCTCGACGAGGACTATGAGCCGGACGAGTATTACTCCGACTGATATGCGCTCAAATCCGAGGAAAGGAGCTGGTTTTTATAGAGCTTGACATCATTCATACCGGCGATTGCCTTGAAATCCTGAAAAAGCTGCCCGATGACAGCGTTCATTGCTGTGTGACGTCCCCTCCGTATTACGCGCTCCGCGATTACGGCATGGAGGCTCAGATCGGCAGAGAGACAACGCCGAAGGAATATATCTCGCGCCTGACGGAAGTGTTTACCGAAGTCAGGCGCGTTTTGCGTCCGGATGGAACGCTCTGGCTGAACATCTCGGACACCTACGCCGGAAAGGGCAATCAGGGCGATTTCATTGACCCGAAGAACCCCAACGGCAGAAACGGTCAGGCTGTGGCTCTCAACAACAAGGTTGAGGGCTGCAAGCCGAAGGACATGATCGGCATTCCGTGGATGCTGGCTTTTGCCCTCCGCGATACCGGCTGGTATCTGCGCAACGACATCATCTGGATGAAGGATAACCCCATGCCGGAGAGCGTGAAAGACCGCCTATCCCGCTGCTATGAGCATATTTTCCTGTTCTCAAAGTCCAAGAAGTATTTCTTTGACTACAAGGCAATCTCCGAGCCGATTGCCCCCGCAACGGCAGAACGCCTCAAGCGCGGCATGAAGGGCGGCAACAAGTACGGCAAGCCCGTTCCCGGTCAGCCTCAGCCACAGTCCATCAATCGCCCCCGTGAGCATGGTGAGATCAAGGACAGTGACATCAATCCGCTCCGCAACAAGCGCGATGTCTGGAAGATCAACACCGTCCCCTTCAAGGGCGGTCACTATGCCGCCTACCCTCCGAAGCTGGTTGAAACCTGTCTTCTCGCCGGTTGTCCCGAAGGCGGCATTGTACTTGATCCCTTCATGGGAAGCGGCACAACCGGCATGGTTGCCTCACAGATGGGGCGTCATTTCGTGGGCATAGAGCTGAACCCTGAATACACCGAGCTTGCCTACAAGCGGATTGGAGGTGAAATCTGATGTCCAAGGAACCGGAACTCAAAGCCCGTGACAAGGTGGTCGTGCGGATGACGCGGGAAGGCGCGGTTGAGGAAAACCTGACGGCTGGCACCGAGCAGCGTGTGTCAAAGAGGCTGGAAGATGCGGAGCTGGTGAAGCCCGGTGAGACAGTCGAGCCTTCCGAAGCTCCTTCTGCGGAGGAACAGAAAAAGGTGCAGATGCGCCGTCAGCAGCGTCAGTTTCAGGCGGAACACACCGAGGATAACGACACACAGCCGCCCTCGGAAACGTCCGTCACAGAAGAGAAAAGGGCAGAAAATTCACCCCAGAATGTACCTGAACCGCTGCCCTCGGAAACGCCGTTCAAGCCTCCAACCTTAGAGCAGCACGGTGTTTCTTCTCATACCGGCACGGTGATTGCCGAAACGGTTGTCACGCACAAGCTGCGCAAGACCTCTGCGGTTGAAGCAGTGGATGCAGATGCCATTCTCACTCAAGCGGCGGAGACTGCCTCTGCAAAGCCGGTCTCGGACGATGCCGTCCCGCCCACGAAGCGGATGCAGAAGCTCGAAAGGAAGTCCGAGAAGGCGCATGAGCGTCTGGATGCCGCCCGTGAAAAGCTGCCCACGCACAAGGTTCTCAAGAAAGAGCGCGTCTTTGATGAAGAGACCGGAAAGGGCAAAACCCGCCTTCATTTTGAGGATGAGCTGAAAAAGCCCAAGGGCAAAGGCAAGCTGCAATTTGAGGCAGATAAAACCGTCCGCAAGGTCGGTGACACCCTCGCTTCCGGCATTCACGGCAAAATCCATGAGGTCGAGCAGGAAAACTCGGCGGTTGAGGCGGCACATAAAACGGAGATTGCCGCTGAGACTGCCGCTCGGCATTTCAATCATCATCGGGAAAACAGCGTCAACAAGCCTTATGAGAAGGTCTCCAAGCTGGAACATAAGGCGGATGTCGCTGATGCCAAGCTCCAATATGAGAGAAATCAGCAGGAGCATCCTGAGATGAAGAAGCAGAACGTGAACAAGCACTACCAGAAGCAGAGCATCAAGAAGGAATATGCTGCCGCTCGAAATGCCGGTTCTCAGACTGCCGGGACTGCGACAAAAAGCACCGGCAAGAAGCTCGGTGAGAAGGTGTCCGACAAGATCAAGGAGTTCTTTGAGAAGAACAAGAAGGTCTTCATCTGGATCGGCGTCGGAATTGCCATTCTCGTTTTGCTCGGTGCTGGAATCAGCTCGTGTTCGATGCTCACCTCTACCGGCTCGTCGGTCATTGCGTCCTCCTATCTCAGCGAGGATGATGCGATGCTGGGCGCAGAAGCGCAGTATTGCCGGATGGAGCAAGAGCTGCAACGCTATCTGGATAACTACGAAAGCACCCATGACTATGACGAGTATCACTTTGATCTGGACGATATTGAGCATGACCCCTATGTGCTGATCTCCATCCTCTCGGCTCTCCATGAGGGCGAGTTCACGCTGGATGAGGTGCAGGGTACGCTCCAAATGCTGTTTGAAAAGCAGTACATCCTCACCGAAGAGGTCATCGTCGAAACCAGATACCGCACGGAGACCGACACATGGACGGACGCAGACGGCAACACGCACACGGAAACCTATCGCGTCCCGTATGACTACTACATCTGCAACGTGAAGCTCGAAAACTTCAATCTCTCCCATGTCCCGGTCTACATCATGTCTCAGGAACAGCTCTCCATGTACGCAACGTATATGTCGGTGCTGGGCAACCGCGAGGATCTGTTCGGTGACTCTCCCTATGTGGACAAGTACATCACAAATCCTCCCGCCGACTACGATGTCAACCCGGAATACCTGAACGACGAGAAGTTTGCGACACTGATCACCGAGGCGGAAAAGTATCTCGGCTATCCGTATGTGTGGGGCGGCTCCAATCCCGACACATCCTTTGACTGCTCCGGCTTTGTCAGCTATGTTCTCACGAACAGCGGTCTTGTGAATACCGGTCGGCTGGGCGCACAAGGGCTTTACAACGTCTGTACGCCGGTCTCAAAGGCGAATGCACAGCCCGGTGATCTCATCTTCTTTGTCGGGACGTATGACACCCCCGGCGTGTCTCACGTCGGCATCTACGTTGGTGATGGGGTCATGATCCACTGCGGCGATCCCATTCAGTACACATCCATCAACTCTTCCTACTGGCAGCAGCATTTCTACGCCTTCGGAAGACCCGCCTATTAAAAGAAAGGAGTTTTTTATGAATCCCAAGTATCAGAAAGTCCTCTCCGACATTGAGAAGGCTGAAAAGAAGAAATCCGAAATCGAAGGTCAGCTCAAGGAGCTGTACGACAAGAAGACAGAGCTGGAAAACCTTGAAATCATCAATACCGTGCGCTCTATGGTGATGGACAAGGATCAGATCATGGCGTTCCTGTCTTCCATGAAGGGCGGCACCAAGCCCGCTGAAAATACGGAGGTAATCGACAATGCGTAAGAAGTTTCGTTTTCTGACCGTCCTTGCGGTCTGCGTCATGGTTCTGTCCTGCTTCTCGGTGACGGCGTTTGCCTACGCCGATGACACCGAGCAGAACCTTCCCGTCACGGAGGCAACCCAGCCGGAACAGCAGCCTGAGACTACTCCTACGCCGGAAAAGCCGAAGGGTGAGCCGATTGACGATGAGGGCAACGCCTACACCCGCGACTTGCTCTATGACAAGGCAACCAACAAGCAGTTCATCACAGTCCAGACGAAGAACGGCAACACCTTTTTCATTGTCATCGACTACGATGCGCCCATCAACGAGGATGAGGAACAGTATCAGACGTACTTCCTGAACATGGTCGATGAGAGCGATCTGCTTGCGCTGCTGGATGAAGACACTGCGGCTGCTCTGACCACCTGTAACTGCAAGGAAAAGTGCGCTGCCGGTCAGGTCAACACCGACTGCCCGGTCTGCAAGACCAACATGAGCGAATGCACCGGCACAGCCCCCGTTACGCCTGAGCCGGACAAGGATGCGGAAACCGATGCCCCCGCCCCTAAGCCCGAAAAGAAATCCAACATCGGCATGATCCTCGTCATCTTTGCCCTTGCCGGTGCTGCGGGTGCAGCTTATTACTACATCAAGTTCGTCAAGGGCAGAAAGCCCAAGGATGAGGATATGGACTTCTTTGATGATGAAGGCTACGAGGAAGAGCCGTACATCAACGAGGATGATGAGCCGCAGATTGCGGAGGATGCTGAAACGGATGGTGATGAAGATTGATCTTAGTCATTGCTGAAAAGCCCAGCGTTGCCCAGTCCATCGCAAAGGTTCTGGGCGCAACTTCCCGAAAGGACGGCTACATGGAGGGCGGCAATTACATCGTTTCGTGGTGTTTCGGTCATCTGGTGGAGCTGGCAGACGCCAGCTCCTACGATGAGCGGTATGCCAAGTGGCGGTATGACGATCTGCCCATTGTTCCGGAAAACTGGATGTTTGAAATCACGAAGGACAAAGCCCAGCAGTTCAAGGTGCTGTCCTCTCTCATGAAGGACAAGCGCGTCACTGAGCTTGTCTGCGCAACCGATGCAGGGCGCGAGGGTGAGTTGATCTTCCGGCTGGTCTACAACAAAGCCGGATGCACCAAGCCCTTCAAGCGTCTGTGGATCAGCTCATTGGAGGACTCCGCCATCCGCGAAGGCTTCCAGCATCTCCGGGACGGCAAGGAATATGACCGTCTCTATGATGCGGCACTCAGCCGCTCGAAGGCAGACTGGATTGTCGGCATCAACGGTACCCGCCTGTTCACCACGCTCTATCACAAGAAGCTGGTGGTCGGGCGCGTCCAGACGCCGACCCTTGCAATGCTGGTGGAGCGTGACGGGAAAATCTCCACGTTCCAGAAGGAAAAGTATTTCAACGTCCACGTCGGCAAGGGCGATCTGACCGCCGATCTGGAAAAGGTCAAAACCGAAGAGGAAGCAAAAAGAATTGCGGCGGCTTGCGAGAAAAAGCAAGCCGTCGTTTCTTCTCTCAAGCGGGAGACGAAAACCGTCAATCCTCCGAAGCTCTATGATCTGACTACCTTGCAGCGCGAAGCTAACCGCTACTGCGGCTTCACCGCCCAGCAGACGCTCGATCTTGTACAAACACTCTACGAAAAGAAGCTCCTGACCTATCCGCGCACGGACAGCCAGTTCATCACGGATGATATGGAGGACACCGCCCGTCAGGTCATTTCTATCGTCTGCCGCCAACTTCCGCTCTTCTCTGGCGTTTCGATTACGCCGGACATTGCCCGCGTAACCGACAACAGCAAGGTCACAGATCACCACGCTATTCTCCCAACCGTCCAGCTTGAAAAGCAGGATGTTTCGGCGCTCCCTCAGTCGGAACAGAAAATCCTCAATCTTGTCGGGATGCGCCTTCTGTGTGCGACCGGCGAGAAGCACACCTACGCAGAAACGCAGATCTCGCTCTCCTGCGAGGGCTACGAGTTCAAAACCAAGGGGAAGACCGTCGTTCAAAACGGATGGAAAGCCATCGAAGAGCTGTTCAAGTCCTCCCTCAAGACGAAGGAAAAGGACGATCCCGTGAAGTCCCTGCCCGAAGTCCACGAGGGCGATGTTCTGGATGGCGTATCTGCCAGTGTCACCGAACACTTCACGACGCCTCCGAAGCAGTACACGGAAGACACGCTCCTGTCTGCGATGGAGACTGCCGGAAACGATCAGTTCGACGATGACACTGAAAAGAAAGGTCTCGGAACACCCGCGACCCGCGCCGGGATCATTGAAAAACTGGTGAAGTCCGGCTTTGCAGAGCGCAAGGGTAAGGCTCTCATTCCCACGAAGGACGGCTGCAACCTTGTCTGCGTCCTGCCGGAACAGATCACGTCTCCCAAAATGACGGCGGAATGGGAAAATACGCTCATGGAGATTGAACGCGGCAAGGCAGATGCGGACGCTTTCCTCAGCGGCATTGTCCGAATGACCGGCGATCTCGTGAAAGCCTACCCGTTTCTCTCCGATGCCGAAGCCCAGCGTTTCGGCACGGGCAAGGAGGAAATCGGCAAATGTCCTCGTTGTGGATCTCCGGTCTATGTCGGCAAGGGCAACTTCTACTGCTCGAACAAGGCTTGCTCCTTCTGCCTGTGGGAAGACAACAAGTTCTTTTCCAGCAAGAAAAAGAAGCTGACCAAGAAGATCGCAAAGGAGCTGCTGGACAAGGGCTGGTGCCGCGTGACCGGGCTTTACACGCCGAAGAAGCCTCAGCTCTACGATGCGGTGATCCGGCTGGATGACAGCGGCGGCAAATATGTCAGCTTCAAGATGGAGTTCGACCGATGAGCCGCCCGAAATATGTTGCCTCTTGCAGCGAGGCAAGGACAGCGTAGCGACGCTACTGTTGGCGGCACAGCACAAGGAACCGCTGGACGAGGCGGTTTTCAGCGAGGTTATGTTTGATCAGAACACAAGCGGTGAAGTCCCGGAACACCGGGACTTCATCTATGACCGGCTCAAGCCCTTCTGTGAAAAGGAGCTGGGCATCAAGTTCACCATTCTCCATGCAGACAAAACCTACGATGATGTGTTCCATCATGTCATCACCCGCGGACCGCATAAGGGCGAGGTTCGCGGCTTCGCATGGGCTGGTATGTGTGCAGTCAATCGAGACTGCAAAATCCCGCCCGTCCGCAAGTACAATGCCGCACTCTCGCCGGACACTGTGAGCTATGTCGGCATCGCGGAGGATGAGCCAAAACGCCTTGCTCGTCTGGATGGCGTGAAGAAGGTCAGTCTGCTTGGCAAATACGGTATGACCGAGGCGGACGCCTACAAGCTCTGTCAGGAACACGGGCTGCTTTCCCCGATCTACGGTCACTGCCGGAGAAACGGCTGCTGGTTCTGTCCCAACGCAAGCGACGAAGAGCTGCTGCACATGATTACAAAACACCCGGATATGTTTGATCGGCTGATTGAATGGGAGAACGAGGATAACATCTTCCATCGTCGGATGACGCGCAGAGAAACCCCGTCTGAGGTAAAGGCTCGTTTACTGAGCAAATCCCAGACGGGGTTTTCTTCGCACAAAAGCAAATAAGAAATGGAGGTTTGAGATGGCTGAAAACAAAAATGCACAGCAAGTCCGCGAAATCACGGACAAGCTGGAACAGGGCATCAAGGAGCTTTTTGAATCCGAGCGGTTCAAAGAATATCTCCGCACGATGTCCAAGTTCTACAACTATTCCTTCAACAACACGCTGCTCATTGCGATGCAGAAGCCGGAGGCAACCTATGTTGCCGGTTATACCTCGTGGCAGCGCAACTTTGACCGTCAGGTCATGAAGGGCGAAAAGGGCATCAAGATTCTCGCACCCGCGCCGTACAAGGCGCAGGAAGAGCGTGAGAAGATTGATCCTTTGACGCAGAAGCCGGTGATCGGCGCAGATGGGAAGGCTGTCACGGAAACGGTTGAGGTCCTGCGCCCTGCCTTCAAGGTGGTAAGTGTCTTTGATGTTTCCCAGACGGACGGCAAGGAGCTTCCGGACATTATCGTCGATGAGCTGAAAGGCACCGTCGAAAACTACGAGGCGTTCTTCGACGCGCTCAGGCAGGAATCTCCCGTCCCTATTTCCTTTGAGGACATTCCGGGCGGTGCAAAGGGATTCTTCTCGCCGGTTGAACGCCGCATTGCCATTCAGGAGGGCATGAGCGAAATCCAGACGGTCAAAACCGCCATTCACGAGATCGCCCACGCAAAGCTCCACGCCGTCAAGCCGGATGAGAAAGCCGCGCCAGAAGATAAGAAGGATCGGCATACCAAGGAGGTTGAAGCGGAAAGCGTTGCCTACACCGTCTGCCAACGGTACGGCATTGAAACCTCGGACTACTCCTTCGGTTACATCGCCGGTTGGTCATCCGGCAAGGAAACCAAAGAGCTGAAAAGCTCACTGGACACCATCCGCAAGACGGCGGCTGAGATGATCGAGGGCATTGACGCCAAGCTCAAGGTGCTGCTGGCAGAGAAGGCACAGTCCGCAGAGAAGGAAAGCGAAATGCCCGCAGAGCCGATGCCGGAAGTCCCCATTTACCGTGAGACGGCAAATTACGCCTATGAAGCCGGTGAGATGGAAGCATATCGTGCCTCCCTTGCTGCAAACGAGGAATGCCGCAGTGCGATTGAAGCGGCGATCAGCTCCAACTATGGTGATAACCGGCTGGATGCGGATGCTGCCGTGAAAAGCGTCCTTGAGCAGTTCTCTCCGGAGCGCGTCCGGTATGTCCTCGCAAACACCATTCAGCAGAAAGACTTTGACGGGCGCATTCCCCAGCCCCTCAAGGAATGGGCGAAGAGTGTTGAGGTCTGTCCGGAGAATGCCTCCCGCTTCCTTGTGGATAAACCCAATCCCGGACTGACGGCACTTTTCGTCGATGCGTTCCGTCAGCAGACTGAACCCCAGAAAGAAGCTACTTCCGAGAAGGCAGAGAAAAGAGACCCGGAGGTCGTTGCATGGGAGAACGGTGAGATTACCTCTATTGAGGTAAAAACAGTGGAGGTCAAGTCTCCCTTTGCCCCCTTGCCGGAGGAAGCGGCAAAAGCACCGAAAGCGCACCGCCTGACTGCCGAAGAGAAGGAGATCAAAGCCGCCGTCATGGACACGCTCAAGGGGCAGATTGCCTATAACAACGACGGAATGCGGGCTTCCTACCGCGCCTCCAATCACTCCTTCAATCTGCTGGCACGGAACGGCGTCAGAATCGAGGGCAACACGGTCACGCAGAACGGTGAGCCGCTGTTCAAAATCCATCGCCGTCATGCAGCGCGGAAAACGCAGGGCTGCTACCGTGAGCTGATGCCGACGCTGGAATATGTCAAGCAGGAGCAGAAGCAGGAAAAGCCCTCCATCCGCGATCAGCTCAAAGCTGCCGCGAAAACGCAGCCGGAGAAGAAGTCCCCGGTCAAATCCAAAACACACGACATGGAGTTGTGAGAAGGGAGACGCATGAAGAAATACACAGACGTTGACATCATTGCGGAGCTTCAGAAGCTCGTGGATAGTCATGTAGACAGCTACAAGGAAGACTTCGACATCGACAAGCGCATCATCCGCCGCGCCGCCGAAAGCCAGAATCCCGAAGACAAAACGCTGATGTGGTTCTGCCGTCCGCATGGAACGCACTGCCTCAATGAAAATCAGGTCTTTATTCAGGGAACGCGGGATCACAACACCTTCCGTTTCTATGCGGAACAGACCTACGACGAGTGCATTGCCCGCGTCATCATCCCGAAAGCCGTCAAGCGCGGCAAGGTCTTCGGAGATGTCTTTGAGATCAACTACCGGGAACAGGCGGCAAACGTAGCGCAGAACTCTGTTGCGCCGGATCATGACCGGCTGACCTTTGCGGATGGCTTTGTGCTGGAAGCCCCCTGCCGCAGCAGCTTCGATGCAGCAATGGCTCTGGTTAGTGAGCATGGCGGCGTACAAGCCCACCGGACGCTCCCGAAGGACGCGGAGGCTCTGGCAGAAGTGCTGTCCAAGCAGAAAACCCGCCGTGACAGACTGCCGGAAGCAGAAAGGACAGAGACGCTTTCGCCTCTGCCCGTTGCAGAACTCCGCAAGTACGAGGCAGTCAAAGAGGCTCATCCCGACGCGCTGGTTTGCTTTGCCCAGAATGGCTATTTTGAGCTGTACGGCAAGGACGCGGAAAAAGCCGCGCCCTTGCTCGGCACGAAGCTCCTTGAGAAGAAGGTGCGCGGCAAGCCCTCCATGCCGGTGACCGGCTTCCGTGAAGCTGCGTGGGTAGCAGCATCTAAGAAGCTCTGGCAGTCCGGCATGGATGTCTTTCTCAGCAAGGATGGCGAGACCGTTAAGGAATTCAAAGCCGCAGATTACATTCCTGTCGGCGCGACGCTGAATGTGGACGGCATCAAGTGCAGAATCGACGCGGTTGATTTTGCCGCTGATGAAGTCCGGCTGACCAACATCGAGGACAAGAACCGCCCCATCCGCTTTTCGGAAAGCATCCAGTATGTCCGCTCGTATGTGGAGGATGCCGGAACTGCCATCTACGACACCATCCCAAAGAAGCCCGCTGCCCGTGAATCCATCCGTGACAAACTGAAATCCGCACAGAAGGCGCAGCCGCCCCACACGCCGAAACCGCAGAAATCGAAAGGAAAGGATATGGTACTCTGATATGAAAAACTTTACCGTAGAAGAACTCAACCTGATGTGCTGCTTCAACACGTCCAGCCGGAAGCGGCTGATCGACGATATGAAGAGCGTCACTCTGAACGACATGGACGGTGAGATCGCAGAACTGATGTATAAGACCATCCAGAAGCTCGAAGCCATGACCGACGCGGAGTTTAAGGAACTGTATATCATGCCGGACGGCATGGTGGATGACTGAAAGGAGGATGCCTATGCCCGTATTAGACGGTGATTTTGAAGCCTTCGTCACAAACCTTGGCAAGTACAACGAGGGTATGCTGGTCGGTGAGTGGGTGAAGCT
>ERZ791626.2161-NODE-2161-length-10683-cov-3.288954_pt1 | contig 10683 bp, 10 predicted proteins | sample MGYA00510266_ERZ791626 | MGnify/ENA primary metagenome ERZ791626 (study PRJEB30046, sample SAMN00715208) | human gut metagenome | study: EMG produced TPA metagenomics assembly of the A metagenome-wide association study of gut microbiota in type 2...
GGACAGCAGGAGGCGGCGGCTGCCCCGGAGCAGCAGCACCATCTGATCGCGGGCAGGCTGCTGTATCTTCTCGATACGGCTGCCGGCGACAAGGGGCGAAAGCTCCGCCACCACAGCTTGCAGGCATACGGCATCCAGGGGCATATCAGGTCTCCTCCATCATGGCGCGGAACAGCTCCTCCGCGCGGTTTTTATCACCTTTTAAGTATAAATAGCCCATTAAACACTCCAAACCGGTGGCAGAATGGTACTGGGCCGGGGTGGCGCTGCGGGACATGGTGTGGACGTTGGCGTTGCGGCCGCGCTTGTAGACCGCCTGCTCCTCGTCCGTGAGCAGCGGGAGCACCTTCTGCATTTTTTCCGCCTGGGCGGGGGCGCAGACCAAGGCGATGGTGGCGCGGTGCAGATCCTTGCCTGTCGCTGTACCGTGGACACAAAGCCAGGTGCGGACCAGCGTTTCATAGACCGCATCACCCATATGGGCCAGGGCGATAGCGCTCATTTTACGCAGCTCATCAGGGGATAGTTTTGGGGCAAAATAGTTCAAAATGTTCCACTTCCTTTACCCCCTCAGTATGACACATTTGGTTTGTTTTGGCAAGAAAAAGTGTCGACAAGGGGGCACGTATATGATACAATTTAGGCAGCGATGCTTTACTTTTTTGTTCCCTTTTTTATACTTTGTTGATACCAAGCGCACACCAAGCTGCGTCAACAGGCGCATTTCAGGAGGTTTTTTATGCCGCATACGGAAAAACGCTATAAGAAGGGCGAGATCATCTGCCGACCCAAGGAGATGGTGATGAGTATGTACAACATCCTCTACGGCAGCGTGGGGGTGTACTTCGACTATGGGATGCCGGAGCAGGTGGAGGTGGTGACCCTACAGGAGGGCGACTTCTTCAACGTCATCAGCTTTCTGGAGTCGCGGCCCCGGAACACCACGGCGGTGGCGCTGGAGAACACCATCGTCAGCGAGATCACCTATGACAATTTCAGCGCGTACTTCCGGGAGAAGCCAGCGAAGATCATGAGTCTTTTGCAGCACATGAGCGCGCGGATGCGGCAGATGCAGAAGGCCTATGTGGACACCTGCCACGCGCTGGAGCTGTACGGCGACAAGGAGAAGCTGGCGGCGGAGCACCGGGAGTGGGCGGACAGCCACAACCGGACGTACAATCTGCTGAAGGCCATGTTCCCGTCCGTGTACCACGAAGAAGAGAAATAGATACGCATCCCCCGGCTTTTGGCCGGGGGATATTTTTTACCGTTATCCTATTTGCAGATACGGGTTGTGGAAACTGGAAAATCCGGTATACTGAGGGAGAGAGGATACGAGGCGCGCGCTTCGGCGCGCACGGGAGAGAAAGGAGCAAACGGATGAAGAGACGATTTCTGGCGCTGGTACTGGCAGGCTGTCTGGCTGCGGTGCTCAGCACCGCAGCGTGGGCGGATGAGACGCCCACGGCCGTTAGTACCGCGGATGAATTGACGGCGGCACTGGGAAACGCTGCGGTGACATCCATCCAACTGACAGGCAACATTGACATCAGCAGTACGCTGGTAGTCACGAAGGATGTGACGCTGGATCTGAATGGGCATGTGCTGAAAATGACCGGTAAGGGCAGCGTCATTCATGTGAAAAGCGGGACGCTGACGCTGGTGGACAACAATACATCGGCAGAGCACAAATTCACGGACGATAATGGGCTGTGGAAGCTTGATGACAACGGCGATAAAGTCGTTAAAGGCGGGGTCATTACCGGCGGCACGGGGAGCACGTATAAATATAACAATGATATTGGCCAAATTGTCTATAATGATTGCGGCGGCGGCGTGTTTGTGGCGCCGGGGGCAAGCTTTATAATGGAAGGCGGAAATATCGTGGGGTGCAGCGCAGGTAAAAGCGGCGGCGGTGTAAAGGTGACAAATGACGGTGATTTTAAGATGTCCGGCGGGACGATCAGCGGATGTACAGCCGGCGGAGGCGGCGGAATCGATAACCGCGGCACCACAACGCTGTCCGACAATGCAAAAATCAAAAGCTGCAGCGCTACCGGCACCGGGAGAGATGATCACGGCGGTGGGGTTTGCAGTTATCGCAATCTGACTGTCAGCGGTAGTATGGTGATCTCCGGATGTACGGCGCAGAACAAAAACAGCTACGCGATGTATGTTACTACCGGTTCCCCTGACGCACGTTCTTCCATCGAAGGAGGAACATTTGACGGAAGTGTATGGTTAGATCATTCTAGCTCCGGGAAAATCACCGTTTCTTGGGGAACTTTTAAGAATGGCGCGAGCGGCGTATGGACAGTAACGTTTAATACGAATGGCGGTACGCCGGAACCAGAGTCACAAATCCGGGCCAATCTGCCCGCTACGAAGCCGGACGATCCCACCAAGGAGGGGTATAACTTCGGCGGGTGGTATACGGACGCGGCGTTTACCACGGAGTACAAATTTACCGAAAGTGAAAAAGTGACGCAGGACATGCCGCTGTACGCCAAGTGGACGAAAGAAGCCGCGAAGTATTACTACTACTCCCCTGCTGACGGCAGCGCGAACGCGCCCAAGGCCAGCCCCAAGACCTTCGACCCGGGCGTGGGCATCTACGCCGTGAGCGTGGCACTGTCGCTGACGGGAACGGCATGGATCGGCCGGAAACGGCATTGAGCAAAAAAAGAAAGCCCTTGCGGGCTTTCTTTTTTTGCGTATTCTCAGATGTGCATACAGACGTCCCAGGCGCCCCAGATGACGTTGCGGAGGTTGCCCCACTTCTCGCAGGTGCCGACACGGTAGACCTTGTGGTCATCAGCGGCGATGGGCGCGGGCACGAAGCCGATGCCGTTGACTACACTGTCACACTCGATGCGGATCTCGGTGCCGTCCTGCTGCTTGACCATGACGAAGCCGTCGCCGATCTCGGTGATGGTGGCGTTCAGGTAGACGGGGACCTTCTTGAACGCCAGCATCTCGCGGAGGAAGGAGGCGTTGGCCAGGCAGGTGCCGGGGGTGGCGATCAGGTCGTCGGCGTACTCCACGATGATGGGGTGCTTGCCCTGGAGGACCATCTCATAGGCGGCCTCGCAGGAGGACTGGCCGCCGCCGAAGAAGACGATGCGGTCGCCGGCGTCCACCTGGTTCAGCAGCAGCTGGGTGAAGTTGATGGTCTTGTTGAAGCCCTTGACCGGCAGGGTCTTGGGGTGGGAGCCGGTGCAGACGATGATCTCGTCGAACTCGCGGCGCAGGGTGGCGGGGGCGTTGATCTCCATGTTGAAGCGGACCTCGATGTCGTTCTTCTTCAGCTCACGCTCGTACCAGCGCAGCAGGGCCTTGTCGGCCTCCTTGAAGCTCATGGCGGAGGCGGTGATGTACAGGCCGCCCAGCTCGCTGGTCTTTTCGAAGATGACGGGGGTGTGGCCGCGCTGCTTGAGCACCAGGGCGCACTCCATGCCGCCGATGCCGCCGCCGATGATGGCGACCTTCTTTGGCTTGCGGGTGGGAACGATCTTGTACTTGTTGTGCTGCATGGTGCTGGGCGTCAGGGCGCAGCGGGCCAGGTGCAGGGAGTCGTCCATGGGCTGCATATTGGGCGTGCTCTTGGACTTGTTGAAGCTAAAGCAGGCGTTGTGACAGTTGATGCAGGGCTTGATGTCCTCTACGCGGTCCTCCAGGATCTTGTTGACCCACTCGGGGTCCACCAGGTTCTGGCGGGCGATGCCCACGGCGTCCAGACGTCCGGCGGCGATCTCCTCGGCGGCCTTGGCGGGGTCCATCTTACCGGCGCAGACCACGGGCTTGGAGGTGAAGTTCTTGATGTGTTCCACCTCGGAGAGGTTGCAGTTCTCGGGCATATAGACCGGGGGATGGGCCCAGTACCAGGCATCGTAGGTGCCGTTGTCGCAGTCGAACATATCGTAGCCGGCATCCTCCAGGTACTTGATGGCCTTCTCGGACTCGGCCATATCGCGGCCGAACTCCACGAACTCCTCGCCGGGAACGGCGCCCTGGCCGAAGCCCTTGGTCTTGGACACCACGGAGTAACGCAGGGCCACGGGGAAGTCCTTGCCGCAGACGGCCTTGATGGCCTGGACGATCTCCACAGCGAAGCGGTAGCGGTTTTCGAAGGAACCGCCGTACTCGTCGGTACGGTAGTTCATGTTGGCAATGGTGAACTGGTCCAGCAGATAGCCCTCATGCACCGCGTGGATCTCCACGCCGTCCACGCCGGCATCCTGCAGGAGCTTGGCGGTCTTGGCAAAGGCGTCCACCATCTCGTGGATCTCCTCCACGGTCAGAGGGCGGGACTTGCACTCGGGATACCAGCGGTTGGGGGTGGCGGAGGCGGAGGCGGTGATGTAGTCCACGTTCAGGAAGGGCTTGCCCACGGCGCCGAAGGCCTTGTTCTGGAGCATCTTGACCATGATCTCGTTGATGGCCATGGAACGGCCCATACCGGCGGACAGCTGAACAAACAGCTTGGAGCCGGTCTTGTGGAACTCCGGCAGCCACTCGGCCAGATCCTTGAACATCTTTTTGTTCTGGTACAGCCAGCGGCCGCCCATGGTGTCGCGGACACACTGCATACCCGGCAGCACCAGGCCCACGTTGTTCTGGGCGCGGTTTAGGATGTGGTAGGCCGCTTCCTTGTCGAAGTGACAGGGCTCCAGCCAGCCGAACAGGGACGTACCGCCCATAGAGGGCTGCACGATACGGTTCTTGATCTCCACGTTGCCGATCTTCCAGGGGGTAAACAGAGCGCTGTATTTCTCGTTCATTCGGTGTTCCTCCTCATATTTTCAGCATACTGCCGGATTTTGCTTCCTTATTATAGCGGATTTTTGGGCGAAGTACAACAGCGAAATTGGAATAAGTGTCGTTTTTCTGGCAAATCCGTGGAAATAACCGGGAAAAAGCGGCAGGGAGGTCCCTGCCGCTTTCGGCTTATTCGGTTTCAGGGGCACCGCCCTGCTCCCGGGCGTATTCCTCCAGGGCCTGAGCCAGGACCTTCTTGTCGTGGCGGCTGTGGACCTGGGTCAGGTCGAACCGCGCCCACATATCCGGGCGGCGGGCCATGGTGCGCTTGTAGCTCTCCTTCGTGCGCCAGTCAGCCACATTGCCGTGATGGCCGCTGAGCAGGACCTCGGGCACCCTGCGGCCGTGCCATTCCTCCGGGCGGGAGTACTGGGGATACTCCAAAAGGCCGTTCCAGTGGCTCTCGTCGGTGTAGCAGCTCTCCTCCGGCAGGACGCCGGGAACCATGCGGCACAGGCAGTCCGCCAGAGCCATGGCGGGTATCTCGCCGCCGGTGAGGACAAAGTCGCCTGTGGATATCTCCTCGTCCACGCACTCGTCCAGGAAACGCTGATCCACGCCCTCGTAGTGGCCGCAGACCAGGATAAGATGGTCATACCGTGCCTTCAGTTCACGGGCCACCTGCTGGGTCAGCACCCGGCCGCAGGGGGACATATAGATGGTGTGGACCCTCTCCCCCGCTTCATCGCAGATATGCTGCCAGCAGCGGTACAGAGGATCTGCCTGCATGACCGCGCCGCGGCCGCCGCCGTAGGGATAGTCATCCACCTGCATCTGCTTGTTGGTGGTGTAGTCCCGTATCTGGTGGGTCTGTATGGTGACAAAGCCCCGTTCCCGGGCACGACCGATGATGGACGAACCCATCATCGCTTCCACCGCGTCGGGGAACAGGGTCATGATGTCAATTCTCATCGGTGGCCAGTCCTTTCATCATGTGTACGCGAACGATCCCGGCATCTGGGTCCGCGGAAGCGATAAAGACCTCCGGCACGGCGGGGATCAGGTACTCGTGGGCACCGCCACGGACTTGGTAGACCTTGTGGGCGGGATAGTGGAGCACCTTGTCCAGCTTGCCCAGTTCTTCGCCGGTGGCATCGTCCAGAACGGTACATCCCTCCAGCTCGGCATCGAAGTACTGGCCCTTGGGCAGCTTGGCGTCGGTGCGGCGGATGGAGACCGTTTTGCCCTTCAGCGCCAGGGCATCGTCCATAGTGGCGACGCCGGGCAAGGCCAGCAGGACGGTGGATTTATGGACCCGGGCGGAGATGACCTTCACGGGCTCACCGCCGATATAGAGGGTCTTGAACGAGGCGATGAACTCCGGGTCGAAGCCGGCGGGGTTCACCTTGACCTCGCCGCGGATACCGTGGGCGTTGACAACAGCGCCGACGGGAATGAAATCGGGACGCATGGGGGTCCTCCTCCCTGTCAGAACATATCTTTCAGCTGGGACAGCGTGAAATGCAGCTGGAAGCGCAGCATATAGTACAGCGCCGCTGCGCCCACGGAGAAGATCAGTCCCAGCAGCGCGCGGGTACGGCCCCGACGCTGGAAGCGCACGGCAGCCACCACGACGCAGACCGCGTCAGACACAAAGGGCAGCCACAGCAGAGTGGTCATGGGCCAGAAGGCCAGCCAGGGATCATAGTTGGCCGCAGTGATGGCGCCCACCAACAGTGAGGCCAGGTCGTAGATAAAGAACGGAACGATCAGGTTGATGATGCCGTGGATCAGGGAACGGGTATCGCCACGCATAGCCGGCCCTCCTTTCGACAGAATAACGTATTTGAGTCAGTATACCATATTATGCATATCCGCGCAATGGGATATTTCATACTGTGCCGTGCTTTAACGGCCAGAGATGGTGCTTCTGACAACTTCGCGGCATACCGGCACTATATTTAGTGTGTTTGCGCGGTGGACAAATCACTATATCTTGTGTAGCTTTGACAAAGTGCACAAAAATAGGGTGTACTTTTTGGCAGGTTATTTCCCTATATTTTGTTTTTTGCTCTTGAAACGGCACAAGATGTAGTGTATTATATCAATACACGCATCGCTGTGGGTGCGGGCTTAGAGCTGTGTGCCGCCGGGACGGCAGGGAGAGATAGATGAGATAGGAGGACGTACCATGAAGATCATCAAGAGAAACGGCGCCGAGGTGGGCTTTGACATCACCAAGATCATTATCGCCATCACCAAGGCCAACGAGTCCGTGGAGGAAGTGGATCGGATGACGCCGGTGCAGATCCAGCGCATCGCGGAGTCCGTGGACCTGCAGTGCCAGAAGATGAACCGCGCACCTACCGTGGAGGAGATACAGGATATGGTGGAGCACTATATCATGGCCCACGGCGCTTTCGAGGTGGCCAAGCACTATATCACCTACCGCTACACCCGTTCTCTGGTGCGTAAGTCCAATACCACCGACGACAAGATCCTCAGCCTCATCGAGTGCAACAACGAGGAGGCCAAGCAGGAGAACTCCAACAAGAACCCGGTGGTGAACTCCACCCAGCGGGACTATATGGCCGGCGAAGTCAGCCGGGACATCACCAACCGCATTCTGCTGCCCAAGGACATCGTGGAGGCCCACAATGAGGGCATCATCCACTTCCATGACACGGATTATTACGCCCAGCATATGCACAACTGCGACCTGGTCAATCTGGAGGATATGCTGCAGAACGGCACCGTCATCACCGGAACGCTGATCGAGAAGCCCCACAGCTTCGCCACCGCCTGCAACATCGCCACCCAGATCGTGGCGCAGGTAGCCAGCAACCAGTACGGCGGACAGTCCATCTCTCTGACTCATCTGGCACCTTTCGTGCAGATCAGCCGGGAAAAGATCCGCGCCAGCGTGCGGGACGAGTTCGACGCCGTGGGCGTAGCTGTCACCGGGGACAAGATCAACTCCATCGCGGAAAAGCGGCTGCGGGAGGAGATCCGCCGCGGCGTGCAGACCATACAGTATCAGGTGGTCACGCTGCTGACCACCAACGGACAGGCCCCCTTCGTGACGGTGTTCATGTATCTGGGCGAGGCCAAGAATCAGCAGGAAAAGGACGACCTGGCCCTGATCATTGAGGAGACGCTGCTGCAGCGGTACCAGGGCGTGAAGAACGAAAAGGGCGTGTGGGTCACGCCGGCGTTCCCCAAGCTCATCTATGTGCTGGAGGAGGACAACATCCGCGAGGGCAGCAAATACTGGGAGCTGACAAAGCTGGCCGCCAAGTGCACCGCCAAGCGGATGGTGCCGGACTATATCAGCGAGAAGAAGATGCTGGAGCTGAAGGTGGACAAGAACGGCAATGGCCACTGCTATCCCTGCATGGGCTGCCGCAGCTTCCTGACCCCCTATGTGGACGAGGACGGGAACCCCAAGTACTACGGGCGGTTCAATCAGGGCGTCGTGACCGTGAACCTGCCGGACATCGCCCTGAGCTCCGGCGGGAATATCGAGAAGTTCTGGCGCATCTTCGACGAGCGCATGGAGCTGTGTCACCGGGCGCTGCTGTGCCGCCACGAGCGCCTGAAGGGCACGCTGTCCGACGCGGCGCCCATCCTGTGGCAGTACGGCGCCTGCGCGCGGCTGAAGAAGGGCGAGCCCATCGACAAGCTGCTGTACGGCGGATACTCCACCATCTCCCTGGGCTACGCGGGACTGTATGAGTGCGTGAAGTACATGACCGGCAAGAGCCACACCGACCCCAGCGCCACGCCCTTTGCTCTGGAGATCATGCACAAGCTGAACGCCGCCTGCAAGACCTGGAAGGCGCAGCACAACATCGATTTCTCCCTGTACGGCACACCGCTGGAGTCCACCACCTATAAGTTCGCCAAGTGTTTGCAGAAGCGCTTTGGCGTTATCGAGGGCATCACGGACAAGGGGTACATCACCAACAGCTATCACGTACACGTCACCGAGCCGATCGACGCGTTCAAGAAGCTGGAGTTCGAGGCGCAGTTCCAGCACCTGTCCCCCGGCGGAGCCATCAGCTATGTGGAGGTGCCGGATATGCAGAACAATCTGGACGCAGTGCTGGAGGTGATGAAGTTCATCTACGATCACATCATCTATGCGGAGCTGAACACCAAGAGCGACTACTGCCAGGTGTGCGGCTGGGACGGTGAGATCGAGGTGGTCGAGGAGGACGGCAAGCTGATTTGGAAATGCCCCCAGTGCGGCAACACGGACCAGGACAAGATGAACGTGGCCCGGCGGACCTGCGGCTATATCGGCACACAGTTCTGGAATCAGGGGCGGACGCAGGAGATCAAGGACCGCGTACTGCACCTGTAATTCTCTTCAAATGCGGGGCGGGCTTATGCCCGCCCCTGTTTTTCGCCTTGCTTTTTCCCCTTTTATTTTTCAGCTCTATTTTAATATTATTTTAACCTTTGTGGTCTATACTCAGGGTCAGGAGGTCGTTCCATGCATTACGGAGAATTGAAGAAATGTGATATTGCCAACGGTATCGGCGTGCGGGTGACGCTGTTCGTATCCGGCTGCACCAACCGCTGCCCGGACTGCTTTCAGCCCCAGACGTGGGATTTTGACTACGGAAAGGAATTCACGGAGGACACCAAGGCGGAGATATTCGCGGAGCTGGACAAGCCCTTTGTAAACGGACTGACGGTGCTGGGCGGCGAGCCCTTCGAGCCGCGGAACCAGCGGGAGCTGCTGCCGCTGCTGCGGGAGGTCAAGGCGAAGTATCCGGGCAAGACCATATGGTGCTTTACCGGGTTCCGGCTGGACGATGAGCTGCTGGCAGACGGCAGCTATCCCCGGTGCGAGGCAACGGATGAGATGCTCGCGTGCATCGACGTGCTGGTGGACGGACGGTTTATGAAGGAACTGAAGGATATCTCGCTGCAGTTCCGGGGCAGCCGGAACCAGCGGGTCATCGATATGAACCGAACAAGAGAGACGGGAACGGTCTGCATTTGGGACAAGCTGAGACGATAACAAGGAGGTATCCTATGCGGAAAACACTTTGGTCGGCGCTGGCACTGGCCGCGATCCTTATATTGGCGGGATGCGGCGAGCAGAGCCACACGGACGGCAGCGGAACAGACAGCGCGACCTATACGCCGGACGCAGGCTATACGCTGGGCAACACGGATGTGGTGCAGCTGAACGGTTTTCGCGCCATCGACATTGAATGGGTCAGCGGACAGGTGAATGTGGAGCTGTACGACGGTGAGGGCATACAGTTGTCGGAGACACTTGCCGACGGCAGTGCCGTGACGCTGCAGATGGAATGGCGGGTGGACGAGGACGACAGCGAACTGGAGATCCGTTCACAGCCGCAGCTTATGAGCTCCACAGAGGAAAAGATCCTGACCGTGAAGCTGCCCCGGAGCATGGTGCTGTATGGACTGGACATTGACGCCGTCAGCGCAGGTGTGTCCGTGGATCTGACGGACGAGGACACGCTTTCACTGAGTGAGTTGGATGTGACCTCGGTCAGCGGCGCGATCAGTGTCTATGCGGCCAACGCCGGGGAGATATCCCTGTCCACCACCAGCGGAAGCATCAGCGGAAGCGTCCGCACCCAAAAGCTGGAGGCGGACAGCGTCAGCGGCAGCATTGACCTGGCGCTGGACATCATGCCGACAGAGCTGGAAGCAGAAACCAGCAGCGGGAGCATCGTCATGCAGCTGTGCGATCTCAGCACGCTGCCCTCTCCCCTGCCGGTAGAATTTAAGACCACCAGCGGCAAGCTCAGCAGCGACGTGACCTTCACTACGGTGGAGGACGCCGCGTGGGAATTCCAGACGGTCAGCGGAAACGTGGAGCTGCTGACGGTACGGTAAAAGCGCGCAAAAAATGACCGCCCGTAAGGGCGGGCATTTTTT
>ERZ791626.2162-NODE-2162-length-10671-cov-3.340712_pt1 | contig 10671 bp, 15 predicted proteins | sample MGYA00510266_ERZ791626 | MGnify/ENA primary metagenome ERZ791626 (study PRJEB30046, sample SAMN00715208) | human gut metagenome | study: EMG produced TPA metagenomics assembly of the A metagenome-wide association study of gut microbiota in type 2...
ACGGACTCGAACCCCCGACCTGCTGATTACAAAGATGCGTTTGTACGTCTATCGCGCACATTTTGTTCCCGTTTTACCTGATACGTCTAATTTCTCAGTCTCATTCAGAGCAATAAACCTACGCAGTATCAAGGCGTTTTTTGCCCGTTGGCGTCAGGGTTGGCGTCAAAAAAGTGACATTTACTGAGAGTGTCCGCGTGTCGTGGGCACGGTTTTTGCAATACTTCATCTGAACTCTGCAAAAGCCAAACACTCTAACTGTATCTTTACAGGCATAGATTTAGCAAAATAATCCGGTAAAAGCGCTCAAAAACTTTGTGACACATCCAAGTGACTTAAATCGTTACACGAAGATGCTCTTCCCTTCCAAAATAATATAATGCTGTAATTGCGCGACGCCCCCTGTTCACGCGGGTCAATATTCTTTGTTCAAGCAATCATTTGACATCTCGACGCAGACGTGTTATGCTGATATAAACACAATAAGATGTATGGTCCGTTCTTGCAATACACAATATTTAGAATTTTGAAGGGGATGTAAGAATATCTTCATGAGTAATGCCACACAAAGCGAAAACGAATATCAAGTGCTCCTTGATGTCGTCCGGCTAAACTACGCAAGCGTAGCTTGGACACACAAAATTCAAGAAAAGCAAGCCGATATTTATTCCGCACAATACAAAAAGCTCGAAAGCTGGAATGTTATTTTTGCCGCTTTAACATCATGTGGTGCTGTATCAATTTTTACAAATCTGGACTTCCCTGTGTTAAAAATTGCAACAGTGGTGCTTTCATTCGCTACGACTGCAGTAACTGCATACCTTAAAAGCTTCGACTTAAAAACTCTGGAGAAGCAGCATAAAGATGCCGCGAATAGTTTTCTCGTAATACGAAATGAACTTCTGCAGGTAATAGCAGAAATTCATATGCAGAAAAAGATGGTATCTGAAATAGATAAAGAGTTTCATGACATAACAGAGAATCTAAACTCGTTATACCTTTCTGCCCCATCAACAACAGCTGGCGCTGTTGCGTCTGCGTCAAAAGCTCTTGGACCAGATAGAGAATACACATATACAGATGCTGAGATCGATCGTTTCCTGCCACCCACACTAAGAGGCCCCCTAAAGAAAAAGGAGAATGCTAATGGCAATGGCGACTAAACTTAAAGGCTTTGATGTTCTCTGTTCAAATCTCGAACTTGACAATTTCGAAGAAATGGAAAAGTCTGCAAAATCCATAGCAAAGAAACTAGACAGTGTCTATTACAATGAAGATGGTGACGATACGTCTCACCTATATATTGTAGGATCTGTAGGGAGGCAGACTGCAATAAAAGGAAACAGCGATCTCGATATCTTATTTGATTTACCGGTTGATATATACAAGAAATTCGATGCATACGAATCCAAGGGACAAAGCTCATTGTTGCAAGAAGTAAAAGGCTATCTAAAGGAACGCTATCCTAAGACAGACATAAGCGGTGATGGACAAGTAGTTGTCATAGAGTTTAATCATTATACTGTTGAACTTGTTCCAGGATTCAAGCAACCAGATAACCGTTTCAAATATCCAGATACACACGATGGGGGGAGTTGGAAGTATACTTGTAGCGCGACACGATTTTTGAGAAATTCGGACAGGATAATTGAGAAAAAATAGCGCCGTTCTAAGAAGAAAATCTTAGGCTCGTCCCACAGCAAACGCGGCCCCCTTCAAGGTGGTCTGCGTGTACTGCGGGACGAGCCTTTGTGGTTGCCCGGGAAAGATGTAAACTGCCTTTACCTCGGGGTTTTTGCTTCACCGCTTATCTCATTCGTTGGTAGCTTCTTCCTGAGTAGCCAAATACTCAGCAACAGGAATGATATAGGCTTCGGGAAGCTCCTCGATCTCGCGCTTGCCGTTCTTGACGAGAACGGCATAGACGGCGATCATATAGGTCTTAACCTTCATTTCTGCTTACCTCCTTTTTCAAGCATTTCAACACGGGCTTTCAGCTCCGCGTTGGACTGTTCCAGCGCAGCCAGCTCTTCAAAGAGTCCAGCGATCGCCTCGTAGAGGTCGACATTCCGTTCTTCCATCTCCTCTGCCCGGTCACGGGCGATCTTGGAGATAGGTTTTTTCGGAGTCAAATACTTCATAGCTTTATTCATACGCACCTCCGAAACCCGAGATGGAGACTTCACCCTCGAAGCCCTCATTCTTTGTGATGGTGAAACGGATATTCACGCCCCACTTGCTCGCGGTCTTGGTCTTGTTGGTAAAGTTGTAGACACGGTTGATCTGCACCATCGCCGTGATGTCCTCCCATGTGGGAACGGCGTCAAAACCGTTGTTGCACGCCTCCACCTTGGCGACCGCGCCCTCGATCTTCCACGTCGGCGTCACGAGCACCTTAGTCGCCGCTGCATCGGTCTCCTCCGGCGCGACCAGCTCGAACTTAATGACTGTCTCTTTCTTGCTGAAGGAGAATACACGGACGCTGGTGGCGAAGTTGCCGTCGACCGCCTCGATGCGGAGCTGGTGTTGTCCATTGGTAAGCGAGAGCCACTTCTCTCGGGTCAGCTCGATCGTTTCCTGCTGCCCCAGCGTTGCTTGATAGCTGCGGATCTGCACGTCATCCACGAACTCGGTGACGACCACATTGTCGCCCTCAACGTCGCTCACGGTGTAATTCTCTGCGAAACTCCCGTTCTTCAGACCGAGGGCCTTGTCCTGCCCGGAGATCGTCGGTGCGGAGTTTGTGCGTTTGAAGGTGACGCGACGGTAGGCCGTACCGCCCTTGCCGTCCGTGACGGTGATCTTGAGGGTGTTGACCGAATTAAGCCCCAGCGCATAGAGCTTCTCGGAGGTGATCGTCACGGTCAGCTCCTCGCCCTTGGGTGCATTGTTGATCGTGCGAATCGTCTCGTCGTTGAGTTCCTCCACGACGGTCAGTGTGTCGCCGTCCGCATCGTCAATGGTGTAGGCATAGGTGAAGCCGAGGTTCTTATCTCCGAGGTTGCCGTCGCTGCCGGAAATGGTCGGTGCGGAGTTTGTGCGGGTGAACGTCCACGTCCGGGTCGCTGTGCCGCCCTGTCCATCGCTGACGACGACCTTGACGGTGTGTTTACCGAGACTTAGGGAGTCGACATCGACAGAGATGGTGTTTACCAAATTTCGCGTCGGGGCAAACGACTTCGTCGTTTGCCCATCGAGCGACTCCGTCGCCGTCAAGACGTCGCCGGAGTCGGCGTCATCGACCGTGTAGGTGATCGTGAAATTGCTGTTCTTATCTCCGAGGTCTCTGTCACTGTCAGAGATCAGAGGGTCAGTGTTCAGGATTTCAAGGACGGGGCGGAAACCGAGGGACAGGCTGGAGTACGCAGCATTGATGTTGAGCCAGTAGCGGGCCGAAGTGTACCCGCGAATCGCACGGGACGACGTATTCGAGGAATACGTCTCTTGGCACCAAGTATAGACGCCCATCCAGTTCCAAAGCTGATTATGCGCACTGCTGAGATCGGTTGAATTGAGGTTGCTGTCGAGATCGGAGGACACAGGAGCCGGAAGACCCGTGATGACCTCCTCGCGGGTGACAAACCTGTCCCACTCATTGTTGGTGGGCGTGCCGCCCGCATAGGTATCGCTCCCTCGATAGTTGCTGCCGCCCGTCAGGGATCGGCACTTGCACTTTGCGCCGTCAATGGTGACTTCCTTGCCGAAGATCCAGCCTGCGCTGTTCAGGTCGTTCCAAGTGACATTGACAAGGATGACGCGGTCGCAGATGAGCAGCGTCTTGTCGCCGTCCTTGATCTTCACCCACTGGAGCTTCTTTGCGTCGTCCGAGGGCGTATTGCCGAAGCTGTAGTTTGAAATGCCTCCGGACATTGAGGGGATATTGCCCCTACCCGCGCCCGAATATGGTTCACTGTCGTTACGCCACGGCTTTGTGGGTCTTGCCAGTGCCGCGCCGTTGTTGTAAAATCCGCCGAGCTTGACGGTTCCGAGATATTGCGCCATAAGGTAGCTCTCCTTCCGTTTTGATGAAGCGGTAGGGAGCGAAGATCTTCTTCGCCAGATTGTAGGCGCAAGCCCATCGGGCGAAGCCGAGCCACGAATTGACCGATTGGACGATCGCCGCCTTCGTGATCGTGCCCTCCTGCAGCTTCTCCATCATCCGCTTGATGCGCCGCTTCTCCCGCCGTTTCGACTCGGTACGGAGAAGCAGATGCGTCGCTTTGATTTTGAAGCCGTAGGCGTTCACGCCCTGCCGCACATAGAAAATCTTGGTCTTCTGGTTGGTCTCAAGGTGCAGTCTCTCTTGGAGGAACACCTTGATCTTTGCTAACCACTCCCGGGCGATTTCCTTGTTTGGCGCTATGACGACGACATCGTCCATGTAGCGCGTGTAGAGCGTCGCACCGAGGAAGCGGATGCAGAATTGATCGAGCTCGTTGAGGTAGATGTTGGCAAAGTCCTGAGAACTCACATTTCCCAGCGGAATCCCTCTCTCACCCTCCGGCGAGCTGTCGATCACTTTGCAAAGAAGCCTGTAAAAACGGAGGAAGTCCTCGTATTTCTCGGGGTACTTCTTCTTGAGCTTCTTGAACCGCTTCGCGATGATCTGCTTGAGCACGCTGCGGTCGATGCTGTAGAAAAACTTGCGGACGTCGATCTTGATGACCGTCGCCTCGTCGCCCCACTTCATGCGGGCGACCCTCATGTCATGCTGTACGTTGAAGGCAGCTCGGATGGGGCCTTTTCCGTACATACACGCAAATGAACGGTTGACGAATACCGGGCGGAAGAGCGTCTGCAGCTCCTGATGGATGACGAGCTGCACGATCTTGTCCCGCAGCGGCGGGATGTGAAGACTGCGCTCCTTCGGCTCCACGATGATCCTGTGCCGATACTTTCCCGGCGTGTACTCACTAACGCCCGCCTGTCTCGTTTTCTCAATTTTCTTGAGATCGCGCCACAGGCGCACGTTGTTCACCTCGGAATAGAGGTCGTAGAGCACGGCCTCCCGCGTGAACTTGCGGCTGCCTCGCAAGGCGGTCTTGTAGCCCGCCTCGATCGCTGACCAGCCCACGGCGTCCTCATAGCTGGAGGGTGGAGGGATCGGCGGCACGAGGGCTTTCTTGGTGCTCTTCGTGTTGTAGAGCATAATTGGGAATTTCGTCATTCGTGGCATCCTTTCCTTTTAGAACGGCTTGGCACCCATGACGCGGGTTGCTACCCACATTGTAGACCTCCCTCCGCCTCCCAATACGAGAGGGCGGGCGAAGCTCAGTCACTGTTTTTACGCCGTTTCTCAACATGGCGAAGGATTACCTCTCCCTTGAAGTATAACAAGGACACGCACCTGAAGCCGTGGCCGCAGATGACGTAATAACCTACAAGGCGGGGCGGAAACCGAGGTTCGGGTTGGAGTTCGTAGCATTGTTGTTGTTCCAGTTGCGGGCCGAATTGTACCCGCGAATCGCACGGTTCGACGCCAGACAGAGATAACCCTGAGTAGGTGCTGTACTTTTTCTGATGGTCTATTTTCGGTTGTTGATGAAGAACTTTTGCAGTCCTCCAATGATGCGCCCGATCTCCTCGAGCTTTCCTTGCAGTTCCAAGAGTTTCTTCTGCGTGATGTACTTCTGGTTCTTGGCGACACCTAAAAGCACGAGCAGCAGTGTCTTCTCTGCGTCCGCCTCATCCAGCCACATGAGCCGTCTGTTGACGTTCGTGAGGTTGTTGGCCATAACAGCCGCTCGGATGAGCTTGTAGCAGGATTGCTTGATCTCTTGGCACAAGGAGAACTTCTCGGAGGCGGGGAAGTTTTTCAGCAAGGGGTATATATCCCTTTCGAGAAATATCTCAGTTTTCTTTTGTAGGACTGACGGCTCTGCCATGATACACACACCTCTTTTCCCGAACGCGGGCAAGCTCGGCGTGATCACCATAATATTCGAAGCCGTAGTCCGTGAGTTTGATCCTGACAGGCTTGCCGCTGATGATGCTGTGCCCTGTGATGAGGACGTCGGCGTCCCCTGTGAGGGACAGTCCCGCCGCCGTCTGCAGGTTCAGCACGCCATCCGGCAACCCGCCGCACTTCTCGCATACCGGGGCCAGCTCCACGAGCAAGCTCCCGATGATGCAGCTTGCTTCCTTGCGGCTGCAAGCGACCTTATACATAGATTTTTCGCGCCACAGAGTCGTAAATCCCTGACGTGATCGCGACCGAGGTCACGGTGTTGAAGTTGATGAGAAAGACATTGTTGACCATGTTGTTCAGCGTCGCATCCTTCAACACCTTAATCTCTTTCTGCGCGTCGGCAATCTGAGCCTCATGGAGAATGACCGCTTCACGGTTTGTGAAAATGCCTTTGTCCATGTGGTTCATATTCACCTGACTCACAGGCGTTCCTTCCTGAATGACCTCTCCCGTCTCAATGTCTTGGACGTGATCGAGCCACCCGATTTTTTCATAGGCTTTCATTGCTGCTTTCGACCTCCACTTCTAAGATATTATATTTGAAGGCTATATAAAGCCCCTTGCCCGGTGTTTTTGTGAAGACCCGTTCGCCCGCTGACGCGATGATGTCGCCGTCTTTGTCCACGAGCTGCACCTCGGCGACGTCACCGATCACGGTATCGTCGAAGTAAATGTAGACCCTTGCGCTTGCGCCCTGCACGAAGCGGCGGAAGGGCTCCGCTGTCTGTGGCACGCCGTTGAGCGTGTAGTCCGCATGATCGACCGAGTCAACGAACCGCTGCCCGATCTTCTGGATACCGATAGAAGTCAATGTTTTCATTCTGCTGCGCCTCCTTTCGCGTTGGTAGAGCAGCGCGTAGAGGTGGAGCATCTCAGGTAGACCTTTGCACCCTGCGCCGCCTTCGAGCCCGCCTCAATGTCCGAGGCGAAGCCCTGATAAATGGTGTACGCGCCGAAGTGATAGAACTCCTCGGAGGCTGCAAATGTGCCGGCTCTCGGGAAGGGATTGCCGCCGCCCGATGCGCCGCCTTGCGCCATGACCGTCGAGGCCACGAGATGTCCTTCACTGACGATATGCGGCCACACGCCGCACACGATCTCCCCGCACCTTGGATAGCGTGAGAAGCCTGTCTGAAGCCGGGATTGAATAATGAGCCCGCCGATGGTCTCCATACCGTAGGCGGGCTTACTGCTGCCCTCCTTGACCTTGCGGACTTGCCCGTCGATGACCGAGAGATTTGTGACGCCGCTGGGCTTGGAACTGTTCAGGAAGATGATGAACTCAGCCCAGCGCTCCGCATCCTGATCGGCGAACAGTTCAATCCGGCTGCGGTCGTAGCCGAGCGCGGTCAGCGCGTAGAGAACGCCGCGCCGCGTGCCGCTCCACTGTGAGATGATCCCCTTCATGGACAGGCGCGTCCGATAGGCTTCGGCGTCCTCGCCCTCCAGTCGCGGCATATCCCGGTCTTGCCCATGCACGGGGAGCATGACCTCTGAGCAGCTTGCTACGTTCGCCTCGCTGCGCACGCGGAAGATCGCCGCCTTCAGGTCGTCGAACTCGCGCCCCATGACCTTGAAGAAGATGCAGAGCTGGTTGACCGTCTTCCGGCCCTTCTTCAAGGGAGCAAAGAGCAGATCAAACATATATTCCCCGAAGGTTTCAAACTGCTTCATCCGCTCACTCCCTTTCGACCGTCACGGAGACGTCGCCGAGGGTGATGACCTTGTCCTTACCCAGCTTCACATCCGCCTCCGGCTCGGAGACCGCCGCGTTGGTGGCCCCACTGTAGCCGCTGCGGATCGCGTGGTTGATGTCGGACAGGGTCAGCTCGTTGAGCTTGCGGCTGCGGCGCACGGCCAGCAGTTCGGTGAGGATCGCCTTGACCCGGTTCTCCACAGCCTCGTCCGTGTCCGCCGTGTCGGTCGTGACCGTGACGGAGATATTCTGCGATACGGTCACAGAGGACTTCACGAGAATATTATCATACGGGCCAGCGATCTTGTCAACGGCTTCTCTTACTGCCGCAAGCAGTCCCTCCGTTGCCTCGCCCGCCGTGCCTGTCACGATGACGTCCACCGTGCCCTGCCCGCGCGGGTGGTTGCAGTCGGCCTGTGCGAACAGTACGCCGGGGACGGACTCCGCCGCGTCAATGAAGGTGTCCTCCGTCGCCCGCTGCGCCAGCTCCGACCACGAGCGGAGTGTCCGCGCCCTCGCGCTCTCGTCATCCTCGGTGTCGCTGCCTTCCCGCACGATCCAGTCCTCGGCGTTGCTGAATGTGACGTCGCCGAGGTAGGTCAGCGTGCGCACGATCTGCCCTGCGGGGACGTTGTAGCGGCTGCCCTCTGTCTCGGCCTCCACCAGCACGTCCACGGAGGACGCGCCCTTTTGCAGCGTCGCCGCCTCCAGCACAAAGAAGCGCAGCTCCTCGCCGTTGATGTCGAGGATGCTCTTGAAGACGTGGCCCTTGGGGATTTTGACCGCCTCGCCCGTCATGTCGGCGCGTCTGACGGTGATGAAGCCCTGCGTCTTCTGCGCCTTCTTGCGCTTTTTGGAGTAGTCCGCCATCTTCAGGTCGAGCCACGCACCGCCCGCGTGGGAGACGAACATATTGTTCAGCACGACGCGGAGCAATTCAATGACCTCGACCTTGATGCGCAGCACGATCATGAGCATCGTGTAGAACACGCCGCCCGAATGGAAGTTGCTGATGACGAAGCCCTCGTCCTTCAGCTCCTCGACCTTCTGCTCCTTCAGCTCGTCCAGCGTAGGCAGAGGGAGCACGGCGTCCAGTATTTCCTTGTCGATCATTCTGATATCACCTCCACGCTCACCGCGCCGATGATGACGTCCAGCTCGTGCCGCTCGTCCTCCTCCGCGAAGCGGAAGGAGCAGTGCAGCACGACCGCGTCATCCTCGAACGCAATACTGATCTCAATGCTTTCCGGGAGGATGACCTCCCGCTTCTGCAGCTTGAGCCGCACCCGCTGGGTGATCTCCAGACGGGTCAGCTCCGTGTCCTCGGACTGGATGAAGTCATACAGGCCCCAGCCGAACTCGGCGTCATAGAAGACGTCTCCCGGCTGCGTGAGCGCCTCAAGGACGATGTTCTGATACAGACACTCCAGCCCCGAGCAGAGCGGCGCGTCGCCGTCTGTGGCCTGTGTGAGCTGCCACTCGCTGTTGAGCCGGATGTCCGTATCGTTCAAGCCCGTCATAGCTCCACCTCCCCGATGATCGCCGGGGTGAGGTCGCCGTAGGGAAGCGCGACGGCCACGACCGCCCCGGCCTTGAACTGTTTCTTAGACTTAATTCCCGGAAGCGCGGGATAGTTGGCGTCGGGGTTGCCGAAGCGGTCGATGACGGTGAGTTTGTACTCGTACCAGTAGGAGGTGATGTGCGCCTTGAACACCTCGCCCGTCACTTCGTTGTGGACGATCAGTTCCTCAATGTCAAAGGCGTCGCTCTTTGCCGCCGAGTCGATGGTGGCGAATACGGCGGCGGGGAGCTTCAAATGCGGGAAGTCCTGCGCCAGCGTCTTCTTCATAACGGACGCGACCATTTCTTCGAGCACGTCGGTTTCCTCCTTTCGGGGTCAGAAATAGATGTAGGTGCGGATGAAGCCGGAGTCGTTGGTCTTGCTGACCACCTTGGAGACCTCGACCTCACCGCTCACCTGCGGATGGATGAGGTTTATTTTGTGGGAGTGCTTGATGAATGGCGCGGAGACCGTCTCCAGCTCCCATACGCCGCCCGCGCGGCGCAGGTTTAGGATGTTCACGCCGCGCTCGAAGGTGTAGACCTTCTTCTGTTCCGGCTTCTCGTCCCAATAGAAGACGCCGCCCGAGAAGAAGAACGGAACACGAAGCCCCCACGCCGCATTGACGGCGTTGATCGCTTGGACGGCGGTCTGCCTCCGAATGGGGAGCATTTTGCGCGTCGGGTAGGTCTTGCTGGAGAGCTTCATCTTGGACAGGCCCGCCTGTGCAAGGAAGTACGAGATCAGCTCCTGCGGCGTGGTGTCGAGGAAGGTGTCGTTGATGATCGTCTCCTCCATGAGCAGCATCTCATCCTTCAGCGCGACCTCGTTGGCATACGTCCCGCCGTCGTAGTTGCCGGAGACGAAGCCCGTGAACACGTCCTCCAGCGTGCCGTCATAGCCGAGCTGGATGGTGGCGGGGTCTTTCTTCTTGAGCGAGAGCTTCGGGCGGAACTGGCTCGTGAAGCGGATCTTCGCCCAATCATAATACGAGGACTTCGAGGAATAGATCTCAAGCTCCACGCCTTCCTCGAAGGTGTAGGAACCGGCCTGTGCCGAGATCTGCGGGTAGTACAGTTCTTTCGTTTCCACTGTGGCCTCCTTAGTACGGCATGGCGGTCACTTTGTTCATCGCCGCCGTGGCGTCTGCGTCATCCCGTGCGGGGGACTTGCCCCGTCCGTTGCTCAGGTAGCTCTTGTAGCCCGCCTTCAGATTGCTCGCCGCGCCGCCGCCGGACTTGCCGGAGCCGGACTTGCCGGAGCCGGAACTGGAGCCGGACTTTGCCGTGATGGTCTGCGGGATGTACTCCCACAGCTCCAGCGTAGCCGTAAGCTGCCCGCGCTTGTTTTCGCCCTTGTGGGACAGCTTTTTGAAGATGACCTTCTCCACGCCGTGGGCGGCGGTGTCCTCGCTGATGATGGGGATGGGCTGCGGCACGCTCTGCC
>ERZ791626.2166-NODE-2166-length-10662-cov-2.664938_pt1 | contig 10662 bp, 7 predicted proteins | sample MGYA00510266_ERZ791626 | MGnify/ENA primary metagenome ERZ791626 (study PRJEB30046, sample SAMN00715208) | human gut metagenome | study: EMG produced TPA metagenomics assembly of the A metagenome-wide association study of gut microbiota in type 2...
GCGAAGATACGCGCCGATGCGAAGGTTCTCTTCGACTGTCAGGTTCGCAAATACGCGCCGTCCTTCGGGAACGAGGGTCACGCCGGTCGAGACGATCTGGTCGGTCGACTTGCCAAGCAAACTCTGGCCGTTAAAAAGAATGTCGCCGGACTTCGGTTTGACCAGGCCCGCAATGGATTTGAGCGTCGTGGACTTGCCTGCGCCGTTCGAGCCGACGAGGGTCACAATCTTACCCTCTTCAACCGTCAGGTCGATGCCCTTGACGGCCTCAATGCCGCCGTAGGAGACGACAAGGTTCTTGATTTCCAGAATATTAGCCATCCTCGTCCACCCCCAAATATGCGTCGATGACGCGCTGATCGTTCTGAATTTCCGCCGGAACGCCTGCGGCGATCTGACGGCCAAAGTCGATGACGTAGATCCGGTCGGAGATGTCCATGACCAGATTCATGTGGTGCTCGATGAGGAAGATGGTGAGCCCAAACTGCGCGCGGATCTCGCGGATGAACGCGGTCAGCTCCTCCGTCTCCTGCGGGTTCATGCCGGCGGCCGGTTCGTCGAGAAGCAGGAGCTTCGGGTCGGTCGCGAGCGCACGCGCAATTTCGAGACGGCGCTGCTTGCCGTAGGGAAGGGAAGTGGCGAGTTCGTCTTTTAGCTCGTCGAGTCCGACGATTTTGAGAAGCTCGAGCGTCTTTTCGCGCTGCGCCAGCTCCTCTTTGCGGTTCAGGCGGAACGTCGCCGAGAACACGTTCGAGGTCTTGCGCAGGTGCATCGCCGTGAGAACGTTATCGAACACCGTCATGGACTTAAACAGGCGGATGTTCTGGAACGTTCTTGCAATGCCCATCTTCGTGATGTAGTCCGGGGTGTGCGAGACGACGTGCGGATAGAGCTCCTTGCTGTCGCCCGCGTAGAGCTTTTTCATCTTGCCCTGCGGGTGATTTTCGACGATCGTCTTGCCGCAGAACTCGACCTTGCCGTTCGTGGGCTCATAGACGCCCGTGATGCAGTTGAACGCGGTCGTTTTGCCCGCGCCGTTCGGGCCGATGAGCGCGACGATCTCGCCCTCGTAGATATCCATCGAGAGGTTGTTGACGGCTACAACGCCGCCGAACTGCATGGTGACGTTTTCAACGTGCAGAACCGATTCAGCCATTGCGCGCGCCTCCCTTCGATGTGTTCTTTTTGCGTTTCAATAGATCGGACAGCTCGCGGTCGCCCATGATGCCCTTGCGGAAGAACAGGACGACGCACATGATGATGACGGAGACGACCGCCATACGGAAGCCGTTTTTGAAGATGCCGGGTGCCTGGATGCCAAGAAACTCGCCGGAATCGAGACCGCGCAGCAGCCACTCGAGGCTCGCGATGTACAAAAAGCTCGTGATGACGGAGCCCGTGATCGAGCCGATGCCGCCGATGACGACGATGAGCAGAATTTCATAGGTCATCGTGCTCTTAAACGAGAGCGCCTGCACCGTGCCCATGTACATGGCCAGCATACCGCCGCCGACACCTGCGAAGAACGAGGAAATGATGAATGCCAGACGCTTGTGGTGCGCGAGGTTGATGCCCATGGCCTCCGCCGCGATCTCATCGTCACGGATGGCCTTGAACGCGCGGCCATAGGTCGAGTTCACGAGCAGCAGAATGATGGCGATGAACAGGCCAATCAGAATCAGGTACGAGCTTGCGCCGCCAAGATCGGGATAGCTCTTGAGAAGGTTCGAGCCGTTCGTGAGCGGGCCCAGTGCGTTCCACTGGAAGAACGCACGTACGATCTCGGCAAAGCCCAGCGTCGCGATGGCAAGATAGTCGGACTTCAGGCGAAGCACCGGCAAACCGATCAGGTATGCGACGAGTGCGGCAATGAGGCCGCCGATCATGAGCGCCACGATCATACCGACCACGGAGCCCACGTTCTGGCCGAAAATACCGGAGAAAACTTCGGGAAGCGAGAACTTCACGATGCCACCGTTAAAGTACTGGTACACGCCCGCGCGCTTGTCGACGGGGATGCTCAGAACGGCATAGGCGTATGCGCCAAGGAGCATGAAGCCTGCCTGGCCGAGGGAAAACAGACCCGTAAAGCCGTTGAGCAGGTTCATGGAAACAGCCACGAGCGAATACACAGCCGCTTTTTTGATGACTTTGATCGCAATATGGTAGCTCGGAAGCTTTGCGTCGAGATAGAACGCGACGGCTAAGACGACGAGCAGGATCACCGCAATGATGATGGATTCGCGCTTGTTGTTCTTTTTCATATCCGGCACCTCCTCAGACCTTGTCGGTGGCTTTCTCACCGAACAGACCTGTCGGCTTGACGCACAGAACGACGATCAGGATCACGAACGTGAACGCGTCGGAGAACGTGGAGTAGCCGATGCCCTTGATGAGCTCTTCGCACAGACCGATGATGAACGCGCCGACGACCGCACCCGGGATCGAGCCGATGCCGCCGAAGACCGCCGCGACGAACGCCTTCAGGCCCGGCATGCCGCCGGAGGTGATGGCCACATTGGGGTAGTTCGTGAAGTAAAGCAGTGCGCCGACGGCCGCGAGGAACGAGCCGATGACGAACGTGAAGGAAATGACGGAGTTGATCTTGATGCCCATGAGCTGCGCCGTCTCAAAATCCTTGGAGGCTGCGCGCATGGCCATACCGATTTTCGTCTTCTTGGTCAGCCACACGAGAACGGCTACCAGTAAAATGGTCAGAACCGGGGTGACGAGCGTGACGCGCTTGGTCTGCGCGCCGAAGACGGTGATCATGTCAGAAACCCAGGGGATGGGGTTGGTTACCGGCTGGGGAAGACCGCCGGTCAGGTAGAACGCAAGGTTCTGAATGAGATAACTCACGCCGATGGCGGAGACCATCAGGGACATTCTCGGCGCAGAGCGCAGCGGCTTATAGGCGGCGCGCTCAATGACGAAGCCGAGCAGCGCTGTCAGAATGAGCACCAGCGGAATCGCCAGGACCATCGGCAGCGAGGCGGACGCGTAGACCATAATGAGGCCTGCGACCATGAAGACATCGCCGTGGGCAAAGTTGATCAAGCGCAGAATACCATAGACCAGCGTATAGCCGATGGCAATGAGCGCGTACTGACCGCCTGCGGAAATGCCGTTGATGACGTAGGGGAGCAGCCCTTGCATAGTTCGGAACCTCCTGATTAGATTGAAGGATCATGGAGGCTCTACCGCAAAGGCTGCGGCACAGCTTCCCGTATCCTACGAGAGCCAGCAAAAGCGGGGCTTTTGCTGGAAAGGGATTGCACCTCGACTGCGCGCATAAATTTTGCGCACTGCGCAAAATTTCTACACTTGCGAGGTGAGATGTATTTTTCCGGTCGGCGGAGCCGCCAGATAAAATAATTTTTAATTCATTTCGCCATCTGCGGATGGCGAAACTCTGCGAGGCTTGGGATTGGCTCTGGTGGGGTCGCCCCCGCCAGAGCCGTGAAAAACTGTTTGATGTTACAACTGTTACAACTGAGAATTACTGCTCGACCTTCTGGACGGCGACGAATTCCCAAGCACCGGTTTCGGGGTTGGCTTCCTTGATGTAAGCGGCGTCGCGCTTGGCATCGCCGATGTCGTCGAACTCGACAACGCCGGTTACGCCTTCATAGTGGACGTTTGGCAGAGCCTCAAGGATCTTGGCGGGATCGGTGGAGTCGGCAGCCTTGATGGCCTCGAGTGCGGTGAAGTATGCGTCATAGCCCATTGCGGTAACGCCCGCGACAACGTCGTTGCCGCCGTTATTGGTCAGCATGTCGGGGTTCTCGTTGAGCCACTTCTTGATGCCCTCGTCGAATTCCGGCGAGCCGCCTTCCTGATAGAAGGTGGTGACGAGCAGACGGACATCCTTGCCCTTGGTGGACTCGAGCACCATGTTATTGTCGACGGTGTCGGTGCCGAGGATGGCGCCCTTGAAGCCCTGTGCGGCAGCGGCTTCAATGATCAGCTGTGCGTAGTTGGTGGAAACGGGGCAGAAGATGACGTCTGCGCCGTCAGCCATGGCGTTATTGATGTAGGAAACGAAGTTTGCGTTGCCCTCGGGGAAGTCCTCGGACACGACTTCGCCGCCGAGGCCCTTGAAGGCCTCAGAGAAGTAGTACACCAGGCCCTGGTCATAGTCAGAGCCGAGCATGGCCAGCGTGTAGGCCTTCTTTGCGTCCATTTCCTTAAAGGCATAGTTGGCGTGAACGGTGCCCTGGAACGGATCGAGGAAGCAGACGCGGAAGTAGACCGAGCAGTCGGACGTGACCTGCGGGTTGGTGCAGCCAATGCCGATGGCCGGGATACCGGCTTCTTCAAAAACCTTGCCGCCAGCCATGGACACGCCGGAGCCATAGGAGCCGAGGACGATGGAAACACCGCGGTTGACGAGCTCGGAAGCGGCCGAGGGGCCGTTTTCGGCGGTCGTGCGGTTGTCGACGATCTCAAGCTGGATGTCGTAGGTCTCGCCGCCGATTTCGATGGTCGGCTGGACGTAGTTGCCGTACTGCGGGCCAAGCGTCTCCTGCTTGCCGCCAGCGCCATTGTCGCCGGTCAGCGGCTCGAAGATACCAACCTTCAGAACCTTGTTGCCGGATGCGGCAGTCGTGGTTTCGGAAGCTGTGGTCTCAGTGGTTGTGGTCTCAGAGGTCGGTTTTTCTGTGGTGGACGTACTGGCGCAGCCAACGAACAGGCAGGCCAGCATGCAGAGGCAAAGAAGCAATGCGATGGTCTTTTTCATGAAACGTGATCCTCCTTACAAAACTGTCCGCGATGGGTAGACCCCAGGCGGTTTTATTATTATAGCCAATCAATTGTAAAAAGGCAAGCGCTATTTTGTGCGTTTTGCTGGAATATGCGTAAAAATAGATAGACTTACGTGTTTTTTATATAGCAAAAATCCGGAAAACTTCGCAAAAAATTCCCAAACAAAATCCAATAAATTTTCAGGAAACCTTCTAAAATTTCGGAATTTTTCTATAAAACTGTCCTTGTTCTGCGCAGAAAGTCCACAAAACGTACGCCGTACAAAATCACGAAAAAGGGAAGACCCGGCAGGGCGCGTACCCTGCCGGGGGTGCTGCATTTTTTCTCGCGGGGAAAGATCTTAACGTGCTTAACAGATTACTCGATGCCCTGAACCTTCACGAACTCCCATTCGCCGGATTCGGTGTTGGCCGATTTGATGTAGGCCGCGTCGCGCTTTGCGTCGCCGATCTCGTCGAATTCAATCAGACCCGAAACGCCGCTGTAGCTCACGCCGGGAAGCGCCGCGAGCACGGCAGCAGGGTCAGTAGAGCCAGCCGCCTTGATGGCCTCGAGTGCAACGAAGTATGCGTCATAGCCCATTGCCGTCACAGCAGAGACCATGTCGTTGCCGCCGTTGTTGGTCAGAGCGTCGGGATTCTCGTTCATCCACGCCTTGATGCCGGAGTCGAACTCGGGCGCGCCGCCCTCCTGATAGAAGGTCGTGATTTCGACGTTGACGCTCTTGCCCTTGGCAGACTCGATGACCATGTTGTTGTCCCACGTATCGGAGCCGAGGAGGTGACCCTCAAAGCCCTGCGCGCTGGCAGCCTCAATGATCAGCTGCGCATAGTTCGTGGAGACCGGAGCGAAGATAACGCCTGCGTCCGCTGATTTGGCGTTGTTGATGTAGGAAACGAAGTTTGCATTGCCCTCGGGGAAGTCCTCGGAGATGACCTCGCCGCCGAGCGCCTTAAACGCTTCCGTGAAGTAGTAGACCAGACCCTGATCGTAGTCCGAGCCGAGCATCGCCAGCGTGTAAGCGGTGGTAACGCCGAGCTCCTTGTAGGCGTAGTTCGCAAGGACGGTGCCCTGGAACGGATCGAGGAAGCAGATCCTGTAGTAGACGCTGCAATCGGAGGTCACCTGCGGGTTGGTGCAGGTCACGCCGATGGCCGGGACGCCGGCTTCCTGGAAGACCGAGCCGCCCGCGATCGAAACGCCGGAGCCGTAGGAGCCGAGGACGATCGATACGCCGCGGTTCATAAGCTCGGAAGCAGCCGAGGGGCCGTTTTCCGCCGTCGTGCGGTTGTCGACGATCTCGAGCTTCACATCGTACGTCTCGCCGCCAATTTCCACGGTGGGCTGTACGTAGTTGGCATACTGCATGCCGAGAATCTCCTGCTTGCCGCCAGCGCCGTTGTCGCCGGTCTGCGGCTCAAAGACGCCGATCTTGACGACCTTGTCGCCGGAAGAAGCGGAAGAAGATTCCTCAGAAGAAGCGGCTTCCTCAGAAGAGGCAGTTTCTTCGGAAGCGGCGGGAGCGGATGCTTCCGCACTGCTCTCAGACGATGCGGGTGCGCTCTGGCTGGCGCAGCCGGCAAAGACGCTGAGTACCATCAGAACGCAAAGCAATAATGCGATCAGCTTTTTCATATTCATTCCTCCTGAAATGTCCACGTATTAAAGACAACTGTACGTGAACTAAATTATGCTCCCAATTATAGCGGCAAGCGCGCAAAAAAGCAAGAAGAATCTTATCATTTTTTGTAAAAATTATGTCCGAATTATGTCCGCGACCTGTTCAAAATGTAAAAAAGCAGAAAATGGTATGAAAAATTCTAAAAAATGAATGATTTATAACGAAAATAGTTCGAAAATTGATTGGGTAAAATGCACACGAGGCTACATATGGACAACGTTCGTCCGCGATACATGGACTTTTGCCGAAAATCCTCCAATCCAGCGTCCTTCTACCCGCGACGCATGTCCGCCTCTACCGGATTTTTGCGCGCCTTCGGGGGCGTGCATTACGAAATTTCTGAAATCCTCCGGTGCGTCCCCTACGCATGGATTGGAGGACAAAGAGAAAAGGCAGGAAGACGTTCCGTCTTCCTGCCTTGGGGTGCGGTATTCGATTAAAGCTCGCAGTTGCCGACGGTTCTCGGGAACGGGAGCACGTCGCGGATGTTGGAGATACCCGTGAGGTACATGACGCAGCGCTCGAAGCCGAGGCCGAAGCCGGCGTGGCGGGCAGAGCCGTACTTGCGCAGGTCAAGATAGAAGCCATAGTCCTCAGGCTTGAGGCCGAGCTCGTTCATGCGGGCAAGGAGCGTGTCGTAGTTGTCCTCGCGCTGGCTGCCGCCGATGATCTCGCCGATGCCGGGCACGAGGCAGTCCATCGCCGCGACGGTCTTGCCGTCCTCGTTGAGCTTCATATAGAAGGCCTTGATCTCCTTGGGGTAATCGGTGACGAAGACCGGACGCTTGAAGATCTGCTCAGTGAGATAACGCTCGTGCTCGGTCTGGAGGTCGCAGCCCCAGAAGACCTTGTAGTCGAACTTGTCGTTGTGCTGCTCGAGAAGCTTCACAGCCTCGGTGTAGGTCACGTGGCCGAATTCACTCGTCATGACGTGGTTGAGCCGGTCAAGAAGCCCCTTATCGACAAACTGGTTGAAAAACGCCATTTCTTCCGGCGCATTCTCGAGAACATATGAGATCACGAACTTGATCATGTCCTCGGCCACGCGCATATCGTCCGACAGGTCTGCAAACGCCATCTCGGGCTCAATCATCCAGAACTCGGCGGCGTGGCGCGTGGTGTTGGAATTTTCGGCGCGGAAGGTCGGGCCGAAGGTGTAGATATTGCGGAAAGCCTGTGCGAAGGCCTCGCCGTTCAGCTGACCGGACACGGTCAGATTCGTCTCCTTGCCGAAGAAGTCTTCGGAATAGTCGATCGAGCCATCTTCGAGTCTGGGCGGGTTATTGAGGTCGAGCGTCGTCACCTGGAACATTTCGCCGGCGCCTTCACAGTCAGAGCCTGTGATGAGCGGCGTGTGGACATAGACGAAGCTGCGCTCCTGGAAGAACTTGTGGATGGCGTAGGCGATGATGCTGCGCACGCGGAACACGGCCTGGAAGGTGTTGGTTCTGACACGCAGATGCGGAAGTGTCCGCAAAAACTCCATGGAGTGGCGCTTTGGCTGGATCGGGAAATCGGGGGTCGACGGGCCCTCAACCGAAATTTCGCTCGCCTGAATTTCAAACGGCTGCTTGGCATCCGGCGTCACGACCAGCGTACCGGTTACGATCACAGCGGCGCTGATGTTCAGCTTCGAGATCTCCTGAAAGTTTGCGAGCTCCGCGCCGAAGACGACCTGCACCTGCGAAAAATACGTGCCGTCGGAGAGGTTGATGAAGCCGAAATTCTTGCTGGCGCGCAGATTGCGCACCCAGCCGCCGACCTTTACGGTCTTGCCGTCAAAGCGCTTCGTGTCTTCAAATAACGAACGAACGGGAGTCAGTTGTTCCATCATGGTCAATTTCCTCTTTCTGCGGCCGGAAGGCCGGTATATTTCATCTTAGAGTAACATAATGCCGGCCTTTTGGCAAGTGTCGCGCGTGTTTTCGTCCCAGAGGCTCGACTGTACCTCGCCGATGTGGCAGGTGCCGATCATGAGCATGCAAAGACGGCTCTGGCCGATGCCGCCGCCGATGGTAAGGGGCAGCTCGCCGTTCAGCAGCATCTTGTGAAACGGAAGCTTGGCGCGCGCTTCGCAGCCGGCGAGCTTCAGCTGGCGGGCGAGGCTTTCTTCATCGACGCGGATGCCCATCGAGGAAATTTCAAATGCGCACTCGAGAACCGGGTTCCACATCAGAATATCGCCGTTGAGCGCCCAGTCGTCGTAGTCCGGCGCTCTGCCGTCGTGTGGCTTGCCGGACTTCAGCTTGCCGCCGATCTGCATGAGGAACACGCTGTGGTGCTCGCGGAGGATCGCGTTCTCGCGCTCCTTGGGGGACTTGTCGGGATACAGGTCCTCGAGCTCCTGCGTGGTGATGAAGAACACGTCGCGGTCGAGTTTCGTGTGAAGGCTCGGGAAAGCCACGCCGAGCGCGTCGTTCGTCTCGCAGACCGCGCCCACGATATCGCGCACGGTGCGCTTGAGATACATGACGTCCCGGTCCTCTCTCGTGATGACCTTTTCCCAGTCCCACTGGTCGACGTAGACGGAGTGGAGGTTGTCGACCTCCTCGTCACGGCGGATGGCGTTCATGTCGGTGAAAAGTCCCTTGCCGGGGTTAAATTCATAGCGCTTCAGCGCCAGACGCTTCCACTTGGCCAGCGAATGCACGACCTGCGCGTTCACGCCGACATCCGGAATGTCGAAGCCCACCGGCCGCTCATACCCATTTAAGTTGTCATTCAGGCCGGAATTCTCCTCCACAAAAAGGGGTGCGGACACTCTGCGCAGGTTCAGCGCATTGCCCAGATTGACCTGAAAATTGCTTTTGATGAATTCGATGGCGCGCTGCATTTCATATGTGGACAGCGGCGCGCGGTATCCCTGCGGGATCACGAGCTTGCTCATAAAAATGGGCTCCTTTCTGAAAAATATGCCAAAATTATAGTATAGCTTCCCGAATTTTGCAAGAGATATTTATGCAAAAGGGAAAACTTTGCGGCGAGGCTCCTGCGGGGCGTTTTTTCTCCAAATCCCGCTTTCCTTTTGAACGGATTTATAATACAATAGTATCGGCCAATACCGGGTCATCCGATTCTATATAAATGATGTGGAGTGATTTCCCTTGCAAACGGTTTTGCTGGTCTTCGACATCGGCACAAGCGGCCTCAAAGCGTCGCTCGTCGATGAGAGACTGAATATTCTGCGAAACGTGACTGCCACCTATCCGACGCACTATCTGCCAAACGGCGGCGTAGAGCAGGACGCGGCCGACTGGTGGATGAGCGCGGTGCGCGCGATGCTTATGCTTCGCGAGCTCGTGCCGGAATACCTCAAACGAGTTGACGCGATCGGCGTTTCCGGCCATATGCTGGGCCTTTTGCCGATGGACGGTGACGGGCAGGCGCTTCGGCCGGCGATCATTCGGCGCGATACACGCGCGAAGAACGTGGCAAAGGCGCTGGAGGATACATACGGCGCGGACTATTTCTACCGCATTTCCGGCAACGTCCTGACCCCGAACCTCACGCTCTCCAAGGCTGTGTGGCTGAAGGAAAACGAACCCGAGGCCTATGAGAAAACCGTGAAGTTCCTGCAATGCAAGGACTATCTGGTCTACCGTCTGACGGGCAATATGGACTCCGGCGATTTTTCGGACGCGTCGCGCGCCGGGCTCATGAACCTCTCCACGCGCGATTATGACTACGATATGCTGGACGACCTCGGCCTGCACGCCGAAAAATTCCCGACGATTCGCCCTTCTTGCGCGATCGCAGGCAGGCTCACCGAGGAGGCGGCCTACCATCTGGGGCTGCGCGCGGGGATCCCGGTCTCCGTCGGCGGCGGCAACGGCATGTGCGAGAGCGTGGGCGCGGGTGTGGCGCAGGACGGCGCGTATTACATGAGCCTCGACACGGCGGCATGGATCGCGGGGCATTCGAAGGAGCCGTTTTTCGATCCCCAGCGGCGGCTGGGACACATCTGTACGTTAGATGGCCGGAGCTTTTCTGTCTTCGGCGCGATGCGCTGCGCGGGTAAATGCGTCAACTGGGCGCAGAAGCTCTTTGAGGTCGGCTCGCCGAGAGCCTTTGACGCGGCGGCCAGCAACATCCCGGCAGGCGCGGACGGGCTCATCTTCCTGCCTTACTTAGAGGGCGAGCGGTCTCCTGTTTATGACGAACAGGCGCAGGGCGTGTTCTTCGGCATGACCCAGCAGCACCGGCGCGAGCACTTT
>ERZ791626.2170-NODE-2170-length-10642-cov-3.355908_pt1 | contig 10642 bp, 14 predicted proteins | sample MGYA00510266_ERZ791626 | MGnify/ENA primary metagenome ERZ791626 (study PRJEB30046, sample SAMN00715208) | human gut metagenome | study: EMG produced TPA metagenomics assembly of the A metagenome-wide association study of gut microbiota in type 2...
TCAACACTTTGAGAAAAACTTGAATTTCTAATTTTAATTTCGAGGCCAGTATATCCATATTTAGCCAAATTTTCTTTTAGAAGATTATAGTGATCTTTATTTTTTTCTATAAAATAGTATGTTGGTTTTATGGTCAGACTACTTTTCCGTTCCTGATTAATTATAGCATTGGCTTCTTTTACGGCATTAAAAAAAACAAACGGAGAGCCTAGCTCTCCGCCTTTATACAAACCACCTCCAGCAAAACCGTCAATGAAAGTAACTTCCTGTTCTTGTTTCCCTCGAATATTTTTAAGTAATATAGTGAGATATGAAACAAGATACCCATGAAGTAAATCTAGTTTCTTTTGACTATGCTTTTCTAAAACAGGATACCCATTTTTCCAATTAAAGGAGTCGTTATTATCCATGACTTATATAAATAATTAACATGTGACAATACGCCGATATGGAAAACCATTCCATTCATCTCCATCTAGCTCTCTCCCTGCGCGTTTTTTACCAAGACCTACCATCCTCTGCCCAAGTAACTCCACGGTATGACGTTTTTGAATATCGGTGAGAGTTTCTTCAGGAGCCCAATGTCCCCATTGTTTGAAATGGAACGGAATATCAGCAACTTGGCATTGGTCACGAAGTTTTCTGACCCAATCCGGGTGCATAGGACGTGCTTTTGGCCCACTTTCACCACCTGTAATAACCCAATCAATGCCGTTTTGCCATGAAGTAATGTCCAAGGGCCCTAGAAGAGGCTCACAACTTAAGAAACGTATTTTAGCTGAATGTTGTAATAGATGTGGAATACGTTTATTGGCGTATTCTTGATTTTCTACGGTAGTACCTAGCCATACATTATCTGGCCAATTATTTACCCAAGGACAGAAATATTGGATTTGATCGGGATGCTTGGTTAGCAACAACCAATCAAGATTAGGCGTTTTTAGGATTAGTTCCCATAATTTATCACGCCAAGGCGAAAGTTCAGAACGGGGTTCGAAAATATCAGACATCGAAGCGCAAAAGACTCGATGTCTGATTCCTTTTACTTTCGATGCTTTATCCCATAAGACAGGTTCATGCCAGTGTTTATCTCCGAAAAACCGTCTTTTGGCATTAGCCCCCCAAATATCACACCCGACACGTTTGGCCCAAGTTTCAGCGTAACAATTGGCACAGGCAGGAGATACTTTTGTACAACCCCACCACGGATTGAAAGTATGATGAGTCCATTCAATGGAAGAATTTTTGGCCATAATTTCTGCGATTAATTTATAGGAATATTCCTTTTTGCCTAGTCCTAATTCCGAGCAAGAGGAAATAGAATGAGATGTATGACCATTATCACAAAAGAGGCTATACGATTGAATAAGCCTGTCTTTCGGATGGAGCCATTCATCTGAAAATCCCTCTCTCCCCGCGTCATATATCCCTGAGGAAGCAGCTTCTCTGCTTCCTTCCTGTGCCCACCTCCCGGCCTTGTTCCGGGAGGTGGGCTTTTTGTTGCAACAAATCAATCATCAATGAATATGAATAATCAAACATTCACCCACGAACTCTATCGCAACCGCGACAACAGCCCGCTGGATAGAAACCAGGTCCGGCGTGTCGCACCCTCCGTCTTTGCCGACCGCGAGGACGACAGCCGTTCGAAGAAATATCGCTTCGTCTCTTCCGACTCCCTACTCGACCAGATGGAAGAAGCCGGGTTCCTCGTCGTTGGAGCCCAGGAACAACGCACACGAAAACCTGACGGCACTCCCACCCGCAAGCACCTGATTCGCTTCGCCCACCGGGACGTGCTGGAACACAACCGTGAGCAGCGCATCGAAGTGGTCATGATCAACAGTCACAACGGCAGCTGCTCCTACCAGCTCATGGCCGGGATCTTCCGGCTGGTGTGTACCAACGGTCTGATTGTCGGGGCGCGTATTGCCGCTATCAACATCCGTCACATGGGACATACCGGAGAGGATGTGATTGCAGCCAGTCTTCAGTTGGCCTCTGAAACGCCCCGGATCATGGATGACATTCACCGGATGCAGGGAGTGGAACTCCCCTACAGGCGTCAGGTGGACTTCGTTCATGAAGCGGCACAGTTGCGTATGGGAGACGACTACGAAGACAGGATACGTCCCGAAGCTCTTCTATCTCCCCGGCGCTGGAACGACATCGGCTTTACGGCGGGAGGTCCGGCTACCGTCTGGCAGTGCTTCAACCGGGTTCAGGAAAACCTGATTCGGGGAGGCGTTCCCTTGAAGCCTCAGAAGGACGGCGTCTATCGCCGCCGTTCCCTGCGGGCACTCAACGGCATTGACGGCAATACACACCTGAACCGGGAACTCTGGGATCTGGCCGACAGCTACACCCTGAACAACTGACCTGAGACAATCATGAGAAGAAAACATCATCTCAGGGTGAAACGTATGGGACGGACTCTGTCCCTGACCGGGCTGGAACTGTCCATTCTCCTGTACCTTCACGGCGACTTTGAACGCAGTGACGAGGAGATCATGCTGGAATGCCATGAAATCGAACAAGAAAGCGTCAGGCATGCCGTCCGTGGTCTGGCAGGGAAGGAATTCATCATCCGCACAAAGGAAGAAGAATTCCTGCTTCGGTCCGACTGCTGGCTGATTACCTATGCCGGACGGCAGGCACTTAAACAATGGGTGTCCTCTGCCGTTCCGACTCGTCGATCATCCCGGACAAGAGCTCACGCATCAGCATAGCCATGAACATGAAAGACCTCCTCATTGCTCTGGTGACGCTCGTTATGCTGTGTCTGCTGGGGCCGGTTGTCGTCGGCATCCTGTCGGCCATGGAGGCCGTGGCTCCGTATCTGCTCGCCGTGCTGTTGATCATGGGCGTCATCGCCTTCTTCTGCAAGTAACTCTGACAGGAAAGGAACGAGACATGAAGACGATTCCCATCATCGCGCAACTGCGCTCCACGAGCGGAGATGTGACCTTCTAAAAAACGTTACAAGGTTAGGAGTGAGATTTAACTTCGCTTTCAACCCTTGGCAAGTTGCGGCTTGCCAAGGGTTTTGATTCGATAGTTTCGTAATATGGTGTTGCTCATGCATTCATTCCGGCAGTTTCATTCCGTAGGATAGGTAAAGTCTTCATTCATCTTCTGTTTTTGTAACACTATTTCAGGACTGGACAATGACTCGCAAGTGAAAATCTTTACTTGAACAGTTCTTTCGTTGTATATACGTGGTTTTTTGTTGAAACAAAAGTGTTCCTCGTATCGTACTACCTCTGGTTACAGCAATGAATTCCTTACTCTCTCCCGACAGCAAACGTATTTATGTGGTGGATGCTCTGCGCGGTTTTGCCGTGATGGCAATTATGCTGTTGCACTTCTTGGAGCATTTCATCTATAATTCCTATCCCGTGGCTTCCTCTTCAGTAATGGAGGCGGCCAACCAGCAGTTCAAGGAGGTCTTTTTCTTCCTGTTTGCTGGAAAGTCTTATACAATTTTCGCCTTGCTGTTCGGGTTTACTTTTGCCATTCAGTACCGCAATCAGGCCCGGAAGGGGCGGGATTTTGCGGGCAGGTTTGTCTGGCGCATGTGCCTGCTGGCAGTGTTTGCCTGTATGAATGCGGTGTTTTTTCCAGGCGGTGACGTGCTGCTGACCTTCGCCGTCGCGGGGCTGCTCCTAGTGCCTTGTCGCCGGTTGAAGACTTCCAGGCTGGTGGTATTATCCGTGTTCTTCCTGGCCCAGCCTCTGGAGTGGGCCTATGCGGTGATGCAATGGATGAATCCGGGCTGGGCGCCCCCCTCCCTGGCTGTTGCGGAGTCATACGCTTCCCTGAAAACGGCCGTGGATACGGGCAATTTCTGGTTGATGGCCTGGGAAAACCTGACGGTGGGACAATGGGCCAGCCTGGCCTGGGGTATTGAGGCAGGACGTCTGATGCAGGCTCCGGGATTGTTTCTTCTGGGATTCGTACTGGGACGGCAGGATTTCTTTTTACAGAATGACCGAAACGCCATGTTCTGGACCCGGGGAATGCTTTTTTCCCTGGTTGGGACCGTGGCATTTTATGTGGTGATGTCTCTTCCGGATTTACCTGCTCCGGTGCACACTGTCTTCACCATGTGGCACAATGTCTGCTTTACCGGAGTATGGGTAGCCGGGTTCGTTTTGCTGTACAGGCTGGAATATTTCAGGAAAGTGACGGTTCCATTGCTGACTTATGGGCGCATGAGTCTCACCAACTACGTCTCCCAGTCCATAATAGGCTCCCTGATTTTCTTCCCGTACGCGTTAGGGCTGGCCCCTTATTGCGGATATCTGGTCAGCTTTGCAATCGGTTGTGCTGCCATGGCCGGACAGATATGCTTCTGCCGCTGGTGGCTGGAGCGACATCGTTACGGAGTTCTGGAAGGATGGTGGCACTGGGGGACTTGGCTGGATGCAGGAAAGGCACTCAAACCGGAAGCTCAGTAGAAGACTGGGATTTCTCCATACGGTCCGTTCTGGTGAATCTCCCTGAACTGACGGAAGGACAGCAGAAGTCTCTGGACGAAGACGAAAGTATCCTGCTGGATTCGCCGATTCCGGAGACGGAACTGGATGCACTCGAAAGCTGCATCCGGCTCTGCGGTGAAGGCATCGACATTCTTGATGTCCGTTGCCTGTATGCCGTCGCCCGTAATAAATATACAAGGGACATGTACGAAGCCAATATCGGGGCCGTACTGAGACATCTGCTCGAGTCCCGCCATCATCCCGGAAAGGAGGAGTTGCCTGATGCTGACGATTGAGAAGTACAAAGGCTCTCGCTTCTGGGCCGTCTTTCGCGACGGAGAGCTGTTGGCCGTGACCGTGTATAAACGGGGAGCCCAGGCTATTGTCAGGGCATTGGAAGGCAAATGTAAATGAACCTGTCCATTCAGCAGCTCGCCTTCATCATAAAGTTGAGCTGTTTTTTAGCTGCTGTACGGAGATTCCAGTTTCCAGCCCCAAATGATGAATACGTATTGAGGGTAATGTAGAGCCCGGATATGTCTGGGGCTACTTCTGCAAGTACATGTTCTCTCCCAGCCTGGACAAGTACAGGTACGAGTATAAGGCGTATTCGCCAGAGACAATCAAGGATGTTATTCTGGAATGGATCAGCGAGTACCAGGACAAGGAGATGATCAAGCAGTTTCGAAAAGCGGGGCTGTATGAGCCTCCCAGGTTGTCATAGCCACACGTTACGGGTTGTGTTACGGTTCGATGTAAAATCCCTTGATAAAACAGGGGTAATCGTAACGAAGATTTCACAAAAGCACAACAGGATAATGAGGGGCATTCTGCGTGAATGCTTTATGATTAGTCTGTTGTTTGTTTGTGAGTTACGGGGATTTTTCGGGGTGCGGCAGTGTCTTCAAAAGAGTACGCGTGCGAAACATTCCTCCCGGAATAAAACCGCACAGGCAAACTTTCCTCACGCACTTCTTCTGAAGAAGAAGTGCGTTGCTGATAACGAAAAGGAATAAACGCATGGTCGTACTGCTTCTGATAGGAGCAACAATGGCTACTGCCTGGACCTGGGGTATGGACGATGAATACGCCAAGGAAAATAACCTTTACCGCCCTAACTTCTTCGAGTGGATCGGAAACGGATTCTGCCTCGCAGGAGATAAATAATTTCTGTACGCCCGGGACCCATGGTATGGTTCTCGACTACTTCCCGCCCTTTAGGTTCCGGGTGTACAGTTCAGCTTTCTGCAGGATACCAATTCGTCTATTAGCATAGTCCATCATGACGCCGAGTGGCGTCTTGCCCGGTATCCTGCAGGAAACATTGTCGTCCTCGATAATCCGGGGACGTGGATTGAAACGTATTGGCTCTTATGCTGCCAACCAAACGGCCATATTGAGGCTCCCGGGGAAACAGTCTCCCGGAGCCTCGATTCTTTTTAGCCCCAGAATGGCCCTACAAGGGCCGTTTACCTTCCGGGACGCAAGATTACACCTCTCAGCCCCTGAACGCCCTTTCTCGGGCATCCTGGGGCCATTCTCGCCGGGTTTGCGGAATTGCTTCCGATTCTGTCCCTCGTGTGCGCGTATGCGTGTCGCATGGGTGAGCACCGGGTGTATGGGAGTGGAAGCCCTGACCGCGAGGTTTGCGTGAGGGGCCGATCCTCTTAGCAACGTACGAGGGCGAGGACGAAGTCCGAGCAAAGTTGGATGACGCCGGGCCAGCTCCGGGGCGCGGCGCGGAGCGCAGCCGGCGGCAGCCCAAACGGTGTGATAGCGCGACGAAGGAGCGCGTCTATTTTCCCTACGGAAAGCTCACGCGAGGGAGCTTTCCGTAGGTGATTCGGAACGAATCATACTTATTATGTGGGTCAAATTTGACCCTTACCTGGTAGTTAACTTTTCTTAAATATTTCTTTGTAACTCCTTGTCTCACAATAATAGCAAACGCTAACACCATGATTAAGAACGAGTTACGAAGACGATTTTTTGCGCTTTGAAAAAGCGCGATCATTGATACTCAATGGTTTTCTGTTTAGCAGGGTGTTACTCAGGGTATAAAATACCCATAAAAATGGCCCCTAAGCCACAAACTTCATGTTTCTCAACGACTTATGGATATAATTGACCAAATAATGGCACGAATCAAGTACCGCTACAACTGCGATGAGCACACCGCAAGAGCTATCCTTGGCTCCCGGATTCAACGGGACCAGGCGTACATCAAAGTGATGCTGGGGCAGCCGAAATTCTCTCCGGCCATGCAGGGAAAGCTGGAAGAAGTAGAGAGGTTTTTTGCTGAGTCTCCTGACGAGATTCTGTGTTGCCCCTATGCCCCGGCCAGCGACAGAAGCGTCGATGCGCTTCAAAGGATTATGGCAAGTATCGGAAGGAAGGTTCCCTACTACGAGAATTGCAGCCAGATCAGAAGCGGTATCGGTAAGCTGGCGTGGAGGTTTACTATGCGAGGACCTGTGCTGTGTATGAAAGGAACCGGCAAGCCTGTCGAGGATACAGGAAAATTCGTACAGATTTTCCCGGGAACCGCGAAGGGCAAGAAGGTATGGAGGCAGAGGAAGACAGTGACTTTCCCTATAAGTGGAAAAGATGAACTCTATCCTTCTGCGAGGCGACTCAAGGAGATTATCACGGATCAACAACACTGGTTCGAGGATTACAAGGTGACGTACCGGGAGGAAACGTTTTCCGGGATGGAGGTGGTTTCTGTCATTCCTCCGGAAGTCCGTCTCGTATTTCCAGTCCGTATTAACAGTGTGTATAAGGCACGTAATGAGGATCTGATTATTCGCAGCGAATCCAGACCGATTGAGTATGCGCCCATGATGGCAATGTACGCAGCATGGCTTTACAGTACTTTCGAGTATCCAAGGCCAAACAAACCTCTGACTGCTCTTCGCCCGGACGGGAAGATGGTGCAATCTCTGGTAACAGCAGCAGACGCCGTAGACAGGGAGTTTCAGAAAAAACTGACTGAGGCTATCGCCGAAAGCAAAAAATTTAGGAGAAAATATGCCTAAAGTAACAAGATTGAACCCTCACTTTATTGAGGATAATACCCGGCACGAGTGCGTACCTGGTTCCAAAGTACAAATGAACATGGATAAAATAAACCAAATTATCGAGCTCCTCAAGGAGCCGCATGCCGGCGACGAGTACGTTGTCCAGGCTATTCTGATGGGGCGCGTGTGCGTCGCGCAGAATCACAGGAATGAATCCGCAGTCGCAACGGACATTCCCTTCACTAGTGCCCCTCCTGAGATTCCCTCGACGGATCAATATCAGGGTGGTTATTACGAGGGTGATGTTTTTGTTTCGACTAACGTGGAGCTCATGCACCGCATATTCGAAGTGTATGACGGCAATCTTTACTTCAGGGACAGGAAGCGTAATCCATTTTTACGCACCAAGCAGGGAATCGTCAGGCTGTATGATTCCGATGTCTCCCTGATTATGGGAGTGGCCGCCAATCCTGTTCTGCAAGGGGAGTACCAGTTTGCTGCTGAATCAGATATCGTGCGCCATGAGAGGGCTACGTACGATGTGAGGACATGGGGCAAAGGTAATTGAATATCCCCCGGTAACCCAAGAAATCGGGTTCTTCGTCATTACATTGTAGACAGACACAAATTAGTGTAGATTTCCATCTAGAAGAACGAGCGGTTTCTTCTTATTTTACAATGTTTTTCGACAATAAGCATGTCCCCTGAATGTCCCCCAGTTCGTCAAAAAATAAGATTTTTGACTTCTCATCCCCGACAACAAGAAACCCTCTTCAAGTATTTCACTTAAAGAGGGTTATTTGGTACGCACGAAAGGACTCGAACCTTCACAGGGTTGCCCCCACTAGAACCTGAATCTAGCGCGTCTACCATTCCGCCACGTGCGCTTTTAGTTGGTAAGACGTGAGGAGTTAACCACGAGGGAGTATGTTTGGCAAGTATTTTCCTTCGTTTTTTTCGATCATGGATGAGAATGGAGGATGCGGGATGAACGAGAAAGCCCCACGTACGGGGATGCGAGTGGAGCTTTCTATTTAAGGTGTTGATTGTGTTAGTATTGCAGTGTTCCTTCGAGGACGAGCCGTTCAAAATCTGCGACATTGATGACTTGTCCGGTTAGGCGTGCGTGTTCCATGGCGAAGGCCATGACGTGGGAGTGGGCGGACTGGGTGATGGAGGTTTTCATGTCGGCCGGGGTGGGGACATTGACCATGTCGTCGTACAGTTCGTTGACGAGTCCCCAGTCGCCACCTCCGTGGCCGGCGTAACCTCCGTCGGCTTCCGGGACTTCAATGACGCGGACGGGACCTCCGAAGTGATCCTGGACGGTGATTTCTCCAGGTCCGTTGTTTTTGTAAAAGACACCTGCGCGGAGTTTGCCCTTGGTGCCGTAGATTTCAATGTGGCGGCCTTGTTCGAAAGCGGTCATGGTGAATGTACCGGTCATGCCGCCTTCGAAGCGCATGATGCCGACCTGGTGGTCCGGTTGGTTGTTGTCGCACTGGAGGTAGTCGCGGCCCCAGGGACTGGTGCGGAGCCATTCGTAGATTTCTTCTTCGGTGGCTTCGTCGGCTCGGTCGTAGACCATCCGGAGCCAGCGGCGGGCTTCGGCGTCGGTGGCGTATTTGCGGGCGTCCCAGGGATCTTCGCCGACGGGGGTGGTCCAATCGACACAGCGTTCGGGACGCGGGCTTCGGAGGGTTTCCTTGCGGAAGAAGGTGAGTTCTCCGAAGCTGGCGATGGATTCGCATTTGCGGCCGAAGAGCCAGTAGAGGATGTCCATGTCATGGCAGCATTTGGCGACGATCATGGGAGTGGAGGTATTGCTGTTACCCCAGTGTCCGCGCGTGAAGGAGTGGGCGAAGTGCCAGGCTCCGACTCCTTCGTTGGCGTTGAATGTGATGATGTCGCCGAGTTCTCCGCTGGTGATGATGTCGCGGATGGTGTTATAGAACGGGGTGTAGCGCAGGACGTGACAGACGAGGACGCGGCGGTTGAGTTCTTCTGCCAGATCGCGGAGCTGGAGGGCTTCCCTCAGGGTTTGGGCGATGGGTTTTTCGAGCAGGATGTCGTAACCGAGGCGAAGGGCTTTTTGGCAAGGGATATAGTGGTAGTTGTCCTGGGTGCCGATGATGGCGACGTCGGCGAGTTTGGGTTCGGCCAGGAGGGCTTCGGCGTTTTCAAAGAGACGGACGGAAACCTGTTCGTCCGCGGGGGCGTAGCTGCGGACGGCTTCGGTGCGTTCGCGGACGGGGTCGGCCGCTGCGTTGATTTTGTAGCGTTCGGGGGTTTCCATTGCCAGTTTTGTATAGGTGCGGGTACGTGCGCCGCAGCCGATGCCGGCAAGGCTGAGCCTGTGTGGAGAGGTCATGGTGTGGAGTGAGTAATTGTTTGTTAAAGTGTTGAAATGAAGCTGAAGGGGGTTCAAGCCTGATGGATGCCGCTTTTGATGAGGAGGGCTTCGGCGTCGGGGTCGCGTCCCATGAAGTCGCGGTAGAGTTCGGCGGCTGGTTTGCTGTTGCCTTTGGAAAGGATGCAGCGGCGGAAATCCCGGCCTGTTTGCTTGTTGAGGACACCTTCCTTGAGGAAGCGGGAGAAGGCATCGGCTTCTAGAACTTCCGCCCACTTGTAGGAGTAGTACCCGGCGGCGTATCCGGTTGGGTCTGCAAAGATGTGGGTAAGGCGCCGGGCGACGGAGTTGCCTTTAGCTGTCATGGGAACGCGGTAGTCGCTGAGGATTTCATCGTCTACTTCTTCAATGTTGCGGCCCAGGTAACGGTCGGTATGGACGTGGAGTTCAAGGTCGAGCTTGCCGAAGGTAAGCTGGCGCATGAAAGCTGTGGCGCTCATGTAATTGCGGGCGGCGCGCATTTTTGCGAAAAGTTCGTCGGGGATGTCTTCGCCGCTCTGGTAGTGGGAGGCGTACATGTTGACGGATTCTTTTTCCCAGCACCAGTTTTCGTTGATTTGGGAGGGAAGTTCGACGAAATCCCAGGCGACGTTGGTACCGGAGAGGGATTTGACTTCCACATCGCTGAGGAGCTGATGGAGCAGGTGCCCGAATTCGTGAAAGATAGTTTCTACTTCCCGATGGGCCAGCAGGGCGGGTTTGTCGCCGACGGGCTTGGTCATGTTACCGAT
>ERZ791626.2171-NODE-2171-length-10642-cov-2.393501_pt1 | contig 10642 bp, 6 predicted proteins | sample MGYA00510266_ERZ791626 | MGnify/ENA primary metagenome ERZ791626 (study PRJEB30046, sample SAMN00715208) | human gut metagenome | study: EMG produced TPA metagenomics assembly of the A metagenome-wide association study of gut microbiota in type 2...
ATAGGGCGGGTCGGTGATGATGGCATCAAAGCTGTTCGGTTCAAACTGGCGGAGGATCTGCAGGGAATCCCCGTGCAGGATCGACCAGCGGTCACCGCCGCAGTGTTCGGGCATCCGGAAATCGGGGTCGAGAATGTTGAGCGTTTCGGGAGTGTTCTTCAAAGGCATCCTTCTTTCTTAGCGTTCGTTTTCGTGGTGTTTTGTTTCTTTTGGTGCGGTGACTTCCGGCCTTTGGGCAGGCACAACACTGACAGTATCATCTTTCAGGACAAAGCAATCCGCCGTGGTATTGTAAAGTTTTACACCCGGCAGCACCACGGCACCGCCCTGACATACTACATTGCCGGTGAGTTCTCCATAGACACGGGCGTTGCCGCCAATCATGGGCGCACAGCGCGTTTGTTCATCGCTGTTTAAGATTGCGCTGCCACAAATGCAGCTATTGCCGGAAATATATCCGCCGCAAACAATGGCATTGTCCTGCACTACGGCATGGTCAGCGATAACCGCGTTGTTTCCGACATAGGCGGAGTCCCTTGCCACGGCGGAATCCGCAAGTATTGCATCTCCGCCGATGTACGAATCCTCGCAGGCAATGGCATCTTTGCCAATCCATGCAAAGCCCTCTTGGTCGAGATTATCCTCGGTTTCGACAAAGCCGCCCAAATCACCTTTGTGAACATCTGTACCCACATCGGTCAGCGCCCGGATGCGGTGCAGTTTCGGGTTGTCCGGGTGGGCAATGTCGGTGATTTCGTATTTTTTCATCCTCATCGGGCGTCACCTCGGTTCGGTTTGTTTCTGGTTTTGGGCGTCAGTTCGGTTTCGACATACTCAGACACAATGGTCAATGCCGCGTCATAACTTTTGCTGGCCATGACGCGGCTGCACATTTCCTTGGCCTTGTCCCTCTGGCCGGCATTTTTCAGCAGCCGGGAGGCGCAGCCCATAATGGCGAAAATGTTGCCGTCCTGCCCAATCAGCTGCATCTTGGGGCGCAGAGAATTCTTTTCCGGTTTCGGGATTTTCTCAAAAGTTGGCGTCATCTTGAATCCATCTTCCTGCCAGAAATGAACAGCCAACGTGCCCTCCTCCACACGAATATCCCTCTGTTCAAAGCCCTCACCCCAGCCGTCACTGTACTGGCCGGAGATGTAGTTGCACAGGACGGTCTGCTCATCATCGAGCAGAGCTTCTTTCAGTTCCACGGTCAGACACCCGCACAGTTTGTTGCCGCAAATTTCAGCAGACGGCACAGCACTTACCACCTTGCTGCGGACAGAATCGTCCTCGTGGTAATACTGCATCAGGTCACCGTTGAAATCTGCAATGTCCTTTTTCACAGCCTCATCAACAGCGTCTGCGTATTGCAGCAGGTCATGGCCGTCCATTGGATAGCCTTCGTACTCGTTGTAAGATTCGTCCTCCCAGTCAGGTTCATCTGGGAAAAATTCCGCAGTCAGCGGAGAATAAAACTTCATTTCCAATTCACATCACCTCGGTTTCTGCCGTACAAATCATGGTTGATCTGCGCGGCGTAGTAGTTTTCCATCGTCAGCGGCGCATTGTAAAGCGCCGCCAGTAAGTATTTCTTGATATTGCGGATATGCGGCGGGTTGTCTTTCAGGCTGTCCAGCACATACTGGATATGCTGAGCTTCAAGTTTCAGGAATCTGGACTTCACTACCTCTGTCGGAAACTCGTCCCCCGCAATACGGATACTGCTGCGTTTGGAACAGACCGTGTCCAGCATGAGTTCCACCAGCTCATCCAATCGAATCCTATCTGCCGGATTGTTCTTTGCCAGAATGTCGTACTCAATGTTTTCCCGAATCAAATCCCGATACTGCTCCCGTTCGTCTGCCGTGCGGATAGGATTAGATACGTTTTTAGTTATTTCTTTCTTTTGTTCTTTAGTATTTAATTGTGCAGGATTTGCCTGTACAGGTTTTTCCCGTTTTGGCTTTGCCTGTTTTGGTTGGGCACACTTAGGCGTTGCTTCTTCGGGACCCTGTTCCGGAGGCTGCGGCTGCTCTAAAACCGTGTACTCCATACCGCGCATCTGACCGTTCTTGTCGCGGATGCGGCGGCGGATAATATAACCCGCTGCTTCTAACTCGCGCACGGTGGCACACACGCTGTCTACGCCCTCTTTGCAGATGGACGCCAATCCGCGCGTGGTATAATCCCAATCTTCGGGCAGAGACAGCATCAAAGATAAAAGCCCCTTCGCCTTGAGCGAAAGAGCCTTGTTGCGCAGATGATGGTTGGACATAACGGTATAATTTTGCGTCTTTTGTACACGGAACACAGCCATAACGATTTACCTCCAGTTTATGCCCTGTAAGTGGGCGAACGATTTCTGACCTTCATGTTGATCTCTCTCTATCGGCAAGCTGCGCGGTAGGCGGCAGTTCTTGCCAGCCGATTGTTTTTTGCCATATCAGCGTAATCTCCATTCTCGATGTCGGGCGGCAGGTCATGCACGGTGTAGCGGTCAGCGTAGATTTTCCGGATGCCGGCACTCGCCATGCGCCCTTTGGCATCGTTGTCCAGCCGCAGTTCTATCGTGGTGATCTCCGGGTGCTGGCGCAGGAATTCCTGTAACGCCAACGGCTCTTTGCCGGAGGACGAAACCCCGCCCAACGACAGGCGGTACTTGTCCGCAGCATCCCCGCAGAGCGTCATCTCTGCCATGGCATCTATGGCGGCTTCAAACACCGCCACGGTAGTGCCGGGCTGCATTGGCGGGATGCAGAATCCGTACTGTTTCTGACTGCCGGGAGCCTCCCGCTTGAACGGTTTCCCATAGTCATAAATACCGCGCAGAGCTGCATATTTTGGCACGCCCTGCGGGTCTTTGCCCAAGAAAACACAGTTGTGATATTCTGCACTTTCGTACAGAATTTTTCTCGCAATGCAGTAGCGAATCGTGGGCAGTGAGATGCCGCGCCCCAGCAAATACCGCGTTACGCGGTCATTATTCAGCGCAGGATTCGGCAGACGGAACGGCGGGCGCTCGCGTTCCACCGCCTCATGCTGCACGGGGATGTACATCGGGCTTTCCTCGCACAGCAGCTGCACCGCCTCTACGAACGGTACACCTTCCACATAAATCAAATATTTCAGCGCTGACTTGCCGCCGATGTCGCGGCTTTTCCAATGCCACACACTGGATTCGCCGTTTATCTTGAAGCTGTCATGCTCCGCAAGCTGGTACTCACCCCGCGCACTGCTTTTCACCAGCGAACCGGGGCGGTACCTCCGCAGGAACTCGATTGCCGTCATCTGGTTGGCGGCATCAATTTGTTCTTTGCTGACGCGCGGCAATTACACAATGTAAGCGGCGAGGTCGCTCATATGCTCAACATTTTCCCACGGAAAATCCTCGCGTCCGAAGTGACCGCCCGCCGCCGTGCGGTTGTAAATGGGGTTCAGCAGGTCGAGCTGCTTGATGATGCCCGCAGGGGTCAGGTCATACGCCTTGCGCACCGCTGCAGCCAAACAGTCATCCTCGCAGATGCCGGTGCCGAAGGTATTCACATCCACCATGACAGGGTCTTTTTCCCCGATGGCATACGCCAGCGTGACCTGACAGCGGTCGGCAAGATGGGCGGCGACCATGTTTTTGGCAATATACCGCGCCATATATGCGCCGCTGCGGTCTACCTTGGTGGCATCCTTGCCGCTGAATGCACCACCGCCGTGGGGTGCAAATGTGCCGTAGCTGTCCACCATGAGCTTGCGCCCGGTCAAGCCGGTATCGGCATCCGGGCCGCCCTGCACAAACTTACCGCTGGGGTTCAGGATGATTTCCGCATCGTCGGCGGGCATACCGTCAAAGGCCAGCGGGAACACATATTCGTCCAGCAAATCCGCCAGCTTATTGATGTCGGTGTCCTCCTTGTGCTGGACAGAAACGACCACTGTGGTGATGCGCACAGGCGTGTCGCCGTTGTATTCCATCGTGACCTGCACCTTGCCGTCCGGGCCGATGTCGGGGATAACGCCGGTCATGCGGGAGATTTCCAACAGCGTTACAAGGCGCTGCGCCGCCACCACAGGCATGGGCAGATATTCGGGCGTGTCGTTGCAGGCGTAGCCGACCATAACGCCCTGATCGCCCGCACCGAGGGTGTCCTCGTCCTCTCCCTCAGCCAATTCCGGCTCGACAGCGCCCGCAATGTCGGGACTCTGGTCGTGGATGTAGCAGTCGATTTGGTACGCCTTCGGGTCATAGCCGACATCCCGCAGGGTGTCGCGGACGATGTTGAACACATCCGGCTTAGCGCTGGTCGTGATTTCGCCTGCTACAATGATGTGACCGTGGGTTGCCATTACCTCACAGGCCACGCGGCTGGCGGGATCATGGTTTAAGCACTCGTCCAGCACGTTGTCGGCAATGAGGTCGCACAGCTTGTCGGGATGCCCGCGCATAACGGATTCTGCGGTGTAAAAACGGGGATGCTCGTTTTCCTGCATGGTTTCGGTGTTTTCAAAAATGTCGTTCATAGGTACTTTCTCCTTATCTTTCGTGGCTTTCTTTTGTGTTCGGCGGCGGGGTCATAACACGGGCGTATTCTTCCGGGGTGGTGTGTTCCACACACAGGGTCTTGCCCAGCAGGAAAAACAGCTGCGGATCGTGGTACATTTCTTCGTAGTGCTTCATCTGCTGCGGGGTAAGGTCAGTAAAATCGTTGCTGGTCAGACCGCAGACGAAAAATGTGCCGTGGATGATGTCATAGTCGCCCAGCATACGGTTCAGCGGCAGGTTTTCTGCAATGCCGTTATCGTTGCAGACGATACAGGCGCTATCCCGCCAAGGGTACACGGCCTCGATGGTGCCGCCGACAACTGCCTGCTCGGCTTCAAGGGTATGCTCAATGTCGGCTTCGCGGGGGTACTTTCCGGGTTCAACGATCAGAACTTTCATCGGCATCCTCCTCATCAGAAGTTTCTTTCAGTGCATTTTTCTTAACGGTCAGCAGCACGATACCTGTCGCAGACGCAAGAGACACGACCACAATAGCCAGCAGTGGGAAACTATCTCCTGTCTGCGGGAGAGTCTGCACCTTATGCGGCGTAATAACCGGCGTGGGAACAGGAGTGGGCGACGGGGTTGTAGCGGGTGTCGGCTGCGGCGTGGGTGCAGGGGTTGCTGTTGGCGTGTCCTCGCGGGGTGTGGCTTCATCGATCATCTGAATTAGCCGCTTGCCAGCGCGTGTCCATTCGGCATCGGCATTTTCGCGGACGAACAGAGAAATCCCGTCATCAACGGTTTCCAACTTGAACTGCACCGATTCGGCAATTTCAAAGCCAGCCGGGGCAGAGTCCTCTGTCAGGGTGTAGATGTACGCCTTGCTGTCGTCCGACAGCTTGATAAATTCATCCGAGATGGGAACACGGTGAGTTTTGTAGTCTGTCACCCAAGTGTCAATAACTTCGCCGCCAGCATCACGGATCGTCAGCGTAGCACCCGGCAGCAGATTACCCGCAATGTCCGTTTTGTCGATATCCAACACAGGCGCATCCTGCATGATGATTGTGGCATTGTCGAGTTTTGCCCAATCATCGTCGGATTTTACATATACCTCATTGACCTGCTCTGTACCTTCCTGCACCAGCTTGAACACGATGCTTTCGGCTTCGGCATAGCCGTCCGGGGCACGTTTCTCCGTCAGGGTGTACTCTTTTTCCAGTTCCAGACCTCGCACGGTGTGCGGCACTTTGCCGGAGGTCCAGCCCTCGACCAGACTGCCGTCTGCATCGCGGATTTCCAGCTTTGCACCGGGCAGTTCCTTGCCGTTGGTGATGTCCTGCTTGGAAATGTCCACACTGGTGCGTAGGTTGGTGTTTGTACCATCCACGACTTGCCACGCGATTTGCTGACCTTCATAGGTGAAGGAAACTTCCATAGGGGTGCTGTCCAGCAGGTAACCCGCAGGAGCTTTGACCTCGACAATGCGGTATCTGCCGCTGTTGCCGGAGTCGGGACAGCTTTCAGAACGGATGGGAACATCCACGTCAAACCAAGTAAAGCCGCTGGCGTTGGTTGTGCTACCGGTGGCCAGCTTTGTACCGGCGTCCAGCAGCTTTGTACCGTCTGCGGAATAAATGTCCTCCACGGTGTAGAGTTCATACACCGCTCCTGCCAGATAGGTCAGCGCCTCACGGTCCTGCTTGTAAATGCCTACACCGATTTTGCTGACTTTATCGCCGGGCTTTTCGGGCGTGGGCAGCACCCGCGCATTTTCAAACACAAGTGTCTGCCCATTCTTGTGGGCATCCGAGGCATCCTTGACATTCACAATGCTGTACGAACATTCCTTGTCGCCGTCCTGCTCGTGGCTGATAATAGTTTTTGCCAGCACAATGTCATTTTTCTGGTTGTCCCAGCTGAATTCCACAGTGTAGCTCTGCTGGGTCAGCACAAAACCATACGGCGCTTGAACCTCGGTAATGGTGTACTTACCCAACGGCAGGGTCACGGTAACTTCGCCTTTGGTGCCATCATGGGTAATTTTCAAGAAATCATAGGTGGCCTGCGTGCGGGTGGGGCTGAATTTTACTTCATCCACCTGCCCCTCCGCTCCAGTAGTAACGGTGGCAACGAGATTGCCGGACTTGCACCAGTAGGTGCCTTGGCGGTCTGGTGTGGCAATGTCGGTTGCAGCGTGAATTTCGTACACCGCGCCTGCGAGATTGTCCTGCGTGTAGATGAACTGTCCATCTTGGTAGTCGGTCAGCACATTGCCCAGCTTACGAATGGTAAGCTGACCGAGCGTTTCGTGGTTGCAGTATTTCTCCGTGACGATGTACTCATCCATGTCGTTGGTGGCATTGCCCACGACCTGCCAAACGCGGTCGGACTTGATTTCAAATTCTACCGAGTAGGCAGGATCGTTATAGTACCCTTCCGGGCCCTGCAATTCTTCAATGAGATAGCGCCCCAGCGGCAGTTTTTCGGGTGTTTTCATAAGACCGACTGCATCGGTGTAGAACACATCCGTTTTCTTGGCGGCGCTGCCGCTGGCGGGATCGATCATGGAAATGCGGGTCTTGCGGTCTTTTTCGTCCAGCCGATACAGCGCAAAGGCTGTGTTGGCGATTTTGACCGCCTTGCCGGTTTCGGTGTCGGTCTTGATGAGCTGCAAATAGCCTTCCAATTCCTCGTCCAGCACATTAAAAGTCATATAGTCATTGCTTGCGATGGTTACGCTGCCAGCAGGAATCGTGAATCGACTCTGCGGGCTGTTGGCGTTCACCGTCACGATGAATGGATCACACTGGAACACATCCCTGGGAATGGTGGTTTCCACAACAAGGTATTGCCCATAGGGCAAGCCTTCAACGCGGAAAACTCCCTCATCGTTCGTGAACATCTCTCCCAGCCTATACTCAGCGGGCTGATCCGTGGGCATCCAGCCGTTGCCCTTGCCGTTGGCGTAGTCGCCGTCTGCGGTCAAGGTCGCGTTATAGGCGTTGACCGTATCGGTGCTGCTCTCGAACATATTGGCGATGGCTTGTCCTTCGGCGGTAAAATCGTATTTTAGTGTGGCGTTATCGTAATTGTCCTTGCGGTAGGCAGATAGGATGCTGGCGGCATCGTAGCTACCATCCGGGTTCTGCTTGAACTGCGCCGCCTTGCCCAGTTTAGAGATGCGATAAACGGTAAAGCCCGCACCTTCCAATTTCAAAGCAGGACTAGGCTGTCCAGTGGTGGAAACAAGTTTTTGCAAACTAAAACCAGATTTCAGCACTTCGTCTTGACTTTCCTGCTCGGCGTGGATGTGGTAGGTCGATTCATCCGCATAGGACAGGGTTTTGTAATGATTGACCTCATCGCAGAGGTAGCCCTTGGCATAAGACAGATAGTAGCCGTCCCATGCCTTGCTGCCGTTCAGCTTGCGGCTCTCGGCCACAGCGGAATACTGGTTTTTGTAGATGTAGTCGGTGTATTCGCCGCCCTTGGTGGCAAGGCTGCTGTACTTGCCTGTACGTTCGAGCTTTTTGTTCAAAAGCGGATACTTCCCGGTAACATACAACTTGCCGTTTCCGTCAATGGGCAGCACCAGCCCTGTGGCGCGTTCCACAAGGTAATATCTGCCCATGTACAGGTTGGCAAAAGCCAGCTTGCCGTCCTTGATTTGGGCGGAAGCCACAAGTCGGTCTTTCTGCAAGATGGGCAGGTAATCGGTATCCCAGCCGCCGTTGGTGAGAACCGTAGTGTGCCAAATGGGTGCGCCGTTGGCATCGGTGATTTTGGAATAATCCACCACACCCGAAACACCGTCCGGGTGTTCAATGGTGTCAGCGGCGTACAGATCGTACACAGCACCTTCCAGCGTGGTGTCACCGTTGCTGCCCGCAGCCAGATACCGCGCGGCGTCCAAGTCTACTTTTGACAGCAGTATATTGCCGAGAACACGGTCGTTCTGCATCTTGTCGGCATTGGCGTGCATGGTGTAGGAATTTTCGTTGTTGGCGATCCCGGTGGGATCTGTGGCGTAGGTCTTATCTGCCTTGCGGCTGCCAAAGGTGATAGTAACGATGCCCTCGCCGGTGTCGATGAGCGTGCCGCCGCTGTTGGCCGTGGTGATGTCGGCATTGTAGTCGGCGTTGCCCAGCCAAATTGTCTGGCCGTCCAGCGCCTTGGTAATTTCAAAGGCGTATGCCCGCTTGCCCAGCACCGAGCCCGCCGTGCCGGGGGCATTTACATTCGACCAATCGCCATAGTACCCGCTGGGAGCATGGCTTTCCACGATGACGAACTTACCCTCGTTTCGCTGGGTGTAATAGATATTGTCAGAACCGTTGGCATAATTGCTGTGGTTGATGACTTTGTGAGTTCCATCTGCTTGGCGCTCAACCTTGTACTGGTTGTACCCACCATTGGGGATGTAGCACTGCCGGACGGTATCCCACTCGAAAATCTTAAACTCGGCATCGCCCTTGATGCGCTGCTTGGTTTCGCTGTCGATTTTGTCAATGCTGACTTTTACCGACCATTCATCGTTCTGCATTTTATAGTCGTTGGAACTGTTGGCAGGAACCGTAATGGTCTGGTGGCTGCCCAGCGCACCGGGCGTTGAATCAAAACCGTGCGGGATGGTGACCTCGTCATAGCTGAATTTCAGGCTATCGAAGTATCCGCGTACCGCCGACAGCGCTGCTTCGATTTCACCATTGACCTGACTTTCACAGGCGCTCTGCGCAGCAGATTGTGCCGCAGATGCCTGTGCGTCTGCATCCTGCTCACTGTTGGCGGTTACGCTGCCGCTTTGGGAGGTCGACTTGCTGACGCTGTAATGTACCGTCCATGTGACGGAGGCATCGCCGCCATTGAGGTGGTAGCTATCGTCCTGCGTGTGACCACCTGTGGTCACCGACTGATTGCCTGCCGGGGTAATCGTCCAGCTGCCGCCGTTGATGTTGGCGGGGATGCCATCCAGAATCGGGGCAATGTCGATGCCTGCACCGTCCACCTTCTCCAGCGTTTCCAACTGGATTTTGTCCGTGTTGATGCTATACGAAAAATCCAGCGTTTCGGTGCGCTCATAGCTGGCACTCCACGGTTTGTCCACAGGCTGCCCCTCCGGGGTAAGTTCTGGAATCTCGTTATCTCCGCCCAGCGTGACCGGGGTATAATCCAGAATGACAAACCGCTGCCACGCAGCGTTGCTAGGAACGTACAGTGTTCCAATGTACACCGTTTCGGCGGTATCATCGGCATAGGTCGCCGCACCGTTCACGATTTCACCGGCAAGGCTGTCCGGGAACTGCTCTGCCTGCCACGCAAGGCGGTCAAGATAGGCGTTGTTGTCGGTGGCATCCTCGGCCGCGCAAGTAGAAACCGCGGACGTTGCGCCGCTGTTGAAGCCCTGTGCCCACATGGTTGCCTGATCCGCTGTACAGCCTTTACCAAAGAACTCGGCCAATACCCAGACACTGCCTGCCGAGGAATAATTGGCTACCGGCGCATACTTGTTGGCATAGGTTGCACCGGGTCCCCACGCCCATTTGCCGTTATCGGCACACAGGGCGGGCTGTCCGCCGAGATAGTTCATCCAGCCCACGCTGGTGTAAACACATTGCGTGACCTGCAAACCTGCGTAAGCTGCAACACCTGCGTCCGCTGAGCAGGATGCAGGTTGCGCCTCCTGTTCAAAACGCTCCTGCAAAATGCCGGGGAACGGCGCAGAATCGTCGAGCGTGACATGGAGCGCTTTCGTCAGGCTCGTTTCCGAGTCTGTATAGGTCAGCGTAACGCTGAAATCTTCAGTGGCCTTGACGTAAATACCTGTCACCGATGCCGTGACTTCGGAAAAATCATAATGGAGCTGCCGCTGGTGTTCTTCCTCAGTGGCGGCACACAGGTCGCCACTGGTGAAGCTGTATCCCAGCAGTTCTACATTGTCGGGCAATGTGATGTCCGCACTGCCGCCGTTGGCAGGATACAGCACCTGCATACTGATGGGGACGATGGCGTAGTCCTCACCGTCCATGCGGGGAAAAGAGGCTGTGGCGCTGTCGGTATTGAGCAATGCCTCATCCAGTGCGACCTGAATCGTGCTGTCGGCATCGTAGGCGCTGTAATCCTCGTTGCCCCAGCCCTCGATACTGATTTTTGTTTCACCGGTCA
>ERZ791626.2174-NODE-2174-length-10638-cov-2.707172_pt1 | contig 10638 bp, 10 predicted proteins | sample MGYA00510266_ERZ791626 | MGnify/ENA primary metagenome ERZ791626 (study PRJEB30046, sample SAMN00715208) | human gut metagenome | study: EMG produced TPA metagenomics assembly of the A metagenome-wide association study of gut microbiota in type 2...
GATGCGGCCGAAAAAGGAGCTGGTGCGGGTGGTCAAAAGCCCGGAGGGCGCAATCAGTCTGGATTTTCGGGGCAAAGCTCCCGGACGTGGCGCGTACCTCTGCCCGAACAGCGAATGCCTGAAAAAGGCGATTCGCGCCAAAGCGCTCGAACGGGCCTTCAGCACGCAGATCCCGCCGGAGGTTCTGGACGCACTGGTGCAGACGATGGAGGAACAGGCGAATGAATGAGACGCAGCACAAGGCGCTGATGCTTCTGGGCCTTGCCCGGAAGGCGCGAAAGCTCGAGATCGGAGAGGAACCCTGCGGAATTGCCTGCCGCAGCGGAAAGGCGAAGCTGCTTCTCATCGCGCACGACGCGGGAGATCACACCTTCCGCCGGGCAAGATCGTATTGCCGCGCGGGAAAGCCCCCATACCTCTGCGTGCCGTTTACGAAGGAAGAACTGGGAAACGGACTCGGCTGCAATGCCTGCGCATTATGTGCGCTGACCGACGCGCCGTTTGCAAAGGCCTTTCTGGAAGGCCTCCCGGAGCTCGCCGCACAGCATGAGGATATTTTGCAGGAGCTGACCCGTCAGACCGAGCGCGTCAACAAGCGCCGCCAGGAGGAGAAGGCACACCGGAAAAACGTGAGATTTGGTAAGAAGTAATCAGGAGGTGGCTGTATGAGTATTGAGATCAAGCAGAAAATCAAAGAGGTAGCTGACGATTTTGGCATGCCCGCCAAGAGCCTCATTGAGATCGTCGGAAAGTTTTATGATAAGCCCAAGAGCAGTTCGCAGAATCTGACAGAAGATCAGCTGAACATCATCTTCGACTATATCACCGCGCAGAACCAGATCGGCTCCATCGCCGAGGTCTTCGCGACCGCCAAGCCGAAGGAAGAGCCGAAAGCCGAAGCGCCCGCTGCACCTGCACCCGAAAAGCCGTCTGCCCCGCAGCAGAACGCGCAGCAGCAAAAGCCGCAGAGCGCGCCGCAGTTCCGCCCGAACACGAACCGCCCGGGCCAGAACAATAACAACCAGCGCCCGCAGCAAAATACCCGTCCGCAGGCGCAGCAGAATCAGCCGCGCCCGCAGAATGCGTCCCAGCAAACTGCCGCGCCGCAGCAGAACGCCCAGCCGCAGACTGCCCAGCAGCCCAAGCAGCCGCAGCCCGAGCGCAAGCGCGAACGCCGCGTCATCGATACCAGCGCGGTCACCGTCAACGCCGACCGCTACGACGACCGCGTCGATTCTCTTGTCTCCGAGCGCGTGCAGAACTACACGAGCGGCAAGCAGAAGATCGGCAACAAAAATAAAAAGCAGCAGGCGAAGAAATTTGGCACGAAGAACCGCTCCGAGGAGCAGGAGAAGATGCGCCGGCTGCAGCTTGAAATCGCGAAAAAAGCGCCGCTGGTCGTCAAAATCCCCGATGAAATCACCGTCGGTGAACTCGCCTCGCGCATGAAGAAGACGGCGGCGGAGGTCATCAAGTGTTTGCTGAAAAACGGCGTGATGGCGTCTGTCAACCAGACCATCGACTACGATACGGCGGAATTTGTCGCCGTGGAGCTCGGCTGCAAGGTCGAGCGCGAGGTCGTCGTCACAATTGAGGAAAAACTCTTTGACGATCATGAAGACACGGCAGAAGAGCTCGTCTCCCGTCCGCCTGTCATCGTCGTCATGGGCCACGTCGACCACGGCAAGACCTCCCTCCTCGACTACATCCGTCACGCGAAGGTCGCGGCGGGCGAGGCCGGCGGCATTACCCAGCACATTGGCGCCTATACCGTCAAGGTCAACGACCAGCCCATCACCTTCCTCGATACCCCGGGCCACGCGGCATTTACAGAGATGCGCGCGCGCGGCGCAATGTGCACCGATATCGCCATTCTCGTGGTCGCGGCCGACGACGGCATCATGCCGCAGACGATCGAGGCCATCAACCACGCCAAGGCTGCGAACATTCCCATCATCGTGGCCGTCAACAAGATGGATAAGCACGGGGCGAACCCTGACCGCATCCTCACCCAGCTGACCGAGCACGGCCTGACCCCCGCCGATTGGGGCGGCGAGACCGAGGTCTGCAAGATCTCCGCGAAAACCGGCGAAGGCATCGACGATCTTCTCGAGACGGTGCTCCTGACCGCCGAAATGCTCGAGCTCAAGGCCAACCCGAACAGAGCCGGTAAGGGCTGCGTGCTCGAAGCAAGACTCGATAAGACCAGAGGCCCCATCGCGACGCTTCTTGTCCAGAACGGTACGCTCCATCAGGGAGACCTCATCATTGCCGGTACCGCCGTCGGCCGCGTGCGCGTGATGACGAACGACAAGGGCTTGTCTGTCAAGGACGCAGGCCCGTCCATTCCGGTTGAGATCACGGGTCTTACCGAAGTGCCCGCGCCGGGCGATGAATTTAATGCTGTCGCCGATGAGCGCATGGCGCGCCAGCTCGTCGAGCAGCGCAAGCAGAAGATCAAGGACGATGCAAACAAGCTCAACCAGAAGGTCACGCTCGAGAGCCTGTTCTCGAAGCTCCAGGAAGGCGAAATGAAGGAGCTGAACCTCATCGTCAAGGCAGACGTGCAGGGCTCGGCGGAGGCCGTCAAGGCGTCTTTGGAGAAGATTTCGAACGACGAGGTCCGCGTCAAGGTCATCCACGCGGGCGTCGGCGCGATCAACGAGTCCGATATCCTGCTCGCTTCCACATCCAACGCGATTGTCGTCGGCTTCAACGTCCGCCCGAACGATCAGGCGCAGGCTGCGGCCAAGCGCGACAAGGTCGATATCCGGATGTACCGTGTCATCTACGACGCGATCAACGAAATTTCCGACGCGATGAAGGGCATGCTCGCGCCCAAGTTCCGCGAGGCCATCATCGGCCACGCCGAGGTCCGCCAGACCTACAAGGTCTCTGCCATCGGCACGATCGCGGGCTGCTACGTCAAGGACGGCAAAATTACGCGCGACGCGTCCGTTCGTGTCCTGCGCGACAACATTGTCATTCACGAGGGAAAGCTCGGCTCGCTCCAGCGCTTCAAGGACTCCGTCAAGGAGGTCGCCGCCGGCTATGAATGCGGCATGTCGATCGAAAAGTACAACGACATCAAAGAGGGCGACATTTTCGAGTGCTTCGTGATGGAGCAGATCAAGGATTAAAAACCACCGCTTCCCACGCTGTTTGTGGTGTGGGAAGCGGACAATCCATAAGGAGGTACTATGGCTTCCAATCGAATTGGACGGATCAATGAGGAGATCCAGCGTGAACTGTCAGATCTGATCCGCTCGCTCAAGGACCCGCGCGTGCAGACGCTCATTTCCATCACCCGCGTCGACACCACGCCGGATCTTCGCTACAGTAAAATTTATATCAGCGTCATGGACGAGGAAAAGCAGAAGGACGCCATGCGCGGGCTCAAATCCGCGGGCGGCTGGCTCCGGCGGGAGCTTGGCAGCAGCTTGCAGCTGCGCTATACGCCCGAGCTTGTGTTCGAGCTCGACGACTCGCTCAAGTACGGCGCGCACATGTTTGACCTCTTATCGAAATTAGAGGCCGAGCAGAAGGAAAAAGCAGGAGAAGCAGGCGATGACGAGGCTTGAAATGGCGCAGGCGCTGCGCGCGCATGACAACTATATCATCCTGACCCATCGCAGACCGGACGGCGACACGCTCGGCAGCGCGGCGGGGCTGTGCCTTGGGCTGCGCGCGCTCGGGAAAAACGCGTGGGTGCTCAAAAACCGGCAGGTTACGCCGAAACTCGCTCCGTTTACAGAGGGGCTCGTCACGGATACGTGTCCGGAACACGCGACGGTCCTTTCCGTGGACATCGCGTCTCTGGGCCTTCTGAGCTTTGACGCGGCGGAGCTGGGGCTTGGGGATCAGATTGCCCTTGCCATCGACCACCACGGGAGCAACGATCTGACCGCGCCAAAGCTTGTGGAAGCAGACCGTGCGGCCTGCGGCGAGATCATTTTAGAGCTCTTGGAGCTTCTCGGCGTAACGCTCACAGAGAAACTGGCGAACGCACTCTATCTTGCCATCTCGACCGACACCGGCTGCTTCAAATACTCCAACACGACCGCCCACACCCACGAGGCGGCGGCAAAGCTCATCCATGCGGGCGCGGATACGTATCCCATCAACAAGGCGTTCTTCGACACGAAGAGCTTTGCAAGGCTCAGACTGGAGGCGGAGCTGACGCACTCCATCGAGCTCTACGCGGGCGGCCTTGTGGGGCTTTGCACGATGCCGAAATCGCTTTTGCAGGAGCTGGGTATTTCCGAGGACGACGTGGACTCCATCTCGGGCTTTGCGCGCTCCATTGAGGGCGTGGAGATCGGGATCATGATCCGCGAGGTGGAAGACGGCGGCGGCAAAATTTCGCTCCGCACGTCCGAAAACTACAACGCCTCCGAGCTTTGTAAGGCCCTTGGCGGCGGCGGACATGCGGCGGCGGCAGGCGCGACCGTTCCAGGCGGCATTGCAGGCGCCAGACGCGCGATCTTGTCTGTTCTTGCCCAGCGCGGGATCATCCGGGAGCGCTGAGTATGGCAAACGGAATTTTGATTGTCGACAAGCCCGACGGCTGGACGAGTCAGGATGTAGCTGCGAAGCTGCGCGGCGTGTTCCACGAAAAGCGCGTCGGGCACGGCGGAACGCTGGACCCGATGGCGACAGGCGTTCTCCCGATTTTCATTGGACGCGCCACACGGGGAGTCGAATTTTTTGAGTCCGCCGAAAAGGAATACATCGCGGGTCTCCGGCTCGGCACCGTCACAAACACGCAGGACACAACGGGTGAGATTCTGGAAGAAAAACCTGTTGCGGTCACGCGCGAGGATGTAGAAGCCGCGCTCCGGCGCTTTACGGGGGAACTTGACCAGCTTCCGCCCATGTATTCCGCCATCAAGATAAACGGCCAGAAGCTCTATGAGCTTGCCCGCAAGGGAAAAGAGGTCGCGCGGGCGCCCCGGCGGATCACGATTTTGGAACTGGAGCTCTTAGGCGGCGAAGGCGCCGACTATACGATTCGCGTGCGCTGCTCCAAGGGCACGTATGTCCGCACACTCTGCCATGATATTGGCCAGGTGCTCGGCTGCGGCGCGTGCATGTCGTCTCTTCGACGGACGAAGGCCGGGATGTTTACCCTCGGGCAAGCCATTACCATTGAGCAGCTTCTGGAATTCACGAAGGAAAACGACCCGCAGGCGCTTTTAATGCCCGTCGACGCGCTTTTTGCCGAATACCCGCCGCTCATCGTCGAGCTCGGACAGGCGGAAAAGCTGCGCAACGGTGCGCAGATCAAGGATTGGCACTTTGCCCCCGGCACCTACCGGGTCTACAGCATCACAGGAGAATTTCTGCTCTTAGGCAAGGTCGAGAACACGGTTCTCACTACGATCAAGAGCTTTTTTGAGGTAACAAAAGCTTGAACGAACGACGTGTTATAGCGCTTGGCTTTTTCGATGGCGTACACATCGGCCATGGCGCGCTGCTGAAAAAAACCTGCGAGCGGGCAACGGAGCTCGGCGCAATTCCCGCAGCCATGAGCTTCGACACGCACCCGGATACGCTCGTGTTCGGAACGCCGACGGAGCTTCTGAACACCATGGACGAGCGAAAGCACCTGATGCAGTCGCTCTACGGCATCGAAGACGTGATCTTTTGCCATTTTGACAGGGACATGATGAACATGGACTGGGAGGCCTTCGTGGAGGATTACCTCGTCCGCGAGCTCCATGCGTGTCACCTGGTCTGTGGGCACGATTATCATTTCGGCGCGCGCGGCTTCGGAAACGCCGAACGACTCACGGAAAAATGCCGCGCGCTCGGTCTTGGCTGCGATGTCATTGGGGAAGTGAAGCTGGACGGCGTGACCGTCAGCTCGACCCATCTGCGTGCGCTTTTGAAAGAGGGCCGGATGGAAGAGGCTGTGCGCTTTCTGGGGCACGGGCACATCATCTCCGGCATTGTGCAGCATGGAGACTGCCGGGGGCGCACGTTGGGCCTTCCGACGGCAAATCTCGCATTGGACGCGTCCCTCCTTGTACCGGCCTTCGGGGTCTACGGCGGCTGGGCGGATGCGGGCGAGCTTGGCCGGTTTCCCGCGGCAGTGAACCTCGGCGTACACCCGACGGTGCATGAGCTGCCGCACCCGGTCGCGGAAGCGTCGCTCCTGGGCTTCGAGGGCGATCTCTACGGGAAATTTTTGCGGCTGGAGCTTTTGTTCCAGGTGCGGCCCGAACGGCAGTTTTCGTCCTTACAGGAGCTCACCGCGCAGATCGCGCGCGACCAGCAGACGGTGCTTTATCGTCTGACCGGCGTATAATTCCCCGAACCGGGAACGGAACGCTTCCGTTTCCGGCTTTTGCGCGCCCCGACCGGTCGGATTTTGCCGGGCCGAGACGTATCAACGTTTGAAACGGAGGCTTGACGTCTTGCACGAGCACCACATCGCACGAACGCTTACCAGCGAGGAGCAGCACCGCAGAATGCTGCAAACGCCGGTTCCGAAGCTGGTTTTATCTCTGGCTGCGCCGACGGTTGCGAGCCAGCTCATCTCCATTATCTACAACACCGCCGACACCTACTTCGTCTCGCAGATTTCGACCAGCGCGTCGGCTGCCGTCGGCGTGGTGTTCTCGCTTTCGTCGATCATTCAAGCCTACGGCTTCGGTGTGGCAATGGGCGCGAGCAGCTTAATCAGCCTCCGGCTCGGCGAAAAGAAGGACAGGGATGCAAACGGCTATGCGTCCAGCGGCTTTTTTGCCGAACTGGTAGGCGGTCTTCTGATACTCATCTTTGGTCTGCTGTTCTTAGAGCCCCTCATGCGCGTGCTCGGCGCGACAGAGACCATGCTGCCGCATGCGTGCGCGTACGGACGGATCATCCTCATGGGCGCTCCCATCATGTGCTGCTCGTTTGTTCTAAACTGCATTTTAAGAGCTGAGGGCGCGGCGGTCGTGTCCATGATCGGCCTTTGTTCGGGTGGCCTGATCAACATCGCGCTCGACCCGCTGCTCATTTTCACGTTTGAGATGGGAACGGCGGGTGCGGCGATTGCAACGGTTGCGAGCCAGTGCGTGAGCTTTGCGATCCTGTCCATCGCGTTTTTACGCGGCAGAAGCATTGTGCATCTGCACCCGAAGTACGTCAGCCACCATGCGCGCGACTATGGGCAGATCATCGCCGTTGGTTTCCCGACCATTGCCCGGCAGGGCATGGCGAGTCTCGCCTCGGCGCTCATGAACATTCAGGGCGCAATCTATGGAGACGCGGCAGTCGCGGCGCTCACGATCTCCAATAAGATCTACCTTCTCGTCCGCAACGTCATGATCGGCATCGGACAGGGCTTCCAGCCCGTCGCGGGCTACAACTACGGCGCGGGCGATCGAAAGCGCACCCGCGAGGCCTTTCTCTTTGCAACGAAGCTCGGGACTGTCATCTGCATTCTGGCCGCGGGGATCATTGCCGCCTTTGCAGGCAGCATCATCGGCTGGTTCCGTGATGACGAGCAGGTCGTCGCCATCGGGCGCGTCGCGCTTCTATATGCCTGCGCGGTCATGCCGTTCATGGCGTACTCGACGTTCGTCAACCAGCTCTACCAGTGCCTCGGCTTCAAGCTTCCGGCGACGGTGCTGGCATCTTTACGTCAGGGCATCTGCTTCCTGCCGCTCATCTTCATCCTGCCGCACTATTTGGGCCTTGCAGGTGTGCAGGCAACGCAGCCCGCGTCCGACCTTCTTACGTTTTTCATCTGTATCCCCTTCCAGATCACATTCTTCCGCAAGCATCTGCGGGACAATGTGTGATCGAACCTTCCAATACCGCAAAAAGCAGCCCTGCAGGAGAGATGAATCCCGCAGGGCTGCGTCTGTTTGTGCAGTTAGTTGACGTTGACGGAGTCGAAGACCTCAATGGGCAGAACGTCCGACATTTCGATCAGCTCTTGGCTGATGCCGCCGGTATAGTCAAATTTGGCTCTCGACAGGTGGAACTCCTGCGTCTTCTTGTCGGGCGCGCGCAGCGTGATGGAGAAGGCCGCCGTTGTGCCGCCGTCGTCTCCTGCGCCGACGATGAGCGTGCCGCCATGGGCCCTAGCGACCGCACGGGCGATCGCAAAGCCGAAGCTTGCGTCCGCGCCGACGATTTGCAGATACCGCTCCTCCTCGGACGCGTGCGCCGTGCCGCAGATCCGGCTGCCGGGCTCTGCCGGGTCGTGCACCTCGATGATGGCAACGGTAGCGGTACGGATGAGACGGAGGGAAATGACCGAGGGCTCCGTCGTGTGGCGCACAGCGTTTGCAATCAGATTGTAAATCGCGCGCGTGAGTCTGCCCCGGTCCGCCCAGACGTAGACGGTTTTATCCGGAAGCGACAGCGTAAGCGTGTGCTTGCAGGTCTGACAGAGGGACTCGGCCATCGTATACAGCTCCTGCATAAAAGCACGCAGCTCGATCTTCTCCAGCCGCACCGAGAGGCTTCCCTCCATGGCGGCGGGCATCTCCGTCAAATCGCACATCAGCCGCAGCAGCTGATAAAAGCTCTTGTTGAGCCGCGCCATGGAGCGGCTGATCCCGGGGGCCTCCATCTCCTCGAGCACGGAAAAAAGCGAGGTCGACACGGAAAACACATCTGTCAGCGGCGTGCGCATGGCCTGCGCGACGTTCAGGAGCGTATCGGTCGAGATATGCGCGCCGTCCCAGTTCTCGTCGGCAATATAGAGCGCGCCGTCCAGATAGTCGCAGCAGGTCGCGGGTGCGAGAAGGTCTCCCAGCCGGAGCTTCACGCTGCCGTTCTCCTCCAGCACAACCTGCGCCAGTTCCATCGACGCGTCGACCCCACAGGCCGCTGCCGCATGGTTCGCGTAGGCCACCTTCCCATCCTGCAGGAAAATTACAGGCTGAGAAAATGCGTTAAACAGTTCAATCTTAAAATCCGGTGCGTTCTGCATCCGAAGGCCTCCCTTGATTTTTTAAAATTACCGCACGCTCTGGCGTAGCATCTGCCTCTTATCAGGTGACTAATCCGGTAATATCTGTATATTCATCATATCGGATTTTGACGAAAAATGCAAGAAAAAAGAATGTCGAAAAACGTCCGAAACAGCGCTTTTCAGCATGTTTTTGTGGACGCTTTTCGACATTTATGATCCAATTTTTTACGGATTTGTCGAACTGACTGAAACTGTATGGAATTTTTCGCTCAGCCCTTCGTTTTAAGCAGGTCACGGATCTCGGTGAGCAGGAGCTCTTCCTTCGTGGGCTCGGGCTCTTCGGGCTCCGGCTCGGCGGGCTTTTCAAGCTTCTGCTTGGCCGCGTTGAAGGCCTTCACAACAAGGAAGATCACAAAGGCCACGAGAATGAAGTCAATGACGGTCGTGAGGAACGTACCGATGCCGATGACGACGGCCTCCTTCACGACCTCACCCGCCTCATCGAGAACGGCGGGAGAAAGCGTAATGTTGAGCGTCGACAGGTCAACGCCTCCGATGATGTAGCCGATGAGCGGCATAAAAACGTCGTTGACAAGGCTCGTCGTGATCTTGCCGAAGGCCGTCGCGATGATCACGCCGATGGCCATGTCCATGACGTTGCCGCGGGAGATAAATTCCTTGAATTCCACGAAGAATTTCTTCATGGTGAGACTCCTCTCTTCTTCTTTTCCAAAACGCCTTTACCGAATTTCCGTATTCTCCCCGGTAGATTCGTAGGGGTCGATGCCCACATCGACCCATTGGGCAATTACGGATTTGCGGAAGATTTCCGTAAAAACGGTGCGTTTTGCCGGGCCGATGTGGGCATCGGCCCCTACGCATTAATTTCAGAAATCCCGTAGGGGCGGACGACCCTGTCCGCCCAAGGGAAGTATCGAATTCGCCGGAGATTTCCTGTTTTGGTGGATTTTTCTGCGGGCGGACAGAGACGTCCGCCCCTACGATTTTCATCCGGCTGGGTTACTTCTTCGGTACCAGCACTTCCTTGCCGCCCATATACGGCTGGAGGACCTTCGGGATCGTCACGGTGCCGTCTTTCTGCAGGTGGTTCTCGAGGAACGCGATGAGCATTCTGGGGGGCGCAACGCAGGTGTTGTTGAGCGTATGCGGAAGATACGTCTTGCCGTCTTCGCCCTTGACGCGGATGCCAAGCCGTCTCGACTGGGCGTCACCAAGGTTCGAGCACGAGCAGACCTCGAAATATTTCTGCTGACGGGGGCTCCACGCTTCAATGTCGCAGGACTTGACCTTGAGGTCGGCCAGGTCTCCCGAGCAGCACTCAAGCTGCCGGACCGGAATTTCCATGTTGCGGAACAGCTCCACGGAGTTTTTCCACAGCTTATTGTACCAATCCATCGACTCTTCGGGCTTGCAGACGACGATCATCTCCTGCTTTTCGAACTGGTGGATGCGGTACACGCCGCGCTCCTCGATGCCGTGCGAGCCCTTCTCCTTGCGGAAGCAGGGGGAGTAGGACGTCAGCGTCTGGGGAAGGCTGCTCTCGGGCAGAATTTCGCCGATGAAGCGGCCGACCATCGAGTGCTCACTCGTGCCGATGAGGTAGAGGTCCTCGCCCTCGATCTTGTACATCATGGCGTCCATCTCCGGGAAGGACATGACGCCCTGCACCACGTTGCCGTGCATCATGAAGGGCGGGATGA
>ERZ791626.2179-NODE-2179-length-10593-cov-2.050389_pt1 | contig 10593 bp, 10 predicted proteins | sample MGYA00510266_ERZ791626 | MGnify/ENA primary metagenome ERZ791626 (study PRJEB30046, sample SAMN00715208) | human gut metagenome | study: EMG produced TPA metagenomics assembly of the A metagenome-wide association study of gut microbiota in type 2...
GCCGTGCTCTCCTGGGGCTGTCACGAGTGTGTTGCTCCCGCAAAAGGGGAGAAGCCGAAGGGCGGCATTCTGGGCGGCATGGCCGAGGGCGCGCGACTTACGTTTCGCGACCACGACCTGCGCCTTATCTTTATCTCGGGCTTTCTGGGCTTCTTTGCGTTTGGCGCGTTCGATTCGCTGGAGTCGTTGTTCTATCGCGATGTGCTCAACGTGGATATCGTCTGGCTGGGCTGGCTGTCCTCGGTCGTGGGCCTCACTTCCTCGGTGGGCGCGTTCATCCTGACCAAGCTTTCTGCCCGCCATGTCAACCTGCGATTGCTGCTCGGCGCGCTCATGGCCGTGGGCATTGGGTCCATGGTGTACGTGGGCACCGATATGCTGGGGGTCGCGATTATCGGTCAGGCGATTAACGGTCTGGCCTGGGGATTCCTGGAACCGCTGCAGATGATCTTGATTCAGGAGCGCGCTGACATCAAATACCTGGGGCGCATTACCGGCTTTGTGCGTTTTGGCCTGATGAGCGCCGGCGTGCTGCCGCTGCTGGCGGCTCCGTTTTTGGCGGAGGCTTTGGGTGTCCAGACGGTACTGTTTGGGGCATCGACCATTATTGCGCTGGTAGGAACGCTGTTCTTTGTCACACAAGGGAGGCGCCAGAGGCGTTAGCTATACATTCAATTCTAATTTAATACCACTCACCAGAGAATTTCGACCGTTCACCGAGGATTGGAGCAGATTGATAAGTGGTATTAAAAACACATTAGGTGTATGTCTATAATTGGTATCGAAAAGAAACGCGATGTATAGAGTTGCGTGCAGGACAGAAAGGAAAAGCCATGAAGGAAACCGAGAAGATCGAGATCATGCACTTTAGCCAGGAGGGCTACGTCGAGGACGGCAAGAACGTCTACGAGACCGGCAAGAAGATGATTGAGCTCGCCGACAAGGTCGCCGACGAGGGCTACGACGCCGTGTTCCTGATGGGCGTCGGCGGCACCTGGGACGAGCTCATGCAGCTCGAGTACCTCATGAACAAGTTCGGCGACCGCGACCTCGAGGTCTACCTGATCCACGCCGCCGAGTGGAACGTCTCCGGCCACAAGTGCATGACCGAGAAGTCCGTCGTGCTCACCGCCTCCGAGTCCGGCACCACCCCCGAGGTCCTCGAGGCCGTCAAGAAGATGAAGGGCATGGGCGTGCGCGTCTACGCCATGACCAAGCCCGAGGGCCCCATCGGCCAGGCTGTCGGCGCCGAGAACTGCGTCGCCATGGCTTCTGACCATGGTTCGGGCGGCTGCGAGAAGGGCTACTACCTCGCCGACTGCTTCGGCCTGCGCCTGCTCAACCGCCGCGGCTGCTTCCCCAAGTTCGATCTGTTTATCGAGCAGACCAAGGACATCTGGAAGGACATGCTCGATATCCGCAAGCGCTTCGAGCCGCGCGCCGAGGAGCTCGCCAAGAAGTACGCCCTGGCCCCCTACACCATGTTCATCGGCTCCGGCGCCCTGTGGGGCGAGACGATCCTGTTCTCGATGTGCATCCTGGAGGAGATGCAGTGGAAGCGCACCCGCTACATCACCTCGGCCGACTTCTTCCACGGCACCCTCGAGCTCGTGGAGCCGGGCGTCCCGGTCTTCCTGTTCATGGGCGAGGACGAGAACCGCAAGCTCGACGAGCGCGTCCGCGCCTTCCTGACCCGCGGCGTGACCGGCGACACCGACATCAACGTCATCGACACCGCCGAGTTCGCGATCCCCGGCCTTGACGACGAGTTCCGCGTCATCGTCTCCCCGTGGATCCTCTCCTCGCTGATCACCGATCGCCTTGCCGCTTACTACGAGACGGTCACCAAGCACAACCTCAAGTATCGTCGCTACTATCACCAGTTCGACTACTAAAGAAAACGGGTGCGGGAACGCGCCGGGCTATTGAGAGGAACACAGAATGAGGCAGTACATCATCGCCAGCCATGCGCACTTCGCTACCGGCATCAAGGAGAGTGTCGAGCTGCTCTCGGGCGCTCGCGACAACGTCCACGATCTTTCGATGTTCGTCGATGACCGAATGGACGTGGCCGAGGAGGCCCAAAAACTGCTGGCAGGCATGGCTGCCGACGATGATGTCGTTGTCTGCACCGACCTCTTTGGCGGCAGCGTCAACAACGAGTTCACCAAGATCGTCCAGACGCGTCCCAACACGCACCTCGTGACCAATATGAACTTGCCACTCCTTATTCAGCTGCTGTTCGTACCCGATTCCACTCCGATCGACGAGGCCATTCGCCAGATCGTCGAGGCGGACGACACTAAGGTCAAGTACGTCAACGACCTGCTGGGGCAGGCCGAACTCGATGAGTTTTAATCGTTAGGAGCACATCATGATTCAGATGATTCGTGTAGATTATCGACTGCTTCACGGCCAGGTTGCCGTTAGCTGGACCTCGGCTCTGGGTGCCGACTGCATCCTGTTAGTGAGCGACACGGTCCTCAATGACAAGCTTCGTCTGCAGGCCCTGTCCCTTGCAAAGCCCGAAGGATGCAAGGTCGTCGTCAAAAACACCGAGGATGCTGTCAAGGCGCTCCAGAGCGGTGTGACCGATAAGTACAAACTCTTCGTGGTTTGCGAGACGATTCAGCAGGCCGGTGCCGTCGCCAAGGCGATGGGAGTCAAGAAGATCAACCTCGGCAACGTTGCCTTTAGCGAGAATGCCCGCCAGGTCTCGACGAGCGTGTTCCTCACGCCCGAGAACGAGGCCTACGTGAAGGAGCTGCTCGGCGAGGGCTATGAACTGTTCATTCAGATGATTCCGGCAGATGCGAAGACTGACGCCGCGAAGGTCATCGGTTAGGGGCCGTCATGGTTATCAAGACAATCCTGATTTTCCTTATTGCCCTTTTGGGTTATTCCGAGTGGCTGACGGGCACGAGCTACCTCCAGCGCCCGATCGTGCTCGGACCTCTGGTTGGCCTTGTCATGGGCGACATGGTGACCGGCACGATCATGGGCGCCACGATGGAGCTTGCCATGGTCGGCGCCATCTCGGTCGGCGCCTATAACCCGCCCGATACGATTTCCGGCACTATCCTGGGCGTATCTCTTGCCATGCAGGCCGGCGCGGACGCTTCGGCGGCCCTGACCCTGGGTATTCCTATCGCCACGATCGTACTGGCGCTCGACACGGACCTGGGCCAACCGGTCATGCTGCTGCTGGTGCACCGTATCGACAAAAACGTCGAGGACGGAGACACCAAGGCCATCACGCGCAACATGCTCATCGCCGGTTACGCGCAGAGCTGGTGCGGCCTGCTGATTATTCCCCTGGCATTCTTCTTTGGTGCCGATGCTGTTGCCAGCCTGCTCAACATCATCCCCGATTTCGTTCAGACCGGCATGGATGTCGCCGCCGCCTTCTTGCCCGCACTCGGCTTTGCGATGCTGGCGCAGATGATTATGAACAAAACAGTGGCTCCGTTCTTCTTCGCTGGCTTCTTCCTCGTCGCCTACTTTGGCATTAGCACGACGGGCGTGGCGATCTTTGCCGCGATCATCGTCGTCGCGATGACGGTTTTGGGTGATAAGAAAAAAGCGGAGCAGCCCGCAGCGGCAACCGAGGATCCTGCGATTGGGAGTGGGTTCGATGAGTTTTAAGTTTGAGTCTTCTTACGACGGGCTGATTTCCCGCGCAGACCTTAAGAAGCTGTTCTGGCGCTCGATTCCCTATGAGCATTCCTGGAACTACGAGCGTATGGGCCATATCGGCTTTATGTGGGCCCTTATGCCGATCCTTCGCAAGCTGTATCCGCAGGATGCGGACTTTAAGGCCGCCCTTAAGCGCCATATGGAGCTCTATAACGTCACGCCGTACATCTCGACGCTTCCCATGTCCATCGCCGCTGCAATGGAGGAGGTCAACGCTACTGACGATAGCTTTGACACGAGCGCGATCTCTAATGTCAAGCTTGCTTTGATGGGGCCGCTGTCCGGCGTGGGCGATGCTTTCTACTGGGGCACGCTGCGAATTTTGGCAACGGGTGTCGGCACGTCGCTGGCGCTGCAGGGCTCTATTCTTGGCCCGATTTTGTTCCTGCTCGTGTTCAACGTTCCTCACTACATCATCCGTTACCTGCTGACGTTTGTGGGATATCGCTTTGGCTCGGACATGATCAGCAAGGTCCAGGAATCGGGCATTATGGACACGATCGTCAAGATGGCCTCTATCATGGGCGCCATGGTGATCGGTGCTATGACCATGGAGATGGTCACCGTGGACATTCCGCTCATGGTCGGTGCGGGCGATGGTGCTCAGACGCTCGCCGAGCTGCTCAACGGAATCTTCCCGGGCTTTGTCACGATGGGGCTGTTTGGAATTGTCTATCTCATGCTCAAGAAGAAGATGAATCCGCTGCTCATCATGCTTGTGATCCTGCTCGTGAGTATCGCTGGCGCGTTCTTTGGAGTGCTTGGTGTCCAGTAGGGTATCCGACAGTATCCGTCATAATGAAAACAATGTAAGAGGGGGCGTCGCGCACACTGTGCTGCGGCGCCCTTTTGCCGAAAGGTGGACAAGATGGAGTATCCGCAGCTTGCCGTCATGAATATCAGCCATCGTTATTTTGACCTTGAGGAATTCTTTTCTTCGGCAGCGGCCTCGGGCTATACGTGTTGCGAGCTTTGGACCGGGGCGATGCATCTGTATGTCGATTGCCATGGATACGATTCGCTCGAGCGGGTACGGGAGCTGTCGCAGCGGTATGGGGTTCGGATTGTGGGGCTTTGTCCCGAACAGAACAACCCCAAGCCGTGGAATATCGCGGCGCGCGGGAATGAGGCGCGTGCCCGCACGCTCGCGTACTTTAAGAACGTTGTAGATATCGCGGCGGAACTTGGAGCCGAGCAGGTCATGGTCTCGAGCGGCTGGGCATTTTTGAACGAGCCGATCGAGGACGCGTGGGGTCGCAGCGCCTCGATGCTGCGTGCGATTGCCGAGCATGCGGGAGAGCGCGGCGTGCGACTGGTGCTCGAGGCCCTACAGCCGGTTGAGTCGATGATCGTGAACTCGGCGGCCGATACGAAGCGCATGATCGAGGCAGTTGATCATCCGGCACTTAAGGCGTGTCTGGATTTGGGCGCTATGGCGGTGGCGGGGGATACCATCGACGATTATTTTGATCTGCTTGGCGATGATGTCGCCCACGTGCATTTTGTCGATGTTGCGGCAGATGGCACGACGCATCTTGCTTGGGGTGACGGCGACCGCGATATGCGCGCCGACCTGGATAGGCTGGTGGCGCGCGGCTATCGCGGAGTTGTTTCGGCCGAGACCTATGACGGGCGCTATTTTGCCGACCCCGCAGCTGCCGATGCGCAGGTAATGGCAGAGTATCGTCGTGCGATTGGCGCCTAGGTGGGGTCGGGTTGCGGCAACCTACCCTATGTTTCCAGATGAATACGGTGTGAGCGGCTGCGACGGATTTTCCCCGCAAGCACTCTAGTATGCTAAAGTACCCAGAAAACCGGCGGAGCTATGCCGGTTTTTCGTTCTATAGGAAACGCAGCATGAGGAGGCTCACCAGATGACGGCCACACCGTGGGGATTCCGGGACATATTGCCCGAGGAGGCTCAGGCGCGCGAGGAGATCGCATGTACGGTGAAGGGCTGCTTCAGGGAGCATCATTACCTTCCGGTCGAGACGCCGCTACTCGAGGACAAGGGTTCGCTCGAGGAAGGCGGCCGCATTGCGGACACGCCGTTTAAGCTCTTTGATGACGACGGTCGCCTGCTGGTGGTCCGTCCCGACAACACGCTGCCGATCGTACGCCTGGTTTCGACCCGCATGCGCGCTGCCGACCTGCCCCTGCGCCTTCGCTACGAGGCGCCGGTGGTTCGTGAGTGTCAGCGAAATGCTGGTGGCTCGCGTCAGTTTACGCAGCTGGGCTTTGAGCTTATCGGCGCGGGCGATACCGCGGGCGATGTCGAGATTGTTTCGCTGGTGGCGGAGGCCGTGCGTGAGCTGGCACTTCCCGATGCGCGCATCATCGCAGGCAGCGTGCGTCCTTTTAAGGAATTGCTCGCGGTATGCGAGGATCGCGAGTTGGCTGCCGAGGCCCTGCGCTGCGTGCACGCCAACGACTTTGTGGGCCTCGATGCCCGTGTGGCGGCAAGCGTCGAGTCCGATGCCGTCAAGGCCGCCATTAGCGAGCTGCCGCGTCTGCACGGCGGTGCCGAGGTACTCGACCGCGTGGACGCGCTGCTGGAGGCCGCCGGTATCGTCGCGCCGCTGACGCGCGAGCTGCGTGCCCTGGTCGAGGGCCTGGCACCCGAGGACGCCCAGGTGCTGTCGTTCGACTTCTCTATCATGAACTCTTTCGATTACTACACGGGCCTGGTCTTTAAGACCTATGCCGGCGGCTTGCCCGATCCGGTCGGTTCGGGCGGACGCTATGACTCCATCTTTACCGGCGCATTTGGCGACGGTATCGAGGTGCCGGCGGCGGGCTTCGCCTTTTCGCTCGAGCGCCTGGAGGCCGCGCGCACCTCGGCCGAGGATGCCGCTTCCGATGGCGACCACGCCGCGGGCCGTGGTGCCGAGGGCCCGCTGCGCATCGCCGTGCCCAAGGGCTCGCTTAAGGCCGACACGCTCGACGTGCTCGAGGCCGCGGGCCTGGACGTCTCTGAGTTGCGTGACCCCGGCCGTCACCTGATTGTGCGCGGCCGCGATACGCGTGCCGGCGAGGGCGCGGTCGGCGATATCGAGTTTGTCATCGTGCGTCCCAGCGATGCGCCTGCCTTTGTGGGCTGCGGCGGCGCCGATTGCGGCATCTGCGGTTGGGACTCGCTCATCGAGGCCGACCTCAACCTGCTGCAGCTGGTCGACCTCAACTACGGCGCCTGCCGTTTTATCGAGGCGGAACCCGCGGGGCGCGCCGGTCAGGCCGAGCGTAACTATGCCCGCCGCGGGTCGCTTCGCGTGGCAACCAAGTACCCGCGTATCGCGAGTGCCTGGTATGCCGAGCGCGGCGTGAACGCCGATATCGTCTCGCTGCACGGCAACATCGAGCTGGGGCCCATCGTCGGCATGACCGATCGTATCGTGGATATTACTGCCACGGGCGCTACGCTGCGCGATAACGACCTGGTCATTACCGGGCGCATCATGGACTGCACGGCCCGCTTCTTTGTCAATCCGGGCGCCGCACGTCTGGATCCGCGCGTACGCAATCTGGCAGATCGCTTGGCGGCAGCCGTGAAGGACAAGCATTTTGAGCCCGTTGCGGGCTCGGCACAATAGCGCGAGCACGCACGGGCGCCCCAACGTCCGGGCGGCGGGCCGACTGACGCCGCCGCCCGGTCTCTCGTTTTTCGAACACAACCTCGACCGATAGGGGATACCGATATGAAGACTATCAAGCTTGCTCCCGGTGAGCGCCTCGTTACCAACCAGCTCAACCGCAAGGGCGTGCTGCCGCAAAACATCGTCGACGCCGCCCGCGATATCGTGGCCAACGTGCGCGCCAACGGCGATGCCGCGGTGCGCGATTACTGTCAGCGTTTTGACGGCGTTGAGCTGCAGAGCTTCCGTCTGCCGCAAGAGCAGATCGATGCCGCGCTCGAAGGCCTCGATCCCGCTTTCGTCGCGGCGCTCGAAAAGGCTGCACGCCAGATTCGCGAGTTCCACCAGCGCGAGGTCGAGCAGAGCTGGTTTACCACGCGCCCGGACGGCACGATGCTCGGCGTTAAGGTGACCCCGCTCGCGGCGGCCGGCATCTATGTACCGGGCGGTCGCGCGCAGTACCCTTCCACCGTGCTTATGAACGCCATTCCCGCCAAGGTCGCCGGCGTTGAGTGCGTGGTCATGGTGCCCCCGCCGCAAAAAGATGGTCTGATTAGCCCCTATACGCTCGCGGCGGCCAAGCTCGGCGGCGTGGACGAAATCTATATGGTGGGCGGCGCCCAGGCCGTGGCCGCGCTGGCGTACGGTACCGAGACCATTCCGCGTGTCGACAAGATTACCGGCCCGGGTAACGCCTTTGTCGCCGCTGCCAAGCAGATTGTCTCGGGTGATGTGGGTATCGATATGGTCGCCGGTCCCTCCGAGGTCTGCGTGCTGGCCGACGCCACGGCCAAGCCCATGGTGGTCGCTGCCGACCTGATGGCACAGGCCAAAGCCTGCCACGACGAGCTTGAGACTTACTACCGCGCCGCCGTGGACTTCGGCAAGGTGGACGAAGCTGCCGCCCAGTGCGCCGGGATGCTGGGGTTAGCGTAAGAGTCAACCTCTCAGGCGCTCCCGCGCCAGCTCCCCCAAAGGGGGAGCCTTATACAAGATGATGACATGGCGGCCGCCGTCGAGGCCGTGAACACCGTGGCGCCCGAGCACCTTGAGCTGCACTGCAAGGATGCGATGGGCCTGCTCGGCGGCATTCGCAACGCCGGCGCCATCTTTGTGGGCGCTTGGAGCTCCGAGCCGCTCGGCGATTATGTTGCCGGTCCCAACCACACGTTGCCGACCGGCGGCACGGCCATGTTCTCAAACCCGCTTTCGGTGGAGGAGTTCGTCAAGCGCTCGAGTGTCATTTGCTATACACCCGAGGGCCTGCTCTCGGACGCTCCCGCCACACAGCGTCTAGCCGAGGCCGAGGGGCTGTGGGCACACGCGCTTTCGGCCGCACTGCGTCGCCGCGTGTTGGAGCAGGGCGAGGGTGCCGTGAGCGCCGAGTCGCTCGCCGCGGCCGACCTGACCAAGGTTGCCTGGCCGGGCGACGCCGTGGAGACGGTTGCCGAGGGAGTGAACCTGGCGGCTGCAAGCGCGGATGTTGCCGGCGTGACCGGCGAGGAGGTCTAATATGGCCGAACTCACGCCGCGCATGAAGGAGCTCGTCCAGCCCTATCTGGCCGGCATTGAGCCCTACGATCCTAACTTTACGCCCACGCGCATCAATCTTTCGGCCAACGAGAACACCTATCCCGTGCCCGTCGGCGTGCGCGAGGCGGTTGATGCGGCCCTGGCTGCCACGCCGCTCAACCGCTATCCCGATCCCATGTCGAACGACCTGCGCGACGAGCTTGCTGCCTGGCATGGCGTGGCGCGCGAGAATGTCTGCGTGGGAAACGGCGGCGACGAGCTGCTCTATAACTATCTGCTGGCGTTTGGTGGCGCGGGGAGGACCCTGCTCAACTGCCCGCCGTGCTTTAGCGAGTATGCCTTCTTTGCGTCTCTGTGCCAGACCGAGGTGCGCGATGTGTGGCGCGACCCGGCGACCTTTGAGCTCGACCAGGCAGCCGTGCTTGCGGCGGCACCCGAGTGCAACCTGGCCATCGTGACCTCGCCCAATAACCCCACGGGCGACGTGGCACCGCTCGACTTTGTCGCGGCGCTGTGCGATGCGTGCCCCGGCATGGTCATGGTCGACGAGGCCTACGTTGAGTTTGCCGACGATTCGTTTGGCGCGGCCACCACGGCGCAGGGGCTTATCGCCGAGCATCCCAACCTGGTGATTCTGCATACGTTGTCCAAGGCGTTTGGCGCTGCCGGTATGCGTCTGGGTTACGTGATCGCGGCACCCGAAGTCATCGACGTGTTCGCGGCGATTCGCCAGATCTATTCGGTCAATGTGCTGAGCCAGGCGGCGGCGCTTGCCTGCGTGCGTGCCCGCGATGCGTACGCGCCCGTGGTGGCACAGGTCGCATCCGAGCGCGAGCGCGAGCTGTGCGCCCTGCGCGCAATGGCTGCCGAGGGCATGCCCGTGGAGGCATGGCCGAGCGCGGCGAATTTTGTGCTCGTGCGCACGCCGCATGCCACGCGCGTGCGCGAGCGTCTGCGCGACGAGTATTCGATTCTGGTGCGCGACTTTAGCTACGCGCCGGGGCTCGCGGACTGCCTGCGCATTACCGTGGGCACCCCGCAGGAAAACGACGAGGTGCTGGCCGCGTTTGCCGCGCTGGTGAAGGAGGAGATGTAGATGGACCGCTATGCCGAGGTAACCCGCAAGACGGGCGAGACCGACATTGTCGTCAAACTCGACCTGGATGGATCCGGTGTGTGCGATATCTCGACCGGCGTACCGTTTTTCGACCACATGCTCAACGCCTTTGGCCGCCATGGTCTGTTCGATCTGACGGTGCACGCGGTGGGCGACGTGGAGGTCGATGCGCACCACACCGTCGAGGACACGGGTATTGTGCTGGGCGAGGCGTTTTGCCAGGCGCTGGGCGACAAGGCGGGCATTACGCGCTTTGCCGACGCGGCGATCGCCATGGACGAGACGCTTGTGATGGCTGCTGTTGATATTTCGGGCCGCGGGCAGGCCTACTGCGAGCTGCCCGTGCCCACCGAGCGCGTGGGCAGCTTCGATACCGAGCTGGCGGTCGAGTTCTTCTACGCCTTCGCGCGCGATGCCAAGCTCACGCTGCATGTGCGCGAGCTGGCGGGCGGTAACTCGCATCACATTATCGAGGCCGCCTTTAAGGCCGTGGGCCGCACGATGCGCCACGCCTGCGAGCTGGACCCTCGCGTGCAAGGCATCCCCAGCACCAAGGGCTCACTGTAACCGCCGCAAAGGCAGAAACCACCACAAAGGGGACAGTGAACTGCCTCC
>ERZ791626.2185-NODE-2185-length-10531-cov-2.671344_pt1 | contig 10531 bp, 10 predicted proteins | sample MGYA00510266_ERZ791626 | MGnify/ENA primary metagenome ERZ791626 (study PRJEB30046, sample SAMN00715208) | human gut metagenome | study: EMG produced TPA metagenomics assembly of the A metagenome-wide association study of gut microbiota in type 2...
GGCACAGTCATCGGGCCCCTCAGGGAAGGAGCCGGCATCACCGTCAAAGTTGCCGACAACAAGTAAAAACGTTCCTCTCAATAAGACCTCAAGGTATTTACTTCGATGAGCGACTTCTTGAAACACGAATGCGGCATCGCCGCAATCCGCCTCCTTAAACCTCTCTCTTATTTCCAAGACAAGTACGGTTCCTGCCTCTGGGGCTTCAACAAGTTGTTCCTCCTCATGGAGAAGCAATACAACCGCGGACAGGACGGAGCCGGTGTCGGTTGCGTCAAACTGAACATGCCCCTCGGCCAGCCTTACCTGTTCCGTACCCGTGATGCCAGCAAAGACGCCCTGCCCAATATCTTCAACGGGCAGATTAAAAAGCTCAACAAAAAATCACGTAAGGGACAGCTCGACCTGACCGATGCCGAGGCAGTCAAACGTGAATTCGACTACGGAGGTGAAATCCTCATGGGGCATCTGCGCTACGGCACCTCCGGCGTATTCGACGAAGGTTCCTGCCATCCCTACCTGCGCCGCACCAACTGGACGACACGCACGCTCATGGTACTAGGTAACTTCAACATGACCAACGCTGGAGAGCTCAACCAGCGTCTCATCGCCCGTGGACAGCATCCCGTCTTCGGCACGGATACCCAAACTGTTCTTGAAGAAATCGGCTACCATCTCGACGAAGCCCACAACGAACTCTACCGCAAGTACCGGGAAGAAGGCATCCCTGGCCCGGAAATTCCCAAACTGATCTCCGAATACCTGAACATCCCCCAGATTATCCGTTCCTCCGCAGAAGCCTGGGACGGCGGTTTCACCATTCTCGGAGCCATCGGCAACGGCGACTTCTTCTGCCTGCGCGATCCTCACGGCATACGTCCCTGCCACTATCTCATTACGGACGAATACATCGCCGTCGCATCGGAACGTGTCCCTCTCATGACCGTTTTCGAAGTAGAAAACGAACAAGTCCAGGAACTTCCCCCTGCACACGTCCTCACCATTGAGTCCGACGGCAGGTATGCGATCTCTCCCTATACAACGCCTCTGGAACCGACTCCTTGTTCCTTCGAAAAAATCTACTTCTCACGCGGCAACGATCCTATTATCTATCGGGAACGCAAAGCCATGGGTGCAGCGCTGACTACACGCGTCGTCGAATCCCTTGAAGACCATTTCGACAAAGCCGCCATTACCTACATCCCCAATACGGCGGAAACAGCCTACTACGGCCTTCTGGAAGGGTTGAGACTCTACCGCCGTAAACGAGTACACAAAATCCTGCTCGATTCATTCAACAACGGTACAATCACGGAAGAACTTCTGGACACGGCCATCCTCAAACGCTGGCCGCGTGGTGAAAAAATCGCGCACAAGGACATTAAGATGCGCACCTTCATCACACAGGAAAAAGGTCGCGCCCAACTTGTTTCCCACGTTTACGATCTGACCTACGGCGCCGTCGGACCGGATGACGTCCTCGTCGCCCTCGACGATTCCATCGTCCGCGGTACGACCCTCCGCAAATCCATTCTACGCATTCTGGGCCGTACCAAGCCCCGCAAGATCGTCATTGCCTCGACAGCCCCTCAAGTCCGCTACCCGGATTGCTATGGCATTGACATGTCGGAACTCGGCAAATTTATTGCCTTCCAAGCTGCCATTTCCCTCATCAAACAACGCAACATGGGCATCCTTCTGGATGAGGTCTACCAAGCCTGTAAAGAAGAACTCACCAAGCCCAAAGAAGAACGGCGCAACTGCGTCAAAGCCATCTACGCTCCGTTCACCGAACAGGAAATCACTGAAGAAATAACCCGTCTGGTTACCCCGCACGATGCCCAATGTCCCATTGAAGTCATTTTCCAGACAATCGAAGACCTCCACAAGAGCATCGAAGGCCCCTGCGGCGACTGGTATTTCTCCGGAGACTATCCGACTCCGGGCGGCTATACGACCGTCAACGTAGCCTACATCAAGTGGTTCCTGGGCGAGGATGGTCGTGCGTATGACCTACCTCTTTAAAAAGAAAGATTGCCCTTACAGCAATCTTTCATGCATATTCTCCGGACAATTATATTACCTATGAACAGTTCTTGCTCCATAAAGGATATGGACGATGTCCAGCTCGTCGAACTTGCCAAAAATGGCGAGTCCCGTGCTTATGACGAACTGGTCAAAAGACACAGCCGCAAGCTGCACTCCGTCCTCTATCAGATGACGGACAGTTACGACGATGCCTACGATATTGCCCAGGAAGCTTTTGCCAAGGCCTATCGTTCCCTCCGCTACTTCAACGGACAAAGCGCCTTCTACACATGGTTGCATTCCATCGCATTGAACCATGCGAGGAATTTCCTGAAAAAAAGGAACAAACGTGCCATGTACAGTCTGGATGACGATGAGTACGGTTCCCACGAAGAGAAGGACATGTCCATGGCGGACGACTCCAACGGCTCCGATCCGGAGAAAGTACTTCAAATGACCGAATTGAAGGATAAAATCCGTGAAGCCCTTCTTAAACTGTCCGATAAACACCGTGAAATCGTCGTCCTCCACGATGTCCGGGGACTGAGCCATTCCGAAATCAGTGTCATGCTTGGCATCTCCGAAGGAACCATGCGTTCCCGCCTTCATTACGCCCATAAACAACTCCAAGGGATTTTATCTGAATATCTCGAATAAAAAAATATATCTTTTTTGAACACGACGGGCTTGGAAACTGTCAACTTATCCAGTTGTGATGCATTCCGTCCCCTTTGGTATCTATCCAACAATAATTCAACAAAATTCCCGACATGGATCAAAAAGCAAATATTTCCCGTGAGGATCAGCTTGTCAAGATGCTGGCAACACTCCGAGCGGAAGTCCCATATCCGGACGATTTCGAAGATCGTTTCCTGAATGACTTTCAGAAACGTAGTTCTTCCGAAATCGTTCGTCAATCGTCCTTCGCCCTTTTCAAAGAACATATTCACGCATATTTTCAGAACTTCAATGGTTGGAAATGGGCTTATGGTGCCATGGGAACTTGTACGGCGCTCATTGCCTGTGCCATTGTCTTCTCCTCGGAAGGCGATCCCGGCCCTGCAATTTACGGTCCGGGCGATAGCGGAGCCAGTACCCCTGTGAGCCTTGAACAGCCAACGCTGATCATTGAAAACGTTCCATCCAATCAGAGAGATCTCCAGGATACGGAACAAAAAGAAAAGGTCCTCCCGATAACCAGGCAACTGGCTGATTTCTAATTCCGGCCAACTTACTACCCCATCCGGTGACATGAGACATATTTTCACCATTGCATTGGGATTACTATGCGCTCAATCAGTCGCCTTCGCAACGAATAGATCCTTCCGCTTAACGTGTACCGGCGAGCATGAGCAACCTTCGGTTATATCCACCAATGTCGTTCTCATCCAGAAAGACATTGCAGCGGCTCTGATCTCCCGTAAGGAAGACCTTGCGTTGCAAATGGCATGTGAGTTTTCGATTTCACCTCAAGACCGACAGGAAGAAACCATCCCATGTGATCTCCTGTCCAACAGAAGCAGATTGGGCCTGACCTTGTTCAGGCTCTCATCCCCTCCTCCCGGAGATCAGATCATCAAAACAACCTCCTCTTCCGATCTGAAACGGGGTGATGCAGTGGTTTTTTATGACAAAGAAGGGAATGAAATCGACGGAGTTTATATCGGGGAGGAACATTACCATTCCGGCATCAGTTTTATCATTCCGCTTTGCCGTGTTCAGTTTCCCACAGGCCAGATACGCCCAGACCGCGGACAAGCTTGTTTCACGCCGCAGGGAACTTTTGTTGGATTTGTCATGACCAGCCTGTCGCACGACACAGGAAGCTATTATCTTCTCCCGGCCCAATTCGTATCCTTTTTCGCGCAGCACCCAGCAGCGGATAGAATTCGGCTCGGTTGCGAAGTCAATATGGAGGCATATATGAAGGTACGCGCACTCATCCAGGAGTTTATGGACGACTTCCTTGGCTTGTACATCAGCCCGCGCAACCGCCTGATGAACTCCCTGCTGATTGGTCCCGGACTGCCGGGTGGCATGATGGGCAGTCTGATGGCAGACTTGGAATCCAATCTGGAGTCCATCAACAAATACAAGGATTTCCTCAATGCAATTCATTACATTGGAGATGACAAACCGATTAGCATCAAAGTTATCCGGGGGACGAAAATACTGACGATCGACAATATCGTTCCCGATATCCAGAGAATAAAGCGGTAACCCCGGTTCTGTTTTTCCAGGAAGGAAAAGAGCTCATCCATTCCGATTCAGGATATTTTCCTATTGCTACCAACGATACATGCTTGATCACGGTAGGCGTTGCCACTACAAAAGAAGCCATGCTTCAAATCGTCTTCAATGAGATAAGCGCCGCTGAAATCTCTCAAATCCCTACCTTGGAACAACTGGATCTGCTCGGAGAATTCCAAGTATCGGAATCGACACTCCAAAATCTGGCTGGCACGTCATTCGGAATAATCGAACACGATGGCAAATCATTGTACCGTTTCAGAGCTAAAGATTACCGCATTTACTTCGAAATTCTGGATGGTAAAGTCGTCGTCCACCGCGTCTTGGATAAAAACAGTTTCTCGGATTTCCTCTTCCGTTCCAAGCTAAGCAACGTCAACGAAGATGAAATTTTAAAAGAATCCAAAACGTTCTGGAAATTGATCGAAGAAGGGAAAAACGCCCAGCGCAAATAATCACAATCCGAAACAAATTTCCATATTCCTCTTCTCAAGGCTCTTCATTTGAACAATGAAGAGCCTCATTGTGTCGTAACATCATGGAGAACCGGAAACCTTTGATTACCCCTCATTCCCACCCTCGGGAAATAGCCAGAATGTGCAGCCAGTTTATATCTCCCTTCCGTATCACGGACGGAAATGGCTTCCGCCTTTCATCCTACGATCCGGGAGATACAGGCCCGTTCCGGAAAAATCAGAAAAAGGCCCTCATGGAAAGGTTGGAAAATGGAATCAGCTACATGGGATCCCTTCAGGAAGTATTCTATGCCAGCGCTCGCCATTCCCTGCTCATCGTTCTCCAGGCCATGGATGCAGCCGGCAAAGACAGTACCATCAAACATGTCATGAGCGGTGTCAACCCTCAAGGTTGCCGAGTAGATTCCTTCAAACAGCCATCCCATGACGAACTGGCACACGATTTTCTGTGGAGAACGACCCAATGCCTGCCCAAACGCGGCATGATCGGAATCTTCAACCGTTCCTACTACGAAGAAGTACTTGTCACCAAAGTCCATCCTGAATTACTGGAAGAAGAAGGCTTCTCCCCTGGCAAAGCTGATGGAAAATTCTGGAAGGATCGTTACAAATCCATCCGTCACATGGAGGAACACCTTTCCCGCAACAAGACGCACATTATCAAATTTTTCCTTCACATCTCGCCCGAAGAACAAAAAAAACGCTTTCTGGATCGCTTGGACATCCCGGAAAAAAACTGGAAATTCTCCCCTTCCGACATCCGGGAACGCGTCTTCTGGGACGACTACCAAAAAGCGTTTGAATCCATGATCACGCACACTTCGTCCAGCAATGCCCCATGGTATATTGTCCCGGCCGACAACAAATGGTTTGCACGTATCGTTGTCCTCACCGCCATTGTTGAAAAACTCGCCTCCCTTCGCCTTGAATACCCCGATCCGTCAGCTGGTGAAAAAGAAAACTACCCACTGTATAAAAAGACTTTAGAAGAAGAAACAACAACAAAACCGTCACAGGGTAAAAAGAAATCCACCACACAAAGTTCACGTCCCGGGAAGAAGAAAAAATAATCTCCCTTTTTTTCATTGCATACGATAAAAAATGTTCCATTTGCAACGTATCTATTCTAGATTCCTTTCGGAATTCTCCAACGGCAACTTTTACCCCCTACCCGACCATCATGTTCAAGTCATTTAAAACGGTTCCCCCTTCTTCCACGCCTACTGATACGGATTCCCACGATACGTACCAGCAGCCCTCCTCTCCAGCATGGAACTCCATCCATGATGAAGCTCCCGCTCCCGCACCGGAAGTACCCTCCTTTACCGCACAAAGCCCCATGACCCGGGCTCCCCAGTCCATCACTCGCAACGTACTCAACTCAGATGTAGAAGTTGTCGGTACCCTGCGTTTTGTGGACGATCTGCTGATCGACGGTTATGTAGAAGGCAAAATCTTTTCCGACGGTATCCTGACCATTGGAGAAAACGCGGAAATCAAGGCGGAAATCAATACCAAATCCGTCACAATCCACGGTAAAGTCATCGGTAATATCACCGTCACCGACAGAGTGGAACTAAAAGCCTCCGCAGAACTCGTCGGCGATATCAAGGCAGCCCAGCTCTCAGTCGAAGCAGGAGCCATCTTCATCGGACGTTCCACGGTAGGCGTTCCCTCCACCTCCATTCCTCTTCCCCAAGAACCTGAAATCCCCTCCGTCAAACAGAGCGAATTTACCGTAGACGATATTCCTCCCTCATCCTTCGTCTCTGGCGAATAAGCCGGTTGCGGACAGGAAAACGGAGTTATTTTTCCTCTTTCCATATCTTCATGGTACCCCTCCGTCATCACGGCGTGCAGGGGTACCGTTTTCTTCGGCTCCAACCTTACCGGCCCGCATGAATCATTCATCGACATTCCATCCTATTCCCAGAAAAACGGAGGCTCCTTCCGGCAAGCGGAGCATTACCGATACGGTGCCAAAGACATCTTTTATGGAGACCCTCTCCGCTATAGGGGATACCCCCAAAGCAAATATCTCTCAAAAACCCGTCATCTGTTTTGAATGCGGACGAATTTCCCTCGTTCCGGAAGCCGCCCTTTCCGCCAAATGCCACCACTGCTCCGCATACATCAATCTGGATGACATTGCCATTCACAGCCGATCCTATCGAACTACAGCCCGCACGCGCGGCGATGTCCTCGTCCGGGAAGGAACCCGGCTGGAAGGAATCACGATTGAAGCCCGTCATTTGACCCTCATGGGCAAAGTCTCCGGCAACTTCACCTGTTCCGGCACCTGTACCATCAAGGAGGATCAACACATTCAAGGCAGACTATGCGCCCGGGAACTCATCCTTGAACGCAAAGTCAATGCTACGTTCGTCCAGCCTGTCTCGGTTCAGAATGCTACCATCTCCGGAGTCTTCAATGGAACCTTGAACTGTAAAGAAAAAATCACCATCACACGGACCGGCAAAATCCTCGGCGATGTCAACTGCCCCAACCTTATCATTGAAGAAGGAGGTTCCCACTTCGGCCAGTACTCCAAAACGGTACCCGCATGAACGCCAAACTCCCCATATCCATCCGCGGAGCCAAGCAGTTCAATCTCAAAAACATTGATATCGATCTGCCCCGCAACTCTCTGATCGTCCTGTGCGGACCGTCCGGATCAGGAAAATCGACCTTGGCCGTTGATACGCTCTTCGCCGAATCCAGAAGACGTTTCCTCGACTGCCTTTCATCCAAAATCCGGCAATCCATGACTCAGCCGGACAAACCAGACGCGGATTCCATCACCGGCCTCCCTCCTGCCCTCTGTCTGGAACAATCCCCCGGCCTTTACGGTCCGCGCTCTCTCTTAGGTAACATCACGGAAATCATCGACTATCTTCGTGTCGCATTCGCTGCAATCGGCATTCCCCACGATCCGGATACCGGTCGCGAACTTATCCGCATGACGTCAGATTCCATCGCCGAAGCTCTTCTGGCCAATCCGGCAGGAACCCGCCTTACCCTCCTGTCCCCCGTACATTCCGGTTTCCTGTCCGGAGAAGAATCGGATGTGAAGGATACCCTGAGGGACTTCCTCAGGCAGGGATTCCTGCGCGTCATGTGGGACGGAGAAATCCGCGACATCGACGATATTCTGACCGGAGCCCTCAACAGCGCACCGGAACATCTCTCCATCGTCATCGACCGCATCATTCTACGCGGCGAGGAATCCGCCTCACGCCTGGCAGACTCCATGCAAACGGCATTCCGTATCAACCCGGACGAAATCAGTGCCGTTCTTCAGCCACAAGACGCTCCTGCCCGTCATGAATCCTTCTATACCCGATACCGTAATCCGGATACGGGCTTCGTCCTGCCCCAGCTCACCCCCAAGCATTTCTCATTCAATTCCCCTCAAGGCTTCTGCCCTGCCTGCCAGGGTATGGGCACGGTGAATGCCAATTCCTCCGGAAAAAAAGCACACCATACCATCAAATGCCCGGAATGCCGGGGGAGCCGTCTCAATCCCATTGCACGCGCCGTCACCCTCCTCACTGGCAGCAGTGAAGTATCCCTTCCGGAACTCCTGGACATGCCGCTTGAAGACTTTGCCGACTGTATGGCTCATCTGGAAATTCCCGGATTCATGGAACCGGCCATCCGCCAGGTCAAAAACGAAATCGAAAAGAGGACGGGATTCCTCAATTCTCTCGGCCTGGGTTATTTGTCTCTCTCTCGCCCGGCATCTACCTTGTCCGGAGGAGAACTCCAACGAGCCCGGCTAGCTTCCCAGCTGGGAGGAGGCCTCTCCGGAGTTCTCTATATTCTGGATGAACCGACCATCGGTTTGCATCCCGAAGATACGGACAGGTTGATCAAGGCTCTCAAACGCCTCCGGGACATGGGCAACACTATCCTCGTCATCGAGCACGACGAGCAGCTTCTTCGTGAAGCGGACTATATGGTAGATATGGGGCCCGGTTCAGGTCCTTTAGGCGGTTCCGTCCTCTTTCAGGGGACCTCTTTGGAAATCATGGATACCCCCCAGTCCATCACCGGCCCATGGCTCTCCGGTTCCAGGCAAATGCCGTCCTTTTCATCAGCCCCCCTCCGGGAATCCCCCTCCGGCCTTGTCTTGAAAGGTGCCCATGCCCACAATCTGAAAAATGTGGATCTCATCCTTCGCGGAGGAACGCTTACCTGCCTGTCAGGCCCATCTGGATCCGGCAAATCTACCCTTGTCATGGACTGCCTGATCCCGGCGTTAAAAGACGCCGACCCCAAAGGCGCCGGTCCCGTTTGGGATTCCCTTGAAGGGGCATCCTCATTTTCCCGTTTCGCCCTCATCGACCAATCTCCCATCGGCCAATCTCCGCGCTCGACTCCTGCTACGGCCACAGGTTTTCTGAACATCCTAAGACCTCTATTTGCCCATCTTCCCCTTTCCCGCCAACGAGGGTACACCGCCTCGCGCTTTTCTACCAATGTACGCGGCGGACGCTGTGAACGGTGCCTTGGTACAGGATTCATCGAAGTGGACATGCACTTCCTCAGCAATGTCATCGTGCCCTGCGACGCCTGCCAGGGCCGCCGCTACAACCGGGAAACCCTGGAAGTCACCTGGAGAGGCAAATCCATTGCTCAACTCCTTGCCCTCAGCGTAGATGAAGCTCTGGAAATCTTCGCCCCCATCCCCAGAGCAGCGGCCATCCTCAAAAGCCTCCAGCGTATAGGTCTCGGTTACATGACGCTAGACCGTCCCTCCTCCACGCTTTCCGGTGGAGAAGCGCAACGCGTTAAAATCGCTACGGAACTGGCCAAAATTCCCGATAATCCCGGAGGACTTCCGCCCAGCCTGTTCATTCTGGACGAACCTACCACCGGTCTCCATTTCCAAGAAGTGGCCATGCTCATCCAGGCACTCGGCGAACTAAGGAATGCGGGACATACCATTTTGTGTATTGAACACAATCTGGACATGCTTGCCGCAGCCGACCTGATGATTGACATGGGGCCCGGCGCCGGGAAAAATGGAGGTATTATCGTCGACCAGGGGACTCCGATCGAAATTGCTACCCGCAATATCTCCCCGACTGCCCCTTGGCTGCGTTCTCGCCTATCGCGCACCACATTTCCGTATTCCTCCGTCCCATCATGAATATTGCAGAGACAACCATCATTACGGCACGTCTGCAACTCGTCCCTCTGACGGAACGTTTCGAAGATGATATCTTCCGCTTTTTCACTCTGGATATCACTGCTTACATGATCCCCCAGCCCACAGGTGATATCAGAGATACCCGGGAATTCATCCAAAACGCGATTACGGCCAGACAAAACGGTACAGATCTCGAATTCGCCATCATCCTGACGGAAACCGGAGAATTCCTCGGTTGCTCCGGCCTCCACGAATACCACACTCCGACTCCGGAATTAGGCATCTGGCTGAAACAAGAAGCACATGGGCACCAATTCGGGAAGGAGGCCATTCTGGGAATCATGGATTTTGCAGCTTCCTGTCTCAACCCCGATTACTTCATCTATAAGGCAGACAGACGCAACATCGCCAGCCGCCGCATCCCGGAATCCTGCGGAGGTATCATGGCTGACCGCTCCGAAATCCGTAGTGATACCGGCAAACAACTCGACGCCATTGAGTACCACATTCCCGTCATGCCCCGCCTCCAATCCTCCCCAAAGCAGAACTGAAACAGAAACGCAAGACAAGCACTGTGCTTTCTCTCATGTTTACCAGCCGCCGCCAAGGGCAAGGGCTAGCT
>ERZ791626.2187-NODE-2187-length-10518-cov-12.547644_pt1 | contig 10518 bp, 8 predicted proteins | sample MGYA00510266_ERZ791626 | MGnify/ENA primary metagenome ERZ791626 (study PRJEB30046, sample SAMN00715208) | human gut metagenome | study: EMG produced TPA metagenomics assembly of the A metagenome-wide association study of gut microbiota in type 2...
AGATTTATTACTGCTTATTGAACAACGCATTACTACTCAAAACAAAATCATTGAGGATTTGAAAAAACTAAAGTCCGCAATTAGAAAAAGGGTATTCACTTCATTGAAAAATGAACATACAGAAAACTGTGAGATTAATCAACTACTTGCTTATGAACAGCCTTCTGCATACATTGTTGCTAACGATGAATACTCCTCGGACACGACTTTAACTCCGGTTTTAACAGCGAATAAAGGTTTTGTCTTAGGCTATACGAACGAGGACTTTGGCATATATCAAAAGGGCGAGTGTATAATCTTTGATGATTTCACAATGGATACAAAGTATGTATCATTCCCCTTTAAGGTAAAATCTTCAGCAATAAAAATACTTACCGCAAAATCTAATGTAAATCTTCGCTTTATGTTTGAATATCTATTATATTTAGAACTTAAATCAGAAGAACACAAAAGGCATTATATTTCAGAAATAGCATCGCTTGTTATTAAACTACCCTTGAAAGAAAAGCAAAACAGAATAGCCTATCTAATGACTTCATTGGATAATAAATTAGTTCTTGAAGAAAATATAATGGCCAAATATATGGATGAGAAACGATACATTCTTTCGCAAATGTTTATATGAACATCTGCGAAAGTAAATGTAGTTTCTGTTTATCTAAGTTGATTGTGTACATCTCTTCATATTCTATCTTCATTTGAAGAGTGGAAAGCAATGCTATTAGCCGTTGTTGCTTATCAAATGTGGGTACAATTATACGAACTTTAGATAAGTCTTTCTTCTGAATATTTGGCAAACCACTACCAATACGAAGCCTCATTATATCTTCTTCTTTCCATTTTAAAAAGTGGAACAGAAATAATGTTGATATTCTAGCTGTTGGTTTGATATGTAAGGTGTAACAATGTCCACCACTCCAAAACTTAGATTTATTATATTGGACATAGCCACAAGAATTGCCACCCTCACTGATCGAAATTGTACCAGCCTCAGTGTTATAATCATCATAGTAACCAGAGGGCATAATGCCACCATTCATAACATAATACTTCCCATTTTCATTAAGTTGATTTCCGTTTACTTGTTGTCCTTTGGTTATTTCAGCCAATTCCGAAAGAGATTTTTTTTCTCCTTGCAGATTAGAAAATAGCTCCTGATAAATTGCGGACATTGCTGTACCAAAATCCTTAATTAAGGGACTAAACAATATTCTGCTATATGGTACTGAAGGAAAATCTGTTTGTCTCGGAGATATTTTGTTGGAACGGTCGGAACGGTCACGAACGAATAATCAACATGAGGTACTGAGTTCCACAGTTAAGGGCATATTCTCTCAGCGAGAGTATTTTTCAAAGGACATCGCAAGTGAAAACAATGTGGGCTATAAAATCATTCGGCTTCATGATGTTGTTTTAAGTCCTCAAAATTTATGGATGGGGAATATCAATTACAATGATAGATTTGAAATTGGAATAGTTTCTCCTTCTTACAAAGTATTTTCAATAGCTGATGGTTTCGACAATCAGTTTGTGGCTGCAATGTTAAAGAGTCATCGTGCCTTATACAGCTATATAATGGTATCAGAGCAAGGTGCAAGTATCGTTAGATGCAATTTAAATATGGAAGCCTTCTCACAAATCGTATTCAAAATACCTTCTCTTGATAAACAAAGAGAAATAGGTTATGAAATATCATTATTGAAGTCCCAATTAAAAACTGCGAATAAGATTATTAGAGCTTATACATCACAAAAGCAGTATTTGCTCCGTCAGATGTTTATATAAACATCTGGCGGAGTAAGTATTGCTTCAACTTATTATAAAAACCATTCAATGCAATTTGGCTTGATAATTTTCTTTCTAAAGATTGCATTAATTTAGCTATATGGCATTGATTGCTCTTGTTGGGGATTGGTAACCTTAAATTACTGAGAGTCGATAGCACTATATAAGGAGTGTTGCTTGAACTCTTTTCTATTGCAATTCTTTTGGGCAGCAATACTTTCAACGCCCATTTAATGTACTGGATATTTTCGGAGAATATATCTAATACATAAGTCCTTTGATAAGCATTAAACTTTCCGTTATAATAATTGATATATCCTAAATTAGCGCCATTCCCAGAGATTAGTAAAGCTTCTGTATCAAAAGCAAAGCTATCAATTTTAAATGGTCGTTCTGCACAAGTAAAAAATGGATAAATCCCATTATCTACCTTTGCATTTGCATCTAGTTTTCCTGTTGTAATTTGACAAATATCACCAAGTTTTACATATGCGTTTCCACTTGTTGATTCTTTAATGCAATGTTGTGCAATTCCCTTAATTAAGGATTGCAGTTTCTCAATGATTTTGTTTTGAGTAGTAATGCGTTGTTCAATAAGCAGTAATAAATCTGCAATTTTCTTTTGTTCTTCTACTGATGGCAATCCGATTTTAATAGATTTGATTTGCTCAAAATTTAGCCCCTGCCTATTCCCTCCAGCTTGAAAACTTTCTATTTGTTTTTGCCCATATTGAGACAACAAAAAATTGCAAAGGAAAGAGGGTATAAGCTTTTTATTCGCACGAATAATGCACACGTGCTGATTCACGTTACCACCCACAATCTGTTGATTTACCAAAGCACTACGACCGATGGAAGCTCCCGTTATATTAAGAAGTACGTCATCTAACTGTAATTCTGTATTCTTTTGCCGTTGATGGGTATCTTCATCTATATATGCAATATCATCCAATATCAGATGTCCTAATCCCACATTCTGACTACGGACAAAAGGATGACCTTCAGATTTATATACAGTTTCACCTCCTCTTGGTGTAACCCCACTACCTACTTTAATAGTTAATTCACCTATAATACACTTTTTCCATTCTCCTGTAAACTCCGGAAATCTCAGATTTAGAACATTAAGGACTTTTTTATCTTTATTATTTGTCATAGTCATTATTCTTTATCGGGATTAATATCAAACGGCAGAAAGTTGTCACCTTTATTAAAACGGTCAAAATCTGAACTAAACAAGCGATCTTGAATGATTCGGTATTTTTCAAATTCTGCTTCAGCAAATTTCTTGGCAAACTCAGCCGTTACTTTGCCTGCATCGGTAAGGATTGCATCACCACTTGCTTCCAGAATGAGATCAATACGTTTTGCCCAATCTTCCATCGTCATAGGTATATGACGCTTTGCCATACGCTCTGCCATGTCCAGAACTGCATTTACCAAACGTCCCATATCTTCCAATTCTATACCTTTTAGGTAGTTCTTGGCAATACTTACATCAGTCTTGACTATTTTCCCGTCTGGAGCATTCTCCCAGGTAGTCAGTCCCATGTGTTCTTTTTCAGCATTGGCTCTGTTCACAATCAGTTCTGCTGCTGTCTGGCCGTGTACCGCATAATGCATCTTGTTCTGAACCTTCTTGAAAAATAACTTTGTGGTTGGAGCATCACGGTTATAATCAATAGCTGTAGCGTAAATGTCAGTAAGTTTTTGATAAAACCGGCGTTCACTGAGACGGATCTCACGGATTTCAGCCAGTAAGTGCTCAAAATAGTCCTCACCGATAAATGATCCATTTTCCATACGTTTCTTGTCTATCACATAACCTCGTATAGAGAATTGACGGATGACTGAGGTACACCATTGGCGGAATTGTGTGGCTCTGATACTGTTTACCCGATACCCTACAGATATAATGGCATCCAAATTGTAGAACAGGGTCTTTCTGTTGACTTGACGTTCACCCTCTGTTTGAACTACCGAGAAAAACTCGGTAGTTGTTTCTTTCTGTAACTCCTGACTGGCATATATATTCTTCAGGTGCAAACCGATGTTGTCTGTCGAACAATCAAATAAGGTTGCCATAGCTTTCTGCGTACACCAGATAGTATCATTCTGATACACCACCTGTATGCCATCTTCCTTGCCCTCAATAGCGAAGATTAGGAATTCTGCCGTACTGTTTCTTATCTCAAACCGTTTTGCCATTATACCTCCACTTATTCAACTAGTCCCAATTCTTTCAAATATACCTCAATCTCTTTGTCCAGTTCGGCACGTTTGGCTTCAAGTTCTTTGATTTCTGCCATTACGGCCTTGATGTCGATAGGTTCTTCTTCCTCAAAGGTATCAACATACCGGGGGATATTCAGGTTGTAGTCATTGTCGGCCACTTCTTGTAAGGTGGCAAGATGACTGTACTTTTCTATTTCCTTACGGTCACGGTAGGTTTCAACAATCTTCTGTATATGCTGTGGACGAAGCTTGTTTTGAGTCTTTACTTTTTCAAACTCCTTGCTTGCGTCAATGAATAGGATATTGTCATCTTCCTTACGGCATTTCTTGAAGACAAGAATACAGGTCGGAATACTTGTACCATAGAAAATGTTAGCTGGCAATCCTATAATGGCATCTATGTAGTTTTTCTTTTCTATGAGGAAACGACGGATAACACCTTCTGCGTTTCCACGGAACAATACACCATGAGGGGCAACACAAGCCATTGTACCGCCTTCATTCAAGTGGTAAATCATATGTAAAATGAAAGCGTAATCGGCTGTTTTCTTCGGTGCGAGTCGTCCGGCCTTACTGAAACGGTCATCATTATTGAACTTGTCAGCTGCACTCCATTCAGCAGAGAACGGCGGATTTGCGACTACTGCATCGAACTGGGTATCGCCGAAAGCATCCCATTCTAGTGTATCACCGTTTTCTATCTTGAAGTTACTGAACTTGATTCCGTGAAGAAGCATATTCATACGGGCAAGGTTATAGGTAGTCGGATTCTTTTCCTGCCCGTAAATATATACTGCCTTTCCTATACTTGCAGCACGTAACAACAACGAACCGCTGCCACAAGTAGGATCATACACATTGCGCAAGCGCTGGTGGCCGATAGAAACAATCTCCGCCAATATACGACTGACTTCCTGAGGTGTATAGAACTCTCCTGCTTTCTTTCCGGCTCCAGCAGCAAATTGGGAAATCATGTATTCGTAGGCATCACCAAGAATATCAATTTCCTGTGAGGCTTCCACACCAAAATCTATATCATCCAAAGCAAGAAGCACATTGCTGACCAATGTATTCTTGTCGTCAGCGGTCTTACCCAACTTTGGAGAAGCCAAATCAATATCAGAGAACAGTCCTCCGAAATCCTCTTCACTGTCCTGTCCAAGGGTACTGTCTTCTATGCGTTTCAACGAACGTTCCAGCATTGGCAGGATATTTTCTTTCCGTTTGATTGTGTCTATCACAGATGAAAACAGATATTTGGGCTCTATAAAATAACCGATATTTTCCAGGCACTGGTTTTTGACCTCTTCTTGTAACTCCATTGCATCGGTATCGGTCATATCCCACAATTCTTTAAAAGTGACTTCGTCATCTTCAAGTGCACTGTTGGCGTATTTCTCTATTTTTTCCGACAAGTATTTATAAAAGATAAACCCCAAGGTAAAATACATAAAGTCGCTTGCCGACATATTGCCACGCAAACGGTTTGCGACCTCCCAAAGCTGGTCACGGAGTTTCTGTTGTAATTCTTCGCTCATATTATTATGCCGATAGTTGTAACGTTGTTCTTATTTTATTCACACAAGATTCAATTTGCATCACAAAGTTTTTGCGATTCCATATATCATCTTTTTTCTCACGAACCTTATTTTGCAGTTCATTCAGCTTATCGTACTTCTGTTTATAATCATGATGTTCCTTGCAATACTTCTCTCGTACTTCATATTCAGGTACATATTTACCGGTTTCATTCTCTTTCTCCTTTTTTAATTCCATAATTGCATCATTGTGAGGCTTGCAGAATCGTTCTAATGTCTCAATTTCATCTTCTAACTGGGTTGTTTCTATTTGACGTCGTTCAACTTCAGCACCTATTTCTTCAATTTTTCTTATAAACGATGGCAGTAACCCAATGTTTAAGTCTTTAATCATTTGAATATCTTGCGCAACCTCTGGGAAAAGATCAGATAGAGCCTCTAAGTTGGAAAGGAAATCTAAAGCTCCAGAAATCTTTTCTGCTTGCTTAGCAATCTCCATTTCATGGGGATATACTTTATATTTTGCTTCTTCCGATTGATTTATGTTACGTATCGTTATTAATCCATCTATTTGTTTCTTGAGCTTAAGGATAGAAAATGCCATTGACGGATTCTGAGCAAAACGCTTCAATCCAGCCATCATCATTTGTATCTCATTTGTAATCCATTTACGCACAAAAGAAGAAGTGTCCGTAGCCGCTTCATTGGTAGTTCTTGCCACGAAATCGAGCGCAATGTTCCAACTGTCAGGCTTAGGATCATACATTCTTGTGTAACGAATGATATCAGCCATATTTGCATAATAGTAAGAGACCATCATGGAATACGGTAAAATGTCTATACCTTTATATGTCAAATTAACAAAGAAATAGGATGACATCCCGTATCCAAAATTAGTTTTTAGTCGGAATTGTACATCGTTGTTTAAATCATAAACATAATCAGTCCAACCAATATTCTCAGATGAAAACATTCGATTATTATCATCTTGCTTCAAAAGCTGAAGCTTCCTATGATAACAAAAAGCTTGGATATAACGTATTGCTTCCTTTTCGTATGCTCTTTTTAGTGATTGTGACATTTGTTCTTCATTATCGCAATCACGTAATTTGCTTTGATATTCTTGATAAGTGTAACTAGTTGGATAACCAGCTCCTCCAATATAAGAAGTTGAATATGACCATGGATGACAATAGTTAAAGCCACGGGGCGCACATCTAAATTCTCTATCAAAATGCCCCTGCATATCAAGTACTGTCATATTCCTATTTGATACCATGTCCTTTAGTGTCCCCAGCAGTTCTTGGTACTCATTTGTTATGGGTACTTTTGTAAAAACGACATTACCATCTTTTACTGTTCTCACTACACCGATATAGTCTACATTTACTCGATTCATTTTTTATTCCCAACTAAAAGTTCTTATTATACTACGCAACCTATCCATTATCCTTGTCAAAGCCTTTCGGGTCTTAATCAGTCCAAGATGTTTCTCTTTTAAAGCCTTTTGTATGATTTCCGGCTGTTCCTTCTGGAGATAATCGTATTCTTTCAAATAATGAGTCAATACATCAGAAGGAATACCCTCGTCTTCCGATAAAGAGCGTACTGCCTTTTCCCGTTCTGTAGTAATATATTGATTCAATCGTTCTTCCAAATCGCTAGTGCCATCCGCTTTTTTACGTTGCACCATAAAATTCTCCTTATCCTCATCCACATTCTTTTGGATAAAACCGTCAATGAGTTTCGCCTTGCTACGCATTTCTGCATCTTTAATCATTGTGTCAATGATATGCTGACGGTGATCTGCATAATCGGCACTATATGGGTCAAGTTCAGCAATGAGTTCAAGTATATAAGCTACATTGATAACATCACTATGTAGAAGTTCCAGACAGAAATCCACATCCTCCAAACCTTGATTATTTCCGTAAGGGACAGGTTCTTCGGCAACTACAGATGGACTGGCAGGTGTATCGATAAATCCGACAGTAATGTCGAGATATTTACTTTTGTAGTCATTAAATTGCTGTTCTGTCATTCCAAGATCTTCCGCATCTTCATTGTAATCTTCATATATTTGGATTTCAGCATGTTTACGGATAATATCACGGAATGCCAGTACAAAGTCTTTTTTGTCTTTTTCGCTTTGCAGAATGTCAATACAACTTGGATTAGGGTATTTTTTTAAAAAATCCGATGCCAACTGTATGTATTCTTTTTTTACTTCCTCGTATGGCGGCCTTATAATATCCTCCAGGTTGTTGGAATTGCTGAACAGCTTGATTGCCGTATCTACATTGGATTTCAAATCACGGAAACATACAATTTTGCCGAATCTTTTTCTCTCATTCAATACGCGGTTTGTACGGCTAAAGGCTTGTAGTAAAGAGTGATATTCCAAATTTTTATCCACATAAAGCGTATTCAGTTTCTTGCTGTCAAAACCGGTAAGAAACATTCCTACAACAAGACAAAGATCAAGCGATTTCATATCCGCTTTCTTCTTTTTCATGCGCAGGTTTATATCATCGTAGTAAGCCCGGAAATTTTCTGTTGTAAATGAAGTGCCGAACATTTCATTGTAGTCGTCCATGATGGCCTGCAATTCGTCAGCTTCTCCAACACTACCACTTACATATTGTCCTGTACCCATTCCTGTCTGTTCGTCATCCTGACTGCCGTTAGCAGCGTATGTAAATACCGCACCTATGCGGATTTTAGGATTCAGAGATTTGAATATCTTATAATAACGGATAAGCATAGGTACAGACTGCACAGCAAATAGTGCGTCGAATTCCCCGTCAAAAGTTGACTTGTTGAAATTATTGAGGATGAACTTTGCTATTTCCTCCATACGGGTGGCATTTTCTTTTTCCACCTCTTCATTTCCATGATAATATTCCACAAGGAACCCCAATACATTTTCATCAGCAATGGCATCTTTGATGAGGTATTTATGCAGACAATTCCCAAAGATTTCTTTTGTGGTATGCCCGTCCACCGCATTCTCCGCAAAGATAGGAGTACCCGTAAAACCGAAAACTTGGGCATTGTCAAAGAACTTCATTATTCGTTTGTGACTTTCCCCAAAGTGGCTTCTGTGGCACTCATCGAATATCATGACAATGCGAGAGTGGCGTATCGCTTCTATCTTGTTGCTGTACCAAGTCTTGCTGACAGCGGCATTGAGTTTTTGGATAGTAGTAATGATAATTTTGGAATTGCTTTGCAGACGTTTTACTAGTTCATCCGTATTGTCTGTACCATCCACCGCACCTGGTTCGAATGCCTCATATTCTGACTGGGTCTGCGTATCAAGGTCGTGACGATCAACAACAAACATCACTTTATCCACATCATCCAGTTCGGAAACGAGTTGGGCTGCCTTGAAAGAAGTTAATGTCTTTCCGGCACCTGTCGTATGCCATATATAACCGTTGTCGTTTGAATTCTTTACTTTATCCAATATCTTTTCTACGGCATAGAACTGATATGGACGGAGAACCATCAAAGACTTATCACCCTCATGTAGCACTATATATTTGCCAATAATTTTTCCGAGTGTACATTTCTCGAGAAAGAACGCAGCAAACATATCTAATTCATTGAATGGATGATTGGAAGCATCAGTCCAGTTGAAGGTAAATTTGTAACCTATATTCGGATTATTTGCAAAATAGCGTGTGTTTACACCATTGGAAATTACAAATAATTGAATGTAATCAAACAAACCGTGAAAAGATGTCTTGTGGTAACGCTGTATTTGATTATATGCCTGCTTGAGTTCCACTCCACGGCGCTTCAACTCAATTTGCACCAATGGAAGTCCGTTAATAAGAATGGTTACATCATAACGGCATTTCTTTCGCCCTTCCACCGTGATTTGGTTGGACACCTGAAACTCATTTTGACACCATTGTTGGCGGTTGAGAAATTCTACCCAAATACGTTTGCCGTCTGCCGTGTCAAGCGGATAGAGATCCCGGAGTTTTTTCGCTTTTTCAAAGCGTGTTCCTCCTTCAAGATAGATAAGTATCTTTTCAAATTCCTCGTTGGTAAACTGAGCACGGCCATGCTCCTCCAACCGCTTACGATTATGTATCTCCAACTGCCGTTTGAAATTGGCTTGAAGATTATCCTCCTCTGCAATCTGGATATACTCATAATCCATTTGCTGAAGTGTGGCGATAAGTCCAGCTTCTAGTGCCGCTTCACTTTGTATTGTCATAATTATGCTTTTCCGTTACTCTTTTGTATTCAGGCCTTTGATAATCTCAATGCCTAATGCATTCTCAATCTTACATATGGTTTCCAACGACATGTTCTTTTTCCCTTTCAATACTTTGGAGATGTATTGTTGGGTGCAGTTCATTTTTTCGGCAAGCATCTGTTGTGTCAAACCGAGTTCCGCCATTCGTTTAGACATGGCAGCTGCAATACCTTGTGAGTATTGCGACCAATTTTTTATATCCTGTTCTGTTTCACATGCAGTCGATATGGAAGTCACAGGTGACATTCTATTTGTCGTCATGTTCATTAGAATACCATTTTAGCTTTGATTGCAAAGTTACTACAAAAGCCTCAATCAAACAACCATCGTGTTGTATTTCTATAACTTAATCCTGCAAAAAAGAAGTGAATCAAACTGTCAACCACTTAAGTAGTTCCAATCTAATAGGAAATCTATTTCATCAGTGTAAAAACGAGAAGCTGTCTTCGTTTGCGGTTATATAAGTCACCAATATAGAACCTATTTTACTTACTCAAGTATTGATATTTACGCGTATATATTTTGTTGTGCTCATTGACTGTGTCCACATCAAGATTCTCCTGTTGATACGAAAACATTCCATGTCATCCTCGCCGTCAAGGAAGACAATACTAAGGGCTCGACATCTATCTGGGGTATCACCAACATTTTGTACAAAAGTAACTCTAAGGTGATATTTTCACAGAA
>ERZ791626.2189-NODE-2189-length-10497-cov-2.782130_pt1 | contig 10497 bp, 10 predicted proteins | sample MGYA00510266_ERZ791626 | MGnify/ENA primary metagenome ERZ791626 (study PRJEB30046, sample SAMN00715208) | human gut metagenome | study: EMG produced TPA metagenomics assembly of the A metagenome-wide association study of gut microbiota in type 2...
CATCAACATGGTCAAGTTGCAGATCGACATGGAGGCGGCTTCGCCCGACCATGAACCCGACCGCCGCAACATCAACTGATTTCCGATGACCGCGGCGCACCTGCCGCGTATCCTTCGAATAAAACCCCGGACTTTGCGAAAAAGTCCGGGGTTTTTGCATTCCGGGTTCGGGGTCAGTCTACGACCTCGATCCTCGGACTGTCTGTATAGTTAGTGCCTTCGGTGCTTGCCCAGCGGATCGTGCCGCCATTGGGGTTGCCTAGAGCTCCGGAGCCATCTGTCTTCCAGTTCGCCACGCAGGTCATGCGGAACTGTACATCACCCTTGGCGATGGCTTTGGTGTAGGTCACCGTGACGTCGATGGTGATGTTGCTCGATGGGATGGAGTGGGTGTAGGTGATCTCCTCGCCGTTCACCGTCGCGGTCTGCGTTGCAATGACCGGTTTCCAGTCGTTGTCGCCGGTTCCGTCGCAGAACTCCATCAGCCAGTAGTTCTGTCCCGTGGCCGAGGTCCGGGTGAGACCGCTGAAACGGACTTTTGTCCCGGCTTCGAACTTGGTGACGGGAACTTGGAAGAGCCAGTAGTCGCCCGGCCATGCTCCCGTGATGTAGGGCTGCCCCGTAGAGCCGATGAAGCGGGCGCAGTCGGGATCGTCGATACCGGTCTGGTCAGAATAGGTGTGCGTGTAGGAGATATAGCCCGTGCCCTCGTTGGCCGGCAGGAGGTTACTTTTCACGAACGCGTCGGTGTAGTTGGCCATGTTGGCCGCCGAGAAGAGCCAGCTTACCGGGGCGTCGAGTCCCGTCATGCCACTGCCGCCGCTGCCGCTCGTCTGTTTGACGGTGACGGCGAGCGAGGCTTTTTCGCCCATCTTTTCCTCGGTGGTGATAGTGAATTTACCGTTGCGGGCCTTGTCGTCCGTGTTTTCCGTCGGGGTGACGAGGACGGTGACGCTCTCGTTGGCCATGCCTTTGAGCGGGGTTACCGTATACCAGTCGTCCTTTTCCGGCACTTCGATGCTCCAGTCGTAGTTCGCCGAGACGGTGAACGAGACGGCGGCCTTGTCTTCGGCCTTGAAGCTGATCGTGTTGTTGGTCAGCCCCTCGGCGGCGATGAGCTTCATGCCGGCCATGGCGATGGGGGAAAACACCGCCGCCGTGGCCCCGCCCAGCACGCATTGCGGGATGGTAGTGAGTACGGCAGAGAATTTCGGAATGATACCAGACAGCAGTAAAAACGCGCCAGTCAGCGCAAAAACGCTGCGATTTACAACTTTATTTGTGGCTACAATTCCCACATTCTGGGAGTATGTCGCCGTGGGAAGACCGCCCAGCAGCGCTGTCAGAATGTTGCTGACGCCATAGGCTGCGATGCCGCCCCGCAGCTCCTGCGTGGTAGGCTCCCGATCCATGCCGCCCACGGTGGTGGCCGTCAGGTCGCCGATAGCCTGAATGGCGTTGATGGCGAACAGCAGCCCCAGTGCGACGCACGCCGAGGGTTCAAATGTCACGCCAAAGGGCAGAAATTCCGGCAGAGAGAACCACCCGGCCCCCGCGATGCCGGACAGATCCACCATCCCGGCCCCAAAAGCGACGGCGTAGCCCGCCAGAATACCCAGTAAAATGGACGCCAGCTTAAAAATGCCCCTGCCGCGATTGGTCAGCACCAGCACCACCGCCAGTGTAAATGCCGCAATAGCCCAGTTCTGCCAGGATCCGTACACCAGAGCTTCCGGCAGGCCCCGCTGCACTACAACGCTTTCATATGTGTTGCCGGTGCCGCCGGCCATATAGTTGATGGCCGTGGGGTACAGAGACAGACCGATGGTGAACACTACCGTACCGGTAATGCCCGGCGGGAACAGCCTGCGGATAGGCTTGATGAAGATGCCCACCAGTGCTGCCACCGCGCCGCCCACGATCATAGCGCCCGACACAGCGGCTAACCCGCCGCTGCCGGAGACGATGGCCTGCATACTGGGCAGATAAGCGAAGCTGACACCGAAGATCACCGGCAGCCCCGCGCCGAAGCGCCCACCGATGGGAAACAGCTGTAGCAGCGTGGTAACGGCGGACATGACCAGCGATGCCTGTATCAGCAGGACCCGCTGGTCCTGCGCCAGTCCGGCCACGTTGGCAATGATGATGGCTGGGGTCACGCAGCCCACGATCATAGCCACCAGGTGCTGCAGCGCCATGGATACGGCCATGCCAACAGGTGGCAGGCCCCGGTATTGAAACAGCGCCTCTCGGCGGCATTCAAGCTTTCGCATGGTGTGGTCTCCTTTGTGCATAGTGTGCTCAGTATAGCACGTTTTTAACGGAAAACTCAACCGTTTTCTCACAAACAGCCCAAGCGGCGCAAAACCACCCTCCGGTGATGCCGGAGGGCGGTCAGATCATGCGTGTTTATGCCTGCGGACACTGGCGAAAAACGGGCGCTTCAGCGTGTCTGTACTGCTGAACAGACCGGATTAGAAGGATGACAGCGCTCCGCCTGCGTGCGGGGGCGCTGTTTTTGTGCTTGACAAGGGAAGCGCAGCGGCATATAATAACGTATTGTTATTGATAACATATAGTGATTATTGAGGTGAGCGTAATGCCGGCAGCAAAACGAATATCCAAAGAGGCCATCATCGACGCCGCAGCGGCGGTGCTCCGCATCGGCGGGTTTGAGGCGATCAACGCCCGCAGTGTGGCGAAGGCGCTGGGGTGCTCCACCCAGCCCATCTATCTGTCCTTCCGCAATATGGAGGAGTTGAAGTCCGCGCTGACCCAGCAGGCCATCGAGCAGCATACCCAGCGGGTACGGGAATCTCTGCGGGCGCATGAGGGGTGCGATAGTCGGTACAGCAGCTACGGCATGGGCTTTGTGCAGTTCGCGGCCCAGGAAAAGCAGCTGTTCCGCTGGCTGTACCTGGAGGACAACCGGCCGGGCTGCCATCAGGAGGACGTGCTGGAGCCGGAGATCATCCGGACCGTCATGGACGAATTCGGCTATGACGAGGTCACGGCCCGGGCCTTTCACCGGGATATGACGTATTATTCCTACGGACTGGCCATCCTCGCCAACACCGGGCATCTGGCGCTGACAGAGACGGAGCTTCGGGAAGCCTTTCGACGGGAGTTCCGTGCACTGGCGGCGTATTACGGTCCGCCGAAGAAGCTGCCGGAATTTGCAGAGAGGGAGAATGCAGCGCACCAATTATTCCGCTAAGAGGCCGTCTTGCAAAATTGTAAGAAAGTCGCAGGAAATGCAAGGAAAAGCAATGGCTGCCATGGGACAATGGCGGTATACTCCTCCGGTGGAAAGAAGGTATTGAAGTGAAAACAAATAAGACATTGGCACAGAAGCTGTGTCTGCTGGGCCTGGTGAGTCTGCTGTCGTATACGGCGGCTCTGCTGGCAGCGCTGTGTTTTTTGGTGCTGCTGCCCGGGTGCAGCCTGGGGGAGAAGGTGGATCGCGAGCCGGTGCAGACACTGGAATGTACCCGCCCGGCATCCCTGTCCGGGCTGTATCCGGCGGGCGGCAGCGTGGTGCTGATCAGCTGGGCGGACTATGAGAGCGGCAGGACCACTGTGCAGCTGGTGGATGCGGAAGCGGACACCGTGAAGCGTGAGGTCACGCTGGATGGGGTTTGGGATACGAAGCGGCAGGCCCTGGCGCATGGATTTGCGCTGTGCGACCGGGAGACGAATCGTTGGAAGCTCTTGGACGATGTGCTGACGGAGACAGGCAGCTTTGATGCGGAGAACGTGGATGGCTTTTTCTCATATGACGGGGAGAGCTATTACTTCCTGCGGGACGGGGTGCTGCATTGTCAGAACGTAGCCGGAGGAGAGGCACAGCCGGTAACGGCGCTGTCACAGCTGCGGTTCGCGGAATTGACGGCCTATGATGCGGCAAGCGGGCGGATGGCGGCCCTGTTCCGCCTGTCACCCTACGGCAGCGTCTGCGATACGGCGGTCTTTGACCCGGAGACGGGGGCGATCAGCCTGCTGCAGGAGCAGCGGTATCAGGTGATGTTGGCGCCGGCGGGCGGCATGAGCCTGCTGGCCTTTGACAACGATAAAATGGGATATTCCGCCCTGTGCGGCAGCGGCGATACGTTCTGGTTCGCCGATGCTTCGCTGTTTCTGGACGCGGGAGGCGCGCTGTACGCCGTCGGCGATGCGGAGGAGCTGATCGGTGTGGGAACGGGCCGCACGACGCTGTATAACGTGGGGGAGAGCATCACGGCCTGCGACCTGACGGCTAACGGTATCGCCGGAGAGATGTACGACTGCTGCGTTCTGCCGGAGGCAGGCCTGCTGGTGGGCGGCATGTATGAAAACGGCGCCTTCCGGCTGTACGTTATAGACCCGGCGCAGCTGACCTTCGAGCCGGTAGCGTCAGCGGTGCCCGTCCCGTCGCCGCTGACGGTGGATGAGACACTGCTGCAGGCCTATTGGGGTGCCCTGAACGGCCTGCCGGTGGCAGAGAGCTTACAGGAGGCGCGGCAGCAGGCGGATGTGTTGGAGCAGCGATACGGCGTGCGGATACTGCTGTCATCCCAGTGCAGGGAGGCGGCAGAACTGAGCAGCTATCCCATCACTCTGTCGGACACTATGGACACGGAAGCAGAGCTGAACGGCGTCCGCGCCGTGCTGGCGGCGATGGACCGCAGCTTTGCCCTGTATCCGGAGGGCTTTCTGGCGCAGTTCCGCAACCGCGCCGGTGAGGGCGGGCTGTGCTTCCTGTTGGTGGCTCACATCGACAGCGACTATGGCGTGGTAGGCTGCACCTACGATTCGGCGGACTGGCAGTATATCGCACTGGACGTGCAGGCCGACTATATGCGGGAGGGCACTGTCTGTCACGAGATCTGGCACGCTACGGAGAACGAAATACTGTCCCGCGATTACACCGCCTTCAACTGGGATGACTGGAATGCGCTGAACCCGGCGGGCTTTATCTATTGGAACGACAGCGGTGACTATGACCGGTACGACGCCCGCTGGACCATGTTCGACAACGGCGAGGGCGTGTACTTTGTGGACAGCTACGCCAAGCTGGCGGCACAGGAGGACCGGGCGCGGATCATGGAGTATTTCATGGTACATGAGGACGAGGCGGGGCTGCTGATCCAGTCAGACGCCATACGGCAGAAGCTGACGTGGATGTGCCGTGCTGTGCGGGAGTGCTTCGATACCGCCGGATGGGGAACGCCCCGGTGGGAGAAGCTTTTGTAAAGCAAAAGGAGCAATAATGATACCGGAATGGAAAATTTACCCCCGTTCTCAGGGACACAGTACCGTGTACCTGCAGAACGTGGTCACAGATCCCGCCATACAGGTGGGGGCGTTACCATCGGCGACGGCGCCATCATTGCGGCCCGCTCCGTAGTGGCGAAGGATGTGCCGCCCTACACCATCGTGGGCGGCCTGCCGGCCAAGCCCATCCGCAGGCGATATGACGAGGAGACCGCCGCGCGGCTGGAGAAGCTGCGGTGGTGGGACTGGCCGGAGGCGCAGGTGCGGCGGGCTATCCCGCTGCTGCAGGCCGGCGATCTGGACGCCCTGGAAAAGTTGATATAAGGCCGGCGGCCGTGGACCAGGCGTACACGCCGGGCACTTTCTGACCCTGCTGTAAAAGAGTATCTGAGGGATACGTGTATACGGACAACGAAATGAGCCCTCCGGCAGCTGCCGGAGGGCTTTCAACTGCCTGTTGCGAAACGGGCCGGGGAAAGGTATAATCTAAGGAGAACATACTGCGGAACGGCGAGAAAGGAGAAACCTATGGGTAATGTGACAGCGGACCGCGCATGGGATGTCCATCCGGTGACGGAGGCGGACATAGAGGCGTATCTGGACATCTATCTCAATTCCTATCCGGCGTACAAGACGCTGGACGAGGAATGCCGGGCACACTACCGGAGCAAGCATCTTACGGAGCTGCGGGAGGACACCCAGACTCGGACGATGGGCCTGTTTGAGGGCGGCACACTGATCGCCACCATGAAGCTGATCCTGTTCTCCATGAACTTCTTTGGGGTCATGCAGCCTGCCTGCGGTGTGATGGCGCTGGAGGTACACCCCCTGCACAAGAAGAAGGGCGCGGCGCTGTATATGATACGGTATGCCGAGCGCTATGCACGGGAAAACGGTGCGCTGCTGACCATGCTGCTGCCATTCAACATCGGCTTTTACCGTCGGATGGGCTATGGCTTTGGCGGGAAGTTATATGAATACCATCTGCCAGCCGGGGCACTGCCGCGGTTGGACGGAGAGGTGCGGGCGCACCTGCGCCTGCTGCAGCCGGAGGAGTTTGACCAGGCGATGGACTGCCAGCGGCGCTTTGCCGCCCGAAACCATGGCATGGTGGAGAAGTTCGACGAGGAGCTGCGCGGAGCCCGGGGTGATATTCAGGTGCGCCGTATGGGTTATTACGACGGCGGACGCCTGTTAGGCTACGCGGCCTATCGGTTTGAAAGCGCCAGTGCGTGCAACTATACCAAAAACCGGCTCAGCGTGGAGGAACTGGTGTATGAGAACGGCACAGTGCTGCGGGCGCTGCTGGGCGGCCTGCGGATGCAGGAGGATCTGGCCCAGACAGTGATACTGCGGACAGGGGAGGAGGATTTCCACCATCTGCTGGACGATCCGCAGGACGTGTCCGGAAACTACATCGACTACGGCTTTTTGCAGACCAATGTTTCCGCCGTGGGGACCATGTTCAAGCTGACGGACGGGGCGGACTTCGTGCGGCGGACCGGCTATCGGAATTTCCCGGCGGGGACGCTGACGGCGGCCTTCCGCTATCGGGATGAGATGGCGGACCGGGAGGAGGAGCTGCGTATCGGCTTTGCCGATGGCCGCTGGGCCGTGGCAGAGGGGACCGCGGACGTGACGGTGATCTGCCGGCAGGGGGATCTGGCGGCGCTGCTGATGGGGTCCTGCGGTCTGACGGCGCTGCTGCGGCTGGGTGCGGCGTCCGCAGATGACGCCGAAAAGGCGCGGCAGTTGGCGCAGCTGCTGTACTGTGTCCAGAAGCCCTGGCTGAACGCGGATTATTGAGCTGCCGCAGTTGACAAATAGAAAACAACGCAGGAGAACAAGAGATGCGGAACATATTGAAGGAAAAGCTGGCCAGAGGCGAGAAGCCGCTGGGCACATTCGTGGGTACCGGCAGTGCTGCCGTGGTGGAATGTCTGGGCTGTGCGGGGCTGGATTTTGTCATTCTGGACAATGAGCACAGCCCCATCGAGGCGGAGACAACCGCCCGGCTGGTCTGCGCCGCGGAAAGGCGGAACATCACGCCCCTGGCCCGGGTGCGGGAGATCAGCCGCCCGGCGATCTTGAAGCTGCTGGACGTTGGCGTGCAGGGGATCATTATTCCAGATGTGCACGGCTGGCCCAGGGCTTCGACGGCGTGGCCATCGGACTGGATGCCACGATGCTGATCGCCGGTGTACGGGCGCAGCTGGCTGCCTGCCGCGGATAAAGAAAAAAGAGGACGGAACCCCACGGGGGCGCCGTCCTCTGCATATTACATATCCTTCATTTTTTCCAGCAGCTCTACCAACTTGTTGTAGAAGTACCGGCATTCGCGGATGCTCAGGTACTCCTGAGTGGAGTGGCAGTTGAAGGCGTTGGGCGTCAGGGAGACGGCGTTAAGGCCCGGAAGGCGATGGCCCGTCTGCCGATATAGCCGCGCAGGTCGGTTACCAGGCCGTTTTTCCCGCAGGTGCGCAGCGCGTCCGAGCCAAGTGCCGCGATCGCCGCGGCCAGATAGTCCCGGGTGTCCTCATCATGGAAGGAGACGCAGGGGTGTCGATGCGGGCAGCGGCGCTGGGCGATCATGTAGTCCAGCTGTTTTTTCATTTCTTCAGTAAGGTCGAAATTCATAGTATATCTCACCGCGATCATATGCGGCGGATGTATATTCCTCCGACACCGGACAAAGACTACGGATGTAAAATCTGCTTTGACTGGAGGAATTTCATATATGAAAGCAACAGGCATCGTGCGCCGCATCGACGACCTGGGCCGCGTGGTCATCCCTAAGGAGATCCGCCGCACCATGCGTATCCGCGAGGGCGACCCGTTGGAGATATACACCACCCGCGACGGCGAGGTTATTTTCAAGAAGTATTCCCTTATCGGCGGGTTGGAGGAGTTCGCCGCGCAGTTCTGCGATACCCTCAGCCGCAGCACGGACTTTTCCGCCGCTGTTACCGACCGCGATGCGGTCATCGCCATCGCCGGGGCGGGGAAGAAGGAACTGCTGGGCAAGCCTGTCTCCCCTGCGCTGGAGCAGGTCATGGACCAGCGTGGCCTCTACTGCGGCGAGGGTGTGGTCATCAGCGATGAGAACGAGCAGTTCCGGGCCGCTGTGGCGGCACCTATTCTCTGCGGCGGCGACGTGCTGGGCGCGGTGCTCTTTCTTTCTCCCGACGGCAAGCCGGCGGGGGAGACGGAGTGTAAGCTGGCCCAGACCGTGGCATCCTTTCTGGGCAAGCACATGGAGTCCTGACAAAAGGCCCCGTGGCTTTCGCCGCAGAGCCTTGCATACGGCTTTCGCAAGCTTTTTGACCGGCCTGAAAAAGAGAAGCGCCTGAAGGGCGCTTCTCTTTTGTCTTATCAGCGCAGCAGCAGGCTGACAACCATTCGTACGTCTTCGACGTTAACTTCGCGGTTACCGTTGACATCGCAGCGGAGGAACTTCTCCATGTCAAGTGCGGAATGCTTGGCGTTATATAGGTCGTAGATATACTGGGCGTCGTTGATGTCGATATGGCCCGTGCCGTTGACGTCGCCGCCGTATTCGATAGATGTGACGGCGTTTTCTTTGATAGTGATGGCGGCTTCTGCATCAGCCTTCACAGTATCCTGCGATTTGCTGCTCGGCAACAGCCAGGCGTAAGATTTGTATTTCTCTGACCAAAGCATAGGTTTTCCCCCGTAATAGAGGGACTTGGTCTCCTCGGGCTTCGGATCAGGGGAGGCAGTAATCAGCCAAATGGTGGATCCGTCAGTATTCACATAAGGGGAAACGATTACGTTCCAATCAAAGTGCTGTGCTTTGGTGATCGTTATCGTGATAATGCCACCGGTAATATATTGACCAGGAATGGTGTATTTTACACCGATTTCCCCGGTCTTGCCTGTCTCGAAAACGGGAATGATGCCACTTTGTCCAGCCGCACTAATACTGTAATCAAAGCCATCATGTTGATCGGTGTAAAAGTCAAAGTCGGATCCATTACTTATTACTCGCGATACACCCTTTTTCCATTCATCGCTGGTACCATTGCCGTTGAAGGTGATCATAGTCGTACCGGATGGAAGAGTTTTCTTCACCGTAATGACCACCGGGCCGGTGACGAATGCCGCCGGGATCGTATAGGTATAGCGGCTGCCGCTGCTGCTGACAGTGCACGTCACCGGCAGGCCGTTTACCGTTACGGCCACCGCGTAGTCGTAGTTGGAGGCCTGCGTGACCGTGAAGGTGTACTCCTGCCCATGCGTTGCGGGAGTGAGGGGGCTGACATCGCCGGAGCCGTCGCCCTCGACGGTCGCCGCGTATGTTTTGATAGTGGGTGCGCTGTTGGCTTTGATGACCAGCTCGCCGGTGACATTTTTGATCGTATAGCTGCCGTCACTGTTGTTGATGATGGCTACCGTTTTGCCATCCACGGCGGCCGAAAAGCCGTAGTCATAGCCGGGATCGGCGGTGAAGGTGTAGTCGCCGTTTGCTGTCACATAAGCGGCGCCGGTGGCACATTTTGGAAGCTCAACAGGGAAGCCGCCACACAGGATCGTCACCGTGTTGCTTTGGCCGGCCGGTACACTGGTAGTTTGGGCGTCCTTTGCCGCGTTGGCGCGGACGTCCATCTGTGCCTTGACCAATTTCACAGTGGCCTCACCGGCAGCCTTTACGGTGAAATTCAGCATGATAGAACTGTCGGAGCGCACTTCTCCGTAGCCGCCTATGGTCAGCAGTCCAGCGTCAGAGTTGTTGATGATGTCAGGGATATCACCATTGCTGCCGATAGTGGCACTTGTGAAAGTAAGCTTTTCCGCGTCATAGTCAATTTGGAAGAAATAGGTGTTGTACTCCTGCGATGTGGAATTTTGACCTAAGTATAGTCCAACCAATGCGGTTTCTCCGACTGCGGTGGTTGGATTGCTATACAGATAAGCGTAAAAGCTCTCTGTGCCGCTGGCAGACGCTGGCAGCAAAAGCAGTACCATAACCGCCGCTAAAAGCCCGGAAAACCATCGTTTCATCTTAAAAACCCCTCCGTTTCATCACTTTTCGGTAAATACCAACCTAAATTTATCACCGGTCACCGAACAATTCAATTCGCAATAGGCAGAAATTTAAGGGGGATTGTTGTGCAGAATGACGATAAAGCCCATGAAAATGGGCAAAAACCTTCCCCCAGGGGGAGGGATTTTTCGCGCCCCTGTTAGCGTTCCGTTAAAACTGCGTTAAGAAATCACCGATTT
>ERZ791626.2190-NODE-2190-length-10490-cov-2.235553_pt1 | contig 10490 bp, 7 predicted proteins | sample MGYA00510266_ERZ791626 | MGnify/ENA primary metagenome ERZ791626 (study PRJEB30046, sample SAMN00715208) | human gut metagenome | study: EMG produced TPA metagenomics assembly of the A metagenome-wide association study of gut microbiota in type 2...
AAAAAACTATCCGGGCTTTCCTGCGGCTTGTGCGGGTGTCTGCGCCGGCATGTATCTCACCTGCATAAATGATTTGCCGGTTGTTGATATTATCGATTATGAACGTCTTACTGCCGAAGAAAGCATTGAATTAACACTCTGTGCGGACGGCGCTCAGTGCGGCAAACAGCAGAAAGAATTCAAAATTTCGCTCACTAAGGAAGAATATGAGCCGCTCGGACTGAACTTTGAAACAAGTCTCATGAGTCCGGTGCGGCAGTGTGCAAACCATTGCATATTCTGCTTTATTGATCAGATGCCGCGCGGCAACAGAAAAACGCTGTATTTCAAGGACGATGACTGGCGACTGTCGCTGATAATGGGCAATTATGTCACGCTTACAAATGTCAGCGACAGAGAGTTTGAACGTATGATTGCCCGCCGCGTTTCACCGCTCTATGTTTCCGTTCATGCAACGGACGGCGCAGTGCGTAAACGCATGATGCGGAGCCCAAATTCCGAAAACATTCTTTCACGGCTTACGCGTCTGCACGAAGAAGGACTTGCATTCAACTGTCAGATTGTGCTTTGTCCCGGCTACAATGACGGGGATGTGCTGAAGCAAACATTGAATGACCTTTTTGCCCTCCGCCCGGAATGCCGTTCCGTGGCTGTGGTTCCTGTTGGACTCACTGCACATAGGCAGGGACTTGCAGAGATTCAGCCGACAACTGCGGAAAGTGCATCCGCTGCCATCAAACTTATCGATGAGTTTAAAAAGAATCATGGGCTTTCGGACTTTGTATATGCATCGGACGAGATGTACCTTGCGGCCGGTCAGGAGCTTCCGACGTTTGAGGAATGCGGTGATTTTGAACAGATAGAAAACGGCGTCGGACTGTTCAGACGGTTCGAACACGACTTTATGAATGCACTGGAAGATTTACCGACTGCGCCCCGAATGCATGAGTTTGATTCCGTGAGCGGGGTCTCCATCGCGCCGCACATGAGCAGGCTTTTCAAAAAACTTCTGCCGTACAATATAAAAATCAATGTGCACCCCGTTGTTAACGATTTTTTCGGCAACACCGTCACGGTCACGGGATTGGTTACGGCGGGAGATATAATCAAGCAATGCAAAAACTGTTTGAACGGAGAAGCTTTGCTGATACCGCACACGATGCTGAGAGAGAACGATGTTGTTTTTCTTGACGGAATGCGCACTGACGAACTTGCGGCTGCCTTGCAAAAACCGATTTGGCGCGTCAGCGCGGACGACGGTTATGATTTTATTGACGATATAATTAACCTGGTTGAAAGGAACGCATAAATAATGAAACCCTTGGTGGCAATAGTGGGAAGGCCGAATGTCGGCAAATCCACACTTTTTAACAAAATAGCGGGGAAACGCATAGCGATAGTTGAGGATACTCCGGGCGTGACACGAGACCGCATTTACGCGGATGCGGAGTGGCTGAATTACAGGTTCACGCTTATTGATACCGGCGGCATTGAGCCGGAAAGCGAGGACATAATTGCAAAACAAATGCGTCGGCAGGCAGAGCTTGCAATTGAAACGGCGCAGGTTATAGTTTTCCTTCTTGACGGCAAATCGGGGCTTACAGCAGCGGATGAGGATGTTGCGGATATGCTCCGCCGCAGCAAAAAACCGATCGTGACGGTCGTAAACAAAATTGATCATCCGAAATACGAAGATGCCGTTTATGACTTCTATACCCTCGGCATAGGCAGTCCGATAACAATTTCCGCCGAACAGGGACTGGGTCTCGGCGATATGCTTGACGAAATTGTTTCTTACTTTCCGCAGATTGAAGAGGAAAGTGAAAACGATAACACGAGCATTGCGATTGTGGGCAGGCCGAACGTTGGTAAATCCAGCCTTGTAAATGCACTTCTCGGACACGAAAGGACGATCGTCAGCAACGTTCCGGGCACAACGCGGGATGCAATCGATTCACCGTTTACATGGAACGATAAGGAGTACACTTTGATAGACACTGCGGGCATACGCCGCAAGCGTTCTGTTGAAGATGAAACCGTTGAGCGTTACAGTGTTATCCGCTCGCTTGCAGCCATTCGCCGCTGTGATATTGCGCTCATTGTTGTTGATGCGGAACGCGGACTGAGCGAACAGGACGTGCGCATTGCCGGCTATGTACACGAGGAAGGAAAGGCTTCCGTACTCATTGTCAACAAGTGGGATCTTATCGAAAAAGATACCTATACAGCCGAGAAATTCAAGAAGAAAATGCTTGTTGATCTTGCGTTCATGAGCTATGTTCCGATGTTGTTCATATCTGCAAAAACGGGACAGCGCGTCAACAAAGTTATGGAACTTGCGGAGTTTGCATATGAGCAGAACTGCACCCGCATATCGACGGGCAAGCTGAACGATATAATCAGCGAAGCAGTCACAATGAATGAACCGCCCGTGAATGCAGGAAGACGTCTGCGTGTGTATTATTCCACCCAAGCAGGCATCAAGCCGCCGACATTTATTATTTTTGTGAATGAACCGGAGCTCATGCATTTTTCATACAGGCGCTATCTTGAAAACTACATTCGCAAATCATTTGAAATCAAGGCAACCCCGATTCGCATTATCATCAGAAACCGGGAACGAAGCGACACCGATTAAGGATGCCGCACCGTGAGTTTTAAGGCTGAATCGGTCATACTAAGGATAATTCGGGTTTGAGTTAGTTTTGCGAAAAGGGGATACGGAATTGAACTTTTTCGCAAAACACTGTGGGCATGATTTGCAGTATCTGAAGAAAGGTTTCTGTGCGGAAGGGCTGCGCGGCATAATTTCTTGATGAAATGTATAAATGCTTACACCCGTATAAGCAATTCACGGAGGACAAAGTATTCGGAATGACCGTTATTGAATTTTTTGACAGAACCCCGGTAGAAAATATAATAAGCTGTCTGTCGATGCGCCCGAATAAGGTTATTCTTGCAGGCGGCAGCAGTGATATGAGCGAACACGGACGCATCTTGAAACGGGTTGCAGCGGCACATGGCCTTGATATCGAGATAAGCTGCGTGCCCGTTGACAGAAATAACCTGACAAATGCCGTTTCGGGTTTATGCGGCATCATTGAGTCGGAACCCGGAGATTTTTCTATTGACCTCACCGGAGGAGAGGATCTTCTGCTTGTTGCTGCCGGAATTGTTGCAGAAAGATATGCAAAGAACGGCGGACGCCATATTGAGCTGCATCACTATAATGTTCGGACAGGAGCGGTTCAGGACTGCGATAACAATAATAAGGTATTCAACAACACAAACCCAAAGCTTTCAATAGTGGATGATATTGTCCTGCACGGAGGAAAACTGCGCTACAGCAACAGTGTGCTGGGTGACGGAACATACCGAATGTCTCTTTCCGATGATTTTGCCGAAGATGTTAATTCAATGTGGGATTTATGCAGAACAGATCCTGCACAGTGGAACATGAATCTGAATGCACTCGAACTGCTGTCGCATTATAAAATGCAGGATGATGATCCGTTGGACTTTTTTCTGACGTTCCGCTATGCGGAGGAGCACATCCCTAATTGTACGGAAAAGCTCAACCGCGTATGCCGATTGGCGGAAGAACTCGGAAGGCGCGGTATCATTGAAAAACTCCGCGTTGACTCGGGACTGCTTGCGTTTCGCTATAAAAACGCGCAGATTAAACGCTGCCTTGCAAAAGCGGGAAGTGTGCTTGAAATCAAGATGCTGTTGCTTGCGAATTCCGCACTTGACGATGACGGGAACCAATACTATAACGATGCGGCAAGCGGTGTAACAATCGTTTGGAGCAATCACGGTTCTTCTGTCCGCCGATGGAATTTTTATGATGAATCAACGGATTATTGTGACATAAACACCGAAAATGAGATTGATGTTATGCTTATGCGCGGCGTGATCCCGGTGTTTGTTTCATGTAAAAACGGCGCAGTGGATTCAAATGAATTATACAAACTTAACACGGTTGCAGACAGGTTTGGAAGCATATATGCAAAAAAAATCATTGCAGCAACCTATCTTGGCAAGATGGGTTCAGGAAGGGAAATGGATCCGTTCCGCAGCCGCGCGGAAGAGATGGGCATTGAGCTAATTGAAAATGCTCATTTGATGAACGATGACGAGTTGCTTGCACGTTTAAAAAAGGCAACAGAATAGATTTGAATGCCCGTTCAGACTTAACGCGCCTGCAAATGTCCGATCGGCAGCGTAAATTTAAATGCTTAAATAACTAAATGCGGAAACAAAATTTTCAGCCGCCGGCATGGAAGTCGGCGGCTGTTTCCAAATGTTATCGAAATGAAACTATTCCGCTTTCGGCTCGCTGTTCTGTTTCAGCAGCGGCAGCAGTTCCTCAACACTCAGAACTTTTCCGCAGCAAAGCAGTTTGCCGTCAACGATGAGCGCGGGCGTTGTGATAATGCCCATTCGGGTGATTTTCACAAGGTCACTTATGGTTTCAAGCTCGGTTTCCGGGATATTCGCCTGCTTCATTGCGGCAACAACGTTGTCGCGAAGCTTTGCGCAATGTGCACAGCTGCCGACAAGCACCTTGATCCTTGCACCGTTAACAGCTGCGGGGATAATGCGAACCTCGTTTTGTCCTCTTTTTTTGAGAATACTGTTAATCTTAATGAATGCCATAACAATTCACCGCCTTTTAACCTTATGTATCACGATTGAATATCGCACATTCGCAGCAAGGGGCAGAGCGCTTATTGCTCCGCATACTCTCTGTGGACATATTTACTCGTTGTCAGTTTCAGCAATGCACCGTAATCGGGGATGAACCTCAGTGTGTCGCCGACTTTGTATTTTTTGCAGTTGGTGAGGTTGACGATTAAGTGGTCGCTGCTTGCACCGATAATCTCAACAGCGGGGTCAAGCGGGGTGAGTCCGTCGGGGTTCACATCCTGCCTTCCGATTGCAAGGATGCCTCGAATCATTTCACCGCGATCTTCAAAAGTGACACGTTCACCGAATGCATTAAGACCGCTTGTTCCGATAGGTTTGCTGGGTTTGCGCTGAACTTCGACAAGCTCCGCTTCAAGGGTAAAGCAATCTGTATTCAGCCATTCGACGGGCTTACCGCTTTCGGTATTGTTGCCGAGGACGAAACTTTCGCCGAGACGAAGTTGGGTAATGCCTTCGGGGATACGATTGTCCTCCAGCATTGTGAGCATTGAGGAATTACCGCCCGAGACGATGGGAAGGGGGACAGAATACCTTTTGCGCAGCTTGTCTGCAATTGCAAGCAGTCCGCCGAGATTTGTTTCATCGGGAATGATGCCGCCGTAGCAGGTAAGGTTAACACCGATTCCGTGGAATTCAAGTGCAGGTTCGGCAAGAATTGCTTCCGCTGCGGAGAAAATCTGCGCTTCATCCGTGTTGAAAATGCCCTCCCGCAAGTCGCCCATATCGACCATAAGAATAATCTTATGCACTTTGCCGAGCTTTTTTGCAGCACCGCCGATAAGGCGAATGGTTTCTTTTTCGCTCTGCATTGAAATGTCGGCATAGCGGACGACATCTTCGACTTCGCTCTGCATTGAAATGCGAAGCAGCTGAGTCGGTTTATCGGAATGAAGCTCCGCAATTGCGGCAAGGTTCTGCACGCGCGAATCAGCAAAAGCATCCGCTTCGCTTTCTGAAATCATTCTGCAGATACGTTCATCGGCGCAGAAGACTTTCGTGACAATCGCGGTTTTAATGCCGATGGCGTGACAGCGGTCAACCAGTCTGTCAAGGTTCGTACGCAGTTTGAACAGGTTTATTATCAGTTTCGGATTCATATTATTACCTCAGGTTTTGCAGCCGTTTTTGATGTTTGAGTTTTAACCCGCAGCAAAAAAGGTTAAAGGTTGCTTTCATCGATGCTCTGCTTGAGCAAATTCAGCGCAGCGTCGGGATACTCCTTCGAAAGCACTCCGAGGGAAGCCATTATATAATGATTATCGTACAGCAGCTTCAGCCTGCCGGGTTTTGGATAGAGCATCATCCCGCCGGAATTGCAGTCCGCAAGCTTGCGCATTATTTGTTCACGATTCGGAAGCCTTGTCAATGCACCGCCTGTGCCGACAAGATATTTGAGCGTTGAAAGATCCTTGCCTTCCGCAATTGTCTGCCTTCCGCGCGGAGTATAAATATATCGGAGTGCGCCGGCATGGCGTTCAATCGCCGTAAGACCCGCTGCCAGACAAAGCCTTTCGGTAAGCTTGAATTGCTCCGGAGTGTTTGGAATTGGGCAATATCTGCTCATCACTTCGGCAGTATTAATGCCGAGTTCGGCGGAAAGCTTATCACTGCCCAACATATCAACAAGGTTTTTTGCATTCACGAAAAGGCCGAGATCACCCTCAACGGTACGCTTTGCAAAAGGCTCGGGTGTTGTCTGCATGACTGCAATTTCATCGGAACCTTTTGTGACGGAATGAACATCCGTGGTTGCACCGCCGATATCAATAACGGCAAGGTCGCCGATATCGTTGTATAGAAGCTGTGCCGCCTCCATAACAGCGCCGGGAGTGGGGATTATGTTGCCCGTAACCATATCGCGGATATGCTCCATGCCGGAAGCCTTAATGATGTGTTCCTCAAACACGGCGTGAATAATTTTGCGTGCGGGCTCGATGTTCAAAAGGTCGAGTTTCGGATAGACGTTTTCTGTTATATAAACCGGAATGCCTGCTCTTGAAAAAACATCCTCAATAATGCGGCGATTCTGAATATTTCCGCCGTAAATAACGGGGGCCTTCAAACCGGAAGCGGCAATGAGCTTTGCGTTATAAACAGCCGTTTCGCGTTCGCCGTAATCCGTTCCGCCGGCAAGCAGGATAAGGTTTGGGTCGATTGCTTTAATATCGTCAATGTCGAATTCACTCAGTTTGCCCGCTGTTGCAAGTTTGATGATTGCACCTGCACCGAGAGCCGCCGCCTGAGCGGCCTTCACGGTCATATCATAAACAAGTCCGTGTACGCACATGCGCAATCCGCCCGCGGCGCTGGACGTTGCGAACATTTTTCCGTATTCAATATTTTGTGCTCCGAGATTCTTTGCAAGGTCATTTACTGCTTCGGTCAGACCGATGCGAACATCACCTGCAAGGACGCTTGTCGGAGCCTGTCCCTGCCCGATGAAACGCGGCGTATCGGTTTCAATGCCGTTAAAGGCGTTTACAAGCGTTGTTGTTGAGCCGATTTCGGCAACAAGAATATCAATAAACATAGAGTATCTGAAATTTGCACGTTTCTGCGGAGAAACCGCAAAAACAAAACTTCGGGGGATGGCAACTTGATTGACCGTCCCCCTTTGTGTCAGCATATACCGAGAACGTCAGGAGTGTTCCCGCGTAATATTATTTGTTTTCGCTGTCGGCCTTTTCGGCTGCCGCTTTTTCCATTTCCCACCTGCGTTTAACAAGGAAGGTTGCATTATGGACACCGCGGCTGCCCCTGCCGAAGCCTTCATCCGCTCCCGCCTTGCGTGCAAGTTCGGGAGTGACCTGGGTGCCGCCTGCGATGAAGATAATCTTATCGCGGATACCCATTTCACGCGCAATAGCATCGATTTTGGCGATATTCTTGTAGTGAATGTCGTCATGGCTGATGATGGTGGATGCCATGATGGCATCTGCATTCAGCTCGACTGCTGCGTTAACGAGTTTTTCGGGCGGGCAGGATGTGCCGAGGTAATGCACTTCGATGCCGTATTTTTCAATGCCGCCGTGCTTAATGTCGATGATCTCACGAAGACCGACAGAGTGCTCGTCTTCACCGACGGTTGCGGCAACGACCTTCATCGGACGACGTTCGATATCGGCACGGATAACGTCATCGCTCAGAACATCGGGTTCCTTGGGAATGACAAGGGAATCAACATCGATTGCGAACGGAACTTTGCCCTTGACTTCGATGCGGGTGCCTTCCTGCGAATGCATGATTTCACGGCTGATAACTTCGCATTCGACAAGATTCATGCGCTTTGCACATTCAAGTGCAGCCGCTTCCGCAATGGGCTTGGGTGCGGGGAAGAACATGGTGAGCATGACAGTGCCGTCTGCAAGCCATTCCATTTCAGGACGAATCTGCTTGCCGCCTGCAACGAAATCTTTGACTTCTTCCATACGGACATGGCAGTTGTCGGTTTCGTCCAATTCATCAATATAGATGATCTTTTCGGGACATTCAAGCGTGCAGCCGCCGATGAGTGCGGAGGGATTGTCGACAAAATCGGGATTGTACTGCTCAACGTTGTTGTAGCCGTAGTGTGCGGTGACGGGAGCCATGTAGTCAGCTTCGCGCTTGAAAATTGTTCCGGCACCGATGCCGCCGTCGATTTTTCTTGCAATGCCGTCGCCGTTGCGCTCGGGGTAAATACCGCTGTCAACGAAGAAGCCTTCTTCAACGGCGTTGAAATAGCCGCCGAGTTCAAGCATTTCTTCCATGAAGAGGATCGCTCTTTCCTTCAGCTCGCGTGCTTTTTCGCGCAGATAGCCGCTGTCTTTCAGCTCGACCATTTCCATAAGGCCGTCGAGACCGACGAGAGTCTGCTTCGCGGTGTCGCATGCTTCGATATTGTAAATATGCCACGGCACGTTGCGGCCCTCATCGGGCGTGATCGTGCTCTGGATATCCGCACTGGTGAGCTTGGAGATGAACATGTTCAGAACGTGGGTGACGGTTGCTTCACGGGTACTGGACTCAATATATTTTGTGTTCATCTGAGCGCGCATACGGTATTCATGGAACAGATCGCGGAGAGCAACCGCATAAGGAAGATCCATGTATACGCAGGGCGCGGGGGTTGCCGTCGGGGGAACGGTGGACAGGCAGATGTTCTTTTTGTTAATGCCGACGCGCGCAGAGAAAATTGCATTGATACCGTGCTGAACCATAAGCTCGGGCATGACTTTCCATGCTTCACGTGCGGTTGCGTTTGCATTGTGCGCGCCGTCAATCTGCGCCATGCCGGCCCATGCGATAAGCTTCTTGCTTTCGCACGCATCAACAAACGAACGAATCATATTGATGTTGCGGTAGATGACGTTGTATTGCGGGTCCTGGTGAACGCCGTTTACGCCTTCTTCTGCAAACATAACAGCAATATCGGGGCCTGCAACGCCGGAAACATAGCTGTGGTAGTTGATGGGTCTTCCGACTTCATCCTCGATCATGTCGAGTGCCTTGCGCTGTGCACGAACCTGTTTGCGTGTAATGGGAACGCCGCCCATGCCTTGAGGTGTGCCTTCGATAAGTCCGTCAAAGTGGCTCTGTCCGGCCGTGCGGATAACCATTATGTGATCTGCGCCGTGGTGTGCTGCCATACGCATTCTGCGAATATCATCCTCAAAGCGGCCGGATGCGATTTCTGTCGTGATAACAGGCGCGGGCTGCGGGTCGATGTTCTCGAAATAGTGTGCGGGGGGCAGGGGAACGCTCGACTTGAGCGGTTCGGTGCAGTCATGGTAAACAAAGGGTCCCATATGCAGGTTTTCAACGGGTTTGCGCCACGTCCAGCCCCTGCGGCGGGGACGGTAGTTTTCAAGATCTTTGAGGATCTCGGCAACGTCAATGGGTTTATCGGGGGAGAGTTTATAGTCGCTCATCAGTTGTTGCCTCCGTCAAAAAGTTTTTCAGCTTCATCCCAAAGCTTGCCGTCGGCAAGTGCGAGCCCTGCCGGGCGGATTTCGGAGTTCTGCGCTTTTGCAAGGCGGTAAATCACGTTGCCTGCGCCGTGCGCAATGAGGTTATGTTCAATGCAGCCGTCAACAATGGCTTTTGCTTCGATGGAAGAAAACCCCATGCGCAGCAGAACGGAACGTTCAACGGCGGGTGAGGTGTACTCGTAACCCATTTTAAGAAGGGGGTCAACGAGCTTGTTTGCAAGCTCCCAAAATCTTGCTTCAAGCTGATCATCGGTCAGATTTGCAAGATGAGCTCTGCGTTCCTGGAAATCATCGGTTCTTTTCATATATTCTCCCTTTTGCAGATAATGTTTCAACCATGGGGGATATGCGATGCGTGAATGAGCCGAAAAGCGGAAATCCGACGCACCGCACGGGGGTTCGGTCTATGCGGCATTAAAAATGTTAATGCCGCTGTGACGCAAATTACAGTCCGGCTATAACGCTGCGGACAAATTCTTCGCTGCTGTTGGTTTCTTCAACAAGGTAGCGAATGTCGTCATCGGTAAGCTCATCCTTGTGCGTTCCGACGGCATTCTTGATATTGGACCTGCGAACGCGGTCAAGGTCAACGTCATCAACCCTGATAAGGCTCGGATGTGCGGGCAGAATGATGTTTTTGCCGGGTATCTCATCCTTGGGGTCGCCGAAGTGGATGTCGATGCCGTTCTGCCTTGCAAACGAAAGTTGGGGATTGATATGCTTGCCTGCGCCGGTGTATTCGGTCTCCTGCACAACGATGCACTGATCTTCGTCCATTTCCTGTGCAAGACGGAAAGCTGCTGCAAGAGC
>ERZ791626.2194-NODE-2194-length-10474-cov-3.062002_pt1 | contig 10474 bp, 22 predicted proteins | sample MGYA00510266_ERZ791626 | MGnify/ENA primary metagenome ERZ791626 (study PRJEB30046, sample SAMN00715208) | human gut metagenome | study: EMG produced TPA metagenomics assembly of the A metagenome-wide association study of gut microbiota in type 2...
CCTGCGAGCGCTGCAGGAAGATCTCCGGCGTATAGATGCCGGTCTCGACCAGCTCATACGCGCGGGCCTCCTGCGCCTCCAGCTTGGCAAGCTGCTTACGGTCGGCGGCGATCGAGGACTCGAGCGCGGTGCGCATGGGCGTGTCATCCGGCGCAGCGGCCTCACCGAGCTCCAGCTCGTGCAGCCAGCCACGCAGAGCATCAAGCACGGCGTCCTCCACATCATCATACCACGCGCTGACGGTCGTGCAGCCGTAGGAGGGACAAAGGAGCGTATCGCGGCGGTTGCCGGACGACGGACGGCGCACCATCACGCGGCCGCACTGGTCGCAGCGGACGAGCCCGGCGAGGCTCGTCACGGTTCCCCATGCGCCCTTGCCGCGCGGGCTGGCGCTGGAATAGCTCAGAGCGACGGCCTTGTCGTACTGCTCCTGCGAGATCAGGCCGTCGTGCAGCCCTTTATAAAGCTTCAGATCCTCCTGCCGGGTGCGGGGGCGACTGACGACGACAGCGCCGTCGACAATGCGCTTCGTCTCCGGTCGGCCACCGGATTTGATCCAGCCAGCATTTGCCGGATTGCGCAGGATATCCAGCACAGAGTCCGAGCGCCAGAGGCTGCCGGAGTTGGTCGGGACACCGAGGCTGTTCAGTCGCGTGGATATCGCCTTCGCGCCGATGCGCGCGCAGCCCTCGCCGGTGTACCAGTTGTAGATCTGCTGCAGGACGGGGGCCTGCTCCGGGTGCGGGACGAGCTTGTAGCCCTTGTCATTTGGCAGCTTCTCACGCGACCAGCCGAAGGGCGTCTTGCCGGAGATCCATTTGCCCTCGCGCAAGGACGCCTCCTTGCCGCGGGACAGGCGGCGCTTGATGGTGTTGTACTCCCGCCGCGACATAAAAAGGCCGAATTCGAAGTACTCCTCATCCATCTCATTGTTTGGATCATAGATCTTGTTCGGCGTGATGATCTTCGTGTTGGAATACTTGAAGGTCTGGGCAATAATGCCCTGGTCGATGGTGTCGCCGCGCGCCAGACGCTCAACCTCCATGACGATGACGCCCGCGTAGTTGCCGGTCTCGACGAGCTGCAGGACCTTCTGCACCTCCGGCCGGACGGCAATGGAGTCGCCGGTCACGACCTCCTCGCAGATCTCCACAACGTTCAGCCCGCGGCTTTCGGACAGCGACAAAAGCGCGGCCCGGTGCCGCTTGAGCGTGTCGGTCTGGCCGAGAGCTTCGGCCTCCATGTCCTTCCGGGACTTGCGCAGGTAAATGATGTACTGCGCGAGCGGGTCGGCGATTTTCCAGGTAGATGTAAATTTCATAGGCAGATTCTCACCACAAGGGCAAAAGGTTATACGGATACCGCTCCGGCGCCGGCTGGGGCGGTTTTATTCATGTGCGGATCCAGCCGATCGATGGGATGAGCACGTCGGCCACAAGCGCAAGGGCACACAGCAAAAGAATACCCAAGAGGATAAGCGTCACAAGCCGGTGCATGCGCAGGGACTTCTGCTGCTGAGCAAGCTGCGCACGAAGGGCCGCGTTCTCGGCGCGGAGTTTTTCAGCATCGGGAGGCTCGGCAGGCTCGGCAGGCTCGGCAGGCTCGTCATGCGGGATGCCGAAATACTCATCCATAGAAACGCCCATCTCGCGGCAGATCGGGCCGACCGTGTAAACAGACGGATTTTTGATGTCGCCGCGAAAGAACTGGGAGACGGTGCCGACGGAAAGGTCGGTATTTTCGGCGACGTCCTGGTTTGTTTTGCGCGGAGTGATCGTCTGCTTCTGCTCACGGCATAAATCAGATAATTTTTCCTTCAAAACATGTCATTCCCCCCAAAAAAGCAAGACGTCTGACTGCAAAAAGCAACTGTTATATCTTTACAAGTCTACCGTGGACAGGCTACCCTAAAGTTACAGACGGCTCCCGGTCGCCTGCGCAAGCAAAAGCCCGCGCCGTTGTTCGGCCAGCGGCGCGGGCGAAACACGACAGGATCAGCTTTCTGTGTCGGCGAGCGGGCTATCCCATACGGCGTCCCAGAAATCCGTCTCATTTATGATCTGGACTTTACCGCCGTTGCGCCTGACGGCCATCGCATCCTCGATTTTCCGGCCATAGCAGGAATAAGCCCAGCACGGGTTCCCGGCATTGCCGACGATCAGGTAGTCAGTCTTTTTTGATACGGTGTTCTTAAAAGTACCGCCGAGGCGCTCGACTTCCGCAGCGAGCTCTGCACGAGTAGCACGGTAGGATTCACCGGTAAAGCAGAAAATCTTACCGTTAAACGTGATTTCCGGGCAATATGCGCAGATACCGCCGACAGAGTATTTCTTTCGCAAGGCTTCGAAGTCAGGCTCACGCAGATTCAGGGAATCCTTGAAATCGACGACGTTGCTGCAAAACGCAAGCAGGGAGTTGAGCTCATCCTCGGTGATCTTGCCATCTTCCAAAATTGCATGCAGTAGCGTGTTCAGCTCATCAAAAGGATATGTACCCTGCAAATAGTCGTTGGCGTCAAGCCAGTTTGAAAGCACGCGGATTTCCCGGTCGCTGATATCCGAGTCAGCCATGATCCCGTGGATCATGCCGTGCAAAAACTGTACAGAAGATGTGACGATATCGTAATACCCGGAGTTGTCGGCAAAATTGCCGCACAGCCAGAGGATATTTGCGCGTTCGTCCTCATCGATGTGGTCGTCCTTAATGGCCTCCTCAATGACGGGGATAAGCTCCGAAAACGGGTGACGGTCTCGGAGGTTGGCATGGACAAGGCACCAATTTGCAAGTTCGTTGACTTCGTCTGTGCTGACGTCGCCGCTCGATGAGATGCCAGCGACGATTCCACGCAGGACGTTGATAGCCTTATGGAGTTCAGCGGGCTTTGTAAACTGCCGGTATTCGTCTGGTGATTTGGATTGAGACATAGATGCAACCTTTCCACAAAAGAACGCAATCGTACAATGTGCACAGTTTCAGGAGATTCTTTTGTTAAATCTCATAATTGTAATTATCAAACGTATGTTCTAATATAATCATGCGAGTCAGGAAAAGGAACCTACAAATATTGTAAGCCACCGCCGAGGAAAGCACAACCGGGAAAATGAACAAAAAATGAACGGTCTTTTTGTGGAAGAATGGGGGAACGGATAGAATGACGCGAAGTTTTTACCTGCAGGACATCCGCCGCATGCTGCGGCTTGCGACGACGGAACAACTCGATCTGGTCTGGCGCTTCCTGCGCGGACTGGTCGCATAGAGAAAAAAGAGCCGAGGACGGTCATCCGTCCTCGGCCATTTTTTTTGCGATCTCGGCGAGCAGCTGCCATTCGTCGACACTGAGCTTGCTGATGATCGATACAAACCGCTTGCGCGGCGAGTCGTCCGGGTCGTGCATGACGACGCCCATGAACTCGGCGATCTCCTGATTCCGCGTCAGCTTCTGCTTCATCTCGCCCTCGCCAGTGCGGAGCCAGGTCTCATTCACGTTAAACTCCCGGCAGATCAGTTTGATGAACGGCTCATTGGGGCTTGTTTTCTCACCCTCGAGGTTTGTGATCACGCCGCGGGTCGTACCGAGACGTTCGGCAAAGTCGGTCTGAGAGAGTCCGGAAGATCTGCGGATCTCTTTGATTCGCTCGTTGATGGTCATTGAAATCACCTCATGACTATATTATACACGCGATGGATGTATTGTCAATACAAAAATATGCAAAATATTTTGCAAACATGTATTGACAAAACATCAGAATGGTGGTACAGTGTAGTCACAATACAAAACACGGAAATAAAGTGTTGCGACAACGCGAGGTGAGAACAATGTCCGAAAAGGAAAAGCAGGCAATCGAGAACCTGAACAAGAGCACCGAGAAGCTGACGCCGGCACAGATGCAGCGTCTGAGCGATATCGCCTATGGTATGGCGCTGGCAAAGGAAGCCAAGCAGGAGCCCGAGCAGGACAAGCAAACTGCGTAAAGCTGTAAAACCTGGAAAAACTAACGCCGAAAGGAGGCTGAACCATGCGAAAACCGTATGACCCCATTGCGGACGAAGAGCCGCACATCGTGGCCGAGTATCATTTCCCAAACTGCACGGCGTATATCGCGGACAACTACCTGCGCCGCCTGACGCCGGAGCAGAAAGAGGCCAACCGGCAGGCTGCCCGCCGCGTGGCGTGGCAGATCCTCGAGCGGGCTGCAGCCGAAGGGCGTCTGCCCGCGGCCAGCAATTAAACGCGCCGCAAGGCGCGTACATAGGAGGGAGCCCCGTGGATGATTTTTTGAAGTTTTTTGCGAAGAAGGTGCTGACCTACCCCATGCACCTTGAAGTCAGCTATAGCAAGGTGACGGACTGGGGCGTCCGGGTGTGGCGGAAGGGAACCGCCTACGACGGGGACGACGAAGAACTCGTCAACGTCCAGGACTGCGACGCGGAACTGTGTTTTGCAATCGCGCAGATGCAGTTGAAAAACTGGCTGCTGGAACACGAAGGGGGATACTGAGCCATGGCGAACGTCAAGAGCTACACACTGACGCTGGATGCGCAGGAGCTGCATGATCTGATCGAGGCGGCGCTGGTGTGTGAGTGCCAGAACGCCGAGGCCGCCCGCGGCCTGCAGCGGAAGCTGCTGGAGACGGACGCACAGAAGTTCATCTGCATGAACGCCCGGCTGATGCGGGTGGTAAAGAGAATACAGGAGACGGAGGCGAAGGCATGAAAAAGCTGCTTCTGACAACGGAAGAATGGCTGTATCTCAAGTGGATACTCGAAAGGAACATGATCCGGATGGATGCGGATGCGTTCCGTCTCAAAGAGGGAGAGCCGGGCAGCGAAGCAAGGCGGGAAGCCATTGGGAAAGTGCTCGAGAGCATTGAGAAGGAGCGCAGGAATATCGAGTTGGTGCTGGAAAAGATCAAGGCGGCGGACAGTGTACAGGACGGAACGGAGGAGAAGAAATGAGAACGAATCTTGCAGAGCGGCTCGGGTATGAGCCGGAGGAAGAGACCAGGGAGCGGCAGGAGCGGCTGCTGGAGGAGCTGCGGTACCGGGAGGCCATGCGGCGGGTGGCGAAGACCTGCTGCGTGTGGCTGGGCGGCGCGGCCTTTGTGCTGGCGGTGATCGCCGGGTACGCAGAGATGACCGACGCATGCGTCGCGACCGGCGCGATCGCGCTGGGCCTGACCACCTACGGGATCCTGTGATGGACGAACAGAAGATCCCGGTCGAGCTCCGGCCGGATCAGCTGGCCGACATCATCGACGCCGTCCTGGCCTTTGCCGATGACTGCGCCAATGACCGGGAGATCCTGCAGAGCATGCCGCGCGTCGACCGGGATACGGTCGAAGACCTTCTACGGCGCGAGTCGGCGCTGCAAACGCTCGCGGCCTGGCTGCAGCACGTACAGGAGGAAGCGGAGTGAATTATTTTGCGCCGCGCATGCGGCCCATCCCGCCGCCCTGCGGCCGGAACTGCCCGGACAGAAGCGGCACATGCCGCGCCAGGTGCTGCACCTGGACGCTCTACGAGAGCATCCGGAACCACATCTACGATGTCAACCACCGCGACAGGGACAGCCTGCAGCCCGATCTTGCAGCGGGAAAGCAGATAGTCCATGCCGACAACCAGATAAGGAGGCGCAAACACATTGCGAAATAGCATCGATTACCCCGGCGAGCGGGCGCCGCGGCGCCCCGCCGTGATCGCACAGGCCGGATACACCGGGCAGAACCACTTTTCCGTTACATATGGCGATCAGAAAGTGATCGTCCGCGCCGAGGACGGCTATGCGGCCCTTTTTACCGCCGCCAAGCACTGGGGCTATAAATTCACACGCCCGGAGTACCATCAGAACGCCCGCGCGACCAAGCTCCACTACACGCCGGACACCCGGCCGGGGGCGCTGGTATGAGGTTCGTGTGTGACGCCTGCCAGGATATCACGAACATCGAGGCAGACCGGATGGAGATCCAGGGCGAGAAGCTGATGGTGTACAGCCGCGGGCGGCTGGTATATGTGGCGGATCTGGGGCAGATCATGCTGGCGAAGCTGACGACGGGGAGGGATGAGGCAAGATGAAAGAGAATGTGCTGGAGCGAAATGCAAGGCTGGATACCGAACGGAAGATTGCGGATTTTCGAGTAAAACAGCAGATGGATTATGCGTTCAAGGTGAAATACGCCAAAATCCGCGCATGGGAATTCTACGATCACCCAGACGTTGCAGGTAGCTGCTACGTAGCTGTCGGCGGGCTGGATTCCATCACGCTGCTCCTGTTCCTTCGCAGCATTGGTATTGATGCGCCTGCCATCTCGGTATCGTCGCTTGAGGATAAAAGCATTCAGCTGATTCACAAGCAACTCGGCGTGAAGCCGCTGAAACCGCTGAAAAGCAAAGTGGAAGTGCTGCGGGAGTACGGATGGCCGGTGATCTCCAAGGAAGTTGCGGGGAAAATCTCGCTTTTGCAAAATCCAAGCGAGAAAAACGCAACGGTACGCCATGCGATCATCACTGGGGAAACAGGGGCTTACGGCGGGTTCCGCACGGGGACGCGGATGAAGCTGGCGCAAAAATGGCTGGAGATCTTCGGCGGATACGAAAATGAGAATGAAGGCGTTAGCTACAAAACGCCGGATTTTCTCGTATCGGATAAGTGCTGCTATTACCTGAAAGAAAAGCCTTGCAGCGATTATGCCAAAGAAACCGGAAGATTCCCGTATATGGGCCTGATGGCGTCCGAAGGAGGGCGCAGGCAGAAAGCGTTGATGATGCACGGGTGCAACTACATATCGCCGGGAACGAAACGCAGCTGTCCATTCGCGATTTTTTCGCGGCAGGATCTTTTGCAGCTTGCGCTGGATTTGCAGGTTCCGGTGCCGGAAATCTACGGAGAAATCGTGCGCGACACAGACGGAACACTCAGGACGACAAAAGCACAGAGAACCGGGTGCTCCATGTGCGGGTTCGGCGTGCACATGGAAAAACGCCCACACCGGTTCGACCGGCTGTGGGAGCGGAATCCAAAGGAGTGGGAAATGTGGATGAATCACGTAATGCAGGATGATCGCGGGAACTGGTACGGCTGGGGCCGTGTGCTGGACTATATCGGCGTCGAGTGGCGGGATCCGGAAGCCGCGCTGTTAAATCCGGATGAACTGCCGGGACAAATGGTTTTTGAAGGAATGGAGGACGAAGCATGACAAGTGAAGAGATTGTCAAGGCGCTGCGAGAAGATTGCAAGACGTGCAGTGAGAGCCTGATATGTGAGAATGGCACAAATCTAGCCGGACTTTACTGCGCGAACAAGGACGCCGCCGACCTGATCGAGCGCCTGACCGCCGAGAACGCGGCGCTGCGGGAGAAACAGCGGTGGGTACCAGTGATAGAGCGGATGCCAAACACGATACCTTGCAACGCCGGGACGGAATACAGCGAGGCTGTAATTGTGTGGACAAATGGAAATAAGGCGATGATTGCTGTTTGGGACGGAATTGATTTTATTTGCCCGACTGATTTTTGGGGGGCATGGGGCGAGGAAATCACCCACTGGATGCCGCTGCCGGAAGCGCCGGAGGAAGGAGGCAAGCATGAGTAAAGCTGTTTTGATCAGCATCCGCCCGGAGTGGTGCCAGAAGATCATGGCAGGGCGGAAGACCATTGAGGTGCGCAGGACACGCCCGAAGATGAACCCGCCGTTTAAGTGCTACATCTACAAATGCGGAAACGGCAAAGTCGTCGGGGAATTTCTGTGCGATCAGATCATCGAAGATCGCACGTATGGGCACAATGAAGAATTTTACAGAGCAGCCTGCATGAGCGCATACGATGCGGCGGCATATGCAATGCAGTCGCCGATGTATGGCTGGCATATCTCCAACCTGAAAATCTACGATACGCCGAAGGAACTGATAGAATTTCACACTTGGAAAAAATGCAAATCATGCAACAAGAGTGGGTACGAAAGCACAGCCTGTATCTATGATGAAAATTGCATAATTCCAGCGGCGATTACTAAAGCACCACAAAGCTGGTGCTATGTGGAGGAAGAGATATGGAACGATTGACAAGTCCTAATATCAACGTAGACCCAGCTACCGATCGATTTCTGCACGCCACGATCGGCGGCAAGGAAATCGACTGGAAGCAGAGCCGGGACAGCACGCTCAACGTGCTGATCAACGGCCCAACGAGCAACGGCTTTGGCAAGGATATTTTCCGCAAGATGGCCCGCGATCTGTACGGACGGCTGAAAGCCTACGAGGACATTGCCGAGTTGTGCGGCGGGTTTGACCGCCTCCGCGAGCTTGCCGAGGCCGACAAGGACGGGCGCGTCATTATATTGCCGTGCAAGGTGTACGAGACTGACGGGGTGAGGGTGTATGAGCACACGGTGCGCGAGGTCATCTACGAGACGGCAGGCGGCCCGGCTTTCGATAAAAATGCAATCGGGAAGAGCATATTTTTGACGCGCGCCGAAGCCGAGCGGGCTTTGCGGGAAATGGAGGGCAAGAAGGATGGCTGACGAATATATCCGGCGGGACGCTGCGCTGAAAGCAGTGGCAAGTCAATACGGCGCGTGCCGAAGCCCGGCGCAAAACCGGATGATCGACGAGATCAGAAATAAAATCAGGCGGATGCCTGCCGCCGACGTTGCGGAGGTCTGCTTCCCCGCAGAACTGCACGTTGGAGATCGCGCGTGGAAGAAAGCCATGAGCATCCTCGACAAAAAATATGCGGAAGCGAAAAAGCTGCCGTTCATCCGTGACCCGCTGGCATGGGCACTGTATCACACATGGAAGGAGCTTGACGATGGAAAACGTTGCGACTGAAGAATTTATCAGCAGAACCGAGGCGCTGAAAGACTTTGAATCCTGCAACGCGGAAAATCCGAACTGGACACCGCAGCGGGTAAAAACACTCCTGCTGCGTCAGCCCGCCGCCGACGTTGCGCCGGTGGTGCATGGGTGGTGGAAGAAAGTGCGGAAATCAAGGAGTACATGGGAGTGCTCAGTCTGTGGTACAAAAGTAGGCGCATTTTTTGCGGGATGCTCTCAATATTGCTATTGCTGTGGTGCGCAGATGGGCGGCGTAACCGAATGAACGGGCTGCGGTTTGAGAGCATGGCGGATATGCCGCCGAGGATGCGGGAGCTTTATGCCAGGCAGCGGGTCGACCTCTCAGGCGTTGCGGCGCCAGCTCCCCTTCGCAAGGGGAGCCGAGGGAATGTGAAGTACCACAACGAGCGGGCGGAGCGGACCGGGGTCCGGTTCGACAGCCAGAAGGAGGCGCGACGGTATGACGAGCTGATGGTGATGCTCCGGGCTGGCATTATCTCCGATCTGCGCCTGCAACCGCAGTTCACCTTGCAGGAGAGTTACATCACCGAGACTGGCGAGCGCATCCGCGCAGTGCGGTACACGGCGGACTTTTCGTACAAATTCGGCGGCAAGCTCGTCGTCGAGGACGTCAAGTCCAAGCCGACGCGGACCAAGGAGTATCTGCGCAACCGGAAATTCATGCGGTCAAAATTTGGAATCGACATACAGGAGATTTAAAAATGCCGGAAGAAAAAAACGAATGTCGGACGGGAATGCCGTGCGGCCTGCCGAAAAGCGGGAACGCCTGCATGAACCGCACGACGACCTGCTGCCTGAAATGCGGCTGGAATCCGGATGAGCAGGTGCGGCGCAGGGCACTGCCGCTCGTCAAGGGCGCGGACGGCCTGCTGCACAAGGATATCAGCACCAAGGAATAGGCAATCAGCCGGGGACCATATTTTATCGGACTTATGCCGCGGCCGCTCCGCCATGAGACGGCTGCGGGAGGATCACCCCGGCTCTGCACCCGGCCCGCGACACCTCAAGCCCGCGGGCCGGGGATAAAAAGCGCGTGTGGGAACCATCAACGTTACCCCACGCCGGGTGTCGGGATCGCCTGGCGGCATCGTGTTACCTCCTTATGGAAAGCTGCCTGAGCAGACAAGGGCAGCTCGTCTGCGGCGACAGGGGGACGCGCAGGCGCAGGCGGTGCAAGTCCGCCCTGCATAGGGGCCGGGAGACCGGCCCCTGACGAAAGGAGAATGGAAATGTCACACGTAGTCGACCTGACGGACATGGACTTTGGATATTTGCATGTAATCGAGCGGGATACCAGCAAAAAAGGAGACACGGCACACTGGATCTGCCGGTGTAAATGCGGGACCATATGCAGCAAGGACGGAAAATACCTCCGGAACGGACATGCAAAAAGCTGCGGCTGCTTCCGGAAAGAACGCGCGGCCACGCTCGTCACCAAGAAGGATCCAGCCAAAAAGCCAAAAGCCGAACCGAAGAAGAAAAAAATCGGCCGCGGCCCGCAGCGGGCAGGCTCCGGGATCTGCTACAACCCACTCTGCCCGACGCGCAACAACTACCGCGGCGCCTGGAGCTGCACCGAATGCCGCTTCTGCCCGGAACGCAAATTCACCCGCCAGTCGAGGCGG
>ERZ791626.2199-NODE-2199-length-10452-cov-10.564201_pt1 | contig 10452 bp, 9 predicted proteins | sample MGYA00510266_ERZ791626 | MGnify/ENA primary metagenome ERZ791626 (study PRJEB30046, sample SAMN00715208) | human gut metagenome | study: EMG produced TPA metagenomics assembly of the A metagenome-wide association study of gut microbiota in type 2...
CGATTGCTGGTGCAAAGGTACAACAATTTGGAGTTGAAAACAAATTTTTCCGCTACAGATTTTTTAGGGGTGTTTGTAAGTGTCTGACTGATAGTGCTTTACAATGATATTTTGGAAATCAATTGCTGCATTTTGACTGATTTTGAAGAAAATGAAGGCTTGTGACTCAGAATTTTAGAAAAGCGGTCATTTCCGGTCATGGTCATTTTCGGTCAAAATCATTTTCGGGGGCGCTCGGTCATCCTATAATATAATATAAATAAATATTTATATTATATTATAGACCATTTTGACCGATTTCATTTTCATTTTGACCGAAAATGACCATGACCGATTTTGACCGGATTTTGTTTTCTTCATAGCAAGTGTTTAGCGTATAAGATATAGTTAGAAGTACTTGACTATCAGTGTGTTATGTGGTTATTGGAACCCTCTTTTTCTCTCCTAAAAAATCTTATTCTTATATGCTCCTGTCTCTCAAATTCAAAGAAAATCCATGTTCAATATCCATTTCTTGCCATCCATTTTGTAGTGTTTCTTTACTAAAACTGCATTTTGGGGTACTTGTTTTTGCATTTCTGCTTCATTTTTTCGCCATTTTCGAGGGTCTTAAATCGCCAAAATAGCCTCAAAAATAACTTTTCCGTTAAATAAAGTAATTAAATTTGGTGTTTTCCTTATATTTTTATACCTTTGTTTCTTATAAATGCTTAGTGGGGAAATCCCCATGCAATCTAAGACTTAAAATAGAAAATTAATCGATAAGATATATGTATAACCATTTGGTACTCAGCGCATTAAGGGGGGGGGTAATTTTGAGCCGTCAAAATTATTCTCCAGTATTTATGTGTATATCGAAGGGCGAATATCAGCGTGTTTCAGGCGCTGGTATTCGCCTTTTTCGTGTTTTCAGATTTCTTCATTTTCTGTGGAGCAAATGCAGGGAAATGAAGAAAAAATCACTAAAAAGGGCTTTCTGATGCGTTTTTTTAGCGCGGGAGCAGGAAATTTTTAGCTCTCAAATAGATACTATATACCTTATTATAATATAAATAGATAGAAAATGGCAAAGAAACAAGATACCATCAGCATAGGTTTTGAAGAGAAAATCTGGAAGGCTGCCGACATTCTGAGGGGCAACCTGAGCGCTTCGCAATACGAGGGCGTGGTGCTCGGACTCATCTTTCTGAAATACATCAGCGACCGCTTCGAACAGAAGTTTCAGGAGCTGCAGGGCGACGAATATGCCGACCCGGAAGATAAGGACGAATACACTGCCGAGAACATCTTCTTCGTGCCTGCTGAGGCTCGCTGGAGCAAGATTAGTGCTGCTGCCCACCTGCCTGAAATCGGTGTGGTGATAGATGATGCGCTGACTGCCATTGAGCGTGAAAACGAAAGACTGAAGGGAATTCTGCCTAAGAATTTCGCCCGTCAGGAGCTGGACAAGCGCCGCTTAGGTGATGTGGTGGATCTCTTTACGAACATAGAAATGCATGATGCTGGCGATGAGAAGGACCTCTTAGGCAGAACCTACGAATACTGCTTGCAGCAGTTTGCTTCCTTGGAGGGCAAGAATGGCGGCGAGTTCTATACGCCGTCCTGCATTGTGCGCACGCTGGTAGAAATCCTTGAACCTTACGAGGGCAGAGTTTATGACCCTTGCTGCGGAAGCGGTGGTATGTTTGTACAGAGCGCCAAGTTTATCGAGCGCCACAAGGGAAACCTGCGCAAGATCAGTATCTACGGTCAGGAGGCCAACCCAGATACGTGGAAGATGGCGCACATGAATCTTGCCATCCGTGGCTTGGATGCAAACTTGGGCAATGTCTTTGCCGACACATTCTATGATGACCAGCACCCTACGCTGAAGGCAGATTTCATTCTTGCCAATCCTCCTTTCAATCTCAGCGATTGGGGGCAGAGTGCGCTTCAGGAAGATGTGCGCTGGCAGTATGGTTTGCCACCAGCAGGCAATGCCAACTTTGCGTGGATGCAGCACATGATTCATCATTTGTCGCCTAACGGAAAGATCGGTTTGGTTTTGGCAAACGGTGCGCTTTCGAGTCAGAGTGGTGGCGAGGGACAGATTCGCCAAGCCATTATCGAAGCCGACTTGGTAGAGGGAATCGTGGCTTTGCCTTCCCAGTTGTTTTATAGCACTGGCATTCCTGTAAGCCTTTGGTTTATCAGCCGCAACAAGGCGCACAAGGGCAAGACCGTGTTTATCGATGCTCGCAATTTAGGCTCCATGGTGACTCGCAAGTTGCGTGAGTTGATGCCAGATACAGATATTAAGAAGATTACCGACACCTTCCATGCGTTCCAGCAGGGAACCTTGGAGGATGAAAAGGGCTTCTGTGCCGTGTGCACCACCGAGCAGATTGCTGCTCAGGACTTCATCCTGACACCGGGAAGATACGTAGGAATCGCCGAAGACGAAGGCGACGGAGTGCCATTTGAGGAAAAAATGACGAATCTTACCGGAGAGCTGAAGCAACTGTTTGAGGAAAGCAAGAAGCAGGAAGAGGAAATCAGATTGCAGTTGAAGAAAATTGGATGGGAGGTGTAAAGTATGGAGTTTTTAAATGAATATTCTGGGCTTTTCTCTTTGTTGGCGGTAGTAGCTTCTATAATAGTGCCCTTTTGGATTTATCGCAAGCAGAAGAAGGAACATCTGCAGGACTTGAAGGACGAGTACGATGCTATGGAAGAAAACTCGATTTTCCCGATGGGACTTGACGAAAGGGAGTATTATGGGCGAAAAAGTTATTTGGAAAAGAAACTGAGGAGGAAATAGGATGGAGTGGAAAGAAGTAAGACTGGGGGAAATCTCATCAAAAATAGGAGATGGACTTCATGGAACACCGAAATATGATGATGAAGGTCCTTATTATTTTATTAATGGCAACAATTTAAATTGTGGAAAAATAATAATAAAGGACGATACTAAAAGAGTTGGGAAAGATGAGTTTGTTAAGAATCAAAAAGAACTTAATGAACAGACAATTCTTGTTTCAATAAATGGAACAATTGGAAACGTTGCAAAATATAATAATGAACTATGCATATTAGGCAAAAGTACGTGTTATATTAATGTTATAAAAGAAGTAGATAAAGAATTTATATATTATGTTCTAACATCTGCAAATTTTAAAAGAAATATAACAAACGAAGCAACAGGGACTACAATAAAGAATGTTTCTCTTAAACAAATGAGAGAATACAAATTTAATATTCCTTGCAATATTTCCGACCAGCGCCGCATTGCTTCCATCCTTTCTTCTCTCGACCGGAAGATAGAGTTGAACAACAAAATCAATGCTGATTTGGAGGAGATGGCGCAGGCTATTTTCAAGAATTGGTTCGTTGACTTTGAGCCCTTCAAGGATGGTAAGTTCGTGGATAGTGAATTGGGAATGATTCCGGAAGGATGGAAAGTAGGAACGCTTGGGGAGTTATGCAATTTTAAGCGAGGCAAAAACTTGCTCACAAAGAATGCTATTGATGAAGGTGTTCCTGTTGTTGCAGGAGGTTTAGAACCTTCTTGCTATCATAATGTAGCGAACACTGGAGCACCTGTAATTACTGTAAGTGGTTCTGGAGCAAATGCGGGTTTCATGAGAATGTATCATGTTCCTGTCTGGGCATCAGACTGTTCATTTATAGATATTTCGTGTGAGAATTTCTATTTTGTGTATTGCTTCTTAAAGGTGAACTCTAAATTATTAAAGCATGCGCAAACAGGTGCGGTTCAACCTCATGTAAAGCCATCGGATATTCATGACTTTGAATTGGTTATCCCTGATAAGAAAAGCATATATGATTTTCAAGATAAGGTAAAACCTTTCTTTGATAAAATTGCTTCAATTCAGAAGGAGAACTCCCGCCTCTCCCTCCTCCGCGACACCCTTCTCCCTCGCCTCATGTCGGGCGAACTGGAAGTCCCGGAATAGCAATCTGGGAGGAACGGAAAGAAAAAGAAAAGATTAATAAACATAATAATAACAACAAATTATGGGAAACAGAAATAAAGACATTGAAAAATTATTCGAGCAAAAGAATTTGCTCGAATGTAAGATTAAAATGATCAAACAGATCATTGCTGATTTGGAGAAACTGAAACAAGATGAATTCGTCTATTGTTTCGTAGATTTCAATCCTTACAGGGATGAGCGGTTGGTGGAAAGTGAATTGGGAATGATACCGGAAGGATGGAAAGTAGGAACCTTTACCGACTTGCTGAAGGCATATAAGCAAAAGACAGAGAATATCAACCTCGACAAGGTATTGGAAACTTCTTACCAGTTCAGTCATTATGTTTATTATGCTTGGAAATCTAAATATGATCAGGGCATCACGAACGGATTTGAAAATGAACCAGTTTTGATTCCTGCTGAAGCAGATTTGAATTTTTATGAGGAACAAGCGGGGGTATGGCAGTCAATAAAGCTAAAAAAAGAAGCTGAACTCTCTGAACTCCTCAAGAAACGAGAAAAACTTCTCCTGATGTTGGAGCTACTTGAAAAAGCGACTCCGGAATAAGGAATAACGAGACGAAAATATAAAAATATAAGATAATGGCAGACGACAAGAAATTCACCGAAGACGCATACGAGCAAACGCTCATCGCCCTGTTCAGAGACGAACTGGGCTATGCGTATGAATGCGGGTACGATGTGGAACGCGACATCAAAGAGCCTTTCTATCGTGCCGATTTAGTTGCCTCTATGCGACGACTCAATCCCGAACTGCCAGCCGATTTAATGGATGATGGAATCAAGAAAATCACAGACATTCATATCGGTACTTTAGAACAAAACAACGAGCAGTTTACCCTGTGGATGCAGAACGGCATGGAGGTGGGATATACTCAGGACGGAGAAGAACGGACGGTCCTGATGCGACTCATCGACTTCGACCATCCTGAAAGAAATCTCTTCAAGGTAGTGAACCAATGGCGTGTGGAGGAATATAAGAGCAAGCGCTGCGACATGGTGGTGATGGTCAACGGATTGCCTCTCGTGGTGGTGGAACTGAAAAGCGCCACCTCCGAAGATGCTTCCATCGACGATGCTTTCAAGCAGATCAAAAACTATCAGCAGAGCGTGCCGAGCCTCTTCAGCTACAATGCTTTCAACGTGATCAGTGACATGAGCGAAACTCGTGCCGGAACCATCACCGCCAAGCAAGACCGCTACATGGAATGGAAAACCGTGGACGGGGCGTATGAGTCAACCCTCATGGCCGACTACCGTACTTTCTTCCTCGGAATGTTCCAGCAAGAAAGGTTGCTCGACATCCTGCAGAACTTCATCTGCTTTGACAAGAAAGAGGGCAAATACGCCAAGATTCTTACTGCCTACCATCAGTATTATGCCGTAGGCAAAGCCCTGCAAAGGACTCGCACGGCGGTGGAAGGCAATGGAAAAATCGGTGTATTCTGGCACACGCAGGGTTCGGGCAAGAGCCTCTCCATGGTGTTCTATGCCCACCAGTTGGTGCAGCGACTGCCCGAAGTAACCATCGTAGTGGTGACCGACCGCAAAGACCTCGACAATCAGCTCTATGGTCAGTTCTGCCGCTGCAAGGACTTCCTCCGTCAGGAACCCGTGAACGCCCAGAGCCGTGAAGACTTAGGTCATCTGCTGCAGGGGCGCAAGAGTGGCGGCATCATCTTCACCACCATCCAGAAGTTTGATGAAGGCGACTCGGCACTCTCCACCCGTCGCAACATCATCGTGATGACCGACGAGGCGCACCGCTCGCAATACGGCGATGAGCACTGGGATGCCAAGAGCCTGACGATGAAGAAGGGGTTCAGCCGGAAGATGAGAGAAGCCCTGCCAGGTGCCTCGTTTATCGGATTTACAGGTACGCCTATCAGCGACCGAGACCGAGATACGGAGGAGGTTTTCGGCAACTACATCGACGTTTACGACATGAGTCAGGCAGTGGATGATGGAGCCACACGCCCCGTATTTTACGAGAGTAGGGTGGTCAATCTCAATCTGGACGAGGAGACGATGCAACTGCTGAATGATGAGTTTGACAAGTTGGAGGAAGATGGAGCCACAGAGGAACAGATCAGGAGGGCAAAGCAGGAGCATAGCCGACTGGAAGTAATCTTGGGCGAAGATGCCACCATCGACACCTTGGTAAAGGACATCATCCGACACTACGAGGAAAACCGAGCGCAGATACTTACCGGTAAGGCCATGATCGTGGCGCTCACCCGACCTATCGCCATCAAAATCTACCGCAAGATACTTGAACTTCGACCAGACTGGACGGAGAAAGTGAAAGTGGTGATGAGCGGTTCGAACCAAGACCCTGCCGACTGGCAACCGATTATAGGCAACGAAGCCTACAAGAAGGAACTGGCACGCAAGTTCAAGGACAACGACGACCCGATGAAGATAGCCATCGTGAGGGACATGTGGCTGACGGGATTTGACGTTCCATCGCTCGCCACCATGTATGTGTATAAGCCGATGAGCGGCCACAACCTGATGCAAGCCATAGCCCGGGTGAACCGAGTGTTCCAGACCGAGGATGGCGAGAAGAAGGAAGGTGGACTGATCGTGGATTACGTAGGTATTGCGCAGGCATTGAAGAATGCCATGCAGCAGTACACCAACCGTGACCGCCGTCGCTTCGGAGACCCGGATATTGCCAAGACCGCCAAGGTGAAATGGAAGGAAGAGATGGAAATCTGCCGAGACCAGTTGCATGGTTTCGACTATTCCGGCTTCTTCGAGCAGGACAATGTGAAGCGGGCTTCAGCCATCACGGGCGGTGCCAACTTCCTGAGTTCTCCAGCCATGGTTCAGCGCAAGAAGAACTTCATGGAGCACAGCAATCTGCTTCACAACGCCACCACCCTTTGCCGTTCGCTCCTCGATGAGCAGCAGAAAGCGGAGGTGTGCTATATGGATGCGCTGCGCGTGATGATGCTCAAATTAGCACAGAAGGGCAAGGTGAGCCGGCATGAAATCAATGAGCGTATAGGTGAACTGCTGAGGCAGAGCGTGAAGAGCGACGGAGTGATCAATCTCTTCGGCGACCGCCAGATAGAGTTCTCGCTCTTTGACGAAGCTTTCATCAAGGAGGTGAAGAACATGAAGGAGCGCAATCTCGCTGTGGAACTGCTCACCAAACTGCTGAAGGAGAAAATCAAGCAGCAGCAGAAAACCAACGTGATACAGAGCGACCTCTTCTCTGATATGCTCAGCAAGAGTCTCTCCAACTACCTGAAAGGCTTGCTCACCAACGAGGAAGTGATAGAGGAGCTGCTGAAGATGGCGCAGCAATTCAAGAAGGCAGAGGAAGAGGGCAACAGCTTAGGACTTTCGCCTGAAGAGAAGGCATTCTATGATGCACTCTCCACACCGGAAGGAGTCAGACAGGCTTACTCTGACGAGGAGTTTGTGGCGCTCACCAAGGAACTGACGGAGGTACTGCACCGCAACCGCACCATCGACTGGAACCGCAAAGAGTCGGCAAGAGCCAAGATGCGTGTGATGGTGAAGCGACTGCTCAAGAAGTATAAGTATCCGCCTGAGGGTGCAGAAAAGGCGCTGGAAACCGTGATGCGCCAATGCGACCACTGGGCAGATCAGGAAGAAAATGTATTATAAACCCTTTAAAATTTTAGATTAAGAAACAGAAAGTAAAGAAAATAACAACATAATAATCCAATAGACGCTGAATAACTGCACTTCTACGGTATTCAGAACCTGCAAATTCAAGAAAAATCGACAAGAAGACGGTGACAGCAAGGCGTCCACTCCTCCACGGCGTGGGCAGTACTTGTTTGTACCTTGTCGAAGGCTCTTGCAGGTGCCAGAATACCGGTGCTTACAGGGACTCTCACGCCGCTTTTTGTAAATTAATTCATACTAAAAGCAATACAATGGCGATAGAACAACTACCCAAATACTATTGCGATTACAATGACCTTCTACAAATTAAAACTGAAGACGATTTGCTCGTAATGGACGAGGCGACAGGAGTGAGGAAATACATTCCTATTACCATAACTGATGTAAACCTATTTAAGAGAGAAATAGAAATTTTATGTAAGGAGCTTCAACATGTTATAGACGACGCTAAGTGGTTTGCCGTCAAGCATAATAGACTCACACACTATTTTTGTATTTATCAAACCTTGACTGAATATCTTACCGATTTTCTGGAAACCGTTCATTCACTCCATAAAAAAGTTTATATCTCGATTTATAAATGTTATGACGACGAGATCATGCAGATTTTCACGGAGTCATTAGAACCTATTTTTCGTGAATTTCAGGTGATAGCCCGAAAGCATCTGAACTTCTTTCCGGATTTGGAGAACTATGAACAGATTCCTGATGCCGAGGAGATTTTCAATCAATGTGAGATGAACGAGAACCTGATAACCCCTGTTACCTTTTCTCTGTTTAAGCCTTGCCATGAAAACTATATTTCAACTGGTTTGACGATGTCAGTGAAGGAATGCCTGCGTTTGATGGACCAGATAAGTAAGGATGTTTTGTCAATCTATCAAACGAGACTAAAGCGCTCTCATCACGAGGGTTGCATCATCTATCGCCATATCAAACGAATGTTTGACGAGTCTTTTCTTTCCGAGCATCTTCATCATGTGGCAAGAGTTAAGAAGCACCACCTGGAGAGTAGAAGAATCGGTTATAACACGGAATCTCTGCGCAAGGTTTTGGATGATACCATGGGAGCTTATGGTAATTATAAGTTGTGTGCTTACTGGAACGATAACTGCATTCAGGATGAGGAGGATATGGAGGAATTTGTCTATATTCTTTCTAAGGAAAAGGCTTCTCCCCAGGAGTTTGAAAAACTGTTTAAGTATTTAGGTGAGTATAAGATGTGGGAGGATGAGATTGCTAAGGCTGATGAGTATGAGCGTCATGGCGATCCGTTCTTTGTGAACTGGGTAGATCCTGTGAAGTTGGAGAATAAATTGAAGTTCTGGATTAAGGGCAATATTGATACGCAGCAGAAATGGTATATAGTATGGTGTCTGATGAAATATACGTTCCACATGGTGCGTGATGATCAGGACAAGAATGCCTTTGCCGCCCGCATGAACCAGATGTTTCCTGATGCAGAAAAGAAATGTATCAGCGAATCTTTCAGAAAGATGGAAACGCAAATGAACCACAACAAGGACTTTATGCAATGGTATAAAGATTCAGATCCTGATTACAATACTGCTTTTGATCTTCACTTAAAATTGAAAGATGAAAAAGAATATAAGAGAGATTTCTGTTATGCATAAATAAAACCCCATATAAGCGATTCTCATGCCGTGAGAGTCGCTTTTCTGTTTTTATACCTATATTTCCTCTATTTTTCCCAAGGGTTGGGAATTTCTTGGGAAAACAGATGGCAATTCTATAAATATCACATTATCAGCGCTTTACGATAAGAAAAATATCAGAAAAGTGAGACTTTTTTAAGAGCCTTTGGGAAAAATGGAGATTTTTAATGTTAAGGAATGTGATTTTGTCTTCGCTTTTTACTCGATTTTTCCCTTCAAACAGATTTTTCCCAAAGGGGGACCGATTTTTCCCAAAAACGTGGGTTTTTCGGGGAAGTTGTGGGAAAAGCATTGTTTTGCCTTGTTTTCCGCAGTACTTTTGCAGCGTCGAAGAAACAAGACAACGCTGAAATGGTTTGGTGATCTTGAAACAACTTCCGACTACTTTATAATATGAATACTCAAATCATGAGAGTGGTGCAGCAGGGCGAGCCTTTCGCTGTACAGAGTCAGAAAAGTGAGAACGGACAGATGATGAAATGCAACATCGTTCTCCAAGAGATGGGCGGCAAGTATGAGAACCAGTACGCTGCGGCAATGTTGGGGAATGCGGCTCAGTGCAAATTCTATCCTGGCGATTTGGTGGCTGTTACGCTCCGCTTTACTACCCATGAGCACAATGGGCAGGTTTATCAGGACATCTTAGTGACGGACATTGAAAAGGTAAAAAAGTAAAAGTAACAAGTTATTAATCTGAGTTGGGACGGACGGAGGATTTTCTTAAGTAAAGCGCGCAACATTCCTGATGTTTCTCCTCGTAAATTTCAATTCAGATATGAACAAAGATAATTCTAAAAACTGCAACCAGCAGAATAATGGTTGCAATCTTGGGCAACAGAATAATGGTTGCAATCATGTACAGTTGGGCGGTGTGGCTTTCTATGATGGAAGCAAGTGTTTTCTCTTTACTCCTGACCAGCAGGGCGTGAGAGACCAAGTGCCTGGGTTCCGTTCACAGGGCGTTGCCCAACAGTTGAGTGACGGTACATTCGATTTCATTGCGAAAGCGAAGCCGCGTTCTCAGTCTAAACTCATCAAGAAATTGGCTCACGGACGTGTGAGCAAGACGAAGGACAATGCTGTGCAGCTCACCCTCAAGGTGTATAGTGACG
>ERZ791626.2202-NODE-2202-length-10435-cov-2.654432_pt1 | contig 10435 bp, 7 predicted proteins | sample MGYA00510266_ERZ791626 | MGnify/ENA primary metagenome ERZ791626 (study PRJEB30046, sample SAMN00715208) | human gut metagenome | study: EMG produced TPA metagenomics assembly of the A metagenome-wide association study of gut microbiota in type 2...
ATTGAAGCAGCGGGAAATGTTGTGGAAAAAGAAACACAAAAAGAAACAGCAATGGAATCTGAAACACCGAAAGACAGAGAAGTTGAGCCGGGAGGTTATTTAACAGAAGAAACAACTAAGGAAAAAGCCGTAAATAACGTAGTGGAAGAAAACACTCAGTCTAATGTAAGCAAAAAAGATTACTTGTATGGACTTTCATCAGAGGCAGCAGCCCAGATTAAAACATTAAAGTTTAACAAGAACAGCAAACTTATCTGGCCTGTTGAGGGTAGCATTATTATGCCATATGATGTGAAAAATACAGTATATTACGCAACATTAGATGAATACAAAACCAATCCCGGGATTGTAATCCAAAGTAGCAAAGGCACTGCAATAAAGGCAGCAGCAGATGGTGTTATTACAAAAATAACACAAGATGATGAACTTGGCGTTGTTATCAGTCAGGCAGTGGGAAATGATTATATCGTAAACTACGGTCAGACCATAAATCCTGAAGTAAAAGAAGGAAGCTTCGTTGAAGCAGGCCAGACTATCGCCTATGTTAACCAGCCAACTAAATATTACTCCAAGGAAGGGGATAATATTTACTTCTCAGTAGAAAGAAATGGAAAAACAAAAGATCCTTTAAATTATATTGATTATGAGGACTAATCACAAAACCGGAATAAGTGCATACAATAAGGTATACAAAAGAAAATATTAAAAGCTGCTCACTTTTGTGACAGCAGGCAACAGGGTTAAAAAAGGAAAATCATAAACAATTATTCTAATGATTTTCTAAAATCCGTACCTGTTGTTTATAATAGATTGTGCTATCATGTACCTGAAAAATACGTGGTAGCACTTTTTTTGATATTTTCAATCATATGTTATAATTCCACGCAGAAATCTCAACGTGTTTGCTTATAAAAATTTCTGTGTGGAATTTAAAACAGTGCCATTGAAAATATACAAACTATATTATAAGATAAAGGTTAGAATGAAGGCTAAAGATAGTATTTAGTTATGTACGGAGGAAGAAACTATGGGTAAGTATATTATGGCATTAGATCAGGGAACTACCAGTTCCAGAACTATTTTATTTGATAAGAAGGGAAATATTGTTTGTCAGGCAAATAAGGAGTTTGAGCAGATTTTTCCAAAGCCGGGCTGGGTTGAACATAATCCTGAGGAAATTTGGATGACACAGCTTCTTACAATGGAAGATGTTATGAGACAGGCAGGAATTACAGGCAAGGATATTGAAGCCATTGGCATTACTAATCAGCGAGAAACAACGGTTATATGGGACAAGAATACGGGAAAACCTATTTATAATGCCATTGTTTGGCAGTGTAGAAGAACTTCTGATATTGTAGACGGACTTGTTAAGGACGGTCTTAGGGATTTTATTAGAAATAAGACCGGATTGGTTCCTGATGCTTATTTTTCAGGAACTAAGATTAAGTGGATTCTTGATAATGTGCCGGGAGCAAGAAATAAGGCAGAAAATGGTCAATTGCTTTTTGGAACAATTGACTCATGGCTTATGTGGAAGTTAAGCGGTGGAAGCATACACGCAACGGATTACACTAATGCGGGAAGAACTATGATTTATAACATATTTGATTTGGAGTGGGATCAGGAATTACTGGATATACTAGATATTCCCAAGTCTATGTTGCCTAAGGTAAATCCTTCAAGTGGAATTTTTGGATATACTATGCCGGAACTGTTAGGAGAACGAATACCTATAAGTGGTGTTGCAGGAGACCAGCAGGCGGCATTATTTGGTCAGTGTTGTTTTGAAAAAGGTGATGTAAAGAATACATATGGAACAGGTTGTTTTCTTTTAATGAATATAGGAAATAAGCCGGTTATATCAGACAATGGTTTGATTACTACTATTGCAGCAGGCACAGGCAAGGTTGAATATGCATTGGAAGGCAGTGTTTTTGTGGCAGGAGCGGCAATACAGTGGCTTAGAGATCAGATGAAGTTAGTTAACAATGCACCGGAAAGTGAAGAGATTGCAGAAAAGGTTAGTGATACTAATGGAGTATATGTTGTGCCGGCTTTTACAGGAATGGGAGCACCTTATTGGAAGCAGAATGCCAGAGGCATGGTAGTTGGCATAACAAGAGGAACTGCAAGAGAACATTTTGTAAGGGCCACACTTGAATCTCTAGCATATCAGACATATGATGTGTTAAAGGCAATGGAGCAGGATGCGGCAATGGAAATTAAGTCTATCAGAGTTGATGGTGGGGCAAGTGCCAATAATCTTTTAATGCAGTTTCAGGCAGATATTACTGAAAAACAGGTTGTGCGACCATCAGTAATTGAAACTACAGGGCTTGGGGCAGCATATTTGGCAGGTCTAGCAACAGGTTATTGGAAAGACAAAAAAGACATTATAAAAAATTCAACAATAGAGAGAAAGTTTGAAAACAAAATGGATTCTGAAAAGGTGCAGAAATATATCAAGGGATGGCACAGAGCTGTAAAATGTGCCCTTGTTTATGCAGATGAGGAGTAAATAATATCCTATGAATCTGGTATTGTGTTTATTGCGCAAATTGGATATATAAATAATACCACATACTGATATACTATACTTTAATGAGTTACAGTGTCAGATTGAGATAATGCAACTTAGATTAAGTAATAATACACTTAGGATAAAAGATAGGTGTTAATATCAGGAGGAGAATTATGGATTCAACTAAACAGAACGTAGGAAAGATTGTTATTACAGCTTTATTTGCAGCGTTAGCATGTGTAGCAACAATGATTATTAAAGTACCTACAGTAGGAACAAACGGTTATGTAAATATTGGTGATACTATTGTATTGCTTTCAGCTTGGATGATTGGTGGCGTTTATGGTGCCCTTGCAGCAGGTATCGGTTCAGCCCTTTCAGATTTTATCAGCGGTTACGGAAGTTATGTACCGGGAACATTTGTAATTAAGTTTTTAATGGCTTTAGTTGCATATTTAGTATTTGTAGCAATTAAGAAAGCAAACACTAAGGACAGTAAGGGAATGAATGTAGTAGCTTATATTGTAAGTGGTGTAGTTGCAGAAGTTATTATGGTTTTAGGATATTTCTTATATGAAAGTACTTTATTAGGATATGGACTTGGAGCAGTGCCTTCAATTGGAAGCAACAGCATCCAGGGTGTTACATGCTTAGTATTAGGATTTATTGCTATTTTTGCATTAGAAGAAGCAAAGGTTACAAAATTAGTTAAAAAATTTGTATAAAAATATAAAATAATATGTAAAAGGAAAGAGTTGTGTGATAAAATTGTAGGCGGTAAAAAGAGCAGGCTACAAATATCATACAGCTCTCTTTTGCATTATGTTGTTTGAAAGGAGCGATTCAAATGTACGAAGAATTAAAAGAACAGGCAAAAAAAACAACAGAAGAAATTTGCGATAAAGCAGGATTAAAGGAAGGCAATATTCTTGTAGTTGGTTGTTCTTCAAGTGAAATATGTGGAGATAAGATTGGAAGCAATTCTAACCTTGAAGTGGCTAAGGCAGTTTTCTCAGGAATATATGAAGTCCTTGAAAGCAGAAAGATATATCTTGCAGCTCAGTGTTGTGAACATCTCAACAGAGCAATAATAGTTGAACGTGCAGCAGTTCCGTTTTCAGAAATAGTTAACGTTGTACCACAGCCTAAGGCAGGTGGTTCATTTGGAACAACAGCATATAAGACATTTAAAGATCCTGTTGCTGTGGAAGAAATTAAGGCAGATGGTGGAATTGACATTGGCGGAACTCTTATTGGAATGCACATTAAGAAAGTTGCAGTTCCGGTAAGACTTGAAAATAACAAAATCGGCGAGGCAAACGTACTTGCAGCAAGAACAAGACCTAAGTTTATAGGAGGTTGCAGAGCTGTATATGATGAAAGCATTGAATAGAAAAATAAAATTATAAAAGGTAATAAAAACAGTTTTAAAAACAATAAAACCCCTGATTACAAGGCATGTGATCGGGGGCTGTTTTTTTTTGCTAAAATATAGATTGAAACGTTATTTTTGATGAAAATGATAAAAGTGTTTTTATTTCAAAAAAAATATTGTGCAAAATAACTAAATGTGTTAGGATAAAAACGTATTTATTAACCGCAAAAATTATTTTTAAAAGCGGAAGGAAATGAAAACGTTTTTAGGAGGAAATTTATGAACAAAATGAAGCGAATTTTGACAATTGTTTTAACATTGGCATTAATAGTAACAATGATGCCTATGAATTTAACAAATGTTAATGCAAAGTCTACAACAAGACTAAGCTCGAAGAAGATAGTTTTGCAGGTAGGAAAAACAAAGAAGCTAAAGGTGAAGAATAAACCTGCCGGAGTAAAGGTAGTTTGGAAGTCTTCAAAGAAAAAAGTAGCAACAGTTTCTAAAAAAGGAAAGGTTAAGGCAAAGAAACCGGGAAAGACTACAATAACTGCAAAGGTTGGAAAGAAGAAATATAAATGCAAAGTTATTGTTAAAAGAAAAAATAGTATTAAAGTTACAAAACCTTCCGATAACAATAATAGTGTTATAAATCAGGTAACTACAAAGAGTGAACCTTCACAGATAGTAACTACTAAAGCTGAAGTGAAGACAACTAAAACAGAAACGACTAAGAAAAATGACAGTACTACAGTTAAGCCTACAGTAGCACCTACAACAGTAGCACCAACAGCTAAGCCTACAGTAGCACCTACATTAAAACCAACAGTGAAACCTACAACAGTAGCACCAACAGCTAAGCCTACAGTAGCACCAACATTAAAACCAACAGCGAAACCTACAACAGTAGCACCTACAACAGCTAACGGTAATGTTGATGAAAGCATAAAAGCCCCTGAAGGACTTGTACATGCACCGGGAGAAGGATTGCCATATCATTTCGCATGGGCAGCAGTTGATGGAGCTGACGGATATAACGTTTACATAGATGGAGTGTATGTAACAAAAGTTACAGAAAATGTTGCAGATTTAGATGCTTCAATGTTTACAAAGGGAGCTGGGGAATATACAGTTGGAGTTGCAACAGTAAAGGAAAATAAAACATCAGCAATAACATCAATTAAATATACATATGCAGGAAGCGGACAGCCAGCAACAACAAAGGTATCTGTAACAACAACGGTAGCTCCTGTAGCAACAACGGTAGCTCCTGTAATAACAACGGTAGCTCCTGTAACAACACCATCAGTACCGGGTCAGGATGTAGATGAAAGCATAAAAGCCCCTGAAGGACTTGTATGGGCAGGAAATGCAAATTTACCATATTATTTTGCATGGGCTAAGGCAGATGGTATAGACTCATATAATGTATATGTTGATGGAACTTTAGTAGCTAACGTAGTTGATGGCTCAGTTAATTTAAATGAATCTGTATTCACAAAGGGTTCAGGCGAATATGCAATTGGAATTGCAGCAGTAAAAGGAAATAAAACATCAGTAATAACATCAATTAAATATACATATGCAGGAAGCGGACAGCCAGCAACAACAAAGGCACCGGAACCTTCAACAGCAAAGCCTACAGATGTAACAGTGGCACCAACAGCACCGGGACAGGATGTAGATGAAAGTATAAAGGCACCTGAAGGACTTGTATGGGCAGGAAATGCTGATTTACCTTATTATTTTGCATGGGCACCGGTTGTAGATGTAGATTCATATAATGTCTATGTTGATGGAGTATATGCAACAAATGTTAATGGAAACTCAGTTAATCTTGAAAAATCGGTATTTACAAAGGGCTCCGGGGAATACACAGTAGGAGTTGCCGCAGTTAAGGGTAACAAGGTTTCAAATATAACATCAATTAAATATACATATACAGGTGATGGAGCAATCACAACAACAAAAGCTCCTGAGGCACAGCCAACGGCAGCACCTACAACAGTAGCACCAACAGCTAAGCCTACAGTAGCACCAACAACAGCTAAGCCTACAACAATACCAAAGGAAACAACAAATATTTCTTTTACAACAGACAGTTCTATTGAAAAGCCATTTGGTTTGGATGTAAGTCAGGCAAGTGTAGGATATGTTAATGTTGTTTGGGGACGTGGAACAATTGACTGTTACAATGTTTATGTAGATGGAGAAAGAAGACGTACAGGAATTTCAGCACAGGCTTTAAAACTTCCTGTTTATACAGAAGGAACACATACAATAGCAATTACAACAGTTGTAGGAAAAAGAGAATCAGAAAGACTTGAAGCACAGATTCAGATTACAGGAACAGGTGAAAAGGAAACAGAACCTGAAACATGTCCTGAAGAACTTAAGCCACAGCTTAAGGAAAATGTTCCTTTAAGAGATGACAGAATTGCAATTGAACTTAACAATAAGACTAATGGAAAATACAGTGACAGTGAAATTTACTGGTGCATTGTAGGAAATAATGCAAATAATCAGCTTTGCTATATGGATAAAGATGGAAATATGATTCCTGCATCAGAGAGTCTTAACACAGTTGAAGTAAACGGAACAAAATATGCAAATATTTATCATACACTTGCAGAATCAGATCATGTATATGCTCCAACTATCAGATCAGGAAGGATGTACTTAAGCTATGGAAAGCCGGTATATGTTAAGTTTGTTGGTTCTACAGGTTATGCCGGACCGGATCTTAACAATCCTGGAGACGTAAATGCTAACACATTATTTGAGTTTGCAGAGTTTACTATTGAAGGAAAGCATTATTGGGGAAATACAACACGTGTTGATTATTTCTGTTTCCCAATGGTTACACGTTTAATAGGTGGTTCGTTATATGGCGGATATGATAATGTAGTAGGTGATGTTGGAACAAGAGATGAAATCTTCAATGCATTTAAGAATGAAGTTCCAAATGAATATAAGTCACTTGTAAGAGATGATAGAATTATTGCACCATGTAAGAGTACATTTAATGTTGGAAAGATAAACGGAAATTATTTTGATAATTATATTAATGAATTCTGGAACAAATATGCCAATGAAGATTTAAGATTCAGCTCAGAATCAGGAAGATTTGTTGGTAGAGTAGTTGGAAATCAGATGCGATTTACAAGAGAAGGTGACAGCACAGTTTATTATGTTGATAAGCCAAATACACAGGAAGTGTTAGAAGGCAAGGGCGCATTTGACAGAGGAAACGGTGTTGAAAAAGCTATTGAAGCACAGCTTTGTGCAGCATTTAACAGAGGTGTTGCAACAGAACCTGAAAACTGGTATACACCAAGTAAGTATTATAAGAACAGTGTGTCAAACTTCTATGCAGGATTCTTCCATGAACATTCAGTTTTAGGAAAAGCTTATGGATTCTGTTATGACGATGTAAATGATCAGAGCACATTACTTCAGTATGATAAGGCAGATGCTCTTGTAATTGATCTTAAATGGTAAATAAATTACTATAAAAAATACCCTTTTTAATTGGGAGCACATCAGTTTTGGTGTGCTCTCTTTTGTTTTAATCCCCAAAAAAATAACAGAACTTCAATTCTAATTAATGTTTTGCAACAAACTAATTAGCATTAAGCCCTGTTAATTCTTTGAAATGTAAATAATTTCATCTTACTAACTATTAATTAATATCCAACAGCTTATCTACTGCATCCTGTATTTCAGGGTGCTTTCTATATTGTTCTATTAAGTGATGTTCATGTTTTGTAAGATTAATTGGCTCTTCGTCAGTATATCCGAAAGTGCCAAGAATGTTATCAATATTATAAATATCACAAAGTAGAAGTAGTGTGTCAGCGTCAGGCTGAGTGGCACTGCTTTCCCATCCGTAAACGGTTTTTTCAGCTACCTTAAGTGACTTTTCTTCCAGTAATTCAGTAACGTCCCTCACACTTAAATTATTCATTTTTCGGTAAGCTTTTAATACTTCTGCAATCTTTTTATTCTTCATTTTAAATACCTCTTTTTAAATAATATAGTAAGAAAAAATCAACGTCAACCAAATCACCTTGAAAAAAGAAAAAATCCTTTCAAATTCTTTAGATTCGGGAAAAATCCACATTGCATTTCTTGTATTCAGAGAATATAATAGACATTATAATATTATTTTCTTGTAATACGGGAATGGCGGTGACAAATGAAAAATAATAACAGCGTTTCAAAAGCATTAATTAAATACATAAAAGAAAAAGAAATATCTACATCACAGATTTCTAAGGATACCGGAATTTGGGAGAAAAAGTTAACTGACGAGAATGTAACTTTTACGGCATCAGAATTTTTGGAATTATGTTCTTATTTGCATTTAAAACCGGAAGATTTGAGATAGGTGATAAAGTGCTAAATTACATATGCAGAAATGACAATATTAAAACTAAAAGCAGTACCTGTCCTGTGTGTGGACAGAGAACTGAACTGACGAAATCAGACATATACTGGTGCGAAACCTGCAAGGTGCCATTGTATCAGAAGGAATGTCAGTGTTGTGGAAGTAGTGGCAGAAGAATAACAACGGATATGAGACCGGTTTTTCCTGAGGAAAGGTTGTTATTAGAAATAATGACAGATAAGGAGCCGGGATATTACGAAAAGATGTCTGTTTGGAACTGCTCAGGTAACAGATATATCGCTGATGGTCATAAGGTTGATTTTGCAGTTAAGGATTTAAAGGATAAGAATTCGGAAGAAATAAGAATTAAATATGAGAGTGAAGTTTCAAATATTGATTATAGATATTTTAATGAATTTAAAGACAGATTCATTAAGGCTAACAGAAGCCGATATGAATTTATTGTAAAAGAGGCAGTGGGCTATATTAAGAATTCAACAAAGGACTACACTGCAAGAGATATGTTCGTTTCTTTTTCAGGGGGGAAAGACTCTACAGTCACATCTGATCTGGTTATGAGAGCTTTAAGTGAACCGAAGATTCTTCATATTTTCGGTGACACAACTTTAGAATTCCCCGAGACTATGAAATACATAGAACGATTTAAAAAAGAACATCCACAGACTCCTGTTGTTTCATCAAGAAACAAAGATAAAGATTTTGAGGAACTTTGTGCTTTGGTTGGCCCACCAAGCAGAGTTATGAGATGGTGCTGTACTATTTTTAAAACAGGTGCAATCCAGAGAAAGATTAAAACTATGTTTAGAAATAAGAACAAAATTATAACTTTCTATGGAATAAGAAGAAACGAATCAGCAAGCAGAAACAAGTATGAGCGTGAAACAGAAGGCTCTAAAATTACAAAGCAGATAACTATTTCACCGATTATTGATTGGATGGATTTTGATGTGTGGCTTTACATGCTTACAACAGAAATTGATTTTAATTATGCATACAGATTAGGGTATGCAAGAGTTGGCTGCTGGTGTTGTCCTAATAACAGTGGTTGGTCAGAGTTTTTGTCTAAGATTCACATGCCCGAACAGTCCAAAAGATTCAGACAGCTTTTGGTTGACTTTGCAACAAAGATTGGAAAACCTGATCCGGAAGTGTATGTGGACGAAGGCAAGTGGAAAGCAAGACAGGGGGGAAATGGCGTAGATTATGCAAAGAAGTCGGCAGTATCATTTGAACCTTGTGTGCTGGAAGAGAATGCTTTTAATTATGAACTTCAAAGACCAATTTCAGACCAATTGTATGAGTTGTTTAAGCCTTTTGGATATTTAAATTTTGATATGGGCAATAAGCGATTGGGTGAAGTTTATGTAACAAGAAGGAACGGCAATCCTGTTTTGAAATTGCAGGGCAGAATTGGCTCTACAACTTTAAAAGTTACAATAATTGACAGCAACATAGATGGGGCAAAGAATCTTAAAACAGCAGAGGATAAGATTAAATGTCAGATTACAAAATATCAGATGTGTATGGCGTGCAGGGCGTGCGAAAGTATTTGCAAGCACAATGCCATAGTTATAAAAGAGGACAAAGAAGGTAATCTTGATTATAGAATACTGGACAATAAATGTGTAAGATGTGCAGAATGCGTTAATCATTACACGGCAGGATGTTATATGAGAAAGGTTTTGGCAATAAAAAGAAACTAGTTAATTATTTATGAAACTTGAGCAGGCAGATAGGAGAAGAAAATGGCGATTAAACTTAAAGGACATGAAACATTTGCACTTCGTGAGGGGTGGCTTAATAAAGGACTTGCAAAGGTAGATGCCAATCCAAAAGTTTTCTCTGAAAACTATGGGGCGGATGCTCTTGGAGTGGGAAGCAATATGGCTATTCGCTATTGGCTTAAAGCCGGAAAGTTTATGGAAGAACCACCTAAAGAGGGGGCAAAGCTTACAGATATAGGTCAGATTATTTTTAAGGAAGATAAGTATTTAGAAGATATATTTTCATTATGGATATTCCATATTAATCTGGCAGGAAATGAGAAACTTGCAACAAGCTGGTATGCTTTTTTTAACTTAATTAACATTGACGAATTTTCAAAGGAAGATTTAATGAACATTTT
>ERZ791626.2204-NODE-2204-length-10424-cov-2.378339_pt1 | contig 10424 bp, 8 predicted proteins | sample MGYA00510266_ERZ791626 | MGnify/ENA primary metagenome ERZ791626 (study PRJEB30046, sample SAMN00715208) | human gut metagenome | study: EMG produced TPA metagenomics assembly of the A metagenome-wide association study of gut microbiota in type 2...
CTCTTTGAATATCGTACAATGCCATACATAAAGCATCATAACACACAAGTGACGCGATGGGAACGCCTTTTTCCAATTTTTTCAAATTCCCAGCAGCAGGGAGGCAAAGTTGAAGTAGATCATCAGCGAGATGGCGTCCACGACCGTCGTGATGAAGGGCGATGCCATGACCGCGGGGTCGAAGCCGATCTTCTTGGCGAGCAGCGGCAGCGTGCAGCCCACGACCTTGGCCGCAAACACCGTGACCACGAGCGTCAGGCAGATGACGAGCGCGACCGTGATGGTGATGGGATTGCCGAAGATCATCTTGTCGACGAGCATGAGCTTGACGAAATTCGCTGCGGCAAGCGTGGCGCCGCAGATGACCGCCACGCGGATCTCCTTCCAGATGACGCGGAAGAGGTCGGAAAATTCGATCTCGTCGAGCGAGATGCCGCGGATGACCGTGACGCTCGCCTGTGAGCCGCAGTTACCGCCCGTGTCCATCAGCATCGGGATATAAGCCGTCAGAATGGCGAACGCGCTGAGCGCGTCTTCAAAGCGGGCGATGATCTGGCCGGTGAACGTGGCCGAGACCATCAGAAGCAGCAGCCAGGGGATACGGGACTTGTACGTATCCCAGACGCTCGTCTTGAGGTATGGCTTATCCGTCGGCAGCATAGCCGCCATCTTTTCGATATCCTCGGTCGTCTCCTCTTCCATGACGTCGATGGCGTCGTCGACCGTGATGATGCCGACGAGGCGGTCTTCCTTGTCGACGACCGGAAGGGCGATGAAGTTGTACTTCGAGAAGGTCTGCGCAACGTCCTCTTTATCCTCGAGCGTGGAGACAGAGATGACGTGCGTCTCCATGATCTCGTCGATGGTGTCGTCCTCATCGGAGAGGAGGATCGTTCGCAGCGAGACGATGCCCTGCAGCTTGCGCGCCGGATCGACGACATAGCAGACGTTGATGGTCTCTTTGTCCGTACCGGTGCGGCGGATACGCTTGAGCGCGTCCTCGACGGTCATATCGCGCTTTAAGTCGACAAACTCCGTCGTCATCAGCGCGCCCGCGCTGTCGTCGGGGTATTTGAGAATTTCATTGATGCTCTTGCGCGTGTCGGGGTCCGCGTGCTTTAAGATGCGCTTGACGACGTTCGCGGGCATTTCCTCCACGATGTCGACCGCATCGTCCAGATACAGCTCGTCAAGGACCTCTTTGAGCTCGGTGTTCGAAAAGCCGCGGATCAGCATCTCCTGCGCGTCGGGATCGAGCTCGACGAACACCTCCGCCGCGGGCTCTTTGGGAAGGAGCCGGAACAAAAGGGGAATGCTGTCCTCGTCCAAATCTTCAAAAAGCGAGGCGATATCCGCGGGCTCCAGGTCTGCAAGCAGGTCGCGCAGCGCGGTATATTGTTTTCGCTTGAGCAGATCCTCGATTCTTTCCAGCAGTTCGTCGCGCATTTCTTCAAAGCCGACCATACCGACTCCTCCTTTCTGAAGATAGTGCCAAATCAAAGTGTTCAGGTGAATTTTGCGATAAAAAATCCCCCATATCCTGCGTCCGGCGACGCGGCTATGGGAGCGACAATCAAGGAACACCCGCCCCTGGCGAGAAGTTTCCTTACCGTTCAAGCTTTAGCATCACGAGGCGGTGAAACTGCATTAGATGGCACCTTGCTTTCGATGCAACCTGTTCAAACCCTCTCATAGTGTCTCCACTACTCCGCGGCAGCAGTCCGTATCCTTGTGGTAGCCTTACCTACCGGACGATGTATGAACTTATCGGCACTATATTATGCACATTTTCCCGTGCTGTCAACCCCTTTTCCGGCTTTATTTCTGTAAAAAGTATGTCATGGCACGCGTTTCTGCTTCCCTTTCGAATTGGACTGTGCTATACTACATAAATTGAAGAGAAATCGACTTTTGAGGAGGTGAGCATCGCCCTTGCAGCAGTATCTTGACCGGCACCGCTTTTTGAAAGGCATCTACCTGATGGTCAGGCGGTACTTCGATCATCATGTCGGCCGCGACAGTGCGGCGCTCACATACTACCTTTTGTTTGCGCTTTTCCCGCTTTTGATCTTTTTGAGCAACTTAGTCGGCATCATGTCCGTGGATATCAGCGGCTTTCTGTATGAAATTCGCGCATTCATCCCGCAGGAGGCGCTTGACATCATCGAGCAGTACCTTATTTACGTCGGACGCGACTCCAGCCCGCGCCTGCTCTGGTTCTCGCTCGTTTTTTCGATCTATTTCCCGTACCGTGCGGCGGCCTCGCTGATGGGCTCTGTCCGGCGGGCCTACGGCGAGCACCGGCCCACGCAGTTTGCGCGCTATCAGATCAAGCTCCTGCTCTACACGCTGAGCCTCATCCTGATGATCGTGCTGTCGATCGGCCTTTCCGTCGTCGGCGGGCGGGTGCTGAACTACGTGTCGAGCCACCTGTCGGCCTATATCACGCTGAGCGACGGCTTTATCCGCCTGTGGTCGAGCCTGCGCTTTGTTATCATCGGCGGCATCGTATTCTTCCCCATCGCGATGATGTACGGCCTTGCGCAGGAGTCGCACCGGATGAACCGCATCTGGCCGGGCGCGGTGTTCTCGCTCGTGATGTGGCTCGTATTGTCATTCCTTTTTTCGTATTATGTTGAAAACATCGCGCGCTACTCCGTCATTTACGGCACGCTCGGCGCGGTGATCGTATTGCTTTTGTGGCTGTATCTCGCCTCGGTCATGCTGATCATGGGGGCGGAATTCAACAGCGTTTTGATGGTGCTGCGTAAGCAGCACACGGCGGAAGCCGAAGAGAATTTAGGAGAAACACAGAAATGAAAATCATCATTGTCGGTATCGGTAAGGTCGGCTACGCCATCGCCGAGCAGATGACGGGCGAAAACCACGATCTGGTCGTCATCGACCGCAACAGCGCCGTGCTCGACCACGTTGACTCCATGCTCGACGTCATGTGTGTGGAGGGCAACGGCGCGAGCGCCAGCGTCCTTTTGGAGGCGGGCGTGCGCGAGGCGGACCTTCTCATCGCCGTTTCGGAAAACGACGAGGTCAACCTCATCTGCTGCCTGATGGCGAAAAAGCTCGGCGCGAAGCACACGGTCGCCCGCGTACGCAACCCCGAGTATTTCCGCGATGCACCGATCCTGCGCCGCGAGATCGGGCTTGATATGATCATCAACCCCGAAAATGCCGCCGCGCAGGAAATTTCGCGCATTCTGCGCGTGCCGAGCGCGTTCAGCGTGGAGACGTTTGCCCGCGGACTTGTCGAGCTCATCGGCTTTCAGACCGAAGAGGGCGACAGCCTTGTCGGCAAGTCCCTCATCGACTACAACCGCGAAAATCCCAACAGCATCCTCATGTGCGCGGCCAAGCGCGGGGAAGAGGTCATCGTGCCGAACGGCTCGTTCGTCCCGCAGACGGGCGACCGCGTGTACGTCATCGGCACGCCCGCGGAGACGACGCGCGTGCTGCGCTCGATGGGCAGGGCCATGGAGCCGATCCGCCGCGTGAGCATCCTCGGCGGCGGGCGCATCGCGCAGTATCTTGCCTGGATGCTTGCCGATGTCGGCACGCGCGTGACGATCGTGGAAAAGAACGAGGCCAAGTGCCTGACGCTTGCTGAAAAGCTCCCCAAGGCCACCATCATCCACGGCGACGGCACGGATCACCACCTGCTCGAATCCGAGGGCATTTTCCACTGCGACGCCTTCATCGCTCTGACCGACCGCGACGAGGAAAACCTTCTCATGGCGCTCACGGCCAAGCGCTACGGCGTGAAAAAGGTCGTGCCCAAGATGTCGCGTCTCGGCTATCTCGATATCGTGAGCCTCACGGGGCTTGACAGCGTTGTTTCGCCCAAAGCCATCGTCGCAGGCCAGATCTCCAGCTATGTGCGCGGCCTTGCCAACTCGCAGGGGAGCGCCGTGGAGAGCCTGCACTATATCCTCGGTGGTGCGATCGAGGCGGTCGAATTCACCGCGACGAGTGCCACGCACTTTCTCGACCGGCCGCTCAGCGACCTGCATTTTCGAAACGGCCTGCTCGTTGCGGCCATCGTGCACGACGGCAAGATGGTCATTCCGAACGGACATTCCAAGATCCACGCGGGCGACCGCGTCATCGTGATGGCGAAGGAGCTCTTTTTGCAGGATCTCAACGATATTCTCGGCTGATGTGCCGGCTGCTTGCGGCAAGGAAGTTTCATTATGAACCAAAATCTTATTCTCAGAATCGTGGGCGTTATCCTCTGCATTGAGGCGCTTTGTATGATCCCGCCGCTGCTGCTGAGCGTGTTCGGCGGAGGGCCGGATCAGCGGGCGTTCCTGTATGCGCTGCTTATCTGCGGCGGCGTGGGAGTGCTGCTCTCGCTCATCCGCGCGGACAACACAAGACTTCAGACGCGCGACGGCTTTGTCTGCGTGGCGCTGTGCTGGATCGCGCTGAGCGTGTTCGGCGCGCTGCCGTACTTTTTCAGCGGCAGCTGCAGCTTTATCGACGCCATTTTCGAGACCGTCTCCGGCCTGACGACGACCGGCGCGTCCATCTTCCCATCGCCTGCGTCGCTGCCGCGGGGCATCCAATTCTGGCGCGCGCTCACGCAGTGGATGGGCGGCATGGGCATCCTCGTTCTCATGCTGGCGCTGCTGCCCAAGCTCAGTGAGGGCAGCGTAAACCTGATGAAAGCAGAATCCCCCGGCCCCATCAGCACAAAGCTCCGCCCCCGCACGGGTGAGACGGCGCGCATCCTGTACCGCATCTATATCGCGCTCACCGTGGCGGAGGCGCTGCTGCTGCGCATTGCGGGCCTCCCGCTGTTCGATGCGATCACCACGGCGCTGACGACGATCTCTACCGGCGGCTTTTCCATCCGGGATGCGAGCATCGCGTATTATCAGTCGCATCTTGTCAACTGGATCCTCATTTTCTTCATGTTTGCCGCAAGCGTGAACTTTACGCTCCTCTACCTCTGCGTGACGCGCCGCTTCCGCGAGGCGCTCAAGAGCGAGGAGCTGCGCGTTTGCTCGCTGGTCGTGGTCGGCGCGTCGGCGATGATCGCGGCGGACCTGATCGTGCGCACGGGGCGCGACATCGGCTCGGCCATCGAGAATGCGGCCTTTCAGGTAACAACGCTCATTTCAACGACCGGCTACTGCACGGAGGATTTTGACCTCTGGCCGCAGTTCTGCCGCTGTATCCTCGTGCTGGTGATGTTTTTCGGCGGCTGCGCGGGCTCTACGGCGGGCGGTGTCAAGGCCTCGCGCATCGTGCTTTTGTGCAAGTCGCTGCGGCGTGATCTGCGGCGCGTGATGCACTCGCGCGAGGTGCGCCCCATCACGCTCGACGGACATCGCGTGACGGAGGAGACCGTCTCGTCCGTTTCGGTCTTCTTCTTCGCCTATATCGCGATCCTGCTGCTCGGCACGCTGATTTTGTCGCTTGACGACATCGACTTTACCGCGGCGTTCACCGCCTCGCTCACGGCCATCAGCAACGTGGGCCCGGGCCTTGGCGCAGTGGGGCCGACGTGCAACTTCGGCTTCCTCTCCGGCATCAGCAAGCTCACGATGAGCGCCATCATGCTGCTCGGCCGTCTTGAGATCATGCCGCTGCTTGTCCTCTTAATGCCCTCTGTCTGGCGCAGAAAATAAAAGAAAATCAAAAAGGGTGGATCGCAATTTTGCGATCCACTCTTTTTGAAAAGGATTCGCTGCGCTTCGTGCCTTGCCGCTCGCAGCGCGGCTGCGACACACGCTCCGCGCAAAGAGTAAATTCCGACGCGCCTGTCGTCGGAATTTACGATCAAACAGATTTCGCGTCTGCGGACACGAAACTCTGCGAGGCGGTTCGCCTCCATTTTAGCAGCAGAGCCGAGTTTGTGATGACAAGCACGCTGCCTGCGTTATGGACCAGCGCGCCGACAACAGGGTTCAGTGTGCCGGTGATGGCGAGCACGATGGCGATGAAGTTGAGCGTGAGCGAGAATGTTATATTGAGCTTGATGGTGCGCATCATGCGCTTGGAGAGCGCGATGAGGTGCGGCAGCTACTTGACCTCGTCATCGACGAGCGCGATATCCGCGGCGTCGACGGCGGCGTAGGTGACGGTGCAGCCCTGCGAGAGCTGGGTGTCCGCCGCCTTGGCGGCCTCTTCGGGAATGGCGATATGGTGCTCGGCAAGGAGCTCCGCATTGCCCGCGAGGAGGGTTTTACCGTCAACGCAAGCGGAGACGCCGCGCCCCGGCACCATCTGGAAGTTTTCGGCCTCGCCCAGCGCCTCGCCCGTCTCCTGTTGACAGCAGCGGGTGATGGCCTTGCCGAGCGGGTGCTCGGAATAGCGCTCCGCCGCGGCGCAGAGGCGGTAGAGCTCGTTATCGGAGAGGGAGGGCAGCGCGCTGTGCACCAGAACGATCTTCGGCGTGCCGTAGGTCAGCGTGCCGGTCTTGTCGAAGGCGATCTTCTTCACGGCGGCGAGACGCTCAAGCGCGTCGCCCTCGCGGACGAGAAAGCCGTGCTTCGTGCCTTGCCGCTCGCGGCCATGATGGCAGTCGGCGTTGCCAGCACAAGCGCGCAGGGGCAGAAGACGACCAGAATCGTCACCGCGCGGATGATCTCACCGGAGATGAGCCACGTCAGCGCCGCGGCGGTCAGGGCAATGACGACGATCCATGTCGCCCAGCGGTCGGATAGACCGACGATCTTGGCCTTGTCCGCGTCGGCGGACTGGACAAGGCGGATCATGCGCTGGCTGGAGCTGTCCTCGCCAACCTTTGTGGCATTCATCTCGAAAGCGCCGAACTGGTTGACCGTGCCAGAGGAGACCTCGTCGCCGACGCCCTTGTCGACCGGCAGCGATTCACCCGTCATAACGGCCTGATTCACAGATGTCTGGCCCGATACGATCTCTCCGTCGACGGGGATGGTCTCGCCGGGCAGCACGCGCAGCAGGTCGCCGACCTTGACGGCCTCGGCGGGGACGGCCGTTTCCTCTCCGCCCAAGATGACGTGCGCGGTCTGCGGTGTCAGGTGGACGAGCTTTTCGATGCCCGCGCGGGCGCGGGCGACAGTCAGCTCTTCGAGAAGACCGCCGAGCTGCATGATGAACGCGACCTCACCCGCGGCGAAGTCTTCGCCGATGCAGACCGACGCGATCAGCGCGAGCGAGACGAGCACGTCTGCCTTGATGTCGAACGCCGTGACAAGGCCGATGACGGCTTCTAAAATGATGGGGATGCCGCAGAGGAAGATCGCGGCCCACGAGGCGTCGAACGGCAGGGGAACGAGATCAAAAATGCTGACGATCAGTGCGATGCCGGAGATCACGAGCAGCGTGATGTCCTTTTTCGTGCCGCCCAGCTCTAAAAAATGCTCCAGCTTTTCCATCGCCTGTTTCACGGAAATGACTCCTTCCTGTACCGTATGGGGTATGGGCTTATTATACATATAGGGGTATAGGTTATTAAGCGCGCAAAAAGAGAGAAGCAGCACAAAACTGCTTCTCTTCTTTCGTGCAATTCTACTGAAAACGGGCGCGTGAGAGGGTTTATCTCCTGCTCAGCCCATGTTCGAAAAGCGCTCGACCGCCTTCGTAAAGTTCTCGATCGTTTTGTCCGCGTCGCCGTGCTCGATGCCGTCGCGCACGCAGTGCTTGATGTGCCCCTCAAGCACGACCTTGCCGCAGCCGTGCAGCGCGGATTTGGCCGCGTTGATCTGCGCAAGAATATCCTCACACGGCACATCCTCGTCGATCATGCGGTCGATGGCCTGGACCTGACCGATGATCTTTTTGAGCCTGCGATGCAGATTGTCCGAATCCATGCATTGCTTCATTGCGCGTCCCTCCATACCGGTATGGGTATGATCATAAGCCCTCATGTCCAGAATGTCAATCGGACGCCGCCTGTTTCACGCAAAATTGTCCGGACCGAACTATTGCCCGCCCGTTTGACAAGCTGCACAGGATTTTCTTCCGAAAAAATACACTTTTTGTTGAAAACAGTCTTGCATTTTTTGCAGTGCCGTGCTATATTATGTTCACGATTAAAGAAGGCTAACTCGCGGCGCAGCCGCCGCCGGTGCGGCCCAAAATAACAGGAGGTTTTACAGATGAAGCATATTGGTTTGTTTGCTGCCGGCGTTCTGTTCGGAACCGCGGGCCTGAAGATTCTCGGAAGCAAGGACGCTAAGAAGGTCTACGCCCACACTACCGCCGCCGTTCTTCGCGCGAAGGACTGCGTCATGAAGGCCGCTACCACCGTCCGCGAGGGCGCGGAGGACATCTACGCCGATGCCAAGGACATTAACGAAGCGCGTCTGGCGGCGCAGGAGGCTGCTGTCGTGGAAGACGCTTCGGAAGAGGATGCTCCCGCGGCCGAATAAAAGGCTACCCCAAGGGCCGCACAGCGCGGCCCTTATTTCTTTGAATTGTTCCCCGGAGGATTCCATTATATGAAATGTCAGATTCTGCATGAGTCGCGCGGGCGGATGCGGGTGCACCTGGTCTGCGCGCATATGACGCTGCATCAGGCAGACGTTCTGGAGTATTATCTGAAAAATATTGCGGGCGTTTTGGATGTTAAGGTCTTTGACCGCACGTGTGACGCGGTGGTCAGCTTCCAAGAAAACCGCACAGCCGTTCTTCGCGCGTTTGCCGCGTTTTCGTTCCAGAAGACGGAGGCGATGGACCTTGTCCCTGCGCACACGCCGCGCGCTCTGAACCGCGAGTACGAAGACAAGCTCGCCATGACCGTCCTTCGCCGTACGTTTTCCAAACTCTTTCTGCCGCTTCCCGTGCGGGCGGTCATCTCGGCCTTCCGTTCGGTCAAGTATATCCGCGAGGGGCTTAAGGCGCTGCTCTGCGGAAAGCTCTCCGTCGCCGTTCTGGACGCGACCGCCGTCACGGTTTCGATGGTACGCGGCGATTTCGACACGGCGGGCTCGGTCATGTTCATGCTGCGCCTCGGCGAGATCCTCGAGGAGTGGACGCACAAGAAGTCCGTCGCCGATCTCGCGGGCGCGATGGCACTGAATGTCGATCAGGTCTGGGTCAAAGCGGGCGAAACGGAAGTGCTCGTTCCTGTCTCGTCGGTGCAGGCGGGCGACCTCGTCGTCGTGCGCACGGGCAATCTCATCGCGCTCGACGGCAAGGTGGTCGAGGGCGAGGCGATGGTCAACCAGTCGTCCATGACCGGAGAGTCCATGCCGATTGTCAAGCGCGAAGGAAGCTTCGTCTATGCGGGCACGGTCTGCGAAGAGGGCGAGTGCGTCTTCCGCGTGGAAAAGACGATGGGCGGCGGCCGGTACGACCGGATCGTGAAGATGATCGAGCAGTCCGAAAAGCTCAAGTCGACCGCCGAGGACAAGGCCTCCCGCCTTGCCGATAAGCTCGTTCCCTATACGCTGGGCGGCACGGTGTTAACCTATCTGCTGACGAGAAACGTCACAAAGATGCTGGCCGTTCTGATGGTCGACTTCTCGTGCGCGCTCAAGCTCGCGATGCCGATTGCGGTTTTGTCTGCGATGCGCGAGGCAAGCGCGTCTCATATCTCTGTTAAGGGCGGCCGGTTCATGGAGGCCGTTGCGAACGCAAACACTGTCGTCTTCGACAAGACCGGCACGCTCACCTATGCCACGCCGACGGTCGCGGGCATTGTGACCTTCGCTGATTATAAGGAAGAGGACATGCTGCGTCTGGCCGCGTGCCTCGAGGAGCACTACCCGCACTCGATGGCAAACGCCGTCGTGGAGGCCGCGAAGGAGCGGGGCCTGAACCACGAGGAATACCACTCGCAGGTGCAGTACATCGTCGCGCACGGCATTTCCAGCATGGTAAACGGCAAAACGGTTCTCATCGGCAGCGCGCACTTCGTCTTTGAAGACGAGGGCTGCCATGTGCCGGAGGGCGAGGAAGAAAAGTTCCGCTCGCTTCCTGCGGAGTATTCGCACCTCTATCTTTGCATCGCGGGCGAGCTTGCCGCCGTCATCTGCATCTTTGATCCCTTACGCAAAGAGGCGGCCGACGCGGTGCGCGCGCTGCATGCGTGCGGCATTGACAAGGTCGTCATGATGACGGGCGATAACCGTAAGACTGCCGAGGCCGTCGCGGCGCAGGTCGGTGTGGACGAGGTCTACGCCGAGGTACTGCCGGAGGATAAGGCCGCCTTCATCCGCGCGGAAAAGGCCGCCGGGCGGACAGTCATCATGATCGGCGACGGCGTGAACGACTCTCCCGCGCTCTCGGAGGCGGACGCCGGCATTGCCATCTCGACAGGCGCTGCCATCGCAAGAGAAATTGCCGACATTACGATTGCCTCGGAGGACCTCTTTGAGCTTGTGACCCTGCGAAAGCTCTCGACCGAGCTCATGGCGCGCATCCGCCGCAACTACCGCTTCATTGTGGGCTTTAATTTCTCGCTTATCGTTCTGGGC
>ERZ791626.2208-NODE-2208-length-10389-cov-2.695955_pt1 | contig 10389 bp, 9 predicted proteins | sample MGYA00510266_ERZ791626 | MGnify/ENA primary metagenome ERZ791626 (study PRJEB30046, sample SAMN00715208) | human gut metagenome | study: EMG produced TPA metagenomics assembly of the A metagenome-wide association study of gut microbiota in type 2...
TAAAACCATATTTCTCTCCTAAAAAAATAGAACGCAGGCTCATACGTCATCCAAGACTGCATGGTAATATAACCTGCTGTTGTTCAGTCGGTATTTACGATATTCATTTTAGAATTTTACGCTTCTTTTGATTTATTCTGCACGTACAGGCTGACCATCAGCAACATAAATGTATCTCACCAAATTTCAGTTCACGAATCAGTTGAAGCAACTTTTCTTCTTTTTCTGTGTTCTGGCGCTGTTCTTTTTCTCCCACCGAACTTCCTCTTTTATATTTATTCGCATTTATTATAGCAGTTTGTTTTGTGTTGTTGAAGCGGGGTGGGGGGATATTATTTCGAGGTGTTTTTCACAAAATCACTCTGCCTCTTCCGACACATCTTCGGCATCAATAAAAATACTCGACATTTGTACCGGTACCGGCAGTTTGCTGGACTTTACCGCCTGCATGACAGCCATAGAAAGATCTTTGCAACAGGGTTTATCGGTTTTCACCACTGTTACACTCTTTATCGTGTTATGTAAAAGAATCTGACTGAGCTTTGTCATAACATCAAAATCAGTCTCCATACAGCAAATCAGTGTTATCTTTCCTTTGGCGTATGTGTTGTGAAAGTCGGGATATGCGCGTTGTAGTCTGACTACTATTTGACTACTACCATCCACAAATCCGAAAAAGCCGTTTTGTCCAGCGCTTTCAATGCTTTCCGGGAAGTTCAGGAATTTGCGGCAGACTCGGCGAAAACCCGCAAAGCCTTGAAAATACAGCATTTTATCAGGATACGCCTGAAAACTCCGACTGTCGACATTGCCCCTGTCACGCTCTATCCTTATGTAAAAAAGCAAGACGCAAACTCAAATGCATGAGCTTGCGTCTTGCTTTTGCCCGTACCGACTGTACCCCCATGACACATTGTGTACCTATGGGGTGAAACAGTTGAAACTTCTGGGCTTTTCGCAGCGGCATCTATTTGGGTGCAGCTTGATGTGTCATGCGAACACTATGGATCAATGGTTTATTTTTTAGACTTCTTATCGCTATCTGCAAAGTTCTCAGCACTTTCAATCAGATTTGTCACAACCTGATTGAGCTGTGCGGCATTCTTTGCTGTAATCACAGGAACGCCAGTCCGTTCTTCCACGGCTTTTCTGGCGATGCCAGCTGCTTCACCGCCCTCACGGGCAACGGATAGGTTCTCGGAAAATGTGGCAGGTGCTTTCTGCTTAGAGATCTCCGTGGTCGTGGCTTCGGCCAGCATATTGAGAACCAACTCCAGCGTCGTCATATTGTCGCGCAGGTTCTCTTTCTTCAAACCCTTGAGATTTTTGTACTGCCGCGTGTTCATGCCAGACCACGCTTTTGTGATCTCGTCGGTCAGGATCGCGTATTCCACGCCTTTTTGAACGCCGCGTGCGTCCCATTCGTCGGTCAGCTCCTTGCGCACCTGAATCGCTTGCAGGCGCTGGTTGATCCATTCGCGGCTGTATCCCTTCTTGAGATAGGTTTCCAATGCGCGGTCAATCGTCAGTTCCGGATCGATCGTTTCTTCTATGCGCTCCCGGCCAACCTGTGCCAGCCAGAGCTTGAACGGCTCGGCTTTGGGAGAGGGAATGGACTGAATGATGCGAAGGAGCTGTTCCGTGTCGGCTACATCGGTGTTGTAGCGTTTCCCATCTGCCGAACGCATTTTCAGTTGACTACATTTTGTAGTCAACTCACTGCCTTCTTTTTTCAGTCGGGTCTTCAGCACGCTCCAATATTTCGCCGCGTGGCGCTGATCCGGCTGATCGGTCAGCACAGCAACGACATCGACGATGGAAAAGTACCATTCTTCCTTTTCTGCATCCCACGCAGTGCGGATGCGCTTATTCTCAAATAGCTGAATCTGATCATTCTGAGCCATTCCATTCACCTCGTTTCAGTCATAATTCTTTCAGCAGCCCCTGGCACCCTTCCAACACGTCCCGCCAAGTCGCGTCAAAATCGCCGGTGTACCACGGGTCTGCTACATTGCCGGGGCGGGCGGTATGATCCATCAGAAGGGACATCTTGCCGGCATAATCGCCGCCGCAGATGCGGTGTATATCCCGCAGGTTGGCACTGTCCATGCCAATCAGCAGATCGTATTCGTCGTAGTCGCGGCTCGTCAGCTGCCGCGCTGCATGACCGCTGCAATTGATCCCATGTTCCTCCAGCTTGCGCCGTGCCGGAGGATAGACCGGATTGCCGATTTCTTCCCGGCTGGTCGCCGTCGACTCGATATGAAATTGTGATGCCAGCCCTGCTTTTTTCACCAAGTTCTTCATCACGAACTCCGCCATCGGACTGCGGCAGATGTTGCCGTGGCAAACGAATAAGATTTTTGTCATTGCCTCTGCATCCTTTCCAGACTTTTCTGTACCTCCGGGCCTTTCGATATCAGCCCAGTTCTTCCGCAGTTTAGCATACTTCCGCAAAATTTCAACCCCGGCCCGCCCGCGCAACCCGCTTTTTTACAATTGACAAGTATAGGATCGCGCGTATAATAAAAGCAGGAGGGATGCTAAAATGTTGGATGAAAAAGATTTACAGCAGGTCAAAGCAATTGCAGACGAAGCGCGGCGCGGCGCTGTACATGATATGCAGGTGATCATCGAAAATACGATCATGCCGAGCCTCAAGCTTCTGGCAGAGGGCCAGCGGACGCTTCTGGAAACCATGGCGCCGAAGACGCGGGTCGAGGAGCTGGAGGACGATATGCAGCTTCTGAAGGCGGTTGTCCGCTCGCAGTCGGAGCGGATCGATGCGCTCGAAAAGCGGCTCGCCTGAAAAAATCCCTCCCCATACAGATCGATGAACAGCGCCCCATTTGTCCGGCCGTCCGGCAGATGGGGGCTTTTTGCTGCCCGGACGGGCTTTTCTGAGTCTCAAAAAGCAGCCTGTAACATGCCCGCCCGCAGGAATATCCTGCGGGCGGGCACGTTTTTTTGCAGCAATCAGCGCCTCAGCCCTTGACAGAGCCGGCGGTGACTCCCTTGACGATATAGCGGGAGAGGAAGATGTACACGAGCAGCACCGGCAAAATCGCAAGCAGAATGAACATATACACCTTGCCGAGGTCAAACTTCGAGTAGTCCGCCGCGCGCAGCTGCGCGATCATGATGGGAACCGTCTTCATTTCTGCCTTGTCAAGAAGCAGCGCAGGCAGGAAGTAGTTGTTCCAGGACTCGACAAACGTGAAGATGAGCTGCACAGAAATGGCAGGCTTGAGCATGGGGAGCACAATGCGGTTGAAGGTAAAAAACTCGCCCGAGCCATCCACGCGCGCAGCCTCGACGATCTCCATCGGAAGGACGCTCTTCATGTACTGGATCATGTAGAAGAACACGACCGGCGCCGCGATGCCGGGGAGGATCAGCGGCAGATAGCTGTTTGTCAGCTTCAGCTTGTAGCACAGCTGGACAAAGCCCGCGGCGGAAACCTGCTTTGGGATGACCATGACAGCCATGATGAACAAAAACGCAACGCGCTTGAGCTTAAACTGGTAGGCATGCAGGCCGTAGGCGGTCAGCGCGGAAAAATACGTGGAGAGAATTGCCGTTGTCGCGGCGACGATGAAGCTGTTGAGCATGCCGCGCGGGATGTTGATCGAGCTGTCGTTCCACGCGTTTTTGAGGTTCTCGAGGAAATGTCCCTGCGGCAGCGCCTTGAAGCCGCCCTGCAGGTCTGCGTTCGTCCGGGATGCGTTGATAATCAGCATGTAGAAGGAAAACAGGCAGAGGATCGAAAGGAAGATCAAAAGCGCGTACACAAGAACCCGGCTTACGGTCAGCATGGCTCTTGCTTTGCGGCTGTCTGTGGAATTTTTCTTCATTGCAAGCGCCCCCTTTAGTTTTCTTCCTGCTTCGTCAGCGACTTGAACACCACGAGGCTCAGAAGGCCCGTGATGATGAAGATCACGACGGAGATCGCACCGGACATGCCATAGTTTTTGCTTGTCTTGAGATAGTTGTTGAGATACATGACAAGCGTCGTCGAGCTGCGGTTCGGTGTGCCAAGCCCATTGGTCAGCACCTGTGGCACATCGAACATCTGAAGGCCGCCGATGAGCGCCGTGATGACCGTGTAGACTAAAATCGGCATCAGAAGCGGCAGTGTCACCTTGAAAAAGACCTGCAAGGAGCTCGCGCCGTCAATGTTCGCCGCCTCAAAAAGACTCTGGTCAATGCCCATGATGCCGGCCATGAGCAAAATCGTCGTGTTGCCGAACCACATGAGGAAGTTCATGAGGCTAATTAAGCTCCGCACGGTGAAGCGGATGTTGAAAAAGTCGATCGGCGCGTCGATCCATCCTGCCTGCGTCAGAATCTGGTTGACAGGTCCGACGTTTGAAAACAGCATGTAGAAAAGCATCGAGAACGCCGAGGCCATGATGAGGTTCGGCATGTAGATCACAGTCTTGAAAAACTGCTGGCCACGGATTTTCAGGCGATAGCTTGTAAAAAAGCACGCAAGCATCAAAGAGATCACGACCTGCGGAACTGCGCAGCCGAGCCAGAGAACGATCGTATTCCCCGCATATTTCAGAATATCGATCGTGCCGTTTTTATCGGGCGTAAAGAGCGTGATATAGTTTTTAAAACCGACGAAATTCGGCCCCACCTGTGTCAGGCCCTCGCGGTAGTTTTCAAAAAAGCTGTTGTAGATCGTCAGCATCTGCGGCGCAAAGTGGAACAGCGCATAGGCCAGAAAAAACGGCGCGATAAAAATATAGCCCCATTTCGCGTAGCTGATCTTCGAGCGTTTTGTTTTGAGCTTCGGTGCCTTTGTCGTCTGCATAAGACCTCTCCTTTCTGTTTCGGACCCAGTTTCCAGCAGGCCGAACTTTGATCTGTTCGAAACTGTGCCTGAATTGCCCTTCCGGGGCAGAGCAACGGCCCTGCCCCGGAAGCATGTGTATAAAATTACGGCGTGACGATGGTCGGATACTTTTCGTTGATGTACTTATAGAAGTTGCTCATCGCCTCGTCCTCGGTGACGGTGCCCTTGCAGTACTCTCTCCAGTTGGCCTGGAGACCTTCGTTCAGAAGCTGGTCATAGATGGTGTTGTTCTCGAACTTGATGTTCTTGGCAAGATTGCAGAAGAGCGCAATGTCGTTCTGACCACCAAGGAAGTCGCTGCCGTAGCTCTCGTCCTGCGCTACGAGCTCGTTGACCTTCTGGTTGTTGGAGAACTGCGCCTCGTTCTTGACAAGGTTCGTGCAGACCTCTTCGTTGTTGATGAAGGTGTTCATGATGTCGGCAACCATCGTGGGGTTATCCGTACCGGCAGGAGCCAGGAGCCACGTGCCGCCCCAGAAGTGCGCCTGCGGGCCTTCGCAGATCGCCCAGTCGCCGAAACAGCCCTTTTCCGCGTCCTGCGCGTTGCCCATGGAGAAGTTGAAGTACCAGGCCGGTCCAAAGTAGCACATAGCCTTGCCGTCTTTGAACATCTGCGCAGTGCACTCGTCGGACCAGATGTCGCAGTCCTGCGTGTAGCCGTTGTCGGAGAAGTCCTTGGCCTGCGTCATCCAGGTCTGGATGGCGGAGTCGATCTGGAGGTTGTTGTTTTCGTCAACCCACGCAGAGGTGACGTTGTTGGAGAAGACGCGGTAGGTGGCAGCCTCGGAGGCGGTCATCAGATAGCCCTTAGCCTTGGCCTCGGCGGCGACGGCATTGAACTTCTCCCAGCTGTTGAGCTTTTCCTGCACCTCGGCGGGATCATCAGTGCCCAGAACGTCCTTGGCGATCGAGCGGCGGTAGATGAGCGCTGCCGGGCAGCACTGGAAGGAAACGCCCTTGACAACGCCGGAAGCGTCAGATGCAGCCTGCACGGTGTAGGGATACGTGTTGGAGAAATCGGTCACGCCGAGGGCAGTGATGTCCTGCGTCACGGGAGACTGCGTGTACTTGAGAATGTAGTCGGCCTCGGCCAGGAACAGGTCGACCTTGTCGTCGGCGGAAGCACTCTCCTGATTGAGAAGCGCCTCGTCGAGCTTATCCTGATACGCACCGTCCGCACTCGGGGTGATGATCCAGTTGACGGTCACGCCCTCGGGAACGGTGTAGTACTTCTCAAAGAAGCCCTTGAACTCCTCGTTCCAGGCGTAGATGTTGAAGACCTTGCCTTCCTCGGAAGCGGGGGCTTCTTCGGCGGCCGGCTCTTCGGTTTTGGTCTCTTCAGTCTTGGCGGGCTCTGCCGTTTCAGCAGAAGCGGCGGGGGTGTCGGTGGTCGTTTCCTTGCTGGCGCAGCCTGTAAACATGGCTGTGAGCATCAGAACCGCCAGAAGCAGTGCAAGATACTTTTTCATGTGAATTCCTCCTGTTGAAATTGTAGATAGTGTTACCGATCTATGTGTTCTGCAAATAGCAGATATCACCTTATTCCTGCGGCTCGATGGCTTGAACAGACGCGCCTTCCACGAGTCTTCCCGGGATTAAAATCCGGTCGACCAGCGCCGTGCGCGGCTTTTCGATGAGCTCGATGAGCTTGGCCGCCGCGGTTTTTCCAAGCGCCTGCGTGTCCTGTCGGTAAGTAGTGAGCGGCGGATTCATGACGCTTGAAAGCTGAATGCCGTCGTAGCCTGCCGCGCTGACGTCTCCGGGGAGCCGGAAGCCCATGCGCCGGATGGCGTTTCCGCCGCCGATGCTGGAAATATCGTCCGGCATCAAAATACACGTCGGCGGTACCTCGAGCTTTAAAAGCTCCTGCGTCAGCTCGGCGCACCGGTCAGGGTCGTGGTACACGCCCTCGCGGACGTATTCCTCCGGGCTCTCCAGCCCCAACTCGTCACACGCCCGGTAAAAGCCCGTCAGGCGGTTTTCCGTGACAGAGGTCCGCTCGCCGTGGATGAACGCGATGCGGCGATGGCCCTTGGAATGGACATAGCGCACGAGTTCTTCCATGCCGCGCACGTTATCGGACACGACGGCGGCGCGATTGTTGAACACGTGGTCGATCGTCACGACCGGGAGCCGGGAGTTTACAAGCTCGAGAACCTGCGGATCGTCAAAATCGACGCAGGCAATGACCACGCCGTCGACACCCCGGTACTGGCAGTGCTGCAAATATGTCGTCGCCTTCTTGCCGACGTTGCGGTTGATAAACGTAATATCGTACCCGTTCGCCTCGGCTTCGACCTTGAGGCTCTCCAGAACGGCGGAAAAATACTCATGCGCAAGGCCGCTTCTTCGCTCGTCAACGAACAGAACGCCGATATTATAGGTGCGGTTCGTTTTGAGGGCCCTCGCGGCGGAGTTTGTCATATAGCCGAGGCTCTCCGCCGTCTTGCAGATCAGCTCGCGCGTCTGCTCGCCGATATCCGGCTGGCCGGAGAGCGCCTTGCTGACCGTCGCGACCGAAACGCCGCAGGCCTTCGCGATATCCTTCATAGAGACCATGCTGCGTCCCCTCCGTTTCGTCCGCAAGTTTTCTTAATCGTTTTCGTAATTTCAAAATAGCGGATTTGCCGCAAAAATGCAAGGGATTTTTTTCGTTTTCTGGTGCTCTCCACGAAGTTTGGCTGTTCTGCCCAGTTAATTTACGTAAATTTAGTGCTTTTGCCAGCTTAACATTCCCGAAACTGTTTCTGCTTCCCGCAATCTCCGCTGGAAAAGAAAAAAATATCGCTTTTGGCGCAGAAAAGCCAAAATACGTCTTGCATTTTGCGCAAAAAGCCGCTATTGTAAAGCTATGATTCTGTCATATTGATGACTTAAACGATTTCGATTCCGCCGAAATGAGATTGTATTTCGGTGAAGGAGGGGTTTTCGGATGCAATTTGGTTTCTTCGACGATCACAGACGTGAATACGTGATCACCAGCCCGCGCACGCCGCTTCCGTGGATCAACTATCTGGGATCTGAGAACTTCTTTTCTCTGATTTCCAATACCTGCGGCGGATACAGCTTCTACAAGGACGCAAAACTTCTGCGTCTGACCCGTTACCGTTATAACGATACGCCGCTCGATCAGAACGGACGCTACTACTACATCAAGGACGGCGATACCGTCTGGAACCCGGGCTGGCAGCCGACCCAGACGCCGCTCGATTCCTACGAGTGCCATCATGGCCTTGGCTACAGCCGCTTTGTTTCTTCCAAAAACGGAATCGCTGCTGAACTGACCGCTTTTGTTCCGCTGGCAGATTCCTGCGAAGTAAACCGTCTCATGCTGACCAACAACGGCACCGAAGAAAAAACACTGGCTCTGACTTCTTTCGTAGAGTTCTGTTTCTGGAACGCCGTGGACGATATGACAAACTTCCAGAGAAACTTCAGCATCGGCGAAGTCGAGATTCAGGGTTCTGAAATTTACCACAAAACTGAGTACCGCGCCGCAGACATTACGCTGTTTATGCAGTCAACTGCCCGATCGACGGATACGATACCGACCGCGACGCTTTCCTTGGCGCTTACCGCGGAAATGACCGCCCGGAGACCGTTCTGCGCGGCACTGCAGGCAACACCGTTGCCAGCGGATGGGGTGTGATCGGTTCCCACCACATCGACGTTACCTTAAAACCAGGCGAGTCCCGCTCCTTTATCTTCGTTCTCGGCTACTGTGAGAATGCAGCGGATGACAAATGGGAAGCTCCTGGCGTGATCAACAAAAAGTCGGCAAAAGAGATGCTCTCCCACTATCAGACCGACGAGCAGGTTGACGCAGCACTTGCAGAGCTTGCTTCCTACTGGGAAGGCCTGCTGGCAAAATATGCGCTCTCCTGTGCAGATGAAAAACTGGGACGCATGGTCAACATCTGGAACCAGTATCAGTGTATGGTTACCTTCAACATGAGCCGTTCCGCTTCCTATTTTGAGTCCGGCATCGGACGTGGCATGGGATTCCGTGATTCCTGTCAGGATCTGCTCGGTTTCGTTCATCTGATCCCGGATCGTGCCAGAGAGCGCATCCTCGACATCGCCGCAACGCAGTTTGAGGACGGAAGCGCATACCATCAGTACCAGCCGCTCACCAAGAAGGGCAACTCCGACATCGGAAGCGGTTTCAACGATGATCCGCTGTGGCTGATCGCAGGTACTGCTGCCTACATCAAGGAGACCGGCGACTACACGATCTTAGATGAGATGACGCCATACGACAGTGATCCTTCCAAGGCAACAGACTTCATGGAGCACCTGCGCCGCTCCTTCCACTACACGATGGAGCACCTCGGTCCGCACGGTCTGCCGTTAATCGGCCGCGCTGACTGGAATGACTGTCTGAATCTGAACTGCTTCTCCACCGAACCGGGAGAATCGTTCCAGACGTTCGGTCCGTCCGAAGGTCCGAATGCCGAGTCCGTCTTTATCGCCGGCATGTTCGTGCGCTACGGAAAAGACTATGCGGCAATCTGCCGCCACAGAGGCATGGATGACGAGGCAGCGGTTGCTGAGAAAGCGATCGCCGATATGGAGAAAACAGTTCTTGACACCGGATGGGACGGCGAATGGTTCCTGCGCGCCTATGACCACTACAAGAACAAAGTCGGTTCCAAGGAGTGTGAGGAGGGCAAGATTTTCATTGAGCCGCAGGGTTTCTGCGTCATGGCGGAGATCGGTCTCAAGGAGGGCAACTGCTTAAAGGCAATGCAGTCTGTCGAGAAGTATCTCGACACCAAGTATGGCATTGTCCTGCTGCAGCCGGCTTACCACAGATATCACGTAGAACTTGGCGAGATTTCTTCCTATCCGCCGGGATACAAGGAAAATGCAGGTATCTTCTGCCACAACAATCCTTGGATCTCGATCGCAGAGACAGTTGTCGGACGCGGCAACCGCGCATGGCAGGTATACACCAGAACCTGTCCTGCCTACATCGAGGACATCAGCGAAATCCACCGCACCGAGCCGTATGTCTACTCACAGATGATCGCCGGCAAGGACGCTAAGAACTTCGGTGAAGCCAAGAACAGCTGGCTGACCGGAACGGCTGCATGGACATTCCTTGACGTCTCCCAGTATATTCTGGGTATCCGCCCGGATTATGACGGACTGGTGATCGATCCGTGTATTCCGTCCTCTCTCGACGGCTTTACCGCCAGAAGAGATTTCCGCGGTACGACTTACCATGTGACCGTCAAGAACCCGAACCATGTGGAAAAGGGCGTCATTTCCATGACCGTCGACGGCAAGGATGTCGACGTGTCCGGCATCTCCGGCGGCATGATTCCGATCGCGCTCGCAGCCGGAAAGAAGGACGTGAATGTCGAGGTTGTGATGGGATAACCCGTTGAGGCTTTTGTCACAAAGAATTGTCGCAATAAACATAGACCGCTTTGGGAGTGATAAGTAATATTACAGGGATACTAGAGAATAAAAAGTTCCAGAATAAACAGACGGCGGCAAATTCTTTGAAGCAAAATTCACGT